>Ga0307300_10000016_pt1 | contig 47192 bp, 46 predicted proteins | sample ER_DNA_181_FD_194492 | JGI IMG/M metagenome (GOLD analysis project Ga0307300, IMG submission 194492) | Bulk soil microbial communities from the East River watershed near Crested Butte, Colorado, United States - ER_DNA_181 | ecosystem: Environmental > Terrestrial > Soil > Floodplain | place... | reverse complement strand
GCGGGGGGCGGCTCGATTCGCTCCGCCAGGTGCAGCGGCCGCACCTCGGCGCCGTGGGCTTCGGCCCGGGCGACGTAGGTGATGTCGACGGTGTTCTTGGCGTGGATCGGACAGCCGAGGTCGCAGCGGCCGAGGTTCCGGCAGCCTTCCTGCGGGACGCCGCTGAACGGGTGCCGGCGCGCCTCGCCGAAGTGGACGGCGATCGGCAGGCGCTCCGCCTCGCGGCCGATGTGGCGGGCGGCCGCGTCGTAGGCCGCGACCTTGGGCAACGGCGGGTCATCCGGGGTCTCGACCGGTTGCAGCGCTTCCTCGGTGCGCTCGTACCAGGGTTCGAGCGCCTTGCGGTCGATCGCCTCCGGCCAGGCGTCGTCGAAGACCTCCGGTGCCGCCCGCAGCTGCACGTTGGCGTAGACGAGCGAGCCGCCGCCGACCCCGGCGGCGGTGATCACCGATACGTCGCGCATCAACCGCACGTCGAAGAGCCCGCGCGGGTTGGCGCTCTCGTGCCAGATCATCGACGGAGCCTCATCCGGCTCGTCGATGAAGTCTTCGCGGGAGAAGCGACGGCCGCGCTCGAGCAGGCAGACGCGCTTGCCCCCTTCGGCGAGGCGGCAGGCGGCGATGCCGCCCCCGAAGCCGGAGCCGACGACGATGACGTCGTAGGCGGCCAACTCAGCCGCCGTAGGGAGGCGGGGGCGGGGGTGCGTCGGGAGCCGGGATCGCGAAGTTGACGATGTCGCTGAGGGTGAACTGCCCCTCCGTCCGCGCCGGCAGGGGCGAGGCTTCGGCGGCCGGCCTCCAGTTGGGCTGGACGCCGAGGAACGAGAGCGGGTCGCCGGCGAGGAGCCCGATCAGGACCTCGGCGACGATCCTTCCCCCGACTGCCCCAAGGTGCTCGGAGCCGGCCTGGACCTCGGCCTCCTTGAGCACGTAGAACCAGAGCGGCGCCCGCCCCGCGAGGTCTTCCCTCGTCTCTGGGCTGACGTCGACGCCCGCGAAGAGCTCATCGTCGGAGAGCGGCGGGATTCCCATCGCGAGGGCCACGTCCTGGCCGCTGGGGAGGCCGAGCCGCTTGCCGCGGAAGAGGTTGCGGGCGGCCAGGACCTTGGCGAGCTCCTCGAAGGGGCCGGGTCCGAACGGATTGGGATTGGCGACGGAGTCCGGCAGTTCTCCGAGGGGGACCGCCAGCTGGGCGTCCAGCCTGTAGCTCGGCTGCGGCAGGCCCGCCTGCGGTTCGGAACCGTCTTTGATTCCCGGCAGCAGGAACCGCCACTGAACGGCCCAGTTGTCGGGGAGGCGCCGGAACCCGTTCAGCGATTGCTGCTCCTGTCCTTCTTCCTGCGGGCCAGGCAGGAAGAGGCGGATGCGGTTCACGCCCTCGAGTGCGGGGAAGGTTTCCGCCACCTCGTTGACGAGGTAGCTGGGCCGGGCCATCGAGTGGCCGAAGCGGTAGGCGGCGACCGAGAACTCGACCGGCATGTACGGCTCGTTCTCCCAGTGGTAGAAGCGGCCCCGGTAGACAGGCCTGCTGCCGGTGCCGCCCCTGGGGGTGACGAACTCCTCCGGCCTGAGGACGTCGTCGACCACCTCCTTGCCGACCAGGCGCTCCAGGAAGTCGTGGACGACGACCCACTGGTAATGCCAGCGGACCGTCCTCTGCGCCAGCTTGAAGACCTCGTCGCGGCTGAGGTTCGGATGCTCGGCCCCGACCTTGTCGAGGACCCGGTTGTGGAACTGGATCATCGTCGCCTGCAGCTGCGAGACGATCAGGTTCTCGTCGTTTCGCGGGTCGCCGATGATCGCCCGCTTTTCGTCTCTGCGGAGCAGGTCGCGGCCGACGGTGCCGGCGGGGCCGGGGACGACCCGTCCCAGCGCCAGGCGCAGTTCGTCGGGCTCGTAGAGGTAGGGCTGGTCGGCCGGGCCGCGGCCGTAGAGCGAGTCGAGGTCGAAGCGCGGCGTCCGGAAGTCTTTGAGGCCGTCGGGGTCGTTCTGGCGGGTCAGGCTCGAAACCGGGTCGAAGGTGATGTCGTGGTCGACGAACTGGCCGAAGTAGGTGTAGCCGGCGGGGAGGCGGAGCTCGCCGTTTTCCAGGGTGGCGACGTTCTCGTCCTCGTCGGCTTTGCCGAGGGGCTCGTCGAAAGGAATCTCGAGCTCCTGGATCATCGCCCTGCCGAGGTCGGCGAGCGATTCGTCACTGGGCGAGGAGTAGGGGAGGTGGCGGAACATACGGCCGAAGCGGCCGTTGTCAGTCGAGGAGCTGGGGGTGGCTTCGAGCCCGCGCGGCGGCAGCGTGCCATGGAACTTCTGGATCGTCGGCGTGGTCTCCTGGGGCGTGTCCATCTGGCACCTCACAGCCTGTCGAGTAGTTGAAAACCTCTTCTACCAGACTGAAGTATTCAGCAGTACCCGAACAGATAATCGATGGAGGAAAGCAGCCGAAAAACGCGCAAATTGCGAGTGCCAGCCCAGGATACGGGGCGTTCTTGGGAGCCCCGGTTAGCGCTCGGCGCTCGTCGGGTCGTTCGGGCTTGCCTGGCGCGGGTCATTTGACCAGGCGCCCGGCGGCTCGGGGACCGGGCCGTCGAGGAGCGGGTCCTCGGTGGCGCGCATCCACTCGAGCAGGCGGTCGCGCATTTCGCTGAGGATCTGCTGGCGGGTGGGGTCGGTGGAGAGGTCGCCCAGCTCGTTGGGGTCGAAGAGGAGGTCGTAGAGCTGCTCCTCGGGGACCTGCTGCTCGCCCCACCCGGACTCGACGAGGATCTGCTTGCTGGCGCTGTCGTCGCAGTTGGCGAGGACGGGGCGGTCGTAGTCGTCGAAGCGGCGGATGTACTTGAAGCGCTCGCTGCGGACGGCGCGCAGGGGCTGGTAGGCGGCGTGGTAGGTCATCTCGGCGAAGAGGACGTCGTTGACCTTGGCGCTCTCGCCGCGGACGAGGGGCATCAGGGAGGTGCCCTGGAGCCAGGGCGGCTCGGCGATCCCGGCCAGCTCGCAGAGGGTCGGGTAGATGTCGAGGTGGCTGACGAGGCCGTCGAGGACGCGGCCGCCGAGGAAGCCGCCCGGCCCGCGCATGATCAGCATCACGCCGATCCCGCGGTCATACAGGGTCGCCTTGGCATTGGGGAAGGCGAGGCCGTGGTCGGTGGTGCAGATGATCAGCGTCTCGTCCTGGAGCCCAAGCTGGTGGAGCCCGTTGAGGACGGCGCCGATGCCCTGGTCCAGCGAGCGGGCGCTGGCCTTGAAGGCCGCCATGTCGGCGCGGGTCTCCGGCGTGTCCGGCAGGTTCGCCGGCGGCAGCGAGTAGAGGGTGTCGCGGACCGAAGTGGGGACGCGGTAGGTGCGGTGGGTCTCGAAGAACCCGACCGACATGAACCAGGGGGCCTCGGTGGCGCCGAGGCGCTCGATCGCGGTCGGAGCGATGTCGGCGGCGTGGTGGCTGTCGACTTCGATCACCTCGTCGTAGCCGATCACCTCTGGGTCCTCGGAGATGTGCTGCTCGCCGATCAGGACCGAGCGGTAGCCGGCCTCGCGCAGGGGGTGGACGAGGTGCTGCCCGTAGTCGTTCAGCTCCCAGCCGCGGTGGGCGAGGCCGAGCAGGCCGTTGTTGTGGCAGTACTGGCCGGTCAGCAGGGAGGCGCGGCTGCCCGAGCAGGTGGGGGCGGCGCAGAAGGCGTTGCGGAAGAGCACCCCCTGGTCGGCGAGCAGCTGGATGTTCGGCGTCGGCACCGGGAAGCCGTAGGGCTGGACATAGCGCCCGGTGTCGTGGGAGTGGATGTAGAGGATGTTAGGGAGCTTGTCGATAAAAAAAGTATACAATTCGGATCCGAATGAACCTATTTGGCCTCCACCACGTTTCCGCGATCACCTCATCCCGCAGCGAGTGCGAGCACTTCTACGGTCATCTGCTGGGGCTTGACGCCGCTGCCGACGCGGGCGAGGGGACACTCGCCTTCGACGCCGGCCCGGAGCAGGGCGGGGGAGTCCTCAGCTTCGTCGTCTCTCCAGGCGCCACGCCGGGCGTCGGCGGCCGCGGCCTCGTCCACCGGCTGCAGTGGTCGGTGCCCGACGCCGCCGCGCTCGATCACTGGCGCCGACGCCTCGAGCGCGCAGGCGTCGTCGTCACCGCCTGGCTCAACGGCGCCGGCGACCCTCTCGCGCTGCGCTTCAGCGACCCCAATGGCCTCGAGCACGAGCTCACCCTCCCCTCGGCGTTCGTCCTTTCCGCGGCATATGACCGGGAAAGGACGAACGCCGGCCTGGTTCTCGCCGGCGTTCGCGCCTACGCGGCCGGCAGCGTCCAGAGCGGGGACCTGCTCGCCGGGCGGCTGGGGTTCGCGGCCTGCGGCGAGGGGGCTTGGCGGGTCGGGTCCGGATTGGGGGCGATGCGCTACGAGACCGAGGCGCCGCCGCCGTCGCGTCCGGTCGAAGGCGCCGGCTCGGTTCGCCATGTCGCCTGGGCCTGCCGGCCGGGCGAGGAGCGGGCCTGGCGGCAGCGGGTGATCGGGATGGGGGCGACGGTCAGCCGCCTGATCGACTGCGACGGCTACCGCTGCTTCTTCTTCCGCGAGCCTGACGGCGTTCTGTTCGGCGTGGCGACGCTGCGGGGCGCCCCGGCCGCGGCCACTCCGCGCTTCGAGCTGCCGCGGCCCTCGGAGATCCCGCCGCGGATCGCGCGGCCGATCGGGATCCTCGCCGCGGCCTAGCCCTCAGGCCGTCGAGCGCTCCGCCGCCACCGCCCGGTGCAGCAGCTCGCGGCGGAGGAGGATCAGCGGCACCCAGAGCGCTGGCAGCCCGGTGGCCAGAAGGGCCCCGGCGCGCCAGCCGCTGCTCTCCACGAGCGGTCCCGCCAGCGCCGCGCCGGCGCTGGCGCCCACAGTCAGCGAGAGCGCCAGCCAGGTGAAGGCTTCGGTGCCGGTGCCGGGCGGCATCGCCGCCTGGGCGATCTGGTTGCGGAGGTTGCCGGCGGGGGCGATGTAGCTGCCGGCGAGGGCAGCGAAGGCGAACATCGCCGCGGTCGAGTCGGCGAGCAGGAGCGGTGCAACCGCAAGCGGCTGGTAGATGGCCAGAGCGATCGAGCCCTGGGCGGGAGTGCGGAAGCGGTGCGCCCGGGCGCCGTAGACGAGGGCTCCGATCGCCGAGCCGATCGCGGTGGCGGCGATCAAGGGGCCGCCGAGGGCGGAGTTGCCGTGGTCGGAGCCGAAGGCGGGGTAGATGACGTCGAAGACGCCGAAGCTGATCCCGATTGGAACCCCGGTGAAGACGAGGAGGCGGATCGCCGGGGAGGCGAGGGCGCCGGCGCGGGTGCGGTGCTCGGCCTGGGCACGTTCGAGCCCGCCGACGGTGGGAACGGCGGCGAACCAGAGAGCGCCGAGGAAGCCGAAGCAGGCGGCGGCGATGAGCGGGGCGGCGGGGTCGATCACTGCGGCCATCACCCCCGTCAGCAGCGGCCCGGCGACGAAGAAGACCTCGATCAGCAGCGAGTCGATCACGTAGCCGCCGACGAGGTCCTCCTCGCCGACCAGGCGCGGCCAGAGCTGCCGCAGGAGGCCGCCGATCGGAGGCGTCGAGGCGCCGGCGAGGCCGGCGACGGCGACCAGCGCCGCCGTCCCGGCTCCTGCTTCGGTGAGGACGACTACGAGGACGAGCGCCAGCGCCGTCACCAGCGCGGCGGGGATGAGCACCGGCCGTGGCCCGCGCCGGTCGACCAGCCGCCCGAGCAGCGGCGAGGTGGCGCCGAGGCCGACCGTGAAGGCGCCGGCGGCGAGGCCGGCGACGCCGAAGGAGCCGGTGCGGTCGTGGAGGAAGATCACCAGCGCCACCGACCCCATTCCAACCGGCAGTCGCGCCAGCACCGAGGCGGCGCAGAGGGCGAGGACGTTGGGTTGGGCGAGGATGCGGCGGTAGGCCATGACGGCGGAGGTTAGGCTGAGCGGCGATGGGCCTGCTCGATCCCGCGCCGCCGCCGTTCGAGGTCTCCGAGTGGCGGCGCCTCTCCCACCTGGAGCGGATCAAGCCGCTGGCGCAGGACTGGGCGCTGAACGGGTTCGGGACCCCGGTCGCGGTCTACTTCCTCTACGTCTTCAAGATCATCGCCTACGTCGGACTCGGCGGGCTGCTGATCTTCGCCAGCAGCGGCTGGCCCGCCTGGTACGAGCCGATCGTCTTCCAGAAGGCGGTGATCTGGACGATGCTCTGGGAGGTGCTCGGGCTCGGTGCCGGCTCGCTGCCGCTGACCCTGCGCTTCAGCCCGATGGTCGGCGGCTTCCTCTACTGGCTGCGGCCGGGAACGACGCGGCTGCCGCCCTGGCCGGAGAAGGTCCCGGGGACGCGGGGGACGACCCGGACCTGGCTCGACGTCGGCCTCTACGCCGGCCTGCTGGCCGCGGCGCTCTACCTGCTTCTCTCCACGGGCGACGTGCTCGAGCCCGCCGCGGTCGGCGTCCTGCTGGCCTTCCTCGCCGCCCTCGGCCTCCGCGACAAGGTCCCGTTCCTGGCGGCGCGGGCGGAGATCTACGGCACGCTGGCGATCGTCTTCCTCTTCCCGCCGACGAACATGGTGATCGCCGCCCAGCTCGTCTTCTTCAGCATCTGGTGGGGTGCGGCGTCATCGAAGCTGAATCGCCACTTCCCCTTCGTGGTCACGGTGATGATCAGCAACACGCCCTGGAACCGGTCGCGGGCGTTCAAGCGCCGGCTCTACCGCGATCACCCCGACGACCTGCGGCCCTCGCGGCTCGGCGAGCTCGACGCCCACATCGGCACGCTGACCGAGTTCACCCTGCCGCTGATCCTGCTGCTCACCCAGGGCGGCCTGCTCGGGACCCTCGCCCTCGCCGGCATGGTCCTCTTCCACGTCCACATTTTCTCGACCTTCCCGTTGGCGGTCCCCCTGGAGTGGAACGTGTTCATGATCTTCGGCCTCTTCTTCCTCTTCGGCCACTACGCCGACGCCCCCTGGTCCTCGATCGACGACCCGCTGCTGCTGGTGATCCTGGGGCTGATCTGCGTCGGCCTGCCGGCGCTGGGCAACTTCCGGCCCGACCTCGTCTCCTTCCTGCCCTCGATGCGCTACTACGCCGGCAACTGGGCGACCAGCCAGTGGCTCTTCCGCCGCGGCGGCGTTGGAGAGGAGGGGGCGGAGGAGAAGCTCGACCGCGAGATCGTCAAGGCGGCGCCGATCGTCACCAGGCAGCTGGAGAAGTTCTACGACGCGGAGACGATCGATGTGCTCGTCTACAAAGGCCTCGCCTTCCGCTCGATGCACTCGCACGGGCGAGCGCTGAACGCGCTCTCGATGCGGGCGGTCGGCGACGTCGAGGACTACGACGTGCGCGAGGGCGAGCTCGTCGCCGGCGTCGTCCTCGGCTACAACTTCGGCGACGGCCACTTCCACGACGAGCGCCTGCTGGCGGCGGTGCAGGAGCGCTGCCGCTTCGGCCCGGGGGAGCTGCGGGTGGTGACGCTGGAGTCCCAGCCGGCGCACGTGCAGCGCCAGCGCTACCGGATCTGGGACGCCGCCGAGGGCCTCGTCGAGGAGGGATGGGTCGACGTCCGCGACATGGTCGTCCGCCAGCCCTGGCTGGTCGGCGACGAGCCGTTCCCGGTGCATCCCGAGGAAGCGGACGCAGTTGTTCCCGGTATCCGGGAACGAACGGCCTATGAGTAGCGCGGTCGTCGTCGGGGCCGGGCCGAACGGGCTGGCTTGCGCGGCGACGCTGGCGAGCCGGGGTGTCGAGGTGACCGTGATCGAGGCGGCGGCGGCGATCGGGGGCGGCACCCGGACCTCGGAGCTGACCGAGCCGGGGCTGCTGCACGACGAGTGCAGCGCCACCCACCCGATGGTCGTCTCCTCGCCCGCCTCTGTCGGCGCCGGGCTGGAACTGGAGCGGCACGGGCTCGAGTGGGCCTGGCCCGAGGTCGACCTCGCCCACCCGCTCGACGGCGGCGGCGGAGCGGCGATGCTGCGCTCGCTCGATGCGACCGCGGCGGGCCTGGGGGAGGCCGGCCGCCGCTGGAAGCGCGTCTTCGGCCCGCCCTCGCGGAGCTACGAACCGCTGACCGAGGACATCTACCACCCGCTGATCCACGTCCCGCGCCACCCGCTGCGGCTGGCGCGGTTCGGCCTGCCGGCGGCGCTGCCGGCGACCGCGCTCGCCCGCTACCTCGGCACGCCGGAGGCGGCAGCGCTCTTCGGCGGTATCGCCGCCCACGCATACGCGCCGCTCGACTGGCCGCTGAGCTCGGCGATCGGGATGGCGCTGACCTGCGCCGGGCACGCCTGCGGCTGGCCGGTGGCGAAGGGCGGCTCGGTCGCGATCGCCAATGCCTGGGCCGCGGTGATCCGCGAGCACGGGGGCAGGATCGAGACCGGCCGCCGCGTCCGCTCGCTGGCCGAGCTGCCCGCCGCCGACGCCGTCGTCTTCGACCTCGCCCCGCGCGGGGTGCTGGAGCTCGCCGGCGATCGCCTGCCCGCCCGCGTCGCCCGTGCCTACCGTCGCTACAAGCACGGCCCCGGCGCCTTCAAGCTCGACCTGGCGATCGAGGGCGGCGTCCCCTGGGCCCAGGAGGCGGCGCGCCGGGCCGGCACCGTCCACGTCATCGGGTCATTCGAGGAGCTGGTCCACGCCGAGGCCGAGATCAACCGCGGCCGGATGCCGGAGCGCCCCTTCGTCCTCGTCGGCCAGCAGTACCTGGCCGACCCGCAGCGCTCGCGCGGCGACCTGCACCCGCTCTGGCTCTACGCCCACGTCCCCGCCGGCTACACGGGCGACGCCACCGAGGCGATCCTCGACCAGGTCGAACGCTTCGCCCCCGGCTTCCGCGAGCGCATCGTCGCCCGCGCGGCCCGCACCCCAGCCGACTTCGAAGCCCTCAACCCCAACTTCCTCGGCGGCGACATCCTCTGCGGCGCCAACACCCCCCTGCAGACCCTGCTCCGCCCGCGCGTCGCCCCGGTCCCCTACTGGACCGGCGCCCCCGGCCTCTTCATCTGCTCCGCCGCGACCCCGCCCGGCCCCGGCGCCCACGGCATCTGCGGCTTCAACGCCGCCGAAGCGGTCCTCCGCACGCTCTAGTTAATCCCCGGCCTCGACCGGGCGCGGGGACGGCACCGGGCCCGTCGCGCCGGGGCGGAACTCGAGGCGGCGGACCCCGGGGACGAGGAGGACGCAGGCCTGGCAGACGGTGACCGCCGCGGCGCCGAGGTAGAGCGTGGTCGAGTTCCCGAGCCCGGCCGCCATCGGCCCGACCAGCGCCAGGCCGATCGGCTCCAGGGCGAGGGCACCGAACCAGTCGTAGGCGACCACCCGCGAGAGCGATTCGGCCGGGACGTGCTGGGCGACGACGGTGTCGTAGAGGACCTCGCCGAAGCCGACGGTGGCGGCGGAGACGAGGGCGCCGAGCGCGATCACCGCGGTCGAGGCCGGGATCGCCAGCAGCAGGGCCGGGATCGCGATCAGGCAGATCAGGCCCTCGCCGACCAGCAGCGGCCGGCGCGGCCGCAGCGAGAGCGCAGCGACCGCGCCGAGCAGGCCGCCGACGCCGAAGAGCGCCATGATCAGCGCCCAGGAGCTGGAGCCGTCGAGCGATTCGTTGGAGACCACCGGGCCGAGCACCTGGAAAACGGGGAAGAAGATGCCGTTGCCGACCGCCGCCGAGAGGACGATCGCGACCCTCCACCTGCGGCTGGAGAACTCGCGCCAGCCGTGCCGCAGCTCGGAGAAGAACGCCGGCTCCTCGCCGGCCTGCGGCAGCTTCGGCGCGTGCACCCCGAGCAGGCAGAAGGCGCTGACGGCGAAGGTGGCGGCGTTGACGGCCAGCGCGGTCCCCGGCGAGCCGAGCGCCAGCAGGACGCCGGCCAGCGCCGGCCCCACGACCTTGCCGCCGTGGCGGGAGATGTTGAGCAGGGCATTCGCCTCCTGCAGCCGCCGGCCGGGGACGACCTGGGGGACGATCGCGGTGGAGGCCGGGTTGAAGAAGGCGGTGGCGGCGCCGTCGATCGCGTAGAGGAGCGCCAGCTGCCAGATCTCGGCCGCCCCGGTAAGCAGCAGCGCGGCGAGGAGCGCGGTCGAGATCGCGCGGGTGGCGTCGGCGCCGAGCATCGCGATCCGCGGCGAAACCCGGTCGCCGACGACGCCGCCGACGAGGAGGAGGGCGATCATGACGACGGCGTGGGCGGTGAAGACGAGGCCGAGGTCGGTCGCCGAGCCGGTCAGGTCGAGGACGGCGAAGGCGATCGCGATCGGCGCCATCCCATCGCCGACCAGCGAGGTCGTGCGGCCGAGGAAGAGCCGCCGGTAGTCCGGTTCCCTGAGCACCGCGAGCCGTCCCGATCCTGGCACCCGAGCCAGGATAGGCGGGGGTTAAAGAAGCTTCTCCCAGGGGTAGGTCGCCCTCACCGGGTGCAATGGGAACTTCATCCAAAACCGAGGGCGAGACCGCCCGCCGCGAGCACGAGTTCGGCTCCTCGCCGCCGTTGACGATCGGGGTCGAGGAGGAGCTGCTGCTGGTCGACGAAGGCTGCGGCCTCGTCGCCGAGGGCGAGAGGGTGCTGGAGCGGATCGGGGAGGCGAACCGAAAGTCCGTCTCGACGGAGATCTTCGCCACCCAGATCGAGCTGAAGACCGGGATCTGCTTCGACGCCGGCCAGGCCGCGAAGGAGCTGGCCGAGGTGCGCCAGGCCGTCGTCGCTGCCGGCGCCCGGCTGATGGGCTCGGGCCTGTACCCGGCGGAGAGCGGCGAGCCGGAGCTGGTCGAAAAAGCCCGCTACGAGACGGTGAAGAAGGACCTCGCCAGCCTGCTGGCGACGCCGCCCTGTGGGCTCCACGTCCACGTCGGCGTCCCCGATCCGGAAACCGCGGTCGCCGTTGCCAACGCGATGCGCCACCACCTGCCGCTGCTGGCGGCGCTGACCGCCAACTCGCCCTTCCGCGACGGGGCCGACTCCGGGCTCGCCAGCGCCCGCGCCGCCGCCGTCCGCAGCTACCCACGCTTCGAGCTGCCGCGCGCCTTCCGCGACTATGAGGACTTCGTCCGCGTCGCCGACCAGCTGATAGCCGCCGCCGGCGTCTCGGACTACACCTACATCTGGTGGGACGTGCGCCCCCATCCCAAACTCGGCACGGTCGAGGTGCGGGGGATGGACGTGCAGGCCCGTCCGCAGGAAAACGCCGCGATCGCCGCCCTGATCCAGGCTCTCGCGGCAAAGGAGATCGACCGCCCCAGCGCCCCCGGCCTCGCCCGCGAGGCGATCGAGGAGTCTTACTTCCAGGCCGAGCGCTACGGCCTCGAGGCGCGGCTGATGGTCGACGAGAGCACCGCCGCCCCGGCCCCCGAGGTCGCCCGCGGCACCCTCGCCGAGGCCCGCCCCTACGCCAAGGACCTCGGCGGCGCCGACGCCCTCGAAGAGATCGACCGCATCCTCCTCGACGGCAACGGCGCCGAGCGCCAGCGGCGGGTGCATGGCGAGGGCGGGATGGAGGCGCTGCTCGCCGATTTGGCAGAGCGGACGCGGGTCTAGCGCTACTGCGGCGCCGGGATCTTCAGGCGTTTGCGGGCCGCGACGACGGCGGCGACGGAGGAGCGGCAGGCTTTGGCGATCTCGCCGTTGCCGTGGCCGGGGCGGCGGCGGACCTCGAACTCGACGAGGGCGGCGCGGCGGAGTTTGGCGCGGTCTTCGAGGCCGCTGTCCTCGGGGGCGGCGTCGAGGGCGGCCTGGGCGGCGCGCTCACGCCGGCAGAGCAGGCAGAAGGTGCCCTCGCTGGAGGACGCCCAGCTGGCGGGCAGCTCGACCTTCTCGCCGCCGAGGCGGCTGACGGTCACCCCGCACTGATCGCAGGTCCATTTTTTCGCGGTTGCAGTCGTGGTCATAGCTAGATGGCCCGACGCCAAAAGGAGGCGCCGAACTCGTCTGCTTACGGTAGCAGGGTCGTACTTTTGCCCTGCTAGGAGGCACGTTTCCCCCGCCTCCTACACTTCTTGCATGTCCCCGGAAGGCGCTCCCGAGCCCACCTACACGCTCTACCGCCGCGGCCTCGAGCTGCTCGAGGACGGCGACTTCGAGCACGCGACGGCACCGCTGGCCGAGGCGGCGCGGCGGGCGCCGGAGAAGACCTCGGTCCGCGAGGCGCTCGGGCGCGCCTATTTCCGCTCCGGCCGCTTCGCCCCGGCGGCGGCCGAGTTCGAGGCGGTGGTCGAGTCCCACCCGGTCAACGACTTCGCCCACTTCTGCCTCGGTCGCGCCCTCAGCAAGACCGGCGAGAAGCGCCGCGCCCGCCATCACCTCGCCCTCGCCTGCAACCTGCGGCCGGAGCGGCGCGACTACCGCTACTACCGCCGCCTGCTCGACAGCTGAGCGACAGCGAAGCGTTTTTAGAGCCCCTCGACCAGCTTGCCGACGGTTTCCTGCGTGAAGTAGGGGCCGAAGGTGGTTCCGGGCGCGCGAAGGACACCGTAGGAGGTGAGCCCGGCGAGCGCGGTTCCTTCTTCGATCAGCCAGCCGCCGCCGCTGGCGCCGGGAACCCACTGGCAGGCGATGCCCAGCGTCGGTGGCCCGGGGAGATCGAGGGTGAAGCGGTCGTCGCGAGAGTAGCGGCCGGTGCAGGTCTGCATCCACCTGTACTTGTGGGGGTAGCCGAAGGTCGTGTATTCCTGCCGGCGAGGCCGGTCGAGGGCGATCGCGACACCGCCGCCGATCGCGTCGGCGAGCGCTTCGCCGCGCTTGTTCGGGTAGGCGAGAAAAGCGCCGAGGTCGAAGTCGCGGTTGCCGTGCCTCATCCACTGCGGCGGCGCGAAGACCTTGCCGCGGCGGGCCGGGAAGGAGCCGAAGGGCCGCTTGCCGCCACTGTAGGCGGGGACGAAGAGGAGGTCTCGGTACCAGCGACGGCCGCCGAACGAGCCGCCTTCGTTAACGCAGTGGCCGGCGGTCAGGACCAGGCTCCGAGTGGGGCTGTCGATCGCGGTCGCCGAGCAGTAGCCGTGCAGGTCGCCGACGCGGATGAAGAGTCGGCCGTTGGCGGAGAACGGCGGGACGGTCGGAGCGGGGACCCCGATGAAGCTGGCGCCGGCGAGCGCCGCCGCGCGACCGTGGCGGAGCCGCTGCCGCCCGTCTGCGCCGACCACCAGGTCGAGCGGCCGGGCGCTCTCCATCCGCTGCGGGGTCCAGTAGCGGCGGACGCGGTCGGCGCGGGAGGCCTGCGAGCCTTCGGCCGCTTCGGCGAGGATCAGCAGGACCAGCGCCAGCGCGAGGGCCGCGCAGAGCACCCCGGGCCTTGAGGTGCGGCTGCCGGGGTGCGGGAACATCGCGCGTCCGAGGATAGAAGAGCCCCGGGTCTCACCGGACCAGCGGCAGGACGCAGCGGAATTTCTTGGTTGCGGTGGAGCCGGCCGATTTCACTTCGCCGCTTGCGGTGACGGTTGCCACGCCATACAGGTTGTCCCCGCTCATCACTGGGATGTCACTCGACCACTCGTCCCCCGCCGACAGCGTCACCCCCGGCTGCTGGGAGAAGGCAGCCAGCGCCAGCGCCTCGGGCAGCTCGCCGCCCTGGGTGGCGCAGGCCGCGGCCGCCGCCGGGGCGCTGAGCGCGGTTTCGCTCGCCCCGGTCTGCCAGCAGGCGCCGGCGAAGGCGCGGGTGCCGCTCCCGCAGCCGGCTTCGTAGCCGTTGACGGTCCGCGCGTTCTCGGCGTTGGCGGCGTTCAGCGCCGTCTCCGCGTCGCGCGCCGACTCCGCCGTGTCGGCGTGGATCGCCGAGGGGACCTGGCCGAGGGTGGAGGCGTCGATCTGGATCCCGGTGATCGACCCCGGCGCCAGCGCCGACCCCTGGATCGCCCCGGGCTTCAGCCGGTTGCCCGGGACCGACCCGACCGCGAGCCGGTTGCCCGGCAGCGACTTCACCTTGATCGTCCGCCCGTTGATCTTCCCGGCCGCGTAGACGGTTCCGCCCAAGGCGGCCACGAGCGCCGCCCCCACGATCACCAGCACCGGCACCCGCCGCAGTCCCCTGCCCATCCGACTCTCCTTTCAGACCTTGATAGATCAGCCCGCCCCGATTACGAGGCGGCGTCGAAGTGGCGGCACCCTAGAGGCGGAATTCGGCGGCTGGACGGATGTCGCCGGGGGCGGTCGTCAAACGTCCGAGGGCGTGCCCATCGAAGATGGCGATCTGAATGAGGCCATCCCCACCGTCGCGGGGATCAGCTCGTCGGCGTCTTCGGTCCGCTCGAGCGACTGGGCCCCGAGTTCGGGTAGCCAGGCGAGGACATCGTCGAGGTCCTGGCAGATGCTGGTCCAAGCCGGGCGGTCCACGACGACGGTCTGCCAGGTGAGGTGGCGGTCCAGGTCGGCGTCGAACGTGCCCTGCTGGATCGCCTCGGTAACGTGGTCGAAGTAGGTGTTGAGGAACCAGGGGGAGATCTCTTCGCGGATGATCTGGGGGAGGGCCTTCCAGGTAGGGGCATCGAAGTAAGGCCGGTGGGTGCTCTGGTAGATCCGTTCGACGCCGCCGCCGCGGCGGCCGCCTTTGCGCTCTTCGAGAACCTCGAGGTACCCCCATTTGGCCAGCTCGCGGAAGCAGCGGGAGACGTGGGTCATCGAGCCGCCGAACTCCTCGACGAACTGGGAGGGGCTCTGCGGGCGCATGCTCACCTCCATCAGGATCCGGCAGCGCCAGCGGTTGGAGAGGGCCTTGGCCAGCTTCGGTTCGAGCACGTAGTGTGTTCCTGGCACCGGCCCCCGGGGTCCCGGGCGGGCACTGGATGCGTGCTTCGAAGTCGGCTGTTTTGGCGAGCGGAAGGCGGCTAAGCCCACCGTCGTCGGAATCTGCTCACCGTCATCCACCGCCAGGCGCTTGCCAGCTTCGAGTGCGCGTTGCGCAAGAGACTCCTGGACGAGGTCGAGGCGTTCCCCCAGCTCCTGCCAAGCACCTCGGTCGAGGACGGTGATCTCCCACGAGAGGTGGCGGTCAACCTCTTGGTCGAAGGTACCCGCTTCCAGTGCTTCGCAAATCCGCAGTTGATAGGCGTCGAGGATCGAGCGGCTGACGCTGTTGCGATCGGAAGGGGAGACGCTTTCCCAGGTGTAGGCGTCGAACTGCGCTCGCCGGATCGCCCGGTAGACGTGCTCGATCGCCGCTCCCCGGCGCCGCCCAGGCCGCTCTTCAGCTACTTCGAGATAGCCCCACTCGGCTAGCTGGCGGAAGCAGCGAGCGATGTGAGTCAGCTCGCCACCGTGCTTCTCGACGAAGCGAGAGGGGCTGAGCGGCCGCAGGTTCACCTCGATCAGGATCCGGAAACGCCAGGGGTCGGCGAGGGCGCGGGCCGTCCGGGCGCTGATCCCGAACGCGGCCGGTTCCTTCTCTCCAATTACCTCCCGGGCCACCTGAACCCCCTCAATAGACGCTGAGTACAGATACGAAGACTAAATCTTTTGCTTCAAGAAATCTTCTTCTCCCAAAGTGGTTCTTCGGATTTCAGATTAGTGACCGGTTTTGCCAGCGATAGAGGATCCTGACTTCATAAACGTCGGATCTTGTGAAGGGGGGTGAGCAGGATGAAGTTCGACGCAACGGAGGTAGTGCTGCCCAAAGCCAGCAACAGCAAGGGCCAGTAAGCGGCACTGCAGCGATGTAAAGGCGTCTGAGTAGATCGCGGCCCCTCTTCAACGGGTTGATCGCTCGGAGAGGGGCCGCAGTTTTGGACGAAATGGATGGAGGAGACGATGCAAAAGCAATGGGCGGCGGGGGACTCGGCGAAGCAGGCCTATGACGTCTACGCACCGGTCTACGACGAGTTCAACCGCGGTTACATGTACGAGCGCTGGACAGGCCGGCTACTTGCGCGGGCCGAAGAGGCGGGGATCGGCGGCAGGCGGTTGCTGGACGTCGCCTGCGGCACCGGCCTCAGCTTCATCACCCTGCTCGAGGCGGGTTGGGAGGTGACCGGCTGCGACATCTCGCCGCAGATGCTGGAGCGGGCGCGGGCGCGGGCCGAGGGCCGCGCCGAGCTGGTCGAGGCTGACATGCGGGAGCTTCCGCACCTAGGCGAGTTCGACCTGATCTGGGCCGTCAACGATCCCTGCAACTACCTGCTCGAGATCGAGGAACTAGAGGCGACCCTGGAGGGGATGGCTCGCAACCTGGCGCCGACGGGGATCGCGCTCTTCGACCTCAACACGCTCGTCACCTACCGGACCTTCTTCAGCGAAGAAGTCGTCGTCGAGGATGAGGGAAAGCGCCTGATCTGGCAGGGACAGCTCTCGCCGGAGGAGGTCACGCCGGGGACCTTCGCCGAAGCGCGCTTCGACGTTCCCGGCCAGCCCGGGCAGGCGCACGTCCACCGCCAGCGCCACTTCAGCGAGGGAGAGGTGCGGGAGGCGATCGATCGCGCCGGGCTTGAGTGCGTCGCCCTCTACGGCGAGTTCGAAGGCGAGCTCTCGCTCGGGGTGGACGAAAACCATCACACCAAGATGGTCTTTCTCTGCCGCACGAAGTAAGCGCGAACCCGCGTCGCCCAAATTACTGCCGGGTTTTGCCTTCGTAAGACGCAGAGCCGGCTTTTACGCTTCCGCAACGATCTCTTATTGATCGTGATGGTTTTTCTGGTAACCACCGGAGGAGGAAGAAAATGGGCGACGCGGGGGTCTTGGCCGAAGACGGGCGCCTTGCCGCCGATCTGGTGGCGACCCTGGAACCCCAGCTCCAGGACGCCCTCAACCACCCGACACGCCGCGACATCCTCCGGGTCCTGCAGGGCGCCGGGCAGCCGCGCAGCATCACAGACCTCGTCGGTGCCCTGCCCCAGCTCGGCCGCGGCGAAATCAGCTACCACGCCCAGGTCCTCGAGGACTCCGGCTGCATCGAGGCCGATGGCAGCCGCCGCTGCCCCGGCGGCGAGGAGCGGCTGCTGAGCTCCGCCGTTGCCGACAGCGGCCAGGCCCTGCTCGTGCTGGGCGCCACCGAGCGCTCGGACCGCGAGCACAGGCGCCGGGCGGCGACCGAGCCGTCTTCCAGTCAGCTGACGATGTTCCGGGTCCCCCGCCCGGCCCGCACCGTCCGCTTGCTCGGTCGCCGCCGGCGCGAATCCCACTAGCCCAGCCGCGGGGCATCGAAGCCCCGCGTCGGCTCCTGGGCGACGAATAGCGTGCGGGCCGATGCCCGACCTCCTCGTCCTCTTCCTGGCCGCCTGCGGCACCGCCCTGGCGACCGGGCTCGGCGCGATCCCGGTCTGGTTCCTCGGCACCCGCGCGGCGGCGCTGACGCCGTTCCTGCTCGGGCTGGCGGCCGGGGTGATGGGGGTCGCCTCGATCGCCGGGCTGCTGATCCCGGCCGCGGAAGAAGGCTCCGCCCTCGACCTGGTCGTCGGGCTGGCGCTGGGGGGCGTGCTGCTGGGGGTGGCGCGCAGCCGGCTCGACCACGAGTCCGTCTTCATGGGGCGGAGCGGGCCGGGGGCGCGGACCTCGGCGCTCGTCTTCGCCGTCCTCTTCGTCCACAGCCTGCCCGAGGGTCTTGCGGTCGGCACCGCGTACGCCTCCGAACGGGCTGGGCTGGGGCTGTTCGTGATCCTCGCGATCGCGATCCAGAACATCCCGGAGGGGACGAGCGTCGCGATCCCGATGGAGGCGACCGGCTACGGCCGGGCGCGGCAGTTCTGGGCGGCGGTCGGGACCAGCGCCCCGCAGCCGGTGGGGGCGGTGATCGCCTACCTCGCGGTGGAAGAGGTCAACGCGCTCCTGACCTTCTCCTTCGCCTTCGCGGCGGGGGCGATGCTGAGCCTGATCGCGATCGAGCTGCTGCCCCAGGCCTACGGGGGCCGGCGCTGGTTCTCCCCGACGCTGGGGATCGCGATCGGGGCGGGGGTGATGATGGTGCTCGACCTGCTGCTGGCCGTCTGAGACGAGGCAGAACCGCCTCGTCCCGGCCCCGGCCATACCCTGACGCCGCGGCGGGATAGACTCGCCGCGTACATATCGGTCGGTGGTCAAGGGAAGTCCGGTGCAAGTCCGGCGTGGTCCCGCCACTGTGACCGGGTGGAGGAGTTCGCAGGCGCAACCGCGTCAGCCACTGGGGTCGACACCTCGTCCCCGGGAAGGCGCGTCCTCCCTGATCCCGGAAGCCAGGAGACCTGTCCCCGGCCCAGCCAAATCAACCCTCGAGGAAAGGGTGGCGTAAATGCCAAGAATCACCCCGTTCCGGCTGGCGGCCGTCTGCGCGCTGGCTCTGTCCATCATGTTCGCCTTCGCAGCGGGCGCCGCGGCCAAGGGCCTGCGGGCCGACCTGCGCGTGGTCGGCGCCGGCGGCAAGGTGCTCGCCGAGAAGACCGTGGCGAGCGCCAACGTCTCCGTCGAGACCAGCCCCAAGGCGACCTGCTTCGGGCAGGGAACCGGCGGCAGCGGCGACCCCGTGCAGCTGAACGGCAACACGGCGATGGGCCTGCTCGCCAGCGGCGCCAAGACGATCCCGGCCCTGCGGCCGCTCTCGATCAGCGACCACTTCGACTTCGGCCTCGCGCTCTGCGGGATCGGGTCGAGCGTCGCCAAGGGCAGCTCGTCCTGGTACCTGAAGATCAACCACAAGTCGCTGCAGGTCGGCGGTGAGGTGGCGAAGATCAAGGCCGGGGACGAAGTGCTGTGGGCGCTCTCGAAGACCGAAGCTCCGGACTTCAAATATCCGGACGAGCTGGTGCTGAGCGCGCCGGAGTCGGCGATGGCCGGGAAGTCGTTCGCGGTGCGGGTCTGGGCCTACGACGAAAAAGGCCGCAAGAGCCCGCAGGCCGGGGCAAAGGTCTCCGGGGCGGCGCAGCCGACCGGCGCCGACGGCCGCACCACGGTGACGCTGAGCAAGCCGGCGAAGCTGATCGCCCGCGCGACGGGGGGGATCCCCTCGGCCCGCGAGGCGGTCTGCATCGGGGGCAAGTGCCCTAAGTGAGCACTCGCCGCGGCACGGCGGTCGTGAGCGCGCTGCTCTGCGCGGCGCTCGCGACCGCCGGCTGCGGCCTCGGCCCCGGCGCCGACGTCGGCGACGTGCAGCTGACGGTGACGCGCGAATACGGCGCCGTGCCGGTCTTGGACACCGCCGTCGCGGCGAACGAATCCGACACTGTGATGCGGGTGCTGGAAGGCGAGGCCGAGATCTCCACCCGCTACGGCGGCGGCTTCGTCCACTCGATCGACGGCGTCGTCGAGGGGCAGCACGGGGGCGACCCCTACGACTGGTTCTTCTACGTCGACGGGGTCGAGTCCCCGATCGGTGCCGCCGAGTACGAGCTCGAGGGTGGCGAGCGGATCTGGTGGGACTACCGCGACTGGGTCGCGACGAACCACGTCCCGGCGGTGGTCGGTTCATGGCCGGCTCCGTTCAGCGACGGGGTGGAAGGTGAGCGGCATCCGGTGGTGGTCGAATGCAAGGGCGGGGGTGCCGCCTGCGACGAGGTGCGCGAAGCCCTGGAGCGCGAAGGCGTCAAGATCGCCGCGGGCGAGCCCGAGCAGGCGCTGCGGATCCTGGTCGGACCGTGGGCGCGGGTGAGGAAAGACCCCGCCGCCCGGTCGATCGAGGCGGGCCCGGCCGAAAGCGGCGTCTTCGCCGACTTCGACTCCGGTGAACTTGTAGCGCTCGACGAGGCGGGGGATGCGGCGAGGAACCTCGGTCCCGGCGCGGGGCTCGTCGCTGCCACCAGTCGCTACGGGGGCCTGCCGGTCTGGGTCGTCACCGGCGGGACGGCGGCGGCTGTGCGGGCGGCCGCCGAAGCCCTCGACGCGGAGCACCTGCGCGACCACTACGCGGTGGCGATCGAGGACGGCAGGACTGTGCCGTTGCCGCTGGAGGAGCGGTGAGGTCCTCCTTCGCCTACCAACCGCGCCCGCGGCCGCTGCAGCTGGCCTCGCCCGGCGCGGCGGTCGCCTACCTCGGAGCGATCGCCGTCGTCGCCTTCCTCTACTCTAACCCGCTGGTCTTGGCCGCGGCCGGGGTCGCCGCGGTTATGGCGGGGTTGCTGGCCGGAGCCCGGCGCGCCGTCGAGTTCGCGCTGAAGATGGGCCTCAGCCTGGCGCTGCTCGTGGTCGTCGTCAACGCCCTCGTGGTCAGCCGCGGCGAGACCGTCGTCGCGCGCCTGGGCGACTGGCCCCTGCTCGGACCCGTCGACGTAACCTTCGAGGCGATCGTCGCCGGCCTCTCGATGGGCCTGCGGGCGGCGGTCGTGCTGGTCCTCGGAGCGGTCTACTCGGCCTGCGTCGACCCCGACCGGGTGCTGCGCGCCCTGCGGACGCTCGCCGGCCGCTCGGCCCTGACCGCGACCCTGGTCTCCCGCCTCGTCCCGGTCGCCGCCGCCGACGCCGCTCGCCTGCGGGACGCCGCCCGCCTGCGCGGTCCTGGCGCCGCCGAGGTCGGCAAGGCCCCGCTCGCCCGCCGCCTGCTCGCCGGCTCCCTCGACCGCGCCGTCGACGTCGCCGCCACGCTGGAGCTGCGCGGCTACAGCCTCGACGCGCCGCGCGCCCGCAACCGCCGCTCCCGCTCCCGCTACGACCGCCGCTTCTACGCCGTCGCCGTACTCCTCCTCGCCGCCGCGATCGCCGGCAAGACCTTCGGCGCCGACGACTTCCAGACCTACCCATCGGTAGAGATCGGCCTCGGCGGCGCCACCCTCGCCCTCAGCGCCCTCGTCGCCCTCACTGGCCTGGCGCCGCTAAGGCGCAAGCCGAAGCGCCGCCCCAAAGTGGCCGACGGGACGAAAACGGCCCTATCTCGGCCGAAATCGTCCCGTCGGCGGGGGCGGGGGGAGGTGGCGCGTGTCTGAGTTGGCGATCAGGCGGGGAGCGGCGCCGGCGCTCGCGGTGCGCGGCTTGAGCTACGCCTATCCACAGGCAACGCAGCCGGCGCTCGAAGACGTCTCGCTCGAGGTGGCGCCGGGGGAGTTCGTCCTCCTCGCCGGCCGCTCGGCCTCGGGAAAGTCGACGCTGCTGAAAGCCGCCTGCGGCCTCGTACCGCACTTCCACGGCGGCGAGATCGAAGGCAAGGTCCGCGTCGTCGACCTCGACGCGATCGCCGCCGGCCCGGGAGAGCTGGCGGCCGCGGTCGGCTACCTCGCCCAGGACCCCGAGACCCAGGTCGTCTCGACCACCGTCGCCGCCGAGATAGAGCTGCCGCTGGAGATGCGTGGCGACGAGCCCGCCGACCGCGCCCGCGCCGTCGAGGAGGTCGCCCTCGCCCTCGCGATCCCCCACCTCCTCGACCGCAGCGTCGACACCCTCTCCGGCGGGGAGCTCCAGCGGGTGGCCCTTGCCGCGGCCCTCGTCACCCGTCCCCGCCTGATCCTCCTCGACGAGCCCACCTCGCAGCTCGACCCCGTCGCCGGCGACGAGCTGATCTGGCTCCTGCGCCGTCTGAACGAGGAGTGGGGCGTGGCGGTGCTCCTCGCCGAACACCGCTTGGAGCGTTGCCTCGCCGCTGCTGATCGCGTACTCGTCATGGAGAAGGGATGCCTCTCCTTCGACGGCCGCCCCCCAGATTTCCTCGCCTGGGCTCGAGACAACGACCCCGCTCTAGAGACTCCGGCCGCCCGCCTCTTCTCCCTCGCCGGCATTGACCCTCTCCCGGTAGGCGTCCGTGCCGCCCGCCGCACCCTCGATGACTGTCGAAGGGAGGGCGGGACCCCCTCCGAACGGCTTGTACTTCTCGGGCAGCAGACCCTCGGACGGCCGCCAGCGCCCCACCCGAGCAAGTTGAGAGAGGAGGGGGTCCCGCCCTCCCAACCCCCAACCCTCCGCGCAATCGGCCTATGGGTGGAGCTGGATCGCGGCGAAGACCTCCGTGACGTCCTCAAAGGCATCGACCTGAAGATCAACCGCGGCGAACGCGTCGCCCTGATGGGCCGCAACGGTGCCGGCAAGAGCACGCTGCTGCGGACGGCCGCCGGTCTGCACCAGCCGGTTGCTGGGAAGCTCACGGTCGACTCGATTGCGCTTCTGACCCAGAACCCAAGCGACTATCTGGTTCGCGAGCGCGTCGGGGACGAGCTGCCGGGAGACGAAGGGCTTGCGGCGCTTCGGGTTGTTGGCCTGGAGGACAAGGCGGATGCCGATCCCCGCGACCTCTCGGGAGGCGAGCGGCAGCGGCTGGCGCTGGCGATCGCCTTGGCCGGGCGGATGGAAGGCGAGCGGCTGCCCGGTCTCGTCGCCCTCGACGAGCCGACCCGCGGGATGGACCACGCGCGCAAAGGCGAGCTCGTCCGCCTGATCGAAGGGCTCGCGCAGCGCGACGCCGCGGTCGTCGTCGCCACCCACGACGTCGAGTTCGCCTCCGAGTTCGCCGACCGCGTCGTCCTGCTCGGCGACGGCGTCGTCATCGCCGACGGGCCAATGGCCGAGATCCTCTCCGGCGGCTGGTACTTCGCGACCGAGGTGGCGAGGGTGCTCGACCTGCCGGGAGTCGTCACCCCCGAGCAGGGGGCGGCGGCGCTGCGGGAGGAGGCGCCGTGACCTGGGAGGTCGCCAGCTTCCTCATCGTCGGCGCGGTGATCCTCGCCGGCTTCGTCTGGTACGAGCGCTCGCGGCCGCCGGCGCAGGTCGTCGCCTTGGTCGCCGCGCTGGCGGCGCTGGCGATCGCCGGCCGCATCGCTTTCGCCGCCTTACCCAACGTCAAGCCGACGACCGACATCGTCATCTTCGCCGGCTACGCCCTCGGCGGCGCCCCCGGTTTCGCCGTCGGCGCCCTGGCCGCGCTGGTCTCCAACTTCTGGTTCGGGCAGGGGCCGTGGACCCCGTGGCAGATGGCGGGATGGGGGCTCTGCGGCGTCCTCGGCGCCGCGCTGGCGCTCGGGGTCCGCGGCGCGGGCCGCCTCGCCCTCGCGGCAACCTGCGGTTTTGCTGGCATTTTGTACGGGGCTCTGCTGAACTTCTCGCTTATGGCGACGTACGGTGGGGACCTCTCGTTGCGGCACTTCCTCGTGCTCGAGGCGCGGGCGATCCCGTTCGAAATCGCCCATGTCGTCGGCAACGTGGCGCTGGCGCTGGTCGCGGGACCGGCGATGGTGCGGATGTTGGCCCGCTTCCGCGAGCGCTTCGAATGGCGGCGGAGCGGACGCGCGGCGTCCCCCGCCCGGCCCTCGGGCCCACTTGGGGGCGCCCTGCGCAGCGGCGGCGTCGCGGCCGTGCTCCTCCTCGCGCTCGTCGCTCTGGCCCCGACCCCGGCCCACGCCTCCTCCGTCAGCCACGCGGCGGACTGGCTGGAGTCGGTGCAGAACCGGGACGGCGGCTTCGGCCCGTCGGCCAGCGACGAATCCGGCACCGCGACCACCTGCTGGGTGATGCTGGGGCTGGAGGCCGCCGGCCGCAACCCGCTCGACCTCACCTCGACCAAAGGGCGGACCCCGGTCGACTTCGTGCGCCGGGAGATCGGCTCGATCGGCAGCCCCGGCGACCTCGCCCGCACGATCCTCGCGCTGGAGGGGGCGGGGGTGGACCCGCGCGACTTCGCCGGCCAGAACCTGGTCGCGGAGCTGCTGGCGAGCCGGCGCGACAACGGCTCCTACCACGGCTGGCCGAACTCGACGGCCTTCGCCGTGATCGCGCTGCGGGCCGCCGGGGTGGACGGGGTGCAGAAGTCCCTCGACTGGCTGCGCAAGGTCCAGAACGAGGACGGTGGCTGGGGCGACACCCCCGGCTCCCCCAGCACCACCGACGGCACGGGCGCCGTCATGCAGGCGCTCTCGCCGGACTCTAAGGCCGCCGGACACGGGCTCTTCTACCTGCGCCACCAGGCCCAGCAAAAGGGCGGTGGCTTCCCGCTCGGCGGCAACGGCACCGTCAACACGATGTCGACCGCCTGGGCGATCCAGGGGATCCTCGCCGTCGGCGGCGATCCGGGCTCGTTCCGCCGCGGCGGCGCCAGCGCGCCCGAGTACCTCGCGCACAACCAGCGCGCCGACGGCTCCTACCGCTACGCCAATCCCGACCAGACCGCCTCGGAGGTCGCCAACCAGACGCCGGTCTGGGTCACCGGCCAGGTCCTGGTCGCCGCCGCCGGCAAGTTCTACCCCGTCGCCGCTCCCCCGCGGGCGCCGGAGCCGAAGGGGAAGGCGAAGAGCTCCTCCGGGTCCGGAGGCGCCTCTCCTTCGCTGACCGCACCCCCGTCGGGATCTGCGCCCTCGGCGTCGGACCTGCAGCGGTTCTTCGAAAACTCCCAGGGAGGTTCCAGCGGTGGGGCACCCCCAGCCGGTGTGGGCGCGGGCGCAGGCGGTGGCGGGGGCGGCAAGGGTGCCGGTCCAGGCGCGACCGGCGGTCTTCCCGAAATCCCGGCGACCGGCGGGTCGATCCCAGAGGGGGACCTGGGGAGCGTCCCGGACGCCGCGAGCCCCCAGGCCTCCGGCGAACCCGCCTCCGAGACGACCGGGAGCGATTCGGGCAGCAGCACCGCCGGGGCGATCCTCCTCGGCCTCCTCGCCGGCTGCGTCCTCTTCGGCGCCGGTCTTGCCGGCCGTCGCGGCTGGATGCGCTGGCGCTACGGGCTCTGAGCCTCGCTATACCCTCGACGGATGGACGTCGAGACCGCGATCCGCACCCGCCGCACGCACAAGGCCTTCGGGCCCGAACCGCTGCCGCGCGAGCAGATAGACGAGCTGCTGGAGCTCGGCAGCTGGGCGCCCAACCACAACCTCACCGTTCCCTGGCGCTTCCGGGTGATCGGGCCGGAGACGCTGCGGCGCCTGAAGGAGGTCGCGGGCCCGGAGGGGGCGGCAAAGCTCGACCGCGCCCCGACCCTGATCGTCGTCTCCTGCGTGCTCAGTGGCGACCCGGTCGAAGAGGAAGAGGACCTGCACGCGACCGCCGCCTCCTCATACATCGTCCTGCTCGCCGCCCACTCCCGCGGCCTCGCGGGCTACTGGCGCACCCCCGGCATCCTCCGCGGAGCCGAGGGGCGGGCCGCCGTCGGCCTGCCGCAGGAGGAGCGCTTCGTCGGCCTCCTCCACCTCGGCCACCCGCGCCAGGAGAAGCCGCCGCCCGAGCGCCCCGGCACCGACCGCACGATCTCCTACCTCGACTGAGATGACCATCCACCCAAAAACCTGCCTCGACTGATGCTGAGCCGCTCGCGCGCCATCGAGGAGATCGCCGGCAAGAGCTACGAGGTGGTCGTGATCGGCGGCGGCATCACCGGCGCCGGCGTCGCCCTCGATGCCGCCTCGCGCGGCTACTCGGTCGCCCTCCTTGAGCGCGGCGACTACGCGGTCGGCACCTCCAGCCGCTCCTCGAAGATGGTCCACGGCGGGCTCCGCTACCTGCAGAACTTCGACCTCGGCCTGGTTCGCGAGGCGCTGCTGGAGCGGCAGCTGATGGTCCGCCTCGCCCCGCACCTGGTCTACCCGACGCCGTTCCTGGTTGCTGCCCTGGGGGAGGAGCGGCGCGACCGCAAACTCGGCCTCGGGCTGAACATGTACGACGTGATGGCGACCAGCCGCGCCGGCCGCAGACGGCGCCAGCGACACTCAGGCGAGATCGAGGACGACTACTACTGGTCCCCCGACCGCCACCGCACGATCGACGGTGACGAGGTCCTGGAGCTGGTGCCGGCGCTGGCACCGCGGGAACCGCACGACGCCTACCTCTTCTACGACTGCCAGACCGACGACGTCCGCCTCGTCCTCACCGTCCTCGGCGAGGCCGAGCGCTTCGGCGCGGTGATGCTGAACGGCGCCGAGGTGACCGAGGTGCTCTCGAAGGACGGCAAGGCGACGGGGGTCGCCTTCGTCGAGGAGTCCTCCGGCGAGCGGATGGAGGTCGCCGCCGACCACGTCGTCAACGCCACCGGAGTCTTCGCCGACCAGGTCCGCCCCGAGGAGCTGCTGGGCGAGGAGGACGTGCCGCGCATTGCACCCAGCCGCGGCACCCATCTGCTGATTGACGCCGAGCAGCTGCCGATGGGGAAGGCTGCCTGCATCGTCCCGGCCGGCGAGGGGCGGATGATCTTCTCCCTGCCCTGGTACGGGCGCACCCTCGTCGGCACCACCGACAACGACTTCGAGGGCGACATCGCCCACCCGCGCCCCGCCCAGGACGACGTCGCCTACCTGCTCGACGCGGTTAACGAGTTCTTCGGGACGGCTATCGGCGAGTCGGACCTGGTCGGCGCCTACGCCGGCGTGCGGCCGCTGATCTCGACCGGCGACCCGCGCAAGTCAGTCGACATCTCCCGCAAAGCCGAGCTGTACGAGACCTCCTCGGGGATGCTGACGATCACCGGCGGCAAGCTGACGACCTGGCGGCGGATGGCGAAGCAGACGGTCGACCGCCTGGTCGAGCGCGAGGGGCGCGAGGCGCCCTGCCACACCCACGAGATCCCGCTGGGGATGCAGGCGCGGCCGGAGGACCTGGAGGCGCCGGCCGGGGTGGGGGAGGAGGCGCTCGAGCAGCTGGCCTTCCGCTACGGGCACGCCGCCCGCCGCGTGCTCGAGATCGCCCGCAGCGACCCGAAGCTGGCGCGGCCGATCGTCCCCGGACGCCCCGATCTGCTGGCCGAGGTCATCCTGGCGGCCCGCTCCGAGCAGGCCCGCAGCGTCGCCGACGTGCTCCTGCGCCGCACCAGGCTGGGGATCCTCGCCGCGCCGCAGCTGCGCACGGCGAAGGCGGTGCGCCCGGTCGCCGACGCCCTCGGGGCGGAGCTGGGCTGGGGGCGGCGGCAGCGCTCGCGCGAGGCCGAGGCCTGGCTCGCGGTCGCCGCCGAGGAGGGCACCGACCCCGCGGCGACGCCGGGGCGGTCGCCCGCCGCCTCGGTCGAATAGTCTGCGGCCTCGATGAACAAGGCCGAGCTGGAGAAAAAGCACCTGTCCGATCTGCATTCGCTCGCCGCCGAGGCCGGCGTCGAGAAGTACCGGATGCTGAGCAAGAGCGAGCTGGTCGAGAAGCTCGCCGACGGCAACGGCAACGGCAACGGCAACGGCAGCCAGGCTGCCGCCGGCGCGACCGCCGAGCGGGGCGCGCGTGGCGGCCGAGAAGGCGAGCGCGGCGAGCGGCCGCGACGTCGGCGCCGCAGCCGCAGCACCGGTTCACCCGCCGTCTCCGATGAGATCGAGGAGGGGGGCGAGCCCGAGCCCAAGCCTGTCCGGCAGCCGCGTGAGCGCCGCGACCGTCCCGAGAAGGCCCCCGAGCGCGAGCCCGCCCCCGAGCCTGTCGCGTCGAGCGCCGAGCCCGCCGCCGCCGAGCCGGCGCGTCCGCGCCGCCGCCGTCGCCGACGCTTCGGCCGCCGCGGCAAGCAGGGGGTCACCCTGCAGGGACTGCTGCTGCCGCCCGAGGCGGGCCGCCAGGCGCTCGTCTTCGCCGAGAGCCGCGAGGGCTGCACGGCGCTGCTGCGCGGCGTCGCCGCCGACCTCGCCGGCGACAGCAAGGGGCCCGATCCGGTGGCGCTGCTGATCGATCCCAGCCCCGAGGAGCTTGCCGACTGGAAGCGCGACGCACCCCAGGCGGAGATCGTCTCCGCCGGGCAGCCGCGCCACGCCAGCGACGCCCTCGCCCAGGCGGCCACCCGTGCCGGCCGGGGCGAAGACGTGATCCTGCTCGTCGACTCGCTCACCCGCCTCGGGGAGGCCTACGGCGACGCCGAGGCCGCCAAGGAGTTCTTCGACGCCGGCCGCGCGCAGGGCTCCGCCGGTGGCGGCTCGCTGACGGTGGTTGCTGCTCTAGAGCGCCCGAACGGCGACTAGCGCTCTAGCGCCGGTAGGCGATTCGCCGCCACGACGGCTCTTTGGAGAGCTCGATCAGCTCGTCGCTGCGGTCCGGCTGGACGTAGCCGAAGGTCTGGGTGCGCTCGTCGAAGACGACGTCGAGCTCACCCTCCTTGACCCGCTGGTCGAGCCAGGCGCCGCGGAAGACGAGGCGGCGCAGCCAGTGGACGAGGCTGCGGTTGGAGGGACCGACGAGATCCTCCCAGTTCTCGTTGATGTGCTCGCCGAGGCGGGAGCTGGGCTCGGCGATCTCGCCGCTGACCGCGAGGTCGAGGAGGTCGTCGAGCTCCTCGGAGCTGAGTCCCTGGTCGACGAAGCGGAGCTTCACCGCCGCCTGCTCGACGCGCTGCGCGAAGTCCTCCTCGTTGAAGGCGAAGCGAAGCTCGCCGTACTCCAGCACGTAATCGGAGCCGGACTCGTAATTCCCTCTGCGGGTCGTCTTCTTATCCATGAGTTGAAGCCAGTCCGCTAACGCAAGCCCGACGTCAGCAGGTCCATGATCTTGCCGATCATCGTAGAGACGTGCCGGATCGGGCCGGTCGCTGAACGCCTGGTTGCACCTTGACGGCGAGATTGCACTTCTTCAGCCCCCGATTGGGTAGAAGCTGGAGCGGAGACGCCGTGATCGATCTGCACTGCCACATCCTCGACGCCATCGACGACGGGGCCCGCGACGCCGACGACAGCGTCGCGATGGCGCGGCAGGCCGAGGAAGACGGGATCGAGGCGATCTGCGCCACTCCGCACATCCGCCATGACCACGACGTCCGCATCGAGGAGCTGGCCGGGCGGGTGCGGGGGCTGAACGAGCGGCTGCAGCGGGAAATGGTGGCGGTGCGGATCCTCCGGGGAGGCGAGGTGGCGGAGACTGCGCTGGAGGGCCTGGGAGAGGAGGAGCTGGAGCTGGTCGCGCTGGGGAGCGGCCGCTGGGTCCTGCTGGAGCCGGCGCCGGGACCGCTCGGCGACACCCTGCTGCGTCGGGTCGGGCACCTGGCCGAGCGCGGCTACCGGACGATCGTCGCCCATCCCGAGCGCCACCTCAGCGCCGACATGTTCGAGCGGATGGCAGCGCTGGTCGCCGAGGGGGCGCTGATCCAGGCGACCGCCGACTTCTTCCTGCGCGAGCAGATGGCGACGGGAATGCTGGCGATGGCCGAGAAGGGCCTCGTCCACGTCCTCTCCAGCGACGCCCACACCGTCCTCGGCGGCCGCCCGGTGCGGATCTCCCCGGCGCTCGAGCGCCTGCGCGAAGTCGAGCTGCTGGCGCCCCACATGGAGTGGATCGCCGAGACCGCCCCGAGCGCGATCGTCAACGGCGACCCCCTCGAAGTTCCCTTCGAGCCGCAGCTCTAGATCAGTCGAGGGGACGCAGCTGGACGCGGGGCGCCAGCTCCTCGATCACGGCGCGGGAGCCGGTGCCGAGGCCGGCGCGGAGGAAGTTGGTGGCGCCGGCGGCGGCGCTGAGGCGGAGCACCTCGTCCCACTCGCGGCCGGCGGCGATCGTCGCCGCCAGGGCGCCCATCATCGAGTCGCCGCAGCCCTCGCGGGAGCCGCGCTCGAACTTCGGCGGCGTCAGCTCGCAGAAGGTGCCGTCGCGCAGCGCCAGCGCCGGCTCGCCGGCGCGGGTCACGATCACGCTCTCGGCGCCCTGCTCGCGCACCCGTTCCATCGCCGCCCGCATCCGCTCCTCGGTGTCGACGGGGCCGGAGACGAAGCCGGCGATCTGCCAGTCGTTGATCTTGACCAGATCCGGCTTCCCCTCCAGGGCGCTGTCGAGGCGGGGCGAGGAGAGGTCGACGATCACCGGCTTGCCGTTGGCCTTCACGTCGGCGACGAGGCCGCCGTAGATCTCCAGCGGCACCGTGTTGTCTGGGTAGGGGCCGCAGATCGCGAGCAGGTCGCAGTCGAGGGCCGCGGCGACGGTGACGGAGAAGAGGTCGTCGACCTCGTGGCGGGAGGCGGGCAGCGCCGCGCTCTGGGAGATCGGCTCGCGCTCGCCGCTGCGGCGGTCGTGGATGTAGATGCCGCTGGCCCCCGACGTCTCGACCAGCCGCAGCTCCACCGGCATCTGCTCCAGCAGCGGCCGCAGCACGGTGCCCACCTCGCCGCCGACGAACCCGCAGAGGACCGGCTCGGCGCCCAGCTCCGCCGCCATCCGCGCCACCCAGACGCCTTGGCCGGCGGGGTGGACGTGGATGTCGTCGCCGCCGTCGGCGCTGAAGCTCTCGATCGCGATCGAGATCATCGGGTTGGGACTGAAGATCGCGACTTTGGGCTTGGCGACCATCGATTTCCGATCTAGGCGGGGGAGAGAAGGCTGGCAAGGCCCCTTAAAGAGGGATGGACCATCTTCATCCCCACGTCCCCGTTGCAAAGGATTTCCGAACCAGATTGCGCGGACTCGCCTTTCGCGAGCGGGAGGACGCCGGGCCGGGCCTGCTGATCCCGCGCTGCGCCAGCGTCCACACCTTCGGCATGCGCTTCGCCCTCGATGTCTACTTCCTCGACTCCGAGGGCGCGGTCATCGCGGCCAGGCGCGCCGTGCCGCCGCGACGGATCCTCTGGCAACCCGGATCTTCCGCAGTTTTGGAGATTCCCGCGGGGCCGGAGGGGGAGAGTTCGTCGCCCCCGTCCCTTAGGTCCGCATGCTCCCCCAACGAGAAGAGATAGCCAGCCTCGTCGTCTGCGAGGACGACCACGTCACCCTCGACCTCCTCTGCGAGCACCTCGCCGCCGATCGCTTCGGCGTCATGCCCGCCCCCAGCGCCTCCGACGCCCTGCGGCTGTGTCGGTACAACCACCCGGATCTGTTGCTGCTCGACCTTTCGCTGCCGGACGCCTCCGGCCTCGACGTCCTGCGCGAGATCCGCGAGGCCGATGGCGTCGACTCCCGCTTCGATCCGCGCCTGCCGGTGATCGTCCTCACCGGCCGCGCCGGCGACACCGACAAGGTTCGCGGCCTCGACTCCGGCGCCGACGACTACCTGACCAAGCCCTTCATCTACGGCGAGCTGCGCGCCCGGATCGGCGCCGTCCTGCGGCGGCGCACGGAACCCAACGACGGCCCCAGCCGCGTCGGGGACCTCGTGATCGACCCGCTGCGGCGCCGGGTCACCGTGGGCGACCGGGAGGTCCATCTCGCCAAGAAGGAGTTCGCCCTGCTCCGCGTCCTCGCCTCGGACCCCCTCCGGGTCCACACGAAGGAAGAGCTCCTCGACGCGGTCTGGGCCTACCGCGGCCCCTCCAAGACCCGCACCCTCGACTCCCACGCCAGCCGCCTGCGCCGCAAACTCGACCCCGAAGGACAGCGCTTCGTCATCAACTGCTGGGGCATCGGCTACCGCCTGATCGACGGCTAGGGCGAGAAAGAAGACGCCCCCGCCCGCCTGGGCGGGGGCGTCGGTAAGTCTCTACTTCTTCGCTTTGGCCTTCTTCGCGGCTGGCACCTCGAAGTGCATGATCGCCAGCTTGGTCGAGATGCCGTCGGCCTTGCTGTCGAGGCGCTTGGCGGCTTCTTTCTGGATCTCGCTGGACTTCTTCACCGCGTCGGCGAGGACCTTGTTGAGGTCCTTCCAGCCCTGCTCGTCGAGCAGGAGCGGCGTGTCGGAGAGGTGCGAGTCCTTGCGGCTCTCGATCGTGCCCTCCGCCATCGCCTCGGTCGCGCTCTGGCCGATCGACTCGAGGATCGAGCCGGAGATGCCTTTTCGGGCCGAGGCCGGGATCTTGCCCCAGTCCGAGTCGCTGAGGAAGGCGCGGTCGGTGGCGCGGTAGAAGTGCTCGACGGCGCCGCGGCGCGGCTCGGTTTTGACCAGTTCGACGCAGTCGTATTCGAGCAGGGTTTTGACGTGGTAGCTGACGTTGCCCAGGGGCTCGCCAAGTTCCTGCGCGAGCTGGTTCGGGCTCGAGATCCCTTTGTGCAGGGAGCTGAGGATGCGAACGCGTAGGGGATGGGCAAGGGCCTTCGCGAGCTGCTGCGTAATGCCCTCTGGTGACGTACGGGACTGTGGCAAGGGAGGACCTCCGTTTCTTCACCCGGGCGGGGAGACGTTGGTGGCAGTGCACCCGAGTTACTAGACAAGTATTCCAAAACGTTCCGGCGGAACCAGTCTCGATAGGAATCCATGCAGTAAAAGAGATCGACCGTTTTACTCGGTTGCAGTCGCTGTCAAATTTGGACACTTATGTCCAGTGGAGGTGACGCCCGCCCGGATGAGTTCGTCCCTCCGATGCCTTGGCCGCGACCGTGGGGAAGTTCGGTGACCGGCACCGCGATGGCAAGGGCGCGTTTTGCGAGTTCCGTTCGGCATCGAGGGGGGAGAGAAGGAGGCGCTCGCCCCTTAAGCCTCCATGACTCGATCCCCGGACGGCTGCTGAGATGTTGCCCGAGCTCTCAGAGCTGGCCGGGGGGCTGCCGATTGCCGCCTCGTTCGCGATGGCAACTGGGATCACCGCCTTGCGGGAGGGGCGGCGGCGTTCCTCCCTGAACGAGGCGATGCACGAGCTGCGCCGCCCGCTGCAGGGCTTGGCGCTCTCGCTGTCCGACAAGGGAACGAAGGGCGGGTCGGCCGAGGCCTGCCTGCGGATGGCCGTCGCCGCGGTCGAGAGGCTCGACCGGGAGATAAACGGCGGCACGCTGGAGGCGCCGGATGCGCCGGCATCGCCGAGGTCGGCGGTCGAGGCGACGATCGATCGGTGGCGCTGCTCCGCCGAGGCCCTCGGACGCCCTCTCGGCCTCGAGTGGAAGGCGCTCGACCCGATCCTCCAGACGCAGCCGGCGGAGCTTGCGCAGGCGCTGGACAACCTGATCAGCAACGCGCTCGTCCACGGCAGCGGCGCGGTGGCCGTCGAGGTCCGCGAAAGGGACGAGCGCCTCCACCTCGTGGTGCGGGACGGCGGCTGCGCCGAGGAAGCTCGCCGCTGGGGGCAGGTGCTGCGGGCGATCCGGATCGGCGGCCGCGGCCGCCACGGTCACGGCCTCAGGATCGTGCGGCGGGTGGCGGCGCGGTGCGGGGGCAGCTTTCGCCTCCGCCGCTCCCCCGGGGGCACCGTGGCGCGACTTGAGCTACCGCTGGCTGGAGCGGGCGGGTGAGTCGCCGCGGCCGCGCCATCGCCTTCCTGCTCGCGGCGGCGCTGGCGGCCACCGCGGCGGCGGCGATCGCCGACGGCTACGGGGACAGCGTGGTCAGGGGCTACGGCGAGCTGCGTCCGGTGCTGATCGCCTCGGGCGACCTCGAGGCCGGCAAGGAGATCGATCCGCGCATCGCCGCCGAGCAGCTCGAGGTTCGGCGGGTGCCGGTTCGCTTCGCTCCCCCGGCCGCTCTCGCGGCGCCGCGGGAAGCGGTCGGGCTGACTCCCACCGTCGCCATCCCCCAGGGGTCCTACGTGCTCGCGACTCTGCTGCGGACGACGGCGATGCCCCGTGCCGGCGGCCTCCTCGGCAAGGGCCGGCGGCCGGTGGAGATCCTCGTCCGCGGCGCCGGCGCCCTCTCGGCTTTCGGCGCCCAGCCGGTCGGGTCGAAGGTCGACGTCGTCGTCACCACCGAACCGAGCGGATCCGGCAACGGCCGCACTTACGTCGCCGCCCCCGCGGTCCCGTTACTGGCCCTGGCGCCCGGCGGCGAAGGCGCCCCCGGAGAAGCCACCGCAACCCTGGGCTTGACCCGGTCGCAGGCGCTGCGCCTGATCGCCGCCCAGAACTTCGCCCGTAGTGTCACCGTGATCCCGGACGGCTGATGGAGGCGCGCGAGCGGGACATCGCCGACCTCGCAGCGGGGCTGAGGGCGCTGATCGTCGAGCGTCGCCGGGCCGCGGCCGCCTCCGGTGGAGCCGTCGCCGAGGAGCTGGCCGCGACCGCCCGCGAGGTGGTCGAGGAACAGGCCGCGGTCCTGCCGCCTGCCTGTCGCGAGGAGGTGGTCGAGCGGATCATCCGCGACAGCGTCGGGCTGGGGCCGCTGGAGGTGCTGCTCGCCGATCCGGCGGTGGAGGAGGTGATGGTCAACGGGTCCGGCTGCGTATATGTAGAGCGGCGGGGGCGGCTGGAGGCGACCGAGGTCGCCTTCGAGAACGAGGAGGAACTGCGCAACACGATCGAGCGCATCCTCGCTCCGCTCGGGCGCCGGGTCGACGAGCTGAGCCCGATGGTCGACGCCCGGCTCGCAGACGGCTCCCGGGTGAACGTCGTGATCCCGCCGCTGGCGATCGACGGCCCGTCGCTCTCGATCCGCCGCTTCGGCGCCGACCGCCCCGGTCCCGACGAGCTGGTCGCGCTGGGGACGCTGACGCCGGCGCAGCGGGACCGGCTCGCCGCCGCGGTGGAAGCCCGCCGCAGCGTCCTCGTCAGCGGCGGCACCGGCTCGGGGAAGACGACGCTGCTGAATGCGCTCTCCGGCTTCGTCGGTGCGGGGGAGCGGGTGGTGACGATCGAGGACGCGGCCGAGCTGCGGCTGCGGCAACCCCACGTGGTCCGGCTCGAGAGCCGACCGGCGGGAGTCGAGGGGCGCGGCGAGGTGACGATCCGCGACCTGCTGCGAAACGCGCTGCGGATGCGGCCGGACCGGATCGTGATCGGCGAGGTCCGCGGTGTCGAGGCGCTCGACCTCCTGACCGCCCTCAACACCGGCCACGAGGGCGCCCTCTCGACCGTCCACGCCAACTCGCCCGAGGACGCCCTGCGTCGGCTGGAGACCCTGGTCCTGATGGCCGGGGTGGGGCTGCCGCACGCCGCCGTCAGCGAGCAGGTGCGGCGGGGAATCGACCTGGTCGCGCACCTGGAGCGGGGCGCTGACGGGAGCCGCCGGGTGACCGCGATCGCCGAGGTCGAATGATCCTGCCGGTCCTGATCGCTGCGGCGGCCGGAGGGCTGGGGGCGCTGGCGGTGCGCGAGGCGCTGCTGGCAAGCCCGGAGGCGGCGCGCTGGCTCCGCTTCGCGCTGGAGCCGCTGCGGCGCGCCGGCGAGGAGGGCTACGCCCCGTCGGTGCCCGAGCGGCGCCGGCTGGCGCTGCTCGGGGCCGGCGCCGCGATCGCCGGGGGCTGGTTCCTCGGCGGGCTGGCGCTGGCGCTGCCGCTGGCGGTGGCAGGGCCAGCGGGGGTGGGCTGGGCGATCGGCAGCCGCCGGCGCCGCTACCGCCGGGCGGTCGAGCGGGCGCTGCCGGAAGTGGCTACGGCGGTCGCCGACTCGCTCAGCGCCGGCCGCTCTCTGCGCGCCTCGATGGCGGGCGCGGTCGCCTCGCTCGATGGGCCGCCGGCGCGGGAGCTGGCCAGGCTCGCGGGGGAGCTCGAGCTCGGCGCCGCCACCGGCGAGGCGCTGCAGGCCTGGCGACGGCGGATGCGCTCGGAGCGGGTCGACGCCTTCGCCGCTGCCCTGCTCAGCCAGCGCCTTGCCGGCGGCGACCTCGCCAGCCTCCTGCGCCGCTTCGCCGACGGCGCCGCCGAGCGCGAGCGGGTCGCCGAAGACGCCCGCTCGGCGACCGCGCAGGCCCGCTTCACCGGCCTCCTGGTGGTGGCGATGCCGACCGGCGGCGCCCTCTTCGCCGAGCTGCTGCAGCCCGGGTTCCTGGCGACGCTGCTTGCTTCGCCCCCCGCCGCCGTGCTGCTCGCCCTGGCGGCGGCGCTGCAGGTGGTCGGCTTCTTCGCGATCCGGCGCTTCTCGCAGGTGGTCGAGTGAGCGGCGCCGGGCTGCTGGCGGCGGTGGCGGTGCTGCTCGGCGCCGCTGCGATGAGAGAGTTGCCGCTGGAGGGACTTGCCGCGACGTTGAGCCGCCGCGCGCGGGTCCCGGTGCTGCTGCCGCGGAAGCTGCTTGGCGCCGTGCTGGGGGCGGCCGCCGCCCTGCTGACCGCTCCGGCCACCCCTGGTCGCACCGCCTGGCTCGTCGCCTTCGGCCTGCCTCTGGCCGGCTTTCTCGCCCCGGACGCCCTGCGCGAGCGCAGGGCGCACCGACGGCGCCGTCGCCTGGTCGCAGCCCTCCCGGACGCTCTCGACCTGCTCGCCGTCAGCGCCGCCTCGGGCCGCGGTCCCGCCGCCGGGATCGAGCAACTGGCGCGGGCGGGGGAGGGGCCGCTGGCCGAGGAGCTGCGCCTGACCGTGGCCGAGATCTCCTCCGGTGTCCCGCTGGGCGAGGCCCTCGACTCGTTGCGGCGTCGGGCGCCGGGCGGGGAGGTGGCGACGCTGGTGGCGGCGATCGAGCGCTCGCGCCGCTACGGGTCGCCGCTGGCCGATCAGCTCCGCCGCCAGGCGAGTGCCTTGCGGCGCGACAGCCGCCGCGCCACCGAGGAGCGCGCCGCGCGGGCGGCGCCGAAGATCCAGCTCGTCGTCGCTCTCGTTCTCGTCCCCTCCGTGCTGCTGATGATTACCGCCGCCCTGATCGCCAATGCCGACTCTCTCTTACAGGGGTTCTATTGAGGTACATAATAAGTACTCAAAAGAGTAGGCTGGTTGCGCGTGGAGGAATACGAGCTCAAGGAGGAGGCGGTCGAGGATGGCACCTCGGCAGCAATTGAGCCATCCTCCGGAGAGCGGCCCGCCGAGCCCTTTCCCGAGGCCTTGGCCCGTCCGGCCGTTGAAGAGCATCGACAGGGCGAGCCGCTGTACTGGTATCGCTGGAAAGGGAGCCTTCGCGATGTGATGAAGATCTTCCGCCTCGCCCAAGAGCTGACCGAACAGGCGACGGCGGGACAACCCAAGGACCCCTTTTCCGAATCCGGCACCTACACGGTCAGGCTGCGCGGGCGGGAACGCGAGTTCCGCAATCTCGAGGACCTGGAAGCCGAGGCTTCAGACTTCGAACTCGACTCGATCCAGGGTCTCTCGCTGTATCTGTGGCACGACAAAGTCAACGTCTCGATCAACATCGACCAGATCGGCGGGACGAGCCTCAACGTCAGAGGTAAGGACCCCTTCGCCGTCGCCGGGCTGGAAAGCGAGTTGAAGACGGCGATGGACCGCGGTCGCAGATGGTCTCAGGTCGGCGGATGGCCAGTAGTCGTCGCCTTCTGGGCGCCGTGGGTCGCGATCCTGGGAATCTCGTTGATCGCACTGAGCAGCAGTGACATCGCCGATGCGATCGGGAAGGGGGCGCTGGCGTTGGGTGGCTGCCTGTTCCTGATCGTCCTCTTCATGCGCTATGTCGAGCCGAAGCTCGTGCCTCCCCTGGAGTTGCTCGATGACTCCCACTCGCAGACGGTGGCCCAGGTTTGGAAGGCGCGCGGGCTGAAAGTCCTCGGATTCGCCGCGGTGGGTGTCGCAGGTGCCGCGATAAACGGCCTCACCGGCTTCCTCTTCTGAGGGTTACTCCAGCGCCTCGTCGCGCAGCCGTTCGGCGACGGCGCCGGTGGCGGCGGTGATCGCGTCGAGGTCGGCGGCGTTTTCCTTGTGGCCGCTGACGTAGCAGCAGAGGGTGCCGTCGACCAGCTCGAAGGCGAACTTGTCCGGCGCCGCGTCGGTGAGCCAGACGATGAAGGTGGGGGAGAAGAGCTGGCGCAGCCAGTTCGCGTCCTGCTCCTTGGTGGCGAAGATCTCGTACTTGTCGAGCAGCTCTTCGCTCTCCAGCGTCACCCGCTGTTTGTCGCCGCGGAAGGCGTCCTCGAACTTCTCCAGCGCCCGCAGGCCGAACTTGCGCTGGCAGTAGAGCTCGGGGACGAAGCTGGCGCACTCGGCCACCTCGACCAGGCCGACGGTGTAGCGGTAGTAGTTCGTCTGCGTGTCGCCGTCGGAATCGCGGGTCTCTTCCTCGTAGGTGAAGAGCGCCAGGGTGCCGTCGAAGCCGTCGGCGATCGACCCGGTGAGGGTGCGCTCGGTGTAGCGGTCGTTGCCCTTGCGCAGCAGCGGGGTGGCTTGCGGGAGCCGCCCGCGGCCGTGGACCAGGGTGAGCCCGCGGTTCGCCGAGTAGACCTCGAAGAAGTCGTCGGCGGCGCGCTTGTCGGCGATCGCGAAGACGACGAGGATCCCGATCAGCAGGACGGCGATCGCGGCGCCAGCGCCGATCAGGGCGCTGACGAAGACGAGGCAGGCGACGAAGGCGACCGCGGTCAGCGTCGCGATCAGGACCAGCGTCAGCGGCGTCCTCATCAGGCGGCCGAAGTGGTAGCCGCGCATGTCGTTGGCGTCGGTCGGCAACCCGGTGCTCACCGCTTCATCGATCTGCGGTTGCGCCTGCTCAGGAGTTGCCACGGCCGCAACCTACCGGGCAGACAGGCGGATGCAAACGGGGTTGCAGAGGGGGGTCGTGTTGCAAAGTGGGGGAGAGTGGGCTATTGTGGCGATCGAGTTGAAGCCCAGGACCGGGGTGGTGAGGCTCCTCCCACCTCATCACTCCGGTCCAACTCTTTTCCGGCTCTCCCGCTTAGAAAGGAATTCGCCACAGTGGCGTTCAGGGGTCTCTACGAGCACAGCCTCGATTCCAAGGACCGCCTCACCGTTCCTTCTCGCTTCCGGGCTTCCCTCGCTGATGGCATCGTTCTCTCCAAGGGCTTCGACCCCTGCGTCTGGGTGCACACGACCAGCGAGTTCGAGCAGCTCTCCGACCGCTTCCTTTCCCCACACAGCCCCTTCGGCGCCGACGCCCGCGCCCTCCGCCGCCGCTTCCACGGCGGCTCCTTCGACGAGAAGCTCGACAGCGCCGGCCGCATCCGCGTCCCCAAGCCGCTGATCGAGCACGCCGGCCTCGGCGGCAACTGCGTCGTCATCGGCGCCGGCGAGTACCTGGAGATCTGGAACGCCGAGGCCTGGGCCAAGCAGGAGGAGCAGCTCGACGCCGCCGCCCCCGAAATCGCCGAGGGCCTCGCCGCCGCCGGCACCGCGTGATCATGAGACTCAATGCCGCCGCAGCCCACACCTATCCGCCCACCCCGGTGCCGACGGGACCGAAACGTCCTTATATGGACCGGAATCGTCCCCTCGGCAGGGACGGGCGGGCGCTCAGCTCGGTGGAGGTCGTCATGAGCGAGCATGAGCCGGTACTTGCCGACGCGCTGGTCTCGCTGCTGGCGCCCGAGCCAGGGCAGACGGCGGTCGACTGCACCTTCGGTGGCGGCGGCCACGCCCGCCGCGTCGCCGAGCTGATCGGGCCAGAGGGGACGCTGATCGGGATCGACCGCGACCCCGCCGCGCAGGAGCGCTTCAACCGCTTCGCCGCCGAGGCGCCCTGCCGGACCCTCTTCGTCAGCAGCGACTTCGCAGCAGGACTTCGCGCCCTGGAGGGCGAAGGATTCCGCCCAGACATGGTTTATGTAGATCTGGGGATGTCCTCGATGCAGGTAGACGCCTACGAGCGTGGCTTCTCCTATTCCTACGACGCGCCGCTCGACATGCGGATGGACACCCGCCAGGAGTTCACCGCCGCCGACCTCGTCAACGAGTGGCCCGAGGCGCGGATCGCCCAGGTCCTGCGCCGCTTCGGCGAGGAGCGTCACGCCGGCGGCGTCGCCCGTGAGATCGTCGCCCGCCGGCCCCTCTCCAGCACCGGCGAGCTGGTCGCGGCGATCAAGGCGGGGATGCCGGCCTCGGCCCGCTTCGGCGCCGGCCACCCGGCCAAGCGCAGCTTCCAGGCGATCCGGATCGCGGTCAACGGCGAGCTCGAGGCGCTGGGGGAGATGCTGCCCCTTGCCTGGTCGCAGCTGAAGGTCGGCGGCCGTTTCGCCGCGATCTCCTTCCACTCGCTCGAGGACCGGCCGGTGAAGCAGTTCCTCGCCGCCAAGGCACGGGGCTGCGTCTGCCCCCCCGAGCTTCCCGTCTGCGTCTGCGGCCACGAGCCCGAGGCCGAGCTGCTGACCCGCCGCGCGATCTCCCCGGGTCCCGAGGAGGCGGAGCGCAACCCGCGCTCGCGCTCGGCTCACCTGCGTGCTGCCCGCAAGATCGCCCCCGAGCAGCCCGCGGGGGAGACCGCCTGATGGCCGTCGCCGCCCCCACTCGCCGCAGTACCGCCGCCCCCGCCCCGGCACCGTCGCGGACGAAGCCGCCGAAACGCAAAGCGCCGGCGCGCAAACCGCAGCGCGCCCGTGCGGTCCCCGCACCAGCCAAGGCGCCCGCCCGCCGCGCTCCGGCCCGGCGCCCAACGCCGAAACGCGCCCCCGCGACCAGCCGCCCAAAGCTCGCGGTCGTCGCCGGTCGCACCGCCGTCGCCGTCAGCCAGCTCCCGGACTCGAGCCTGGTCGTGCGGATGACCCGCGGCCGCGCCTGGATCGGCGTCCTCGGCGTCCTCCTCGTCGGCATCGTCGCCCTCAACGTCGCTACCCTCAGCTTCGCCGCCTCGGCTGGGAAGATCGACGAGCAGATCACCTCCCTCGAACAAGAGAACTCGATGCTCGAGAGCCGCGAGGCCAAGTACTTCAGCACCGCCCGCATCCGCAACGAAGGCGCCGCCGCCGGCCTGGCGATGCCGACCACCGAAGACCCGCGGCCGATCGAGTTCGAGCCCGCCGACGTCGCCACCGCCGCCAGCCGCCTCGCGGCCGCCGGCGGCTAGGAGCTTCTGCCGATGCGCTTGATCGAGCGGCGGATCGGTCTCCTCTTCGGCGCCTTCCTCCTCTGCTTCCTGCTCATCGTCGGCCGCGCCTTCTGGTTGCAGGGGGTGCAGGGCGCCAGCCTCGCCTCCGAGGCGAGCTACCAGCAGACCGAGATCGTCGACGTTCCCGGCCTCCGCGGCGACCTGCTCGACCGCCGCGGCAACAAGCTCGCCGCCTCCGAAGACGCGGCGACGATCTACGCCACGCCCTACCAGGTCAAGAACCCGCCGGCCGCCGCGAAGCGACTGGCGCTGATCCTGAAAGAGCCGAAGGACGAGGTGCTGGAAGCGCTGACGGCGGAAGGCGGCTTCTCCTATGTCGCCCAGGCGGTCGACCTCGGAACCGCGGCGAAGGTGAAAGCGCTCGACATCGAAGGGATCGGCCAGCTCCCCGACACCCGCCGCACCTACCCCCAGGGGGAGATGGCAGGGCAGGTGATCGGCGCCGTCGGCTCCGAAAACGAGGGTCTGACCGGACTCGAGGAAGGCGAGGAAGAAGCGCTAGGCGGCGAGGACGGCGAACGGCGGATCGTCAACGACGCCCTCGGGGAACCGATCCGGCTGGAAACGGTGCACGAAGCCGAAGACGGCGAAGACGTGCAGCTGACCCTCGACCCGGTGATCCAGCGCGAAACCGAAGCGGTCCTGAGCGGCGTCGGCGAAACGTACTCGCCGAAGGGGGCGACGGCGATCGTCGTCGACCCCCGGACCTCGGAAGTGCTGGCGATGGCGAACTGGCCTCCGGTCGACCCCGCCGACCTCTCCGAGGTCAGCAACGACGATCTGCTCAACAAGGCGACCGGGTTCACCTACGAGCCGGGCTCGACCTTCAAGTCCTTCACGATCGCCGCCGCCCTGGAGGAAAAGCTGGTGACGCCGACGACCGAATTCGTCCTGCCGCCGGTCCTCCAGGTCGCCGACCGGACGATCGAAGACGCCGAGCCGCGCGGGACCGAGACGATGAGCGTCGAAACGATCCTCGCTCACTCCTCCAACGTCGGCGCGGCGACGATCGGGACCGAGATCGGCGCCGAAAAATTCGACAAGTGGATCCGCCGCTTCGGCTTCGGCCGCCCGACCGGGATCCAGTACCCCGCCGAGGAGCAGGGGTTGCTGCTCGACCTCGACGAATACTCGGGCTCGACCCTCGGCAACGAGTCGATGGGGCAGGGACTCTCGGTCACCCCGATCCAGATGGTCGCCGGCTACACCGCGATCGCCAATGGCGGCATGCTGCGGCCGCCGCAGCTGGTGAAGAAGATCGGCGAAGAACCGGTGCACGAGCCGAAGGGCAAGCGGGTGATCTCCGCCAATGTGGCAACGGAGATCCGGGAAATGCTCGTGGGGGTGCTGGCGCCCGGCGGTACCGCCTCGGAGGTGAGCGTCCCGGGGTACACGCTGGCGGGGAAGACCGGCACCGCGCAGGTCGCAGAAGACGGGGGTTATTCGGAAACGAAGTACGTGGCCTCGTTCATCGGCTTCGCGCCGGCCCAGAACCCGCGGCTGCTGGCGGCGGTGATCGTCGACGAGCCGCAGGGGGAAATCTACGGCGGCTCGGTGGCGGCGCCGGCTTTCGGGCGGATCGCGGAATTCGCGCTGCCCTACTTGGGCGTTCCTCAGGAATGAGGGTGACCTCGCTGGGAGCGGGAGCCGGGTGCCCCTCTCCCAGAGACCGTCGCGCAGCTGGGGCGTCCCTGCTGGGCGCCAATGTGGTCTCAGGAGCCTCCGTGAGAGGGGCACCCGGCTCCCTTCCTAGACTTGGGCTCGGATGATGAGACTGGGGGAGCTGGTTGCGGAGCTGCCGGAGGCGCGCGTTCTCGGCGACGACTCCGTCGGGATCGAGGAGCTGGCCTACGACAGCCGCAAGGTGGAGCCGGGGACGCTGTTCTTCTGTGTGGTGGGAGAGAAGGCCGACGGGCATGAGTTCGGAGCTCGGGCCGTCGAGGAAGGGGCTGCGGCGCTGGTCGTGGAGCGGGAGCTGACCGAACTCGAGGTGCCCCAGGTGGTGGTCTCGGATTCGCGGGCGGCGATGGCTCCGGTGGCGGCCCGGTTCAACGGGGATCCGACGGCGGAGCTGCGGGTCGTTGGGGTGACGGGGACGAACGGGAAGACGACGACGGCGTTCCTGGTGCGGGAGATCCTGCGGGCGGCCGACTACTCATGCGGGTTGCTGGGGACGGTGAAGCAGATCGTCGGCGGGGTGGAGAAGGAGGTGGAGCGGACCACGCCGGAGGCGATCGAGCTGCAGAAGACCTTCCGCCAGATGCTCGAGGGCGGCGACGAAGCCTGCGCGATGGAGGTCTCTTCGCATGCGATGACCCTGCACCGGGCCGACGCGATCCACTTCGAGGTGGCGATCTTCACCAACCTCACCCAGGACCACCTCGATTTCCACGCCGACATGGAGGACTACTTCCTCGCCAAGCGAAAGCTCTTCGAGGCGGAGGGGACGAAGGTGAGGATCGTCAACGTGGACGATCCCTACGGCCGCCGGCTCGCCTCCGAATTCGAGTGCCTCACCGTCTCCGCCGAGGGCGCCGAGGCCGACTACTGCGCCCGCGAGGTCGCCTTCGACGCCTCCGGCGCCAGCTTCACCGTCGGCGAGCTGCAGCTGCGGACCGGCCTCCCCGGCCACTTCAACGTCGCCAACGCCCTCGGCGCCTTGGCCGCGGCGGAGGCGATGGGCGTGGGCCCCGAGATCGCCGTCGCCGGGCTGGCGAAGGCGGCGCGGGTGCCGGGGCGGTTCGAGCCGATCGACGAGGGACAGGGGTTCTCGGTCCTGGTCGACTACGCCCACACCCCCGACTCGCTGGAGAACGTGCTGCGGGCGGCGCGGCGGCTGACCGCCGGGAAGCTGATCTCGGTCTTCGGGGCCGGCGGCGACCGCGACCGCGACAAGCGACCGAAGATGGGGCGGGCCGGCGCCGAGCTCTCCGACCTGGCCGTGATCACCTCCGACAACCCGCGCTCGGAGGACCCGGAGGCGATCGTCGCCGAAGTGGCGGGCGGCGCCGAAGGGGTCCATGGGTCGGCGGAGCTGGAGGTGGTCGTCGACCGCCGCGAGGCGATCGCGCTGGCGCTCGGACGGGCCGGGCCCGGCGACACCGTCGTCATCGCCGGCAAGGGTCACGAGCAGGGACAGGAGTTCGAGGAGGGGCGCAAGATCCCCTTCGACGACCGCGAGGTCGCCCGCGAGGAGCTCTGGAAGCTGGGAAGCCCGGCGTGAGGCTGACGCCGCAGGAGATCGCCGCGGCCCTCGGCGCCGAGATCGTCGCCGAGGGCGAGCCAACCTCGCCCCGCCGCGCCGTCATCGACTCCACCGAGGCCGGTCCCGGCGACCTCTTCTTCGGCCTTCGCGGCAGCCGCCACGACGGCGGCAAGTTCGCCCCCCAGGCGATCGAGGCCGGCGCCTGGGGCGTGGTCGTCTCACCCGAGTGGCGTTCGTCCTTTTCCCGTAATAGATGTGAAAAGGACGAACGCCGCGGCTGGGTCTTCGTCGTCGAGGATCCGCTGGCGGCGATGCAGGCGCTGGCGCGGGCCTGGCGGCGCTCGCTGGGGGCCCGCGTCGTCGGCGTCACCGGCTCGGTCGGCAAGACCTCGGTCAAGGACATCGCCCGCGCCCTGCTCCCCGGCCGGGTCCATGCCAACAAGGAGAACCTCAACACCGAGATCGGGATGCCGCTGACGATCCTCGAAGCGCCTGACGACACCGAGGCGCTGGTGCTGGAGATGGCGATGCGCGGCAAGGGGCAGATCGCCGAGCTGGCGGCGATCGCCGAGCCGGAGGTGGCGGTGATCACCAACGTCGGCCCGGTCCACGTCGAGCTGCTCGGCTCGGTCGAGGCGATCGCGGCGGCCAAGGCGGAGATCCTCGACGGGCTGCCGCCCGATGGAACCGCGGTGGCGCCGGTCGAGGCCGGCCTGCTGGAGCCGCACCTGGCGCGGGCGCCGCGGCTGCTGCGCTTCGGGCCCGGCGGCGACGTCGAGGCGACCGAGGTCACGGTCGCGGAGGGGGTGACCGAGGCCATCGTCTCGACCCCCCTCGGCAGCCAGCGCTTCCACTTCCCCTTCGCCGAGGCCCACAACCTCACCAACGCCCTGGCGGCGATCGCCGCCGGCGCCGCCCTCGGCGCCGAGCTCGCCGGGATGGCCGACCGGGCGGCGGGCATAGGATTCTCCCGCTTCCGCGGCGAGCGCCTGCAGCTCCCGGGGGGCATCGTCCTCGTGAACGACTGCTACAACGCCAACCCGGTGTCGATGCGAGCGGCGCTCGACCACCTCGCCAGCCTGGAAGCAACCCGCACGGTCGCCGTCCTCGGCGAGATGGGCGAGCTTGGCTCCGACTCGCCCGGTTACCACCGCGAGGTCGGCGAACACGCCCGCGCCCACGGGATCGACTTCGTCGTCGGCGTCGGCCTGCCGGCTCGCGACTACGACCCCGACGAGCTCGTCGCCGACCCCGGCGAGGCGGCGGAATTCCTCGCCCAGCAACTGCGACCAGGCGATGCGGTCCTGATCAAGGGCTCGCGCTCGGCCGGTCTGGAGACCGTCGCCGAGCAGCTGACCGAGCTGGTCCCGGCGGAGGACGGCTGATGGGCGAAGTCCTGATCGCGGGGATGGCGGCGATGCTGATCTGCATCTTCCTCGGCCCCAAATTCATCGAATACCTGCGGGTTAAGGAGTTCGGGCAGCACATCCGCGAGGACGGTCCGCAGGAGCACCACACCAAGGCCGGGACCCCGACCATGGGCGGCCTGATCGTCTTCGCCTCGATCTGCGTCCCGTTCCTGGTTCTCTCCGACCGCGACGCCCAGAGCATGGCCGTCTTCGGGGTGGCGATGGGCTGCGCCGTCCTCGGCTTCGCCGACGACTACATCAAGATCGTCAAACGCCGCTCGCTCGGGCTCGCCGGCCGCTGGAAGCTGATCGGCCAGCTGATCATGGCGCTGGCGCTGTGGTGGGTCGCCCGCCACGAGGTCGGCCTCGAGCCGACGCTCTACTTCCGGATCGGCGACGGCAGCATCGACCTCGGCCCGGCGCTCTACTTCGTCCTCGTCTTCCTCGTGATCGCCGGTACTTCCAATGGTGTCAACCTCACCGACGGCCTCGACGGCCTCGCCGCCGGCTCCTGCGCGATCGTCCTCCTCGCCTATACGGCGATCGCCTTCGTTGCCAACGAGCAGCAGAACCTCGCCCTGCTCTCCGCCTGCCTGGTCGGCGCCTGCGTGGGGTTCCTCTGGTACAACGCCTTCCCGGCCTCGATCTTCATGGGGGACACCGGCTCGCTCGGCCTCGGCGGCGCGATCGGGGCGCTGGCGGTGATGACCCAGACGGAGGTGCTGCTGATCATCATCGGCGGCATCTTCGTGATCGAGGCGCTCTCGGTCCTGCTCCAGGTCTTCGCCTTCAAGACCTTCCGCCGCCGGGTCCTGCTGATGGCGCCGCTGCATCACCACTTCGAGATGATGGCCTGGTCGGAGACGAAGATCATGCTCCGCTTCTGGATCATCGCCGCGGTCTGCTCCGGGATCGGCTTCACGCTCTACCAGCAATCGATCGGCTCTTAGTCCGGCCTGATGACATGATCCGGTCGTGCCGGAGATAGAGGTCAGCGCGGGTCCGATCGATTACGGCGACTCCGGCGGGGAGGGCAGGCCGTTGGTCTTCATCGGCGGGCTGCCTCACGACGAGGCACTCTGGGACGGGGTGATCGCCGAGCTGGCGCCGCAGTTCCGCTGCCTGACCCCGGTGCTGCCGCTGGGCGCCCAGCGCAAGCCTCTGCGCCCCGATGCCGACCTCTCGCTCCCGGGCCTGGGGCGGATCGTCAGCGAGTTCCTCGAGCGCCTCGCCCTCCTCGACGCGGTCGTCTGCTTCAACGACTGGGGCGGCGCCCAGACGATGATCTCCCACGGCGGGGTAGACCGCGTCGGCGCTTTCGTCCTTATCTCCTGCGAGACCGACCGCAACTACCCACCCGGGGTTGCCGGCCAGATCGCGGCGCTCTCCGGCTTCCTGCCGGGCGGCTTCGGGGTGATGCGCTTCGCCCTCTCCTCGCCGATGCTGCGGAAACTGCCCTTCACCTACGGGCGGATGAGCAAGCGCGGCGTCCCCGACGGGCTGATGCACCGCTGGCTGCAGCCGCTGAAGCGACCGGAGATCCGCCGTGACACCCGCCGCTACGTCCGCGACGTCCGCCACGGCAAGCGCGAGATCCGCGCCGCGACGCCGAAGCTCCGCTCCTTCGAGCGGCCGGTGCTGGTCGTCTGGGACGAGGAGGGGACGATGATGCCCAACCCCGAGGGCCGCCGCTTGGCCGAGTCCTTCCCCAACTCGACCTACGTCGAGCTGCCCGACTGCTACACCCTGATCCCGATCGACCAGCCGCAGGCGCTGGCGCGCGAGATCCGCCAGTTCGCCGCTCAATAAGGGGCGCGCAGGCCCTCGAACATCGGGAAGTGCTTGAGGTTCTGGGTGCTGAGCTGAGCTTCGAGCAATTCGGCCGTGGCCGCGATGGCCAGGTCCGGGATCCCGATCCCGGGGTGGCTTCGACGCCAGCGGCGGCCGAGATCCCCAGCTCGGCGGGCCACCTTCGCGTCGAGGGGGACCCAGGTGATCAGCGCGAACAGTCGCTCTGCTCCTCGTCGTTCGTCTGAACGTAAGCCGCGAAGGATCTCAACCCTGGTCACCTCCGAACAGGACGGCGGAGCGCCGAGCGCGGCGATGTACTCACCTGCGGGGGATGAACCCCGCAGGTGGTCGACGAGGACCGTCGTGTCGAGGACGACGCTCATCGCCAGAGTTCCTTCGATCGCTCGGCTTCTACGCGGCGTAGCTTGTCGACGTACTCGACACCATCTTCCAGGTAGGGAGCTATGCCCGCCGTTTCGGCAACCGCCTCCTGCCATTGCTCCCGCCAAGTCGCCGCGTCCTGCAGCTCCTGAGTGAGGTAGGTGTCGATGGCGCGTCGGATCAGCGTCGAGCGGGTGGTCCCCTCGGC
>Ga0307300_10000015_pt1 | contig 47719 bp, 59 predicted proteins | sample ER_DNA_181_FD_194492 | JGI IMG/M metagenome (GOLD analysis project Ga0307300, IMG submission 194492) | Bulk soil microbial communities from the East River watershed near Crested Butte, Colorado, United States - ER_DNA_181 | ecosystem: Environmental > Terrestrial > Soil > Floodplain | place... | reverse complement strand
AGGCGGTTCGGGATTTGGGTTGGTTGGTCTGGGGTGGGGGTGGGTGACCCCTCCCCAGACACATCTCGCTATGGCTCGATGTTGAGTGTCTGGGAAGGGGTCACCCACCCCCTCTAGCCCAGCGTTTCTCTAGGGTGCGCCGGAGATGAGGCTGCTTACGTTCGACGCTGGAGATGGTCCGCGTGCCGGGGTGTTGGAGGAAGGGCGGGCGGTCGATGCGTGGGCATTACTCGGGGAGCCGCATCGGGGGTCGTTGCGGGAGCTGCTTGCTGCGGGGCGGATCGATGAGGTTCGGGGGAGGGTTGGTGACACGGGCGCTCCCTCGCATGCTTTGTCGGCGGTGGAGGTGCTGGTGCCTGTTCCGGATCCGGAGAAGATCGTTTGCATTGGGCTGAACTACCGGAGGCACGCGGCGGAGGTTGGGGTGGATGTGGATTCGCTGCCCGACGTGCCGACGATCTTTGCCAAGTACCCGAACGCGCTGGTGGCGGACGGGGCGACGGTGGCGGTGCCGACGGGGAAGACCGATTTCGAGGCGGAGGTGGCGTTCGTGGTCGGGACGCGGGCGAAGGACGTGGCCGAGGCCGAGGCGCTCGAGTACGTCGCCGGCTACACGCTCCTCAACGACCTCTCGGCCCGTGACCTGCAGGGGGCGACGCCGCAGTGGATGCCGGGAAAGGTCTTCGACGGCTCCGCGCCGTGCGGGCCGTGGCTGGTGACGCCGGACGAGGCCGGGCCGCACGACCAGATCGGGATCCGGCTCACCCTCAACGGCGAGGAGATGCAGAACGGGGCCACCGACGACCTCATCTTCAGCATCCCGCAGCTGGTGGCGCAGCTGTCGCGGCTGATGACGCTCGAGCCCGGCGACATCGTCTCCACCGGCACCCCCGAGGGAGTCGGCATGGGACGCAAGCCCCGCGTCTGGCTCGGCGACGGCGACGAGATCGCGATCGAGTCGCCGACCCTGGGCCGACTCGTCACCCGGATCAGCGCGTAGGCGCGCCCCGTCCGAGAGCGGGCGGGATCTCGTAGGCCTCCGCCGGCAGTCTCGCCGAAAGCGGGCGGCTCGCCGGACGCACTTGTTCCCGCATACCGGGAACAAGTGCGCTCGTGCTCGCGGTGCTGGCGCCGGCCGCGGTCCAGCGCGGGCGGTACGGCGTGAAGGCGAGCAGGGCGTTCCAGGTGTCGGTGTCGACGATGCCGTTGGCGGGGAGGCCGTGGTCTTCCTTGAAGACGTGGACGGCGCGGGCGGTCTGGCGGCCGAAGACCCCGGTGACGGGGAGGTCGGCGCCGGCGGCGATCAGGTGCTCCTGTGCCCAGACGACGAGGTCGCCGCTGGCTTTGCGCTTCAGCAGCGGGTGGACGACTTCCTGGCGGTAGCCGGCGACCGGCCGGGTGGCGCTGTCGGCGCCGACCGCCCCCCACTCCTGGCCGTTGGTCTCCTGCCAGGACCACCAGCTCGGCGCCAGGCCGCCGTAGCTGGCGGCGAAGCGGCGGAAGAGCCGGATCGAGACGCTGCCGGGAGCTTCGTAGGTCTGGCCGATCGGGTAGATCGGGTGGCCGTAGACGCGGTTGTAGAGGTAGGTGTGCTCGTAGACGGTGCGGACCGAGGTGCCGATCGTCTTCCAGTACATCTGCGGCTGGTTGTAGGTGGCGCCGCCCGGGCCGAAGAAGACCGAGTAGGGGAACGAGGGGTGGTAGTCGACGTAGGGGAAGCCGGCGAGCGCGACCGGGAAGGTGTCGCCGATGCGGGCGCGGAGAGCGCGGACGTAGCGGTCGGCGGCGGCGTACTTGCCCTCGTAGTCGGCCTCGGCGTCGATCACGAAGCAGTCGGCGCCCTTCTGCACAGCCGCCGCCGCGGCCCGCGCCTCGGCAGCCGGCGCGTCGCCGTAGACGAACTGCCAGGCGCAGACGCTGAGACCGCCCCGGTGCAGCGCCTGAACCAGCCCCTTGCTGAACTGGCTCCAGCTGCCGCCGCCATCCGCTGCCTTTACGTAGACGGTGCCGACGTCGTTGCGCTTCGCCCGGGCGACGATCGCGCCGATGCTGCCGCCCTCGGAGCGGGAGACGTACCAGACCCACATCCCCTGCCGGTCGAAGGCGCTGTTGCTGACGTTGCCGCCGGATTCGACCTGTCCGGCGCCGCCGGTTTCGGCCGGGGCCGAGGTCGTCAAGACCGCCGCCGCGAGCACGGCGAGCGCGATGAGCAGCGCCGGCGCGCCGCGTTTCCTGCGGGTGGGGTGACTCACGTCTGCTCTGAACACGGTAGTGGCCGGGACGCTGCGGCTCGTTCGGATCCGTCCGTCCGGCTTAACATCAACAAGCCTCGCGCAAACCACCGCCAACCATCTGCCTATCGCCACCTCCCGCAAGATCCTGTGCGCCGCCGCCATCGTCGCGGGCGCTCTCCTGCTGCTCCCCGGCGGCGCGGGGGCTGACGAACAGCGGCTCGAGCACGCCGACCTCTTCCAGGCGGGGCGGGACCTGGTCTTCACCGTGCGGACGGCGAAGCCGCTGGCACTGGCGAAGCTGGAAGCGCGTCCGGATGTGCGCCGGCCCTACACCCGGTACCTCTGCATCAGCTTCAGCGCCGACAGGCCCAGGAGCCTGCGCCTGCTCTGCCTCGACGGCCGCGAGCCCCACCGGCGGGTCGGGTTCGTGGTCCTCGACCAGAACGGGAAGCCACTGGAGAAAGGCAGCGCCCGGGCCACGGTCAAGCGGCCGCGCCCGGACAAGCTCGTGGTCGCGGTTGAGCCGGGAGAGGCTGGTCTCGACCCCGGCGACTACGAGTGGGTCGTCCTGCAGAGCAACGGCTGCAATGTCCCCCGGCGCTGCATTCACACCCTCCCGGACGGCAACACCAGGAGCATCCGCCTCCGTCCCGTCCGCGCCGTCGGCTGCACCGGCGGCAGCACCGGGCTCGTCACCAACGGCCCGCGCGATCGCAAGGTCGTCGCCCTCACCTTCGACGACGGGCCCAGCGACTACACCGAAGACTTCCTGCGGGTGCTGCGCGAGAAGGACGTGCCGGGGACCTTCTTCGAGGTCGGCCAGGTGATGCCGGGGCGCGAAGACGCGATGCGGCAGATCCTCGCCCAGGGGAGCGAGCTCGGCGACCACACGATGGACCACGTCGAATACCCGGGCTACGCGCAGATCGCTGGCGCCGCGCAGCGGATCGAGGCCTACACCCACTTCAAGCCCTGCCTCTTCCGGCCGCCGGGCGGCGCCGCCAACGCCGGCGTCGTCGCCACCGCCGGCGGCCTCGGCATGCGCACGGTCACCTGGGACGTCGATCCCCAGGACTGGCGGACCCCTGGCACCGAGGCGATCTACGCCAACATCGTCGGCCACGCGCAGCCGGGCTCGATCGTCCTCATGCACGACGGCGGCGGCCCCCGCGGCGAGACGCTGGCGGCGCTGCCGCGGATCATCGATACCCTGCGGGGCCGCGGCTACCGCTTCGCCACCGTCACCGAGCTGCTCGGCGGGCGCATCCTCTACCGGCCTTACGGCTGATCCGGATCAAGATGCCTTTCCGTAGAAGGGCATAGATGAAGATCGCGATCGTCGGCACCGGGGTCTCGGGTCTGGTGGCCGCTCACCGACTGCACCCCGAGCACGAGATCGTCGTCTACGAGGCGAGCGACCGCATCGGCGGGCACACGAACACGGTCCCGGTCGAGGCCGCGGGCGGGACCCACTGGATCGACACCGGGTTCATCGTCTTCAACGACCGCAACTACCCCAACTTCGAAGCGCTGCTGGCGGAGCTGGGGGTGGCGAGCCAGCCCTCCCACATGAGCTTCTCGGTCGCCGACGGGCGCGGCCGCTTCGAGTACTCCGGGACCCCGTGGGGCCTCTTCGCCCGCCCCTCCCACCTCGTCAGCCCCAGCTTCCTCGGGATGCTGCGCGAGTGGCGCCGCTTCAACCGCGAGGCCCGGGCGCTGATCGGGATGAACGGGACCGCGCCCTCGCTCGGCCACTGGCTCGAGCAGCAGGGCTTCTCCCGCCACTTTGTCGAGCGCCTGATCGTGCCGCAGGCGAGCGCCGTCTGGTCCGCCGACCCGGAGCAGATGTGGAGCTTCCCGGCCAGCTTCATGGCCGAGTTCTTCGAGAACCACGGGATGTACAGCCTGCGGGACCGGCCGCGCTGGCGGACCGTGAGCGGCGGCTCGCGCAGCTACGTCGAGGCGATCACGGCGCCCTGGCGCGACCGGGTGCGGCTGCGGGCGCCGGTGCGGCGGATCGAGCGCCTGGCGGACCGGGTGTGGATCGAGGCCGACGGCTGCGAGAGCGAGGAATTCGACCAGGTCGTGATCGCCACCCACTCCGATCAGGCGCTGGCGCTGCTCGGCGACCCAAGCGAGGCCGAGCGCGAAGTCCTCGGCGCGTTCCCCTACCAGCCCAACGAGGCCGTCCTCCACACCGACGCCTCGATGATGCCGCGCCGCCGCGCCGCCTGGTCGAGCTGGAACTTCCACCTCAGCGGCGAGCCGGCCGCTGGCAGCACTGTCACCTATTGGATGAACAACCTGCAGCGCCTGCGCTCGCGGACGCACTACTTCGTCACCCTCAACCGGGGCGAGGAAATCGACCCGGCGAAGGTGATCCACCGCATCTCCTACGACCACCCCGTCTACACCAAAGAGGGCGTCGCGGCCCAGTCCCGCCACGCCGAGATCTCCGGCAACGGCAGCCGCACCCACTACTGCGGCGCCTACTGGGGCTGGGGCTTCCACGAGGACGGCGTCGTCAGCGCGTTACGAATCTGCGACACGATCGCAACAGAATCCACCCCCATCCAGGGGGTGTCTGAGCTTGACCCACATATATGTCGGGAAAACTCAGACACGCAGGAGGAGGTGGCGGCTTGAGCGCCTCGGCCGTCTACGAGGGGACGATCCGCCACCGCCGCTTCGAGCCGGTCGAGCACTCGTTCCGCTACCGGCTCTTCCTCATGTACCTCGACCTCGGGGAGCTGCCGGAGGTGCTCGATCCCTTTCCGCTCTTCTCCGCCCGGCGCACCGCGCCCGCCCGCTTCCGCCGCGACGACTTCATCGGCGACCCGTCCCGCCCGCTGGACGAGTGCGCGCACGACGCCGTCGCCGCGGCGACCGGCGAGCACCCGGCCGGCCCCGTCCGCCTCCTCACCGGCCTGCGCTACTTCGGCCACAGCTTCAACCCGGTCTCCTTCTACTACTGCTTCGACGGGGGCGGGGAGCGGGTAGATGCAATCGTGGCCGACGTCGAGAACACCCCCTGGGGCGAGCGCCATCCCTACGTCTTGGCACGCGGCGAGCGCCGGGGTGCGGTGCTCGCGGAGGACCTCGACAAGGCCTTCCACGTCTCCCCGCTGATGGGCATGGACCAGACCTACTCCTTCCGCGCCTCCGAGCCCGGCGAGAGCATCGCCGTCCAGATCGAGTCGCGCCCGCGCGAAACCACAAACGAAGTCGATAATCGGCGTCCCTCGCGGTCTCGGCGAGGCAGCGCGCCGAAGACCTTCGACGCGACCCTCAATCTGCAGCGGCGGGAGCTGTCCCGCCGCACGCTCAACCGGATGCTGGCGCGCTACCCGGCGATGTCGCTGCAGGTGGTGACGAAGATCTACGCGCAGGCGCTGCGGCTGAAGCTGAAGGGAGCCCGCTACCACCCGCACCCGGAGACGGGGCGATGAGGGACGCGCTCGCCCGCGCCGGCGTCGGCGCCGTCCTCGGCCACGTCAGCCAGGGACGGATCGAGGTCGTCGAAGGCTCGCGCGAACGCAGCTTCGGCCCGCCCGGGGCGGAACTGACGGCGAGGATCCAGGTCAACGACCCGGCCGCCTGGCGCGGGCCGCTGCGCGGCAGCGTCGGCCTCGGCGAGAGCTACGTCGCCGGCCACTGGGAGACCGACGACCTCGTCTCCCTCGTCCGGATCGCCGCCCGCGAGCTGCGCGAGATGGACGGCCTCCGCGGCGCGATCGCCCGCCCGCGCGGGCTCTGGCACCGGGTCCGCCACCTCGTCCCCGAGAACACCCGCCCCGGCTCCCGCCGCAACATCTCCGCCCACTACGACCTCGGCAACGACCTCTTCGAGTCCTTCCTCGACGAGCGGATGATGTACTCCTGCGCCTACTTCGCCGACGACACGATGAGCCTCGAGGGGGCCCAGCTGGCCAAGCTCGACCGCATCTGCGACCGGCTCCGGCTCGGCCCCGGGAACCACCTGCTGGAGATCGGCACCGGCTGGGGCGGGATGGCGATCCACGCCGCCCGCCGCAGCGGCTGCCGCGTGACCACGACGACGATCTCCCGCGAGCAGCACGAGCTGGCGCGCCGCCGCGTCCTCGAGGCCGGGCTCGAGGACCAGGTGACGGTGCTGCTGCAGGACTACCGCGACCTCGAGGGCCGCTTCGACCGCCTCGTCAGCGTCGAGATGATCGAGGCGGTCGGGTGGCAGTACTTCGACGACTACTTCCGCCGTTGCGACGAGCTGCTCACCGACGACGGGCTGATGCTGCTGCAGGCGATCACGATCGACGACCGCATCTACGAGATCGAGAAGGCGGCGAGGAGCTTCGCCAACACCCACGTCTTCCCCGGCGGCTGCCTGCCCTCGCAGGGGCTGATCGTCGGCTGCCTCGAGCGCGGCACCTCGATGAAGCAGGTCTGGGTCGACGACATCACCGCTCACTACCCGCCCACCCTGGCCGAGTGGCGCCAGCGCTTCTTCGCCGCCTGGGAGCGGCTGCGCGACCGCGGCTACGACGAGCGCTTCCGCCGCCTCTGGGACTTCTACCTCAGCTCCTCGGAGGCGGGGTTCCGCGAGCGGCGAATCGGCGACGTGCAGGCCCTGTTCGCGAAGCCGGGGGCGCGGTGACCCGGGACCTGCTGCTGATCCACGGCCTCGGCGGCACCCGCAGCATCTGGGAGCCGACGATCCCGCTGCTGGAGAAGGAGCGCAAGGTTCACGCGATCGACATGCCCGGCTTCGGCAAGACGCCGCCGCTGCCTGGGGGCGAAGAGCCGACCGCCGCCAACCTGGCGCGCGCCGTGCATGAAGAGTGCGCCCGCAACGGGGTCGAGCGCCCCCACGTCGCCGGCAACTCGCTCGGCGGCTGGGTGGCGCTGGAGATGGGCCGCTGCGGCTGGGCGGCCTCGGTCACCGCCCTCTCCCCCGCCGGCCTCTGGTCACGGCCGCTCGGCGAACCGGCCGGCGGCGGCGCCCGCATGCTGCTGCGCGGCTCCCCCTGGCTGAAGGCGGCGCGCCCCCTCCTCGCCGCCGCCCTGCAGTTCCCGCAGACGCGCCAGGCCGCCTTCCAGTCGATCGCCGCCCACCCCGAGCGGATCCCGCCCGACGCGGCGCGGGCGCTCGCGCTCGGCTGGCTCGACGGCGAGGGCTACGACGCCGCCAACCGGGCGATGCGCCGAGGTGTCTTCGACCCGGCCGGCTACCCGGAGGACGTGCCGGTGACGATCGCCTGGTGCGAACGCGACCGCCTGCTCGGCCCGCCGAAGCCGCACCGCCGCCCGGCCGGCGCCCGCTTCCTCGTCCTCCCCGGCGTCGGCCACACCCCCACCTGGGACGACCCCGAGCTGGTCGCCCGCACCCTGCTCGAGGGCAGCGCCGTAACCTACGCGTCGTGATCATCGAGCGCACCGAGAACCCGACCTGGCTGTCGAACGCCTATCTGGTCGCCGACCCGGGCCGGGGCACCGGAGTCCTCGTCGACGGCAATGACGAGCTGGCGCCGCTGCTGGAGCGCGCCGGGCGCGACGGGATCGAGATCACCCACGTCCTCGTCACCCACCCGCACGGCGACCACGTCGCCGGCCTCGCCGAGGCGCGGGCCCAGCTCGGCAACCCGCCGCTGGTCGCCCACGCCGACTGCGCCGCCGAGCTCGACGACGAGGTCGAGATCGTCCTCGGCGACGGCGAGAAGCTCGACGCCGGCGGGCTCGAGGTCGAAGCGATCTACACCCCCGGCCACGCCGCCGGCCACCTCGCCTACCTCGTCAACGGCACCGACGTCTTCACCGCCGACGTCCTCTTCAAGGGGACGGTGGGCGGGACGATGGCACCCGGCGCCAGCGGCTTCGCCGACCTCCAGGCCTCGGTGATGCGGCTGCTGGAGCTACCGCCGAACACGACGGTCCATCCCGGCCACCGCGAGCCGACGACGATCGCCGCCGAGCGGGAAGGCAATCCCTTCGTGCGGATCTGGCGCGGCCTCGACTCGACCGGCGAGGAGCAGGTGAAGGTCTGGGGCCGCCCGGCGACGCTGAAGCTCTGGGCCCCCGACTACGACGGCGGGAACAAGGCCTGGGTCCTCTTCGGGGATCCTGGCGAGGACGCCATCGTCGGCGGCTCCCAGGTCGAGCGGTAGCGCGAGACCGCAAGCGAAGTCGATAATCGGCCTCTCTCGCGGTCTCGGCTCAGGGCAGACGCCTCATTTCAGGCACGACCTTTAGCTCTCTTCCCCCATTTGGACGGATGTGCGATGGGGGAATCGCGTTCATGTCTCCACACTGCGTGGATGGCGGCAAACGTGCAGGAATTCTTTTTCAACTGGTACCCCGTCTTCGGGGTCATCTTCATGTCGATCCTCTGCTTCGTCTTCCTGAAAATGGCGCGGGGGATGATGGGGACGACGAAGCCGGAGACGGTGAAGGCGACCAGCACCGAGGCCGTCCTCTGGGAGCAGGTGCAGGGCGTCGACGCCGCCAAGGAGGAGCTGATGGACGTGGCCGCCTGGCTGCGCGAACCCGACCGCTTCTCCGCCCTCGGCGCCCAGGCGCCCCGCGGCGTCCTCCTCCACGGCCCGCCCGGAACCGGCAAGACGATGCTCGCCCGCGCCGTCGCCGCCCAGGCCGGGGTCGACTTCTTCGCCGCCTCGGGCTCGAGCTTCGTCGAGATGTTCGTCGGCCGCGGCGCCGCCCGCATCCGCCGCCTCTTCAAGGAGGCGCGCCGCTCCGGCCGCGCCGTGATCTTCATCGACGAGCTCGACGCGATCGGCGGCTCCCGTTCCGGCGGCGGCGGTGACGGCGGCACCAGCGAGCGCGAGCAGGCGCTGAACCAGCTGCTGGTCGAGCTCGACGGCTTCGAGAAGGACCCGGGGATGGTGATCGTGATCGCCGCCTCCAACTACGTCGAGAAGCTCGACCGGGCGCTGCTGCGCCCGGGCCGCTTCGACCGCCTCGTCCTCGTCGCCCCGCCCGACCGCGCCGGCCGCGAGGCGATCCTCCGCAGCCACGCCCGCAACAAGCCGCTCGCCCCCGACCTCGACCTCGGCGACGTCGCCCGCAAGACGACCGGGATGACCGGCGCCCAGCTCGCCAACGCCCTCAACGAGGGAGCGATCATCGCCGGCCGCGCCGGCCGCTTCTACATCACCCGCGGGGACCTCGACGAGGCGCTGCTGCGCCAGGCCGTCGGCTCCCAGCAGGCGCGCCGCCTCAACGCGAAGGAGCGGCGGATCGTCGCCTACCACGAGGCGGGCCACGCGCTCTGCCGCAGGCTGCTCGGGCTCGACCCGCCGGAGATCCTCAGCATCGTCCCCCGCGGCCCCGCGCTCGGCTTCGTCGGCCACTCGCCGCAGGAGGACAGCTACCTGAAGTCCCGCGACGAACTGCTCGACGAGGTGGTGACGCTGCTGGGCGGCCGCGCCGCCGAGGAGATCGTCCTCGGCGAGTCCTACTCCGGCGCCTCCGACGACCTCAACCGGGTCCACCTCGTCTGCAAGCAGATGGTCTCCGAATTCGGGATGGGGGTCGCGCTCGACCACGACGGGCCGGCGCCGATCGCGCTGCCGACCGGGGACTACGCCGTCTCCGACCAGACCCGCCGTGAGGTCGACCAGGCGGCGGTGACGCTCGCCCGCGAGGCCTACCGCCGCGCCCGCGCGCTGCTCTCCGCCAACCTCGAGGCGCTCGACCACCTGGCGGTGCTGGCGCTGGAGCGGGAGACGCTGACGCGCGAGGAGCTGGACGAGATCTTCGCCGCGCACGAGCTGCGCGGCCTGGTCGACTCGCCGCGCACGGGCGGGACGCTGGTGGCGATGAGCAGGGATCTGCCGCATACGCCGCGCTCCTGATCGTTTGGTCTGTTTGTTTGACCAATTTGCCACCCGCCCATAAGCTGGCTGGCCAGACGACCAGTGAGCGACTCTGAGCATTACTTCCCGCCCGGCCGATCGATGGCCCGCCGCGTCCACGGCGAGCGTTCGGTCGGCTTGCTCTACGGGCAACGAGCGCTGCTGATCGGCGCGCTGGAACCCCTCACCTACACCGGCACGATGCAGAGCTCCAACGCCGGCGACCATCCCTTCACCCGCCTCGCCCGCACCGCCAAGATCCAGGAGACGGTCTTCCTCGGCACCAAAGCCGAAGCCGACAAGGCGCTGGCGGCCGTGCACCGGCTGCACGAACGGGTGAAGGGCGAGCTTGGCGAAGCGGCGGGGGCCCATCCCGCCGGCGCCACCTACTCCGCCTTCGACCCGGAGCTGATGCTGTGGACGCTGGCGGTGATCGCCGACTCCGGCCGCGCGATGTACGAGACGATGGCGACGCCGCTGGGCGAAGGCGAACGCGAGGCGCTCTGGCAGGACTACGTCCGCTTCGGTGAGCTCTTCGGCCTCCCTCGCTCGGAGGTGCCCGAAAGCTACCGTGAGTTCCGCACATGGTTCGAGGCGAAGCTCGCCTCGCCGGAGATGCAGGCGACCCCGCAGGCGCTGGAGATGGCGCCGCTCGTCGCCTTCCGCCAACCGGTGCCGCGCCACGCCCGGCTCAACCTGGAGACGCAGAACCTGATCATCAAGGGAACGTTGCCGGCGCGGGTGCGTGAGGTCTTCGGGATCCGCTGGTCCGGAGCCCACGAGCGGGCCTTCCGTTCGGTCACCGCCGCCCACCGCCGGGCCCGCCACGCGATGCCGCGCCCGCTGCGACGCGGCCGCAACGACTACTTCTTCGACGTCGTCACCAAGGCCGAGAAGCGCCGCGGCGGCACGCCGACCCCCCGCGTCGCCGCCTGACCGACCCTTCGGCGAGACTGCAAGCGTGCTCGAGCTTCTCGCTGTCGCGGCGGCCGGGGCCGCGGCGGGGGCCGTCAACTCCATCGCCGGCGGCGGCGCCCTGATCACCTTCCCCACCCAGGTCGCGCTGGGCGTGCCGCCGCTGGCGGCGAACGTCACCAACACGGTCGGCATCGTCCCCGCCTCGGTCGGCGGCGCCCTCGGCTACAGCGACCTCCTGCGCGAGCAGAGCCGGCGGTTCACGCGCCTGCTGGTGCCGATGCTGCTCGGCGCCGCGGCCGGGACCGTCCTCCTCCTGCTCACCCCCGACACCGCCTTTGAAGCGATCGTCCCGCTCCTCATCGCCGCCTCCTGCCTGCTGCTCCTCCTCCGGCCCCGGCTCAGCCCGCATCTCTCCCACGCCGGCGACGAGCACTCGCCTTACCTCACCGCCGGCGTCCTCTTCTGCGGCGCCTACGCGGCCTACTTCGGCTCCGCCGTCAGCATCCTCCTCTTCGCGATCCTCGCCCTCTTCGTCGCCGACACCCTCCAGCACCTGAACGCGATCAAGATCGTCCTCGCCGGCTCCGCCAACCTCCTCGCCGCCGTCGCCTACGCCATCCTCGCCCCGGTTGAATGGCGCTACGCCGTGACGATCATGGTCTCCTCCTTCCTCGGCGGCCGCGTCGGCGCCCACTACGCCCGCCGCATCCCCGCCGACCCGCTGCGGATCGGCATCGCCGCGATCGGGCTGGTCGTGGCGGCGGTGCTGGCGGTTCGCGCGTACTGAGCGCGTCCGACGGCCGCCGGTCCAGCCTTATTCGCTTCGCCTATCCCGATTCTCGTCGCGTGCGTCGAGGAGTTCGTCTCGCACGGTAGAAGCCTCCCCGCGCTGCTCGGCCGCCAAGCGGCGCTTCAGACGGACGGTCTCCTCGTCCTCCCGCTCGTCGTCGGTCCCCCGCGTGTCGTGTTCGCGCTGGCTCTCGTGGAGTTGCCGCTGGCCTGAATCGGTCTCGCCCTGCACCCGGTCGAGGTCGCGCTGCTGAGCGTCCTGGGCGAGCTGCCGCAGCCCATGCGCCGAACGCTCGGGCTCGAAATCTTCCTCGTCGCCGTCCTTGTCGCGACGCTCTTCCCGGTTCATCTGGGAACTGTCGGAATCGCCCTGAGCCTGCTGGTGGTCCAGCTTGAGCTGCTCGCGATCGGCGCCAGCCTGGCCGCGATCGAGTAGGGCTTGTTCCCGGTTGAGCTCTTCCTGCTCTTCACTGCGGTTGCGAGTCTCACCCATCGCTTCGCTCTTCCGGTTGGAATCTGGTCACCTCAGAGAGTAGTCCTATTCGCCTCTCTTGACCAATCCAGCTTCGTGGCGCGCTTCCTCCCAGCTGCCGTGGGCGCGGCCGCGGCGGAGGAGGTTGCCCTCCATCTCGTAGCTCCAGGGGACTTCGACGGCAAATGTCTGCTCGCCGCGGGTGTCGAAGACCATGCCGAGGACGGCGCCGCGGTCCTCCCGTTCCTCGGCTTTGAGGACGCGGATGTCGAGGTGCTCAAGGCCCTCGCCGAACTGGGAGAGCCAGAGGTGGACTCCTTCGTGCCCGCGGTACATCGCTTCGCCGCTCCAGACGGTCGGCGTCCATTCGATCTTCGGGTGCAGCAGGTCGAGAACTCGCTCGGGTTCGCCCGCGAGCATCCTCTCGAAGAGGCGCTCGATCGCCGTGCTCTTCGTCTGCGTTGGACGATTCACATGGGCGGTACTGGGCTCGAACCAGTGACCCCTTCCTTGTAAGGGAAGTGCTCTCCCAACTGAGCTAACCGCCCGCAAATCGCATTATGGCTCGCCGTCGCGGCAGTTGAACCCTTTCAGGATGACAGTCGTAGAACCGGTCATGACTACTTCTCTGCAGCGACACGGACGGGGGGCGCTTGCCCTGGTGATCGGACTGGCCCTGCTCGCGACCCTGGCGGTGCGGCAGAGCGAGGCCTCCGGGCAGGCGGCGGCGAGCGGGGCGAAGAACGTCTCGATCGTCAACTTCGCCTTCAAGCCGGGGACGGTGAAGGTCAAGCGCGGCGGCCGCGTCACCTTCACTAACACCGCCAACACCGCCCACACGGCGACCAAGGCCGGCAGCTTCGACACCAAGCGGATCCAGCCTGGCGAGTCGGAGACCATCAAGCTCGAGCGGCGCGGCAACTTCGTCTACCACTGCAAGATCCACCCCTTCATGAAGGGCAAGATCGTCGTCGAATAGCCTCGGCGGGGATGAGCTTCGCCGTCACCTTCTGGCGCGCCGCGTCGATTCAGTTCCTAGCGGTCCTGCTGCTGGCCGCCGCCCTCGGCGCCGCCCTGCCCCGCAACTTCTTCGAGAACTACGGCTGGCTCGCCGGTCCGGCCTCCTGGATGCTCTGCGCCGCGATCACCTCGTGGTTCGTGCGCCTGCCGCTGCGGCTCGTCCTCATTGGCGCCGCCCTCGCCGGCCTGCCCAGCCTCCTCGCGGTCCTGGTCGGCCTGCACTGGCTCGGCGCCCTCGTCGCGATCCTCCTCTTCGCCCTCTGGTGCGCCTGGCTGCGCGGTCAGTTCGCGCGCGAGTACTGAAGGCCCGTCAGCGCCTTCACGTCAACCTTGGTCCAGAGCGGCAGCGACCTGCCGATCTGCCGGTACTGGGTGACGACGTGTGCGCTGCGGACCTGCTCGCCGCGGACAGCGCCGAGCCGGCAGTGCGTCTGGTGGAGGAGCTTGCGGCTGCCGCGCAGGGTGCGGCCGGTGAGGTCGGGGACGAGGCAAGTTGGCGAGGGCGGCGAGGCCGGCTCCAGGAGCGGTGGGTGAGAGAGCTGGGATTCGTCAGGCGGACCTTCGATCTCCACGCTTTGGAAGCCTCCCTCCCAGCCCTCCCCTGCCGTCACCGGATAGACGAACCGCCCATCGCGATGATGAACGGCGAGGGTAATGATGTTCGGCTGGGTGACGGAGAGCGTCGTGGGGACGGTCTTGCCTTCGGCGTCGTGCGCCGCCACCGCGTCGATCGCGAACGCCCGCGGCCCGCTTTCGTAGAAGACGCCGGCGGTGCGCTCGTCCACCTGCCGTAGTTCCTGTCCCTCGTAGAGGTTCACTTCCCAGGAGAATTCCTCTGGGTCCTCTGGTCCATGAAGGTCACCGAAGGACATCAGCCCGTTGTACATAGGAAGAGGCTCCGCCGACGCTCCAGCTGGAGCCGCTAAGACGAAAACCGCCAGGAATAGAGCGAGAACCGCCGACCGCATCGCCGCTATTCAACCACCGCCAGCTCCGCCAGCGCCTCCTCGCGGCTGGCGAAGACGATGCCGGCGTCGGTCAGGCCGGCGACGGTGAAGATGCGGAGGACCTGGTCGGAGCAGCCGTAGAGGACGAGGCGGCCGCCTTCGCCTTCGAGCTGGCGGCGGGCCTGGAGGAAGAGGGCGATCCCGGTCGAGTCGACGAACTCGCAGCTCTGCAGGCCGACGGCGATCGCGGCGTTGTCGCGGGCCACCCGCTGCAGCACCGCCTGCAGGCGATCGACGCTCCAGAGGTCGAGCTCGCCCTCGAGCTGCAGCTCGCACCGTTCTCGGCCGAGATCGCGCTCGGCGATCTGCAGGATCTGGCCCCCCACCATGCTCCGCATTCTCGCAAGAGCAAGTGCTCGGCCCGACTAGCGCCGCACCACGACGGCGTCGGCGGTCAGCTCGACCACCGCCTCCCAGCCGAACGCCTGCTCCTCCGGCCCGCCGGGGCCGCGCAGGCGCCGGCGCAGGCCGCCGCGGTCGAGGATCAGCTCGTCGACGACGACCGTCCCGTCCCGCTCCCAGTGGGCCTTCGCCTCGTAGACGCGGCCGAGCCGCCGGCCGGACTGGTCGACGACCTTGCGCCCCAGCAGCTCGCTCAGCGAGCTCAGTTCCACGGCAGCCTCCCGACGATCCAGCGCCCCGGGTCGTCGCCCATCCCCAGCCCAAGGTCCTCGGCCTTCTTGCGCAGCTTCACCGTCGAGCTGAGCTCGTCGACCTCCTCCCAGGGGATCCGCAGGGCGTTGCTCCCCCACGTCTCCGGGCCGGAGACACGCCGCGCCAGCCGCGCCGCCCAGCGGGGCAGCCGCCGCGGGTAGAGCCCCTCCCCGACCAGCAGCGCCGTGATCCGCGGTGGGCTGCCCCGCAGCTCGATGTCGTCGACGCGGCCGACGCGGCGCCCGTCGGAGTCGCAGATCTGCTCGTCGAGCAGGCGGTGGACGACGTAGATCTTGCCTTCGCCTCTCATCCCCCTCCTCCGTTGGTCGCCAGCAGCAGCGGCACCGCAGCCAGCGCGAGGACGACGATCACGGCGAAGTAGAGCCAGCCGAGGAAGGTGGCGATGCGCCCGTTCGCGTACTCGGACATGAAGGAGCGGTCGCCGGCGATCAGCAGCACCGGCAGGTAGGTGAGCGGCAGCGCCACGACCGAGAAGACGACGCTGTACTCGGTGATCTCGACCGGGTTGATCCCGCTCTGGGCGATCGCCACTCCGATCGCGAGGAAGACCAGCCAGGATGCGGTGAAGCGCGGGGCTTTGCGCGGGCCCTGGTAGCGGCCCCACTCCCAGCCGAGGAACTGGGCGAGGTTGTAGGAAGCGGCGAAGCTGGAGTCGATCGCGGCGCCGCCGACGCAGAAGAGGATGCCGCCGAGCGCGAGCAGGAGGCCGGTCTCGCCGAAGGCCCCCTGCATCGGCAGGGCGACGGTGCCGAGGTCGCTCGGTTCGACCCCGACCGGGTGGAAGAGGTAGCCGGAGACGATCACGAGGGCGACCGCGAGGACACCGCCGACGCCGTAGCCGAGGATCGCGTTCATCCGGTTCTCTTTCAGGTTCTCCTCGCTCCAGCCCTCCTCGATCGCCCCGGAGGAATAGAAGTGGACCTCGTAGGGCATCAGCGCCGCGGCGAAGATGCCGACGACGAAGTAGAGGTAGAGCGTCGAGCTGTCGAGCGAGGGGACGAAGCCGCGGGCGACGTCGCCCCAGTCGGGGTTCTGGTGGAAGACGGTGGCGACGACGACGAAGAGCAGCAGGCCGCCGTAGCCGAAGATGCGCTCGATGCCGCCGAAGGGGAGCAGGGCGACGACGAGGACGAGGACGATGGCGGCGGTGACGACGAACATGCTGTAGGGCGCGTCGAGGAGCAGTTCGAGAACGATCGCGATCCCGCCCAGCTCGGCGGCGACGGTGAGGAGGTTGATCGCGGTGCTGGCGACGAGGGCGACGAGGCCGATTCCGAAGCCCATCCGCATCCGGATCACGTCGAAGACCGGGCGCCCGCTGACCGCCGCCACCCGTCCCGACATCTCCGCGTAGACGCCGATGCCGATGACGCCGAGGACGACCGCCCAGAGCAGGTCGTATCGGAAGAGCGCCCCGGCCTGGGTGGTGAAGACGAGGTCGCCGATGTCGAGGAAGCCGCCGACGCGGCGATGATCCCGAGGGCGATCTTGAGGATCGTCTTCACGGCGCGTCCCCGCTCAGCTGGGCGACGATCGCGTCGGCCTTTTCCTGCGCCTCTTCGAGGTGCCTTTCGACGAGTTCGCCGTGGCGCTCGTCGCCGGGGAAGGTCTGCAGTTCGGAGAGCAGGCCGGAGATTTCGCCGGCGACGGCAACCGCGGCGTGGCGCTGGTCGGCGGTCTCCGGTTCTTCGAGGGTCGCGTCGGCGAGCTTTTCGCCCTCGTGCTCGGCCTCCTCGCCGAGCGTCCGCGCCATCGCCCGCGCGTAGGTCGCTTTGGTCGCATCGCGGGCGACGCCGTTGGCGACCAGCTGCCCCTGCGCCGCCAGCGCGCTCAGCGATTCGACCCCGCGGTTGAGCTCGTCGTTGCTGAGGTCGCCGCAGCCGGGGGAGGTGAGGAGGAGCGCGGCGGCGAGGAGGCCCAGCGCCAGCGACCGAACTCTCTTGCGGCTCGTCCCGGACAAACCGCCCCTGGAAATACCCCTATTCCGCGAGCTTGAACATCAACCGCCGGACAGCCCCGGGGAGGCGGCTCAGCCCGCGAGCTCGCGGACGAGGTCGGCGGCGGGACGGACCGCGCCGATCCGCGCCACCGTCTCCCCCGCGTAGAGCGCCCCGGCCTCGACTAGCGTCGCCGGCCCGTCGTCGGTCGGCCCCGCCGGCGTCAGCAGCCGGCTCCCCGGTCGCTGCCCCCGCATCATCCGCAGCTGCAGGGACGGAGGCGTGTAGCGAGCCCCGGGCGCGAGCAGGCGATTGAGGGCGCGATTGACGGAAGGAGCGCGCAAGACCACCCGGCGTTCGTCCTTTCCCTGGGATATGCCCGGGAAAGGACGAACGCCGCCTAGCCAGCGGGTCGTCGCGGCGTTCGGGACGACGCGGTGCGGGGCGGGCCAGGCGGCGCCGAAGAGGTCGGTGAGCAGCGTCTCGTCCGCTGCCAGCAGGCGCTCTTTATATAGAGCGTGGGCGCGGCTCTCCTCGCTGAGGAGGAAGCGGGTGCCGGCGACGGCGGCAGTGGCTCCGGCATCGAGAGCGGCGCGGACGTCGGCGGGCTCGGCGATGCCGCCCGCGACCAGCAGCGGATAGTCCGGCGGCAGCGCTGCGCGCACCCGCTCGAGCAGCTCCAGCGCGGGCATCGTCCCGCGCACGTGGCCGCCGGCCTCGACGCCCTGGGCGACAATGCCGTCGGCGCCCGCGGCCTCCGCTTCCCGCGCCTCCGCGGCCGAGCCGACCTGGTGCAGCCAAATGCCGGCGGTGCGGCGCCGCGGCCGACCCCAGAAGGTGACGACCACGTCCGCCGCCCCCGCCGCCTCGAACCAGTCCCGCCGCGCGAACGGCAGCAGCACGTTGACGGCGAGCGGGCGCCCGGTCAGCGCCCGGGCCGCCGCCAGCTCGCGGCGGATCGCCGCCGCTCCGCTGACCGCGATCGTCCCCAGGCCGCCGGCCTCGGAGACCGCCGCCGCCAGCTCGGCCCGGCTGAGCCCGCCGCCCATGCCTGCCTGGACGACGGGCAGCTCCACCCCGAGGCGCTCGAGCAGCGGCGGCATCCTCCCAGTCTAGGTTCGGCCTAGAAGCGAACCTCGGTTCCCGGCGGGTCGTAGACGCTCGCCAGCCGCGCCAGGGTCAGCGCCCCCAGCATCAGCCCGAAGTCCCGCAGGGCGATGTCGTAGTAGCCGGAGTAGGTGAGCAGGTTGACGATGATCCCGCCAAGCCAGGCGGCGACGAGGTAGGCGCCGTAGCGCGGCTTCAGGGCGACGACGATCCCGGCGACGATCTCGATCACCCCGACCAGGTGCATCGCGGTGGAGGCGCTGCCGGGGACGATGTCGTTGATCCAGGGAGCCAGGTACTGCTCCCAGTCGACCATCACGTCGAAGAACTTGTCGAGGCCGAAGAGGATCGGGGCGACGGTGAAGGCGATGCGCAGCAGCGTGAAGGCCTGGTAGGCCGGGTCCGCCTTGAGGCGTTCGCCGAAGCTGGACGCCAGCGTCGCGTGGCGGGGGTCGAGGGTTGCGGTGGTTGACATGGGACCTCCTTGAATCGTTTGCCGTGTGCCCCATCTGCGTCGCCCACCCGCCCGTTCTTACCCCGGAAATCCCCGATGTAAGGAATCGCCGCCACCGGTCGCTAACAATTCATGGCGACCGCGCTGATGACGACGCCGACGCAGAGGCCCGCCGACTCCCCCGCCCGCGACTGGGTGGAGCGGCTGCGCGCCGTCGGCCCGGAGGGAGACGCCGCGGTCGCCGAGCTGCACGCGCTGCTGCTGAAGGCCGCGCGGTTCGAGATCGGCCGCCGCAGCGCCGAGCTGCGCCACCTGCGCGGCGGCGACGGCGAGGACCTCGCCCAGCAGGCGGCCGACGACGCCCTCGTCGCCGTCCTCCGCAAGCTCGACGACTTCCGCGGCGAAAGCCGCTTCACCACCTGGGCCTACAAGTTCGCCCTGCTCGAGGCGGCGGTGAAGGTGCGCCGCCGCGCCTGGCAGGGACGCGAGGTCCCGCTCGAGGACGAGGCCTGGCGGACGCTCGCCGACGCCGGGGCCGGCGCCGGCCGCCGAGCCGAGGACGCCGAGCTCTTCGCCGCCCTGCGCGAGGAGATCGAGCGCAGCCTCGGGCCGCGCCAGCGCGAGGTGCTCGTCGCGGTAGCCCTCAACGACGTCCCGATCGACGTCCTCGCCGAGCGCCTCGGCAGCACCCGCGGCGCCCTCTACAAGAACCTGCACGACGCCCGCCGCAAGCTGCGAGGGGCCCTTGCCGACCGCGGCTTCGATCTCGGCGGCGGAGGGGAGGAGCGATGAAGCGCGACCAGATCCTCGGCCGGGTCCTCGGCCCCGCCGCGCCGGAGCTGACCTGCGAGCAGTGCTTCGAGGAGCTCGACCGCTACGTCGAGCTCGTGGTCGCCGGCGAGCCGGCTGACCAGCGGGTGCCCGGGATGCACGCACACCTCGACGGCTGCCCCGCCTGCGCCGAGGACTTCCGCAGCCTCCGCGACCTCGTCACCCGCCAAGGGGATTGACTGGCGCCGCCGACCGTTTAAATTCGAACCATGGGCGATCAGGGAATAGCAGCGTGGAAGCTCCCCTTGATCGTGAAGGGGATCGCGGTCTCGATCGTCGGCGGCTTCTACCTCGGCGGGCCGGGCCTGGGGATGGCGGTCGGCGCCCTCGCCGCGGCGACGATCATCGTCATGGCGGTGCGCAAGCCGCCGCTGCGGCCGATCGTCCCGGCGCCGGCGCCGGACCTGCGCGAGCACCTGCTGGTCGTCGTCGACCAGCCCTTGGAGGACGGCGCCGCGATCGAACGCATCGCCGCCGCCTCGCAGCCGAGCGACCCCGACGAACCCGAGCCCGAGGTCCTGGTCCTCGCCCCGACCCGCAACCGCTTCCTCGATCGCTGGGCCTCCGACACCCGCCCCGGCCGCGAACGCGCCCAGCGCAGCCTCGTCCTCAGCCTCGCCTCGCTCGCCCAGGCCGGCGTCGCCGCCACCGCCCGGGTCGGCGACGAGGACGTGGTGCAGACGGTCACCGACCAGCTGCGCGAGTACCCGGCGACCGAGGTCTTCTTCGTCACCGACCCTGGAGCGCGGACGAGCGCAGCGGTGGAGGAACTGCGCTCCCGCCTCCACGCCCCCTTTCATCTCGTTAAAGCATAAGTGCGCTAAAAACCTAAGCCGGCTAAGGAGAGGCTTCCGGTGGATGCCGAGGCCTCGGGAAAAACCGCCGCGGACGCCCGAGCTCGGCGCCCTTGGCCTCGCGGTGGAGAAGCTGCGGGAGGAACGCGGCGACACCCAGGAGGGGGTCGGCGAGAAGACCTTCGGCGACCACCACCTAACCGGCCCGATCGAGCGCGGTCACAGCAACCCGACCTTCATGACCCTGGTCAAGGTGGCCGAGGCGCTCGGCAGCAGCCCGAGCGAGATCGTCAGCCTCGCCGACCGCTATCTCGAGGAAGGGAAGGTGGGACGGGTTGGCAAGTCAGCCGGCTAGTTCCGACTCGACCCAGACTTCGAGCACCAGGCGCAGCCAGGTCGCCTCGACGTCGAGGGCCCAGCAGCAGTGATCCTCCTGCGCCTGCTCCCGCTCGCCGCGCTCGACCGGCCGCAGGACGCTGCTTTTCGCCAGCGTCTTCAGGTGATAGGCGACCTGCCCTACTCGCTGGTCGAGTGCTACCGCCAGCTCCCGGGCCGAGGCGCATTCGAGGTCCCCGTCGAGGTAGGCGTGGAGGATCCGCCGGCGCAGGGGATGCGCGACGGCGCTGATCAACTCTGAAGAAGAGGGCCCCATAGCGAGCCGGAGAGGTAGACCGTTCAGCCCCTTTCCGGCACTCTGGATGTTATGGCATAAATACTCTAACAACCGGGTTCATTAATAGAGAGGCTCCGGGGCGCGAATGCCGCCCCCGCGCCGCAGCAAACCCCGCTCACCCGCGCATGCTGCACTCGGCGACGCGATCCGCCAGCTCCGCACGGAGGCCGGGATGAGCCAGGAGGAACTGGCCGAGGCCGCCGGCACCGACCTCACCCAGGTCGGCGGCATCGAGCGCGGCGTCCGCAACCCCAGCTACACGACGCTGCTGCGGCTGGCCGATGCGCTGAAGACGAGCGTCGGCGAGCTGGCCTCGCTCGCCGACCGGCTGCGCTCTTAGGAAACCGGCCGAGCTCAGCCCTGGGGCGTACAGGAGAACAGGTGGGAGATCCCCAGCGCGGTGCCGTCGCTGAACTCGGCGTGACCCTTGACCCGCCAGGTGCCGGTCGAGCAGCCGGCCGAGACGAAGCTCTTCTTGCGGCCTTTGTAGGTGTAGCGGCGGCCCACCTTGCGCTTGAAGCGCGTCACCGAGCCGGAGCCGCCGGCGATCCTCGGGACCCGGGCCTGGATCCGCAGGCCATACGGGCCCTTGTGGATGCGGGTGATCGTCGCCTTGACGACGATCGCGGTCGGCGCCGGGACGTCGACGTAGGCGTGGAGGAGGAGCGTGGTGGCGCCGCCCTGGACGCCGCCGTTGAAGAGGATCAGGGGACCGGTCGAGCGAAACGGCGCCTGTTCGGGGAAGGCGACCTCGACTTCGGCTTCGCCGGAACCGACGATCGCATCGGGGCAGGCACGGCGAGCGCTCGCCGAGCTGCTCGCTTCGAGCTGGCGCTTGCGGCAGATCGGAAGGCCAACGGCCTCGACGGCGATCGTCTTGTCGATGTCGATGCGAACGCTTTCGAGCGCCGGCGGATGGCTGCCGTCGCGGCTCTCGACGCCGGCGATCAGGCGCGCCGTGACCGGGGCCTTGCCGCTGCGCGGCAGCTTCGTCGGGGAGATGCCGCCGTCGTCACTGACGCAGATGTTGCCGGCGCACTCGACTTTGCGCTCGCCGGCGGCACCGGTTGCGAGGACGAGGGTCAGGGCGAGTGCGAGGAGAGCGGCCAGCAGAGAGTTCTTCTTCATGCCCCGATCCTCGCCCGGGAGGGTGGCCGCTTCCTCCCCAATCCGAGCCTTCGGGCGGCGCCGATGCGCCAATGTGGGAAGCGGACGGTGGGTTACTCGTCGAGCCGCAGGGCGATCTCGAGGTCGGCCAGGGAGCCGCGCAACGGGCGGCCGAGGAGGTCCTCGATCGCGCCGATGCGGTTGCGGACAGTGCGCCGGTCGACGCCCAGGGCCGCCGCAGTCGAGGAGATGTTCCGCTCCGCCTCGAAGTAGGCGCGCAGCGTTTCCCGCGCCACCTTGCCGCCCTCGCGTCCCCGTTCCAGCGGCTCCAGGTAGAGCCGGCGCAGGGAGGTCTCGAGCAGGTCGTCGCGGGCGATCGCCGCCAGGACGGCGACGTCGCCGTAGCGGAGGACCGGCTCGCCCCGGCGTTCGGCGATCGGCAGCGCCGCCTTCGCCTGGCGGTGGCTGAAGCGCCAGCCGGCGAGCTCCTCGCCCGGCTCGCCGAGGGAGACGAAGATGCCGCTGGGAGCGAGGTCCCGCAGCGCCCCCATCGCGTCGGCGGGGTCGAGCGGCGCCCGGCCGCCGAGCCAGCAGGCCCAGCGCGGTTCCTCCTCCCGCTGCACGATCAGGAGGCGACGGTCGACCCGGCCCGCCAGCGCCCGCATCAGCTTCTCGGCGCCCGGTCCCCGCGCCATCAGCGCGAGGTGGTGCCCGTGGAGGTCGTAGCCAAGCTCGGAGTGGTCGACCAGCTCGCCGGCGAGCAGGCTTTTGACCAGCTCACGCCGCCGCTCGGCGGCGCTGCTCGGCCGGCTCGCCGACTCCCGCGCGTGTTCGGCGCTGACCGCCTCGATCAGCCGGTCGCCCAGCGTCGCCTGCTCGGCCAGCAGCCGCCGCAGCTCCGAGCGGGGCACCTCCGCCCGCTCCGACTCTTCGGCCAGGAAGTCGCCCACCAGGCTGTTGCCCGCGAAGTAGCGGCGCAGCACCGTCTCCAGGGCGACCCCGTCCCGCGCGTCCAGCCGCGCCTGCGCCAGCAGCACCTCCGGCACCGCCGGCGCCCGTCGCTCCCCCACCTCGACCACCGCCAGCCGGTAGTCGACCGCCGCCGCCAGCGCCGCGTTCAGCCCCTCCAGGTAGGCCGGGTCCGACACTTCATGCGGATCGGCGATCGCGTAGACGCGGGTGGCGACCGCCGAGCGCAGCTCCGGGAGGCGGTCGCGCAGGCGCTGCGCCAGGACCGCTCGCGGCTCCGCCCGCGAGCCGCTCCCGCGCCGCTGCACCCTCGCCTTGGCCATGGAGTGACCTTAGCGCCGTCCCGGAGGCCCTTTGCAGCCCGCCATCCGCATCCCGCTATTGTTAACCAAATGGTTAATGATTCGTTCAAGGCGCTCTCCCACCCGATCCGCAGGGGGATCGTCGAACGGCTCACCGCCGGCCCGGCGACCGTCGGCGAAGTCGCCCGTGACTTCGACGTCTCCAAGCCCGCGATCTCCAAGCACCTCAAGGTGCTGGAAGAGACGGGCGTGGTCAGCCGGGTGATCGAGGGCCGGACCCACCGGCTCTCGCTCGAGACCGAGCGGCTCGACGAGGCGGCCGAGTGGATGGAGCGCCAGCGCGCTCTCTGGACCCGCCTCTTCGACGTCGTCGATGACTATCTGAAGGAGAACCCGAAATGAACTTGCCGCCCGTGGTATCCGCGGACGAGTGGAAGGCCGCCCGCGAGGAGCTGCTGGTCAAGGAGAAGGAGCTGACGCGGGCCCGCGACGCGCTCGCGGCCGAACGGCGGCGGATGCCGCGAATGGCCGTCGAGGGCGATTACCGCTTCGAGGGACCGGAGGGACCGGTCGGTCTCGAGGACCTCTTCGCCGGGCGCCGGCAGCTGATCGTCTACCGCTTCTTCTTCGACCCGGACGTAAAGGGCTACCCGGAGAAGGGCTGCCCCGGCTGCTCGTTCGTCGCCGACCAGGTCGCCCACCTCGCCCACCTCAACGCGCGGGACACCACCCTGGTCTTCGTCTCCCGCGCCTCGCAGGAGGAGATCGCGCGCCTGAAGGAGCGGATGGGCTGGGAGATCCCCTGGTACACGCTGACCGACGGCTTCGACGCCGACTTCGACGTCGACGAGTGGCACGGGACCAACGTCTTCCTCAACGACGGCGGCGAGATCACCCGCACCTACCTCGTCGACAAGCGCGGCGACGAGCAGATGGGCAACACCTGGAACTACCTCGACATCACCCCGCTGGGACGGCAGGAGATCTGGGAGGACTCGCCGGAGGGCTACCCGCAGACCCAGGCCTACGCCTGGTGGAACCGCCACGACGAATACGACCAGGGGATCGTCTTCGAGCACGCCCTCTCGGAGGAGACCGCCTCGCAGCGCGGGACGCGGAGCACGTGATCCCGCTGGCGCACGTCGGCGGCATGCCGGTCGAGGAGCTGCTGCCGGCGCTGGCCAGCACGGGCGGCAGCCTGCTGGCGGCCCGCGCCTGGCTCGGCCACCGGCTGCGGCGCGAGCGGCGGCGGCAGGCCGGGCGATGAACGCGGGGATGACGCTGCGGATCGAACGCACCTTCCAGGCGCCGGCCCAGCGCGTCTTCGAGGCCTGGACCAGCGAGGAGGTGCTGCGCCGCTGGTTCCACGCCAAGGGCCACTGGGAGACCAGCGAGGCCGAGGTCGACCTCCGCCTCGGCGGCACCGTCCGCGTCGTCATGCGCGACACCGACGAGGGCCGCGACATCGGCGGCGGCGGCACCTACACCGAGATCGATCCGCCGACCCGCCTCGCCTTCACCTGGACCTGGGACGACGACAGCGACCGCGAGACCACGATCGAGCTCGACTTCCTCGAGGCCGAAGGCCGCACCACCGTCCTCCTCACCCATAGCGCTCTCGCCGACGAGGAAGCGGTCCGCAACCACGAAGAAGGCTGGAGCCAGTGCCTGGAGAACTTGGGGCGGGCGATCGAGCGGGGGTGATCCGCTGGGCCGACCTATGGCGACGCGATGCGGCAGTGGCGCGCCGAGGGGTCGCCGGGGTCGGCGAGGGCGACGTCGCCGCGCGTGGCCGGGCCGTCGCGGCCGGCCTGACCGCCGAGACCGGTGGAGCTGCAGTCGATCGCTTGGTCGCGGCGGCCGTCGCGGGCGTAGAGGCGGTCCGCACCGCCTTCGCCGAAGAGGGAGTCGACACCCTCGCCGCCGACCAGGAAGTCGTTGCCGCCGGCGCCGTGGACCTCGTCGCCGCCGCCGCGGCCGAGGATGATGTTGGGGCCGCCGTCGCCGCGCAGGACGTCGTCGTGGGCGCTGCCCTCGATGCTCTCCACCGAGCTGCCGATCCGGCTCGCCGGCTGTCCCCCGTGCTCGGTCGGGCAGCCGCCGCCGAAGCCGTCATATGGAGCGGTGCCGGCGCTGCCGCCCAGCGTCGCTTCCACGCCCAGCGAGGCACGGGCGAAGGAGACGCTGTCGACGCCGGCGCCGCCTTCGATCGTCTCCCCGCAGGGCACGGCGATCAGCAGGTCCGAGCCGCCATCGCCATTCAGCACCACCCCGTTGGTGAGAGCGTCGTCCCCCGGCCCGCCGTACACCGCGTCGCCCCAGACGTTGCCGATGGTCCCGTCGAGGCTGTCGTCACCGGCGCCGCCGATCAGAGTGTCGACGCCGTTGCCGCCGATCAAGCGGGCCGAGGCGGTAGCGGGCACCGAGGGTTCGACCGCGAGCATGTCGCCTCCTTCGCCGCCATCGAGGAAGAGGCCCGCCGGGTTCGAGGCGATCGGGCAGCGAGCGGTTTCGGACCCGAGCAGCGCGCACCCGTCCCCAGCGCTCATCGGCAACCCCTGCTCGGTCACGATCCAAGCCCCTTCGAGGAAGGAGACGTGCACCTGGATCGCCTTCTTTTCGTAGAGGTTGGTCCCGTATTCGACGACCCCGCTGAGCGCGCCGGCGCGAGGGCCGCCGGCCAGGTCGACCGCGAAGGTCGGCTGCGGCTTTTCCTTGTCGAGGAACGGCTTCAGCGCCACTTCGCTGATGGCCTTGTAGCCCGGGGGGGCTTCCAGCTCGCAGGAGTCGGCGCTCGACACCGACCGGCAGAGGTCGGGACCCGTCCCCCCGAAGGCCGCGTCGCCGTCGCCGGCTCCGGTCAGTTCGTCGATTCCGCTGCCGCCGTAGAGGCCATTCGGTTGAGCGTCGCCGGTGATCGAGTCGGCGAAAGGCGTCCCGACCACGTCCTCGATGCCCCTCAGGGTGTCGTCGCCGTCCCCATTCGCGGTGCCGGCGCCGAGGTCGACTTCGACCCCCATCCCGTCGAGGAAGATCTGGCCTGAGCCGGCAAGCGCGTAGGAGGCCGTGTCGTGTGCGTCCGAGCCGCCGTCGATCAGGTCCCGGCCGAGGTCCCCCTCGAGCACATCGCCAGCCCCAGGCCCGCCCGAGACCTGGTCATTGCCGACCCCGCCGATCACCTGGTCGCCGCCCCCGGCGCCGCCATCGAGGGTGTCGTCGCCGAGGCCCGAGTCGAGGAAGTCGCCGCCCGGTCCCCCGTTGAGGACGTCGTTACCACGCTTGCCGAAGACGGTGTCGGTACCGGGCCCGCCCAAGACGAGATCGCTCCCGTTGCCCCCGACCACTTCGTCATCTCCCCGCCCCACATCGATCCGGTCGCTACCCGTTCCGCCCTCGATCGCATCGTCGCCGCCGGCCGTGCAGATGCGATCGTTCCCACCGCCCGCGGCGATGCGGTCAGCGCCGGACCCAGTGATGATCACGTCCGCGTGGGCGGTCCCACGCACATCGCCCTGGGTGACGATCGTCGCCTGCTTGCCGAGGCACCGCGGCGTCGTCGCGGTCCCCGCGTTCGCTGCGAGAAGCGCAGCGCCAATCGCCGCGAGCCCGCTGGCGACCAATGCTCTCCTGGGCCTTGCGAACCCACTCACTGCCTCCGTTGCCCCCTTGAGTCGAATCGATCGCCAAACGTTTAAAGCATCGACTGTCTGGTGTGATGCTAAATGGGGGAAGGGAAATAGCTGCGGCGCTGCCCGGCAGGCCTACCTAGAACGGAACCTTCTCGGCTCCTTCGTCGAGACTCCCGATGATTCTTTCGTAGGTGTCTTCCGGGATGCCGAAATCTCCGGCACTGATGTAGTCGCTGCTACCGATCACGGTCCAGCCGGAGGCGGTTGCGTGCAGCGCGAAGGCAGCCTCGTAGCCAGGGGGCGGTGCTTCCTGGACGAAGACCGCGATCGCGTAGCCGTCGGAACAACCGTGGCCGATGATCTCCGGTAGGGGGCCATGGGGTTCGTCGTGGGCGGCCTCGTAGGCCTCGGCCGCGAAGGCAATTGCGCTGGCACTGCAAGCGCTTTCGGCCGCAGCGCGTGCGTCACCTTGGTCCTGCATCGCGTACCAAGCGGTAACGATCCCGAACTTTGGGCCGAAGTGGTACCGCTGCCGCGCGGAGTCGTAGGTGGCACTGGCGATCTTCCAGCGGGGGTGCGAGCGGTCAAGACCCCGCAAAAGGAGCCTGTCCGTGGCCTTGCCGGATCTGGCCCAGCAGGCGTAGTTGATCACGCGTCTCCCGCCGTTGACGGTGCCGTGTGCTCCCTGCAGAGCAAGGCAGCGTTCGCCGTTGGTCAATTGGACGCCCCAGGGCTCGTACGTCCCGGTGCGCAGCGGCGGGCCGTAGAACGGCTGAAGACCGCCCTGACCTACCCCGAGCGCATAGGCCCGACTATCCCATGGCCGCACCTGGCAAATCACCGCCGGGTAAGAGGGGTTCGACGCGTCGGTCCAGCAAGGGTCGAACAGATAGTGGCCGGAAATGCAGCGATAAGCGTTCCCGACCGAGTCGGAGCCGGCCCCACAGCTCTGCGCAACACCTCGCTTTTCGATCCGTACACCGGGGATCGGCCTGTAGTTGGAATCGACCGGCGCGACTTCGACAACCTCCGTCTTCGGCACCGGCGCACCCGGAAGGTTCGAGAAGCCGCGATCACCGGGCTGACACCCGACTGCCGACCAACTGTCCCCCAAGGGGAACGAGTGGGTAGCGAACTTCAGGCACTTGCCCGAGCGAACCACCCCCTCTGCCGCAATCTGCTCTGACTTCGACTCGATCCAGTTCCCTAGCGGTTTCCCGAAGGCACAGGCGAGTCCGGCTGAAGTGGCGTATCCCTTGGCCCAAGGTGCCGCCGCCAGCAGGTCGCTAAGCATCCCGCAGACCGCCCCCCCGAGGCGGTGCCGACGTCATGGTTCGCCTGTAGCTCGGCGGAACTGCATCCCCCATCGATGAAGAGGTGGAGCTTGTCGTACTTGACGCCGACCGCTGCGGAGACGATCGCACAAACCACCCCGCCGTCGACCTCGAACTTCGCATCGAGTCCGAAGCCATTGCAAGCCACAGCCTGCACACTCGCTTGGCGGTTGTAGAGCGTCGTCCCCTTGTGGCTTTTCTCATTGGCGCCGGGGAATGCGGTCACGCAAAGCCTCTGCGTCGCATCGGCGGTCGAGGAAGATCCACCATGAGCAAGTGCCAAGGTGCCCCCGACCATCACAGCAGCGGCCGTGACTCCAATCATCAGGGCCAACCCCCGTCGCGAACCTGATCTCAACACTGGGTATCTCCTCATCGATCCGAAACTCTGTTGCGTAATCAGACAACCTACTTCATTCCAGGTCATTGGATGAGCCGATCGGCCAGTGCCGCCGACCGGGTTGACCAAACTCAGTTCAAACGCGCCCGGCGGGGCTCGCGACAGCAACTGGCAGGATGGGCTGAGGGTCGAATCCACGTGGACGACCGCCGGGCCAACCGCGCACCAATGATCTTCATCTGACCGCGCTTTCCAACTCGGCGAAAAGCGAGGAGCCAGTGATGCGATCAGAAGGGAGTCCTGACCTTCGGCTTGAAAGGAGGAGGGTCCTCCGGACCGCGAGCGGAATTCCCGCGCTGATGTAACCCGGATGCGACCTAGACAGCGGCCAGTGCCGGCGCGAGGTCATCAGCGCTGGCTTTGACCGGCTCCGGAATAGTGATCCGCAATTCGCCCTCGTTATCGAGGATGCGCTGAGCGCCGAGAACGGTCAGCCCGACGATGCGCTGGCTACCAGGCGCGTAACGGAGCACGTGACCCTCGGGGGTCTCCTCACCCTCCGCCTCCTGGGGCTCCCCTACGTGCAGGTAGAGAACGTCGCCACCGGCGTCGTAGTCGGCATGGTCAAAGGTGATGTGACCGATCCTGATGTTCACTTGCTCCATGACCGTGGATCCTTCCGATTGCCAAACGCGGAGATAACTCGCGCCGGTTCCTGTTCATAGCTTACGACCACCAGCAACCAGCGACTAGGACCAGCGCCCCGCAGGTAATGGCGGCGGCGACCCTCGTAGACCGGATCAGGAAGGACGTGATCGGGCTCAGCGATGGCTCTCAGCACGTCGGCAAGATGGGATGCCAACTCGGGGTGATCCCGCAGGATCTTGTCGCGCCATATCGCTGCAGGCACGACCACTCGCACGCCCGAGGAGTCTTTCGCCTCTCTAGCTGGTTCGCCTGCCACCGCACGGGCAGCGTTTCAGATGTCGTCTTCTGTCACGCCCGTCGCGGACCCGTGGTCACCGGCCCATGCGCTGCCCTTTGGGCTCGTTCCCGAGGTGGCGCGCTACAAGGACAGCCACCGGCTATCTACCGCCGTAGCCCAGAGGCATATCGTCGCGGTGGCCGCGACTGATCGACTGATGGGTCGATTCCGCTGTCCGACCTCCTCCGATTGACATCGGTGGTCAGACAGGATGAAGTTTCGAGCCCTACCAGCGGCGATTTTGGCTGGCACCTTCCAATTTGGACAGAGGTCGTGAAAAACTCCCGCCACATGGCATCGAAGAGCAAAGGCGAGAAAAAGACGGTCGGAGGTCGGCTCCAGCACCTGCCACTCTCCGACCTCCAACTCGACCCCCATAACCCACGACTTCCCAGAGAGGTCCGAGGGAAGGAAGATCAAGCAGAACTGGCTATCTACATTGCTCGCCGCTACAACGCGATTGAGGTTGCTCGCTCGATAGCCAGCAACGGCTACTTTGAGTCAGAGCCATTGATTGCAATCGCAGATGGTTCTAAGTGGCGAGTAGTAGAGGGCAACCGCCGACTCACCGCCCTCAAAGGCTTGGCCGAATCAGACTTACGCGAGAAGTTCACCAACTCGAAAGAGTGGAAGCGCATCGCTGTAAAAGCCAATGTTCCAACGAAAATTCCCGTCGTAGTCGCCGCCGAGGAAAAGGACATATGGCCGATCATTGGCTATCGCCATATATCCGGTATCGAGCCATGGGATCCGTACGCGAAGGCCCAGTTCATTGCTGATCGCGTTGATTCCGACGTCTCTTGGGAGGAGGTAGCGATTTTGGTCGGCGAGTCCGAGACTAGCGTCCGTTCTCACTATCGGAACTTCAAGGTCAATGAGCAAGCACGTAATGACTTCGACATTGACGTATCCGACGTCGAGAACGAGTTCGGCACCTTCACCAGGGCCATGCAGTCCAAGTCAGTGCGTGCCTACATCAAAGCGCCAGCTCCTCGCGAGGTTAAGAAAAAGACTCCTCCGCTGCCAAAAACCAAAAAGGCAAACACGAAGGAGCTTCTGAGCTGGCTCTTCGGGGTGGATGGTCAGGAGGAGGTAATCGAAGAGTCGCGGAACCTGAAGGAGCTCGGCATCGTCCTTCAGGACAAAAATGCGACCAAGATCTTACAAAAAACCCGGGATCTGACGGAAGCCTATTTGGTCAGTCCCGGCCAACGAGATGAGCTGGCAAAGCGCCTTAAAACGGCCGAGGCACTCCTCCGCACCACCCGCGATGAGGTTGAAGCACAAAAGGCGGATCCGACCATCATCAAGCTGGTTAATGGATGCGGCAAAGCAGCTCGCGCGCTAACTAAAGCCATCAAATGAGTCAGGTATACGGCTGCGACTTTCCGAGTGATCGGGATGCAATCACGCTGGCTGACTGGGCCGAGGCCGTGATGATTGTGGAGGAGATCACCGAGTTTTCTGAGGCTGACTTGCGAGGGCGGATCGTTGAGCAGACTGAAGACGAAGTAGATGGAGATGGGCCTCCGGGTCGCCAGCAGGTCGAGGACATTCTCCGCGAGGTAAGCCGTCGAGAAAGATTCGCTCCAAAGAGTTATCCCTTTCGTCGTACGGAGTTCGGCATAGAGCGAGCCGAAGATCGGTTTCTTTCGATCTATTCATTCTTGCTACTGCTCTCCATGCGTGAGGCACCCTTTCGTAAATCTGTTTACAGCAACGAGATCTCCCCGCTCTTCGATTTCGTTGGAGCCGCCGCTCTCACGGACCTATTTGGTTCGAGAGCTCGGACGATCCGCTTCGGATGGCCCGTTACCGGTGACAGACCAAATGGACCTCGGGTTGCCCTTGAATGGCTCGCTAGCCAACTCGGTCTGAAGCACGACAAAGACGCGCCTCTTCGAAAAAGGCTGAAGGATGGTGGAGTAGATGTCGTGGTGTGGCGTCCCTTCGAAGACGGCCGGCTTGGCTTTCCAGTCCTCCTTGCTCAATGCACTGTGGGCCAGCGCGAGTGGGAACAGAAGGGCCGCGACATCCAACGGGCTCTCTGGCGGAAATACCTAGGACTCCCTGGGAGCCCTCCGACCGCACTTGTCTTGCCCTTCTGCGTCCATCGTCCTGACCGCTTTGAGAACTGGGAGATCGTGAGCCACGAGGTCACCTTCTTAATCGACAGGATCCGTCTGCTCGATCTACTCACCGAAGTAGATCCGACTGCCATCGCGGAGCACGAGAAGATAGATCTCTGGACCACAGAACGCATGCAGGATCTAGCGTTGAGTTGATGTGGTGAAAGCGCTGTCGCTATACACGGGCGCCGGCGGACTCGACCTCGGCCTAGAGCGAAGTGGACTAGAGATTGCCGGGTGTGTCGAGTTCGACCAGGACGCCCGGCTTACCCTTGAAGCCAACCGGCCGAACTGGAAACTCTTGACGCCAGGAGACATCCACTCCCACCGGCCGGGAGACATTGTCTCCGCGTTCAACCTTTCGCGGGAAAACCCTACGGCGCTAGTTGGAGGGCCACCTTGCCAGCCGTTCTCCAAGTCGGGCCAATGGCGCAATGGTCGCCCTCCACGGATGACTGATCCACGGGCTGCGACGCTTCGGGCCTATCTGAAAGTCATGGAGGCCTTGCTACCCGAGATTATGCTGATCGAGAACGTCGAGGGAATGCTGACTCGCCGGACCCGACAGAATCAGCACTACGAGGGCCTTGATGTCCTCCGTGCCGAGCTAGGACGTATTAACCGGCGCCAGGGTACTAGGTATGAGCCCATCAGCATGGTGTTGGATGCCGCCGATTTCGGAGTGCCACAGCACCGTCGTCGTGTATTCGTCGTGGCCTCGCGTGATGGGCTCGCATTCGAACCTCCGGCGCCTTCTCATGGAGGACAAGCACTTAATGGCAGCAAGCCGAAGCAGCGCTTAACTAACGCTTGGGATGCTCTTCACGACCTAGACGATCCTGATTTTGATGCGGCCCTCCTTCCATCAGGGAAGTGGGCAGCATTACTGCCTTCCATTCCAGAGGGGCACAACTACCTTCATCACACGAGTAGAGGAGACGGAGAGCCCATCTTTGGGTGGCGTACGCGCTATTGGAGCTTTTTGTTGAAGTTGGCTAAGAACCGTCCTTCGTGGACCATTCAGGCACAGGCTGGATCAGCTACCGGACCCTTTCACTGGCGCAGTCGGCGGCTCTCGCTTCGCGAGCTCGCCCGGTTGCAGTGCTTCCCTGACGATTGGCAAATTAGTGGGTCAGCGACGTCAGCTCGACGCCAAGTCGGAAATGCGGTTCCTCCTCCACTGGGCCAAGTACTGGGGTGTGAGATCCGTCGTCAGATCTTCGGAGAACGACCTCGTCGCAAACAGTCCCTCGCGCCACAGCCTCGTGACGATCTCCCTAGTCCTCAGCCAGTGGAGCCAGTTCCCGAGCACTACCTCGCCGGTCTCGGCGCGGTCAAAGATCATCCTGGCCCCGGACAAGGACCTGGGGCTGTGTCTCGCCGCAAATCTTCAGCGGTGGCTTAAGCACAACTCAGTCCGACGAGTGGTAAGCACGGCTCGCACTTGGGTGGCTGCCGCAGCGGGGTCGTCATGCTCCCAGAAGCGGAGCACCAGCCAGCCAGCTTCCTCCAGTGCACGATTATTGCGCTGGTCGCGCTCGACGTTACGCTCCAGCTTGGCAGCCCAATAGCCCCCCTTGTCATGGGGGACGTTTCCGTGCAGTGGGCAGCAATGCCAAAAACATCCATCGACGAAAATGGCGATTTTCTCGCGCGGGAACACTACGTCCGCGCGGCATCTCAGACCTACTAGGGGTTGAGTGTGCTTGCGAAAACGCAGACCCAATCGGTGCAACGCCGATCGCAGGGCTAGCTCAGGACGGCTGTCCCGGCCTTTGTTCCCTTGCATCACAGCTCGCACTACCGCTGAGCTTGCGGAGGGCGGGGGCGGGAGTGGACGCTCCGTCACGAGGCGAGATAGAGCCTACTCCCTAGATGGGGTCAACTATTCGATGGTTCTTCGAATTTCCTCAAAGCCTTGACCTACTGCGTGCGTGTACCGCGCCAGCATGGTCTCGACCCGATGACCAGCGATCTCGGCTAAATCGGCATCGTTGACCCCCGCGGCGCGTAGGTGAGTGACATAGCTGTGCCGGCACTCGTGGGGGCGGATGTCTAGGCCGGAGGCTTCTTGGGCTGGCTTCCATAGGTCGCGGTAGAAGGTGCGCTCGCGCCAGAGGCGACCGCGGGGCGTCGGGAAGAGCAGCTCGCAATCGGGACCGTTGAGGCTGATCTGGGCTTCGAGCATCCAAGCAAGGGTTGCGGGGACAGGGACGACGCGGCCGGCGTCGGGCTCGCCGTGGTCGGTCTTCGTCCCCTCGAGGATCCGGCCCTCGTGGGCGGTGCGGCGGACTTGGAGAGTCTCGCTGTCGAAGTCTTCGCGGCGCAGAGGCAGCACCTCCCCCAGCCTCAGGCCGCAGTCGGTGAAGACGCGGACCATTGCCTCGTAGCGCCCGGCGGCCTTCGCGAAGCGGTGCATCTCCTCGAAGGTGAAGACGCGGATCGGCCTCGGCTTCTTCGTCGCCCTTGGATCGTTCGCCCGGATGCGAATGCCCTTGAAGGGGTTGAGGTCGCAGACTTCGTCGGTGATCGCGTCCTCGGCCATTGCCGAGAGAGCGCGGAGGATGCCGACGGCTCCCGTGGTGGCTCGACCTTCGGTCCTCAGCATGTGGTCGACCAAGGCGAGCGTGTGACGGCGGCGCAGCTCGCGCAGGGGCCAGTCCTTCAGCGGGATGCCCTCGATCTCTACGTCCGCAACGCGGCTGATGCGGTGGTCGTTCGTAGCGTTAGTGCGTTCGGAGCGTGGGTGGCGCTCGGTCCAGGTGGCGGAGTAGTCGCCGAGGGTATCCGGCCGATCCGAAAGCCCGTATGCCTCGTCGATTGCTTTCTGCGCATCGGCCTTCCGCCTGAAGGTGCCTTTGCCGCGGTTCCAGGTCGGCTTGGCGATGTGGCGCTTGCCATCGCGACCGGTGTAGCGGGCCATCCACACGATCTCGCCGGAGGGGTTGCGGCGTTTGATCGGCTTCTCTCTTCTCATGCTGCCTCGTCCCTGTGGCGCGCAAGGAAGTCCTCGACGTCGGCAGGGTCGATCCGCCGCGCCGCTCCGAGCTTGTAGCTGGGCAGCTCACCGCGCCTGATCCAGTTGCGGATGGTTCGGTCACTGACCGAGAGGAAGTCGGCAAGGGTGCGCTCAGTGAAGAACCTGGGGCCGGGGGATTTCCTCTCCATGCCACCACTGTCCAAACCGAGCGGCGTCTGCATCGGCTGAAGTTCTGAAGTCCCAAAAAGACCGAAGGTCAGACCCCTCCCGCCCCTCCCTACAGGCGGCCTCCGCACGGCGAAGCCGTGCCAAAATCGGCCGCCCGGAGGGGCGGTTGAGTCCTCGCTATAGCGTCCTTGGCCGCTGCTGGCAAACAAGCGACTCAGGCACGAACCGGAGGGGTTCGTAGTGTGTCGGGGGTTGAGGTTGGTGCCTTGGAGTGGGCTTCGGACTCTCTGACCTGAGCCTCTGCGCCCTCTCCCGGCTGATCCATCTGCTTCATGGTGCGTTGGCTTCGATCTTTGACTACGGGGACTCTTCTGGTTGATCGTTGGGCTTGTTTGAGTAGGTCGCATTTAGCTAGTCGGCGGCAGGCCGAGAGCCACCCGCGCCCAAGGCACCGCGTCGATGAGATCCGTCGCTTTGTAGAAGTGCTCCACCGAGCCGCGGCGAGGCCGCGTTTCGATCAACTCCACCGCGCCGTGCTTCGCCAGCTCCCGGACGTGGAAGCTGACAAGCGAGAGGTGCTTCTTCGTGAAGTCGGAAAGCTGCTTGGGGCTGAGACTGCCGCTCTCTTTGACGTAGAGCTTCAACAGCTCCCGCCGCAGCGGGTGACGGAGGAGAAAGAGGAGCGCCTGATCGGGATCTTTGATCTTCGCCGGCACGGCTAGGCCTTCCCCACGGCGAAGCTGCCCGGTCGGGTGGAAGCGGGCACGGTCCACTCGATGCCCGCCACCAGGTCCCCGACCGGCACCGCAAGCGCGGAGGCGAGCTTGATGAGGGTGTCTGCCCGCGGCAGCCGAGTGCCGTTCTCCACCATTCCGATCTCCGTCCGGTGCAGCGAGGCCATCGCGCCGAGTTCTTCCTGCGAGAACCCGGCGCGGCGGCGAGCCATGAACACGTTTCGGCCTAGCCGCTCGGCGGCTGCCCGGTCCACTCGTCGGCCGTCCATCAGGCTTCGTAGAGGTCGTGGAAGGCAACGGCTGCCCTCGTCGGGAAGACGCGGCTGCCTTCCGTGTGGAGCAGGCCGACCGCCGCCAGGTCGCGGACGGCCCTCTCGACCGCATCGCGCTCCTCAGGCTGCGGCGAGATGGTCATCTCCCGGACCAGCTCGTCCACCGTCAGCGTCTCTGGGTAGAGGCTGAGGACCTGTCTCAGGACCGCCGTTTGGTCGCGTACATCTTCGACGGCGGTGGTCGCGACGTGCTCATCGCCACCGCTACTAGGCTTGATGCGCATGGGAAGCATTCCTTCCTGTGCCATGCCCCCGGCTGTTCGCGCAGCGCGGGGGCGCTTTTGTCTTATGGCGTCAGGCTATCATCAACTGTCTAGAAAATCTAGACAGCAACGGGCTATTCGCCTTTGATGATCTGCGCGATGCGCGAGCGGTGAAGCCCGACCTCCTCGCCGATCTCGCGCAGCGACAGCCCTTCCTTCTGCGCCTGGGCGAAGGCTTTGCGGCGTGCCTTCTGGGCCGCGTCGGATTCGCGCTCGAACTGCTTCTGAGCGGCGCGCACTGCCTTGCGAGCGTCGGTCTTCTCCTGCGGCATCGGGAAGACCCTAGTGCTCGCCCCGGAATGTGACCAGGATGTGACACAGACACCCCGGAACCGCCGGGAATCGTCTGGAACGCCGCGGAACGCCGATCCACCGTCAGACCGAAGACTTGGCTCTGCACCGGGCAATACGTGGCGCAGAGCGGAACACCGAGGAATGCGCCCGACCGGATTCGAACCGGCGACCTTCGGCTTGAAAGACCGACGCTCTTTGGGCCCCCGAAAGGACCCGTTGACCACTGAGCTACGGGCGCTCGACTGGAACGATACCCGCGCAAGGGGTTCTGAGCATCGTCGGCGCGGCTAGAGTCCTGCGGGATGGAGCTTGGGATCGAAGGGAGGGTCGCTTTGGTGATGGGCGCGAGCAAGGGGATCGGCCGCGGAATCGCCGGTGCCCTGGCGCGGGAGGGGGCGCGGGTCGCCCTGGTCAGCCGGTCGCGGGAGCGGCTCGAGGAGGCGGTGGCGGAGATCGAGAGCGGCACGCCGTTCGTCGCCAACGCGACCGACCTGGAGCGGCTGGCGCGGTTGCCGCTCGAGGTCGCCGAGGAGCTGGGATCGGTCGACATCCTGGTGACGAATACCGGTGGGCCGCCGCCGGGCAGGGCGCTCGACCACGGCTTCGAGGAATGGGAGGAGGCCTACCGCTCGCTGGTCCTGGCGCCGCGGGTGCTGGCCGGCGCCGTCGTCCCCGCCATGCGCGGCAAAGGCTGGGGCCGGATCGTCAACGTCGGCTCGACGACGACGATCGAGATCAACCCCGCCCTCGGCCTCTCGAACGCGCACCGGATGGCGACGGTCGGCTTCCTGAAGACGCTGGCGCGCGAGGTCGCCGGCGACGGGATCACGGTCAACACGGTCGCCACCGGCCGCTTCGCCACCGACCGCATGGCACAACTCGGCGGCTCGATCGAGCAGGTCGAAGCGGCCGCCCGTGAGGAAGTGCCGGCCGGCCGGCTCGGAACCGTCGAGGAGTACGGCGACCTCGTCGCCTTCCTCTGCTCCGAGCGCGCCGCCTACATCACCGGCACGGTGATCCCGATCGACGGCGGCCTGCTGCGCTCAACCAGCTGACGGGAGGGACCGGGACGCGCCCCCACAGGCCGCCAGCCGCCCCACGAGGAGGCGACTGGCAGGCGACCGGCTGCGTCAGCTCGGCTCCACGTAGAGCGGGACTCCGCTCGGGGATTTGAGTGTGAACTGCTCGACCCAGACGACTTCCGGACAGCAGATGCCGTTGCTGTTTTCCAGCAGGGCGTTGCCGTCGATGACAGCGTCACCGGTGGAGCTGGATGTGAGGGTGCCGAGGTCGGTGCCGCTGGCGCCCATCCCATAGCTGCATTTCCCGAGGATGAATTCTGTTGCGAATTCGAATCCCTTGAGGATCACTGTGCCGTTCGTGGTCGCGGTGATCGATTTGATTTCGATTTCGCCGCCTTTCAGCGTTTCCGTGTTGGTGGTGCAGCTGCTCCAGACGAACCCGGACCCGGGAACGGACAGCTTCACGTTTTCGAAGGCGTTCCCTTCGACGCTGATCGAGCCTTTTATCGTCGCGTTGGTGCATGTCTTCAGCGTGTTGCCGCTGCTTTTTTCTTTCCACAGCGCGGAGGTGCCAGCCTGGAGGCCGAACTCGAGCGTGGTCCCTTTCGTCCACTTCGAGGTGCATGGGTTGGTCTGCGTTTTGCAGAGGACGGAGGCCGAGGCCGACCCCGCTCCGGCGAATGCGGTCACGACCATCGCCGCCATCACGGCGCAGCCGAGCATTTTCAGAGACTTCATTTCTCTTCTCCTTGATTCGAGAACCTCGACGAGGCTCTTCTGATACTCAAGGCTATTTGAGCGTCGACAGGCCCCGCAACAGACGCGCCGCCACGCCCCGCAGCGTCCGCTTCCCGTACGCGTGGCTGGGATCGAACTCGGTGAAGATCGCCAGCGCCACCCGCCGCCGTCCCTTCTTCAGTAGCGCCACCTGGTGGTCGACCCGGCCGCTGCCGCTCCCCCAGCCTCCCTTGAGGAAGAGCTTCCAGCCGCGCGGCACCACCCGCCCGACGCCCCAGCGCTGGGAGCGCACCACGTGCGAGAGCAGGTAGCGCGCGTAGGGCCGGTGCCGCTTCGGGACGTAGCGCTGCAGGTGGGCCATGAACCGCACCTGGTCCCGCGGGCTGGTCCGGCTCAGGCCCCACCAGGAGCGGTAGCGGAAGTCCCGCATGCCGGCGACGCGCGCCAGGCGCCGAATCCGCCGCGGGCCGACCATGTCCCGCACCCGCGTCGCCGCGACGCTGTCGCTCCAGCGGATCATTGGCGCCAGCAGCCGCCGGTCGCTGCGCTGCAGCGGGTGCTCGTCCCGCTTCCGCAGCAGCGCCGCCAGCAGCATCACCTTGAACACGCTCGCCGCCGGCGCCGTGTCCGCCGCCCGGTACCCCCGGAACCGCCCGCGCTGGTCGATCACCGCGAAGGCGACCTCCCCCGCCCGCCCCTGCGCATAGTGCCGCGCCGCCGCGACATCCGGTTGCCACGGCCTCGCTTCGGCAGCCGCTGGCGCCAGTAGCAGCACGACGACCTGAGCGAGTAGGACCAAGCCAGGGCGTGCCGGCGGCGGAGCGGCAGTGCTCTGCACGACGCGGAGCCGACGGTGCGGCATGGCGCAGCGTCCTAGTCGCTCAGCTCACGCATCGCCGGATAGATGATCACGTCTCTCAAGGTCTTCGCCCCGGTCATGATCATCAGCAGCCGGTCGATCCCCAGGCCGCAGCCGCTCGCTGGCGGCATCCCGTATTCCAGCGCCCGCACGAACTCTTCGTCGTGGGGATGCGGGTCGGGCTCGGCCCCTTTCTCCTGCCGTTCGCGCTGCTTGATGAAGCGCTCGCGCTGCTCGACCGGATCGTTGAGGTCGGTCCCGCCGCCGACGATCTCCATCCCGGCGACGATCCCGTCGAAGGCCTCACAGACGCGGTCGCTCTCCGGGTGGACCTTGACCAGCGGCCAGATGTCGATCGGCAGGTCGATGACGTAGGTCGGCTGGATCAGCTTCGGCTCGACGAACTTGCCTTGGAGCGTGTCGACCACGCCGGCCCAGTCGTCGTCGGGGCCGACCGCGTCGCCGGCCGCCTCGGCCAGCTCGTCCCGGCTCGCCTCGTAGATGTCGAGCCCGATCTCCCTCTGCAGCTCGTCGCGCAGCCGCACCCGCGGCCACGGCGCCGCGAAGTCGATCTCGACCCCATCGCGCTCGACCACCGTCGTCCCCATCACCTTCTGCACGACGCTCGCGACCAGGACCTCGATGAACTCCATGACGCCGTTGTAGTCGGCGCCGCCCACGAACATCTCCAGCATCGTGAACTCGGGGTTGTGCTGGGGCGACATCCCCTCGTTGCGGAAGAACTTGCCGAACTCGTAGACGTCCTCGAACCCGCCGACTATCGCCCGCTTCAGGTAGAGCTCGGTCGCCGTGCGCAGGAACAGCTCGCGGTCGAGCGCGTTGTGGTGGGTGACGAACGGCCGCGCCGCGGCGCCGCCGGTCATCCGCTGCAGGACCGGCGTTTCCAGCTCGACCCAGCCGCGCTCGTGCATGTGGCTGCGGATCGCGAACAGCAGGTCGTCGCGCTTCTTGAAGATCTCCCGCGAAGCCTCATTGGCCATGAGGTCGAGTTCGCGCTGGCGGTAACGCGTGTCCGGGTCGGAGATCCCGTGGAAGAGGTCCGGAGGGTCCTTCAGCGCCTTCGCCAGCAGCGTGCACTCGCGCACGCCGATCGCCAGCTGCCCGCGTTTGGTCACGTGCAGCGGGCCCTCGACGCCAACCAGGTCGCCGATGTCGAGCTCCTCGACCCACCCGAACGCCTCCTCCCCCAGGACGTCGCGCCGCGCGTAGGCCTGGATCGTGCCGGTGATGTCGCGGACGTCGAGGAAGGCGGTCTTGCCGTGCCCGCGCTTGCCGGTCACCCGGCCCATCACCCGGTAGACCCACTCCTCGTGCTCGCCCTCCCCCAGCTCCGCCGGGTCGTGCTTCGCTTCGATCTCCTCGACGTGCGTGCGGTTAGGGAACGCGTGCGGGTAGGGATCGACCCCCTCCGCTCGCAGGCGCTCGACCTTGGCCCGCCGCTGCTCCTCGGTGGAGACGGCGACCGAGCGGTCGCCCGGCTGCGGGGGCGCCTCCGCCCCCGTCGGCGCCTCACTCATCGTCGACTCTTGCCTCAGGGGGCGTAGCCGACGGTGACCCGGTCGTCACCTTCATAGTCCTGAAGGGTAGTCGCGTCGCGCAGAAGCTCGCGCATCGCCGGCCCGTGATGGGTGTCGTGCTCCATCGCCAGTTTCCAGCCCGAGGGCGTTTCGGCGATGACGCCGCGGATCACGCCGAGGCCGTCCTCGCCGCAATCGCCGGTCACCGCCATCCGCGGCTCCTTCTGGATCTCCGGCGAGCGCTCGAAGATGGTCTCGTCGGTGACGTAGGGCATGTTGGCGATCACCAGATCGACCTCTTCGGCTTCGACCGAGTCCGGCAGCCCCTTGCCGACCGTGACCTCGAGGTCGAGTCCGAGCCGCTCGGCGTTCTCGCGCGCCGCTTCGACCGCTTCCGGCGAGAGGTCCGAGGCGGTCACCTTCAGGTCGGGACGCTCGGCCAGCAGCGCCAGCGCGATCGCGCCGGAGCCGGTGCCGATCTCGTGCACGCGCGCCCCCTCGGGCAGCGTCGTCCCCACCTCGACCAGCAGCTCGGTCTCCCGCCGCGGCCAGAGCACCCGCTCGTCGACGTAGATCTCGAGGCTGCGGAAGGGCGCGCGGCCAAGGATGTAGGCCATCGGCTCGCGCTCGACCCGGCGCTGGACGTTGCGCTCGATCTGCTCCGCCGCCCCGGCATCGACCTCGCCGGCGCTCTCGACGCTGAGCTCGCTCGGCCCGACGCCGAGCGCGTCGGCGACGAGGATTTCGGCCTCGGTGCGGGAGTCTTCGACCCCGGCGGCGGCGATCCGCTCAGCCGCGTCGTCGAGGATCGCTCCCACGGTGCGAGCCGAGGGCCCCTCGCTTTGAACTTCGATAGCCGCCATTACCGCCAATCCTCCCGTCTCAGAACCGCTCCAAAGATTTTGCGCAAGATACCAGTGATCGGGCTTCGCGTCAGTGACTAAGCCCGGGCGCGAGCCACTCCATTCGCCCCCGGCCTTGCGATGCCTCCATAGCGGCGGCTCACGATAGCGATCCAGAGCGCCCCGGCGACCATCATCGCCAGGCTCTCGAGCTGCGCCGTGGTCAGCCCGAGCGCGTCGGTGGCGTTGCGGCGGAGGAACTCGACGAGGAATCGCTCGGCCCCCGCGTAGAGCAGGTAGATCGCGAAGAGGATCCCCGGCCGCACCCGGTCGCGCAGCTGCCAGAGCATCCAGGCGCCGAGCCCCATCGCCAGCGTCTCGTAGATCGGCGTCGGGTGGACGGTCTGGTCGGTCGGCACGGTCCCGTCGGGGTAGGACATCGCCCAGGGACCGTCCCAGGCCTTGCCGTAGTCGCCGTCGCCGGAGAGCTGGCAGCCGCAACGGCCGATCGCGTAGCCGAGCGCCAGCGCCGGCGCCGCCACGTCGAGCAGGGCCAGGCCGAGGAAGCCGCGGTACCAGGCCCAGAGCAGGACGGCGACGGTGCCGCCGATCGCGCCGCCGTACCAGACCAGGCCGGAGCCGCTGAAGAGGTTGCCGAGGAGGTCGTCCTTGACCTCGCTGTAGTTCTGGACGATGAAGTAGACGCGGGAGCCGACGACCCCGCCGACCAGCGCCGCGAAGCCGATCTCATACGCCCAGTCCGGCGGCTTGCCGATCTCTTCGAAGCGCCTCCAGATCAGCGCACCCGCGGCGAGGAAGGCGAGCGCGAACATCAGCCCGAAGGTCTGCAGCGTCAGCGGGCCGAGGTGGATCTCGGGGTACACGCGCTAGCGGTCCTCGGTGACGAGCAGCTCCAGCAGCGCCTTCTGCGCGTGCAGCCGGTTCTCGGCTTGGTCCCAGACGGCGGAGCGCTCGCCGTAGAGGACCTCGGCGGTGATCTCTTCGCCGGGGTGGGCGGGCAGGCAGTGGAGGACGATCGCCTCCTCCTTGGCGGCGGCGAGCAGGTCGGCGTCGAGCCGGAAGGGGGCGAGGTCGGCGCGCCGGCGCTGCGCGTCGGTCTCGTCGCCCATGCTGACCCAGACGTCGGTGTAGAGGGCGTCGGCGCCGGCCGCGGCGGCGCGCGGGTCGGCGGTCAGCTTCGCCCCGTGCCCCTCCTCCAGCTGGTAGCCGGCCGGCGCCGCGACGACCACCTCGAGCCCGGCAAGCTCGCCGAGCACCGCCAGCGAGCGGGCGACGTTGTTGCCGTCGCCGACGTAGGCGAGGCGCAGGCCCTGCAGGTCGCCGAAGCGCTCCCGCATCGTCAGCAGGTCGGCGAGCGCCTGGCAGGGATGGTGCACCGGCGTCAGCCCGTTGACGACCGGGACCTCGGCCGCCTCGGCCAGGGCGGCAACGGTCTCGTGCGAGCCGGAGCGGATCACGATCGCGTCGACGTAGCGGGAGAGGACGCGGGCGGTGTCGGCGATCGACTCGCCGCGGGAGAGCTGCATCTCCTCGCCGCGGAGGACGACCGGATGCGCGCCGAGCTCGGCGACCCCGACCTCGAAGCTGATCCGCGTCCGCGTCGAGGGGCGCTCGAAGACGAGCGCGACGCTGCGCCCGGCGAGCGCGCCGGGTTCCGTTCCCTGGTGCCGACCAGCTTTTAGCTCGGCCGCCCTCTCGAGCAGCTTGCCGAGCTCGAAGGCCCCGAGCTCTTCGCCGGTAACAAAGTCGCGCTTCAAGCTTGCGGATACTACGGCGGTGGAGCTGACCGCACTGAGCTGGAACCTCTTCCACGGGCGCGACTTCCCGCCCGACCCGGGGCTGCGCACCTGGCGCTCGCGGCTGTTGCGGCTGGAGGAGCGCAACGCGACCCACGTCCAGGTCAACCGCGACCTCACCGAGGAGTTCGCGACGCTGCTCTCGCGGGCCGAGTGGGACGTGGCGATGCTGCAGGAGTGCCCGCCGCGCTTCGCCGAGCCGCTGGCCCGCGCCTGCCGGGCCGAGTGGCACCGGACGCTGACCTCGCGCAACGCGCTCGGCCCCCTGCGCGGCCTGCTGGCGCGGCAGAACCCGGACCTGCTCGCCTCCGGCGAGGGCGGCTCGAACCTGATCCTGGTCCGCGTCCCCGGCAAGCTCGGCGGGATCGCCGAGCGGCGGGAGATGGCGATCCACGAAGGCGAGCCCGAGCGGCGGGCGATGGGCTTCGTCCGCACCGCCTCCGGCCTCTGCGTCGCCAACCTCCACGCGACCAACGACTGGCCGCAGCTGGCGGCCGAGGACGTCGAGAAGGCGGCGCGGGCGGCGCTCGAATGGGCGGCGGGCGCGCCGCTGATCTTCGGCGGCGACCTCAACCTCCGCCCCGGCAAGAACCCGCGCATCTTCAAGCAGCTGGAGGAGGAGTTCGGCCTGGCGCCGCCGACCGCGCCAGACGCGATCGACCACATCCTCTGCCGCGGCCTCGAGCTGCTCGAGCAGCCGGCCCGATGGCCGCCCGAGCAGCGCGAGCTGCCGCTGGAGGGAAGGGCCCTGCGCCTCTCCGACCACGCCCCCGTGCAGGCACGCTTCCGCGCCGCCGAGCCACACCTCCTGCCGAATTGAGATAGTCGGGTCCCACCGACGGGACAACCGACAACGGAGGCACACCTAGATGGCGGACAAAAAAGCGACCGGCAAAGCCAGCAGCAAAAAAAGCAAAGCCAAAGCCGGCGCGAAATCGAAAACGTCGAAAGCGACCAAATCGACGAAATCGAAAGCCAAAGGCAAAGCGACGAAAGCCAAAAAAGCGGCTTCGAAAACGGCCCGGAAAGCTTCCTCGAAATCGAAATCGAGTTCGAGAAAAAGCTCCGCCAAAAGCTCGAAAGGCAAAGCCTCCAGCAAAGCGACCAGCGGCCTCGACAAGAGCGTCGCCCAGTTCCGCGAAACGCTCGAGCAGAACGTGACCCTGAGCCGCGACCGCATCCAGGACGTCGTCGACGACGCCGTCAAGCGCGGCCGGATGACCCGCACCGACGCCGAGAAACTGCTCTCGGAACTCGTCAAACGGGGCAAAAAACAGCGCGACACGCTGATCAAAGAGCTCGAGCGGCTGGTCAACCAGGCTCGCAAAGCACTGCCATAAAGCGGGGAGATCAGCTCGAGCTGGAGATCGACTCGCTCGCCTTCGGCGGGCGAGGGATCTCCCGCCGCGACGGCCTCGTCGTCTTCGTCGCCGGAGCGCTGCCGGGGGACCGGGTCCGCGCCGAGGTGACGAAATCGAAGAAGCGGTTCGCCGAGGCGCAGACGGTCGAGCTGCTCGACACCGGCGCCGACCGCCTGCCAGACGTCTGCGTCCACGGTGGCGAGCCCTGCCCGGGAGCGCCGTGGCAAGGCCTCCCCTACGAGCGCCAGCTCGCCTACAAGCAGGAGCAGGTCGGTGAGGCGCTGGCGCGGATCGGCGGCCTCGAGGGCTACGAGCTGGAGGAGATCGTGCCGGCGGCGGAGCAGTGGCGCTACCGCAACAAGCTCGAATACTCCTTCGGCGAAAACGGCGAGGAGCTGGCGCTGGGGTTCCACGCGCGCGGGCGCTGGGACCTGATCGTCGACGTCGAGGACTGCCACCTCGGGACCGCCGCTGGCAACGAGGCGCGGAAGGCGGTGCGCGAGTGGGCGCGAGCCGAGGCGATCCCCGCCTTCGACCGCCGCTCCAAGCGCGGCGTCCTCCGCAACCTCGCCGTGCGCGAGGGGCGGCGCACCGGTCAGGTGCAGACGCGGCTGGTGACGGTGAAAGCGCGCTTCCCGCGACCACCGGTCGACCTGCACACGATTGTCGAGGCCGACGCCGGCGGCAGCGACGGCCCGACCGGGGTGCTCGGCGAGGAGCGACTGCGGGAGGACCTCAGCAGCCTGAAGCTGGAGATGTCCCACGGCGCCTTCTTCCAGACCAACACCGAGATGGCGGAGAAGCTCTACGCCATCGCCGCCGAGTACGCCGGGCTGAGCGGGAGCGAGCGGGTCTTCGACCTCTTCTGCGGGATCGGCACGATCGGGCTGACGATGGCCGGCCAGGCCGGCGAGGTCTGGGGGCTGGAGATCGTCCCGGAGGCGATCGAAGACGCCGAGCGCAACGCCCGGCTGAACAAGATCGAGAACGCCCACTTCATGGCGGGCAACGCCCGCACCGGGGTGCGGCCGCTGGTCGAGAAGGCCGGCAAGCCCGACGTCGTCGTCGTCGACCCGCCGCGGGCCGGGCTCTCGCAGAAAATCGTCCGCCGCGTGCTCGAGTGCGAGGCGGAGAAGATCGTCTACGTCTCCTGCAACCCGACCACGCTCGCACCCAACGCCGCCCAGCTCGCGGAGGCCGGTTATAGATTGGCGCGCGTGAGGCCGGTCGACATGTTCCCCCAGACCCCGCACATCGAGTGCGTGGCGCTTTTCGAGCGCGACCCGAAGCGGGTAGCCGCCTTCAAACGCGAAGCGGAGGAGGCGGCGAGCGATGGCGAGTAGGGCGTTCGGAGTGGCGGCGGGGCTGGACCCGGAGGTGGCGCGGCCGCTGGCTGCCCGCTGCGCCGAGCTCGGCTACGGCTCGATCTGGTCGAACGACCATCCGGGGGCGAAAGGCCTGGCGACGCTGGCCGAGTTCGCCGCCGCTGCGCCGCAGATCGAGCTCGGCGTCGCCGTGATCGCGCTGGACCGCACCCCGCCCGAGCAGATCGCCGCCGACATCGAGGAGCTCGGGATCGACCGCTCGAAGCTTTGGCTCGGCGTCGGCGCCGGCTTCACCAAGAAGCCGCTGACGAAGATGCGCGAGGCGCTGCCGCAACTGCGCGAGCTGCTCCCCGGCGTGAAGCTCGTCCTCGCCGCGATGGGGCCGAAGATGTGCGAACTCGCCGGGAGCGACTTCGACGGCGTCTTCTTCAACTGGATGACCCCCGGCTTCGCCGCCGGCGCCCGCGAGAAGGTCGAAGCCGGCGCCGCCGCGGCCGGCCGTCCTGCGCCCCCCGTCTTCGGCTACGTCCGCACCGCCGTCGGCCCTGACGCCGCCGAGCGCCTCGCCAAGGAGGAGTCCTTCTACCGCGACCTCCACAAGGGCTACCGCGACCACTTCGACCGCCTCGAAGAGCCCGAGGGCACCGTCGGCGTCGCCGCCCCCGACAGCGCCGCCGCCCAGCAACAGCTCAGCGCCTACGAAGGCCCCCTCGACACCATCGTCGTCCGCGGCCTCGCCTCCGCCAAGGTCGACCCCATGACCACCCTGGCCGAAGCCGCCGCCCCTCCCCGCTAAGCGGGACAAACTCAGCGCGCGCTGAGTTTCGGCCCCTATAGGGGCACATTTTCAGCGGGCGCTGAGTTTGTCGGTGGCGGGGTATGAGGGCGGGAGACGCCGCTACCGCCAGGAGGAATCATGGACTTCAAGAAGCTCGCTGACAAAGCCAAGGACACGATCGACAAGCGCGGAGGCATGGACAGCCTCAAAGCCGACGCCGAGGAGCTGAAAAAGGTCGCTAAAGGCAAGGGCAGCCTCACCGACAAAGCCAAAGCCGCCGCGGCCGCGCTCAAAGACCCAGGTGCGAGGGGCGGTGAGAAGCACGAGCGGAAAGAGCAGCCCGAGGGCGAAATGCACCCCGCCAAGCACGCCGGCCACCCGAGCGACACGCCGCGCAAAGGCGGCCCGCCGCACGAGTGAGAGGCCGTTCTAACTTTTCTCCACCACCAGCCCGGTTGGGTTTGTGACGAGGTAGGTGGCAGTCAAGCTGGCAATGCCGAGGATGCCGCAGGCGATCGTGGCATTGATGTCGATCGTCGCTTGGCCGCCTGGTGCGGCGCCTGTCAGGGTGCCGAGACTCGTCCCTTCGCCCGTTTTGCAGATCGCCGATGCGCCGAAGAATGTCGACTGGACTGTGACTTCGGCTCCCTTGGAGTAGACGGTCCCGTTTGTGGTGCCGGCGATGCTTTTGACTTCCAGTTCGCCGAGCGTGATCACTTTCGTCGTATCGGAACACCCGGCGAAGGTGAGAGTCGAGAGTTTGACGCTCGGGTGCGTGGTTTCGCCGCCGGGAGCTTCAACTTTGCCTTGGAGTTCCGACGCGGTGCATGTGTCGGTGGTGGTGCCGAATTCGTCGACCAGTTTCAGCGAGCTCCCCGGTTTCATCGTCGCGGCGATTTCAGTGCCGGTGCCGAGTGTGTCGAGGGGGGTCGATGTGGACTTGTAGAGCTCGGTGCCGGAGGCGGTTGCCTCGGCGACCAACCCGGTCGGGTTTGTGACGAGGTAGGTGGCAGTCAAGCTGGCAATGCCGAGGATGCCGCAGGCGATCGTGGCATTGATGTCGATCGTCGCTTGGCCGCCTGGTGCGGCGCCTGTCAGGGTGCCGAGACTCGTCC
>Ga0307300_10000014_pt1 | contig 48283 bp, 48 predicted proteins | sample ER_DNA_181_FD_194492 | JGI IMG/M metagenome (GOLD analysis project Ga0307300, IMG submission 194492) | Bulk soil microbial communities from the East River watershed near Crested Butte, Colorado, United States - ER_DNA_181 | ecosystem: Environmental > Terrestrial > Soil > Floodplain | place... | reverse complement strand
CGTCGTCGCTGACGGCAGGTTGTGGATCGCGTGTATTCGGCATCGGTATGCCCCGTTCCTTAGGGGCATCGGCGCCGATCTCCATTGGCTTGAGACCGGGCCCGCCCGCGACCTTCGACGCCGAGTCCGCCACTCCCCCCGCCGCTACGATTCGCCCGCCCCGCCGGAGTAGCTCAGCTGGTTAGAGCAGCGGAATCATAATCCGCGTGTCGGGGGTTCGAGTCCCTCCTCCGGCATGGCTTATAGAGCCAAATAGGATGCAACTATGGCCCGCGAGCTGGTCTCGAATCAAGGCCTGGGTCAAGGTGTGCAGGCGCGGTGTGAGGAGTAGCCCCTGCTTCTTGGCGAATAAGCAGCGCAAAGACAATGCGGAGCGAGTGCTGACGGCTTGCTACTTACCGCGAAGACGCCGAGCGTCTTCGGCGGCCTCGCGGTCTTCCGCGTGGGCTTCCATGCGTCGATCTGCGATCAACTCGTCAGTCAAGCTTTCGCCGGGAGCCAAGTGGGCGAACAAGCCTCGGGTCCGCTCTATCGCCGTTCGACGTTGAACAGCGGCTTTATCGGGATCGGAAGCGTCAGCCACATCGGCAGGGTAGTCACCGTCGCAGGTGGCAACTACGATTCCCATATGAGCTTGATGACCGACGAGACCCTAATCGCAGAGGCCGCGAACCGACTGGCCGCTGCCGCTCCGGACGCCAAGGTGATCTTGTTCGGCTCCCGCGCCCGAGGCGAGGGCCGTTCCGACAGCGATCTTGACCTGCTGGTGATCGAGCCTGAGTTGAAGAGCCGCCGAGCGGAGTTCGTGCGACTCCGCGAAGCACTCGGTGATCTCGGCGTTCCGATCGACCTCATTGTCCTCAGCGCCGAGTACGCGAACCAGAGGGCTGAGGTTCGCGGAAGCATGGTCAACGAGGCGTTGCACCGAGGTCGAGTTCTTGCCGGAGCGTGATCCGAAGGCTGAAGCGGCAGTCCTCGCTCGCAAGGCAGGGGACGATGCAGAGGCCATGCAATGGCTTGCTTCTAAGCCTGACATCAGCGACGAGATCATCGGCTTCCACGCCCAGCAGGCCGTCGAGAAGTGGCTCAAGTCTGTGCTCGGATCGAGGGGAATTGCATTCGAGTACACCCACGATCTGCACCGGCTGATCACGGAGGTCACAACGGCTGTGGGGGAATTTCCCTTCGACACCCCCGAGGTAGTCGCGCTAACCGAGCACGCGGTGCCGCTGCGTTATGACGAGCTCTTGGATACCGAGCCGCTCGACCGTGAGGCAACGGTTCGACTGGTCGGGGAAGTCGGCAAGTGGGCAGATATTCACCTTGATAATCCGAGCTAACGCCCGCGACGTTAGAGACGGCGTGCGAGCGGTCTATTTCCTTGGCCAGGAGAAGACTTCTGGGAAAGCGTCCCCCAAAAGCCCTTAGAGGGCATTGGCTAGTTGGTCAAACGATCAAATCGTTGCCTGAAGAAAAACCAAAGATCGTCGCTATGAGGCCCAACTTCTCTGGCAGCTACTAGCTCCCCTAAGTCATCGTCATCCAACGGGATGATCCATCCTCGGTGATCGTTCGCAGTATCCCGGCATCGCTTCCAGAACTTGTCTTTATCCTCGAAAGAGCGGCAGACCAAGAGGCCTACCTGGCCCCGACTTGGTGAGAAGCGCCCAGCGAGTTGATCGAGCTCTGGATTTGCCGGATCGCCTCGATAGTTCTTGCACTCAACCACAATGTTCGCGGCCGGATAGTGCTTAGCGACCCACCCGAAAAAGCCTTTCGACGCTGCGTTCGTATAGGAGATATCAATTCGCTTGCGGCCCTTGTGGATCGGAAACTCTTTGTGAGGGAAGGTCAGATCAGGGGATAGCAGGCCGCTGAGCAACCGCTCGATCGCCTTATGGAAAGCCGCCGCTTTAGATTTTCCGGTGGAAAGCTCGGTAACAGCCGTCAGCCTCGCCTTTAAGTTGAGCGTTCCGGCTCCCTGGCTGCCCACTAGCTCCTCGTTGTCAAGTGGGCCCTGGAAGCGATTACGCTTGCGCGCCCTGAATCCATCGAGGATCTCTGGATGATCTTTGGTGACCGCTACAGCAACAGCCTTTCCTTTGCCGTATTTCTTCTTCAGCGCTTTCTTGTAGACCCGCGGCCTTTTGTCCTTTAACAAGTGAACGAGTGAGCTTCCAGCGGAGATCTCAGCCTCCGCTAGGTAATCCAAGACATAATTATTGAAGTAATTGCCGGGATCGAAGTCCATCTTCTTGCGACCGATTGACTTTGGCACAAGCAGCAACTTTCCATTCTTCTCGATGACTGGAAGCTTGACGAACTCTTGGACCCAGTCCTGTTGACCGGGAGACCAGAGAGGGCCGGAACTGACGCCATCTTTCAATGGAATCGCGTAGTAATCGCAAATGTCTTCCGTGTAGCGGATCAATGGCTCCCGAATGAGGTTCGTGGTGATATCCGAGATCCGATCGCGGTCTATCCCTTCGACCAGCAGCGCCGTGTCCTCGAGATCCTCAAGCATGCCCTCGCTCTTTACGGCATCGCTTGCCGAGAGTGATTCGTAGACGGCCCGCGCTAATCGCTTGCCGAGGCCGCTTCCTTGCGCCCGTCCCTTGGAGAGTCCAAGGTGCGTTTCATTCGGCTCATGAAGTCCTTGCAGAAGACGAATGCCTTCGGCGGAATCATCGTGGCGGATTGCCTCTAGAACCGCGGTGAAAAAGTCTTGGACAAGTGCGACGGCCTCGGTGCCCCAGGGCGTGTTCAAAAGTCGTAGTGCCCGTGGGTCGACATACAACGGCACGTCGCCATCAACGTCGACGTCGACAAAGTCGAGTTCCGCTTGGTGGCGGTCTAGCTTGAAATGCTCCGAAACGCGCATCCTGCACAGGCTCGCAAGTCGGGCGGATGATTCAGAGGAGGACGGCTACGCATTCGACTCAAGTTGAGGTAAAGCTACGATGTAAGTAGTAGTGTTGCGCGGGAAATCTCGGCTTCGGAGCCTCAAGCGGCAAGGAACCGTAAAGGCGCCTGCACCGTCCGGATTAGTACGCTGGCGGGCGGCGGGACACCTCGGTCGCCGTGGCCTGGTCGCGGGGCCGCACGACGATCTCGTCGATGTTGACGTGCGGGGGTTGGGCGACGGCCCAGCGGATGCACTCGGCGACGTCCTCGCCTCGCAGAGGGGTCATCCCGGCGTAGACCTTTGCCGCCGCCTCCTCGTCCCCCCCCGAAACGGACAAGGGAGAACTCGGTTTCGACCATCCCCGGCGCGACTTCGGTCAGCCGGATGGGCTCTCCCTGCGCCCCCGCGGTAGGTCTCGAAGGCGGCGATGCTGGTCACGCCGACCACGTGACCGTCGCCCGAGGCGATCAGCCGCGGCAGCAGCGCCCTGGTCACCCGCGCCATCCCCAGGGTATTGGCCTCGTACATCCAGCGCCAGCGTCCCTCGTCGTCGTCCGCTACCCGGTCCAGCCCGATCGCGCCTCCCGCACAGTGGACGAGGACGTCGCACCCCGGCACGAAACCGGTGAACTCGGCGATCGACACCTCGTCGGTGACGTCGAGAGCGACCGCTTCGCCGCCGATCTCGGCGGCGAGGGCCGCCAGCCGGTCGAAGCGCCGTGCCCCGAGGACCGTCCGGTAGCCGTCCGCTGCCAGCGCCCGCGCGGCTGCAGCGCCGATGCCGCTCGAAGCCCCAGTGATGACGGCCGTTCGCGCCATCGGCGGAATATATGCGTCCCCGGGCAGTGGGTCGGCGGAAGCCAATACGGCATGCCAGCGGTGAAAATACGGCAGCTTCACTGATGCGAGGCCTCTTTTTCGCACCTAGATTGGGTTGGCAACGTCAAACACCGAATCGGAGGCATCAAATGCAGCTCTATGGAATCTTTCGCCGCAACGGATGGCGGACCCCGGCGGACCTGGAAGTAGCCGGGAAGAAATCGGCCGAAGTCGGCGACGAACCGGGCTCGGGAGTGCGGTGGATCCGCAGCTACGCGCTCGGCGAGGAGAGCGGCGAGGTCGGCACGTTCTGCGTCTACGAAGGCGAGAGCCCGGAGACCATCCGCGCCCACGCCGAGGCCGCGGGCCTGCCCTGCGACGAGATCGTCCCGATCCTCGAGACGGTCGTCGTCCGCCCGGACCCGGCCCCCGCGACGAACTAGTCGGCAAGTCCCGCGGGCGAGGCGCTTTGGTGGACCCCTGGTTCACCAAAGCGCCTCAGTTGCGCGCCTAGACTGAGATGAAGATGAGCGAGCGGACTCCCCTGGTCGGGCGGGCGGATGAGCTCGCCCTCATGAGCGAAGCGGCTGAGCAGGCGCGGCTCGGCAACGGCTCGATCCTCCTTCTTGCCGGCGAGGCCGGCGTCGGCAAGAGCAGCCTCGCCGAGGCGGCGACCGGCGACTTCGACGTTGTTCTGCGCGGCGCGGCTTCGAACGGGGTGACGGTCTCCTACGGGCCGATCGTCGACGCGCTGCGCTCGCGGCTGCGGGTCGACCCCGAGGCGCTCGCCGACTGCGGGCCGCTCCTCCCCCACCTCGCCCTCCTCCTCCCCGAGCTCGGAGAGCCGGCAGCGGAGAGCGAACGGGCGACGATCTTCGAGGCCGTCCGCTGCGCCTTCGCCCACCTCAGCGCCGAGGAGCCGGCGATCGTCGTCCTCGACGACCTGCAGTGGTCCGACGAGACGACGCTGGAGCTGCTGGCGGCGCTGGCCGAGCCGCTGCGACAGCTCTCCGTCCTTGTCATCGCCGCCTACCGCTCCGACGGGCTACCGCGCGACCATCGGCTGCGCTGGCTGCGCAACGAGCTGCGCCGCGGCGGCAACCTGCGCGAGCTGACCCTGGAGCCGCTCGACCGACCCGCCGTCGGCGAGCTGATCCGGGAGCTGCTGCCGGAGGATCCCTCCCCCGCCCTGGTTCGAACGATCCACGACCGCACCATGGGCTCCCCCTTCTTCGTCGAGGAGCTGATCGGCGCCCTGCAGGCGCGGAAGGCGCTGCGGCCGGGCCGGCGCGGCCTCGAGCTTGCAGAGCAGGACGAGGTTCCGGTCCCGGACTCGATCCGCGAAGCGGTCCTCGTCGGCATCTCCGACCTCTCGCCGGAGGCGCGCGAGGCGGCCGAGACCGCCGCCGTCCTCGGCCCGCAGATCGACCTCTCCCTCGCTGCCGAGCTCGTCCCCGCCAGCGGCCTCGCCGAGCTCGTCGAGGCCGGGTTGCTGGAGGAGCCCGAAACGGGACAGGCGGCGTTCCGCCACGCCCTCGCTCAGGAAGCCCTCTACGCCGAGGTTCCGTGGGTCCGCCGCCGCGACCTCCACCGCCGCCTCGCCGAGTTGCTGGAGGGAGCGGGCGGCTCCAGCCTCGAGATCGCGACGCAGTGGCGCGGCGCCGGCGAGGACGCCCGCGCGCGCGAGGCGCTGGTCCGGGCGGCCCGCGAGTCGGAGGCGGTTCACGCCCACCGCGACGCGGTGCGGGCGGCCCGGGAGGCGCTCGAGCTCTGGCCCGAGGACGAGGCGGAGGAGCTGCGGGCGGAGACGCTGGAGCGCTACGGGCGCTGCGCAGAGCTGGTCGGCGAGCTCGCCGAAGCGACGAAAGCGTGGCGGGAGCTGGCGGCCGGCTGCGACCGCGAGGGTGACGGGCGCGGCTACGCGGAGGCGCAGCGGCGCCTTGCCGCCGTCTACGACCTCGGCGGCGAACGCGACCAGGCCTTCGCGGCGCGGCGCCTCGCCGCCGACGCCTTCGCCGCCGCCGAGTTTCCCGCCGAAGCCGCCCTGGAGCGGCTGGCGATGGCCGACCACCACCGGCGCGGCGGCCGCTACAGCGAGGCGATCGAGCTGGCCGAGGTCGCCGCGCAGGAGGCACGGGCCGCGGAGCGGGTCGACATCGACGCCCGCGTGCTCGGCCTCCGCGGCGTCGTCGAGGCCAAGGGCGGCGACTTCGAGCGCGGCCTGGAGTCTGTCCGCGCCGGGCTTGCCCTCGCCTTCGAGCACGACCTGACGCCGGTCGCCGCCGAGCTCTACCAGCGACTCAGCCTCGTCCTCTACGACGGCGCCGACTACCGCCAGGCCGAGGAGGCGCTCGACACCGCCCTCGACCTCTGCCGCACCGACGGCGACGCCGGGACCGAGGTCGCCTGCGTTACCTGCCTCGTCTACGTCCTCCGCGAGCGCGGCGAGTGGTCGCGGGCGGCCGATCTGGGGCGCGAGCTGATCGAGGCCGACACCGCGGTCTGGGTCGCCGAGGGCCTGCTCGGCGCGATCCATGCCTTCGAAGGCAAGCTCAGCGCTGCCCGCCGCCTGCTCACCTCTTCGCGGGCGGTCTCCTCCGCGGTCGGCCACTACAACATGTACGTCGACTCGACGACGAGCCTGGCGATCGTCGCCGCCGCCGAAGGGCTGGACGACGAGGCCGCCACCCACTGCCGCGAGCTGCTGGCGCGGTGGGAGCAGAGCGAGGACCACCACTACGCGGTCTGGGGCGTGCGCTGGGCGACCAGCTGGTTCGCCCAGCGCGGCCGGGCCAAGGAGGCCCAGCTCTGCGCCGCGGCGCTGGGCAAGATGGCGGCGGAGGGCGGTCACGACGACGCCGTCGCGGCGCTGGCCCAGGCCGTCGGCGAGCTCGCCCTGCTGGAAGGCGACGCGGCGACGGCGGCCGAGAGCCTCTCCCGCGCGGTCGAGCTGCAGCGCAACCTCGCGACCCCGCACGAGCGCGCCCAGGTCGAATTGCGCGCCGGCGTCGCCCTCGCCGCGGCCGGCGAGCGCGAGGCGGCGCTGGAGCGGCTCTCAGACGCCTACCGCTGCGCCGCCAAGCTCGGCGCTCGGCCGCTCGCGGCCGAGGCGGCGAAAGAGGTGGCGGCGCTCGGCGAGTCGGTCGCCCAGCGGCTCGGCAGCCGCGCCGCCGCGGCCTCCGACGGAATCCAGCTGACCCGCCGCGAGCTCGAGGTCCTGCGCCACGTCTCCGTCGGCCGCACCAACCGCGAGATCGCCCAGGAGCTCTTCATCAGCCAGCGCACCGTCGACATGCACGTCCGCAACCTGCTCGGCAAGCTCGACTGCCGCTCCCGGGTCGAGGCCAGCCACCGCGCCGGCGAGCTCGGGCTGCTTGGTTAGCGTCCAGCGCGTGCTGCGCGACGGCTGGCGGTAGCGACCGACCCCTGGTCGCGCGATTTGTCGTAGCGGCCGACGTAGAGGCCAATGCCGATGCCGTTGAAGACCGAGATCAGGCATAGCCCTACAAATCCAGCACCTGGCGCAGCGTCGACGTTGTCCAACAAGATCGCCAAGCCCGCTACGGCGAGAAACGGAAGGGCAAGCAGCATCACTCGGAACACAGTCGAATTGTAGGTCACGTTATTACCTCCGCTAGAAGAGCAAGTAGGCCGCAGCCGAGGCCGGAGAAAAAGCCGATCGCGGTTGCCCGTTCCACCTCGGGCCCGGTCCTTTCGGCCAGCACGGCGGCATAGCGCGACGTGGCTCCAGTTAGCCCCGTGGTCGCCACCAGCGCCGCGAGAAGGTCGGAAATCGCTTCCGTAAAGATTGGGGTCAGCACCAGGGTCTCCACCTCAGACACAACATTACAGGGTGATTCGGACAAAACATCTCCCCTTCAGCATAATGATGCTGACTCTGGTGCTCGTGGCGGGGTGCGGAGCCACCTCTAACCCCGACTCCAACCGCTACTTCGGCGACCATCCGGGGCAGGAAGCGACGAAGTTGACGATCAGCCAGGGGGATTGCCGGGCGCTCCGTCTCGCAGTCGAAGGCGTAGAGGACGCTCCGGTGCATGCCGAATCGGAGGCCTCTCCCCCGTCCTCGCACTGCTTGCTCTCGGGAGACGACGGACTGCGGGTCTCGGTCTACCTCGATGCCTCCACCGCCGCCCGGCAGCGTTACTTCAACCGGATGACCGAGCAGGTCCAGTTCTACGGGACCGAGCCGGCGAAAAGGCCGCACGCGATCGCCGGCGTCGGCGACCGCGGAGCTCACAACCAAAGCGCCAGCTGGATCCCGGCCCTGAGCGCCCTCTACGCGGTCCGCGGCAACAGGTGGCTCACGGTCTCCTACGCGGCGCCGGGAGTGTCGAGGGCCGCTCGCGAGGACCGCGCCGCCGAGCTCGCCCGGCAGGCGTTCGCGCTCACTGTCCGCTAGGCGGGACCTCGAGCATCAGCGTCACCGGGCCGTCGTTGATCAGGGCCACGCCCATGCACGCCCCGAAGACGCCCTTCCTCGCCCCCAGCCGCTCGCAGAAGCGGTCGTACAGCGGCTCCGCCGCCTCCGGCCGCGCCGCCTCGACGTAGCTGGGGCGGTTGCCGCGGCGAGCGTCGCCGTAGAGCGTGAACTGGCTGACGCAGAGGACCTCGCGATCGCCCAGCGGCTCGTTCATCCGCCCCTCGGCGTCGTCGAAGATCCGCAGCTTCCGCACCTTCTCGGCCAGCCGGTCCGCCTCGTCCTCGCCGTCCCCCACCCCGACCCCGAGCAGGATCAGCATCCCCGGCCCGATCTGGGCGACACGCGTACCCTCGACGTCTACGGCCGCCTGGCTGACGCGCTGGACGAGGGCCTTCAACGACGGTGCTTGTGCCGGGGGTGGTGCTTGCGCACGCAGCGCTTCTTGCCCTTGACCAGCTTGCGGTGGAAGCCCTTCCTGCATCTCTTCAGCGGTTTTCTCGGCGGCGGCGGAGGAGGCGGTGAACTCGCGGTTCCATCACCGGCACCTGGAATCTCGGGCTGCTGGGGCCAGTACGGGCTGGTTGCCCGCCCATCGATCCCGGTCCGGGTTTCGGGCGGCGTCAACACGATCGGGTCGGCTTCGGCCATCGTCGCGGCGCCCTGCCACCACTCTTTGGCCCACAACCCAGAAGGGTAATATTCGAGTTCGAACGCGACCAGGTAGGTTCCCGCGGGGAGGCTGCGGATCGCGTAGTTGCCTTCCTCGTCGGTCGTATCGCAGCCCTGGTATTCGCCCGGGTCCTGCTCGTTCGCGCAGACGAACACGCCTCTCGACGGAGCGCCCGTGACGGGGTCGGTAACGTGGCCGAGGAGCTCGGCCCCATGGACCAGTTCGGCGTCGATGTGGGGGGTGACCGCCGGCGACGCAACCGTCACGTCGGTCGCGGCCGCCCAGGTCGCGGCGTCCTCATAGAACTCGTGCAGGTAGTTGACCCTGTTGCCGCCTTCGTACTCGACGCTGTAGACGCCGCTGGGGATGCCGTTCAGCTGGTAGACGCCGTTGGCGTCAGAGTCGACGCAGCGCGGCCAGAAGCCTTGGCTGTCGAGGGCACAAGCCCGCACGCCGGCAACCGGCAGACCGCTCTCCTCATCCGTCAGCGTCCCTGCGATCGATCCACCCTGGGCCAGCTCGGCGTCGATGGTCGCGTTCGCGGAGTTGAGGGTGAAGAGATCCATCTCGAGGTAGTTCGAGGCGTCGTCGTAGTACTCGCTTACGTATTTGAGGTTGTTGCGATCGGCGCTAAAGCGGATGACGTACTTGCCTTCCGGCAGATCGGCAACCTCGTAGTGGCCGGCGGAGTCGGTTTCGTCGCACCTCGTCTCGAACGTTTCCGGTTCCGGCCTGAAGCAGGCGTCGACCCCGGCGATCCCGGTGTGGGTGGATTGGTCGCCGACGGCCCCGGAAACGGTCGCCGCCGCTACCAGCGCCGGAGCTGCCGCCGCCCATCCGACGCAGACCGTCAAGGCCACCAGGAACCAGGTACCGCCTCTCAACCGCATGTCTCTCCCCCGTTTGCTCGGTGCAGTTGAACCATAGACCCGGATGATGCCTGAAAGGTGCGGCTCCAACCGGGACAAACTTGTCCTGGTCGCGCTGCCGAGATCAGCCCTCCAGCGCCTCGACCAGCGAGCCGGCGTCGTAGGCGCCGTAAAGGCGCTTGCCGTTGACGAAGAAGGTGGGGGTGCCGGTGGCGCCGCTGGCTTCGGCCGAGGCGACGTCGCGGGCGACGCGGTCGCGGTGGGCGCCGGAGTCGACCTCGGCCCGCATCCGCTCGACGTCGAGGCCGAGGCCTTGGCCGACCTCGAAGATGACCTCGGGCGAGAGGCACGGCTGGTTGGCGTAGAGCTCGTCGTGGAACTCCCAGAAGCTCCCCTGCGCGGCGGCCGTCTCGCTGGCCTCGGCCGCCAGCGGCGCCAGCGGGTGGCGCTCGGGGATCGGCAGGTGGCGGAAGCCGAAGAGGTGCCGATCCCCCAGCCGCTCGCGCACCCGCCGCAGGACCGACTGGGCGCCGAGGCAGAAGGGGCACTGGAAGTCGCCGAACATCACCAGCTCCAGCGGCGCCCCGCGCTCGCCGCGCAGGTGGTCGCGATCCTCGAGCGGCGGTGAGAGCGTGTCGTCCACGTCGCCCTTGATGTTATGTGGGCGTGCACGACATCGAGTCGATCCTCGTCCTCGTACTCGCCGCGGCGCTCCTGGTCCGGGTCGCCGACTACGGCAAGATCCCCGCCCCGATCGTGCTGGTGATCGGCGGCCTGGCGATCGCCTTCATCCCCGGGCTGCCGAGCGTCGAACTGGAGCCGGACACGATCTTCCTCGTCTTCCTGCCGCCGCTGGTCTACGCGGCGGGCTGGCGCACCTCGCCGCTGGAGCTGCGGACGGTGATGCGGCCGCTGGCGCTGCTCTCGGTCGGCCTCGTCTTCCTCACCGCCGCCGTCGTCGCCCTCGTCGCCCACGCGACCGTGCCGGGGCTGAGCTGGGCCGAGGCGGCCGTGCTGGGCGCCGTGATCGCCCCCACCGACACCGTCGCCGCCACCTCGATCTTCCGCCGCCTCGGCGCCCCCGAGCGGGTGCGGCTGCTGGTCGAAGGCGAGTCGATGATCAACGACGGCACCGCGCTCGTCATCTACCGGATCGCCGTCGGGGTTGCGGTCGGCGGCGCCTTCAGCTTCGGCGGCGCCGCCCTTGAGTTCGTCGGGGTGGCCGCCGGCGGCATCCTCGTCGGAATCGCGATCGGCCTCCTCTCCGACCGCGTCCTCGCCCGCCTCAGCGACTCCGACCTGACGATCATGCTCTCCGTCCTCACCGCCTACGGCGCCTACATCGGTGCCGAGGAGCTGCACGTCTCCGGCATCCTCGCCGCCGTCGTCGCCGGTGTCTACGCCGGCTACCGCTCCCCCCACACGCTCGACGCCGACGTGCGCCTCAACGCGATCGCCTTCTGGAGCGTCCTCGTCTTCGGGCTCGAGATCACCCTCTTCGTCCTCCTCGGCCTGCAGCTGCCGGAGATCGTCGACACCCTGGAAGCGAGCCCTACCGGGGTCGACGAGCTGCTGCTGCCGGTGGCGGCGATCGCCGCCGCCTCCCTGGCCGCCCGCCTCCTCTTCGTCTTCGCGATGCGCGAGGACGCCGGCGAAACCGCCGGCCAGCGCTTCGCCGTCGGCTGGAGCGGGATGCGCGGAGCCGTCTCCCTCGCCGCGGCGCTGGCGGTGCCGCTCAGCGTCGAGGGCCGGCCGCAGATCATCTTCCTCACCTTTGCGCTGATCCTGGTCACGATCGTCGGCCAGGGTCTCTCGCTGCCGTTCATCGTCCGGGCACTGGGCTTGGAAGAGGCGCGGCGCTGGTCCGACGAAGAGGCGGTGGCGCGGATGGAGGCGGCGCAGTCGGCGCTCGACCGGCTCGACCAGATGGAGTCGGACAAGCGCGCCAACGAGAAGCAGCTGATGCGCCTGCGCGACCTCTACCGCGCCCGCTTCCGCATGTGCCAGGCGGTGCTCGGCGGCGAGGAGCCCGACGTCGCCGCCCGCGAGCAGCGGATCGCCGACTACGGGGAGCTGCGGCGCGAGCTGATCGGGGTCGAGCGCGAGGAATTGCTCGGCCTCCGCGGCCTCGGCCGCCTGCGCGACCAGACGCTGCGCCAGATCGAGCGCGATCTCGACCTCGAAGAGGCGCGGATTCGGACCTAGGGAAGGCCGCCCACCCTCAGCCCCTGCAGCTTGAAGCTCTGGGTGGGGGGCTCGAAGTCGTTCCATCCGAGGAAGAGCCGACCGCCCCCCAGAGCGCCGAACGGGGCGCGTGGACGGGACCAGTCGTCCGCGGCGGCGAGAGCCTGGCGGTGGCGGCCGTCGCGCGCGTAGGCCACCAGCTGCCTTTCCTCCGCGTCGCGGAGCACGAGGATCCGGTCTCGCTGCAGGAGCAGTTGCCGCGGCTGGCCGCCGAGGCCTCCCGGCGCCTGCGGGAGGCGGGTGGACACCATCCCCCGGCGGCCGAAGCTGCGGTCGATCCGGCCCTGCCGGGTGAAGCGGAACAGCAGTTCCCTGGTCTTGCCCGGCTTGCCGAACGTCTTGCCCGCGACCAGGATCCGGCCGTTGCCTTCGATCGCGAGGGAGCTGGCGACACTGCGTCCGGCCCGGCGCAGCTTCGCGACGCCGCCGCGGCCGAAGCCGCGGTCGCGGGCGCCATCCGGACGCATGCGCATCAGCGCGAAGTCCTCGACGTGTTCTTCGCTTGGCCGGCCGCGGAGATAGCCGGCGAAGACGATCCCGCCGTCTCGCTGGAAGCCGACATCGGTGGCGGTGCAGCGGTGGCCGGGGCCGAAACCGATCAGCGCCAGCCCGCCCCTGCCGAAGCTCGGGTCGAGGCTGCCGTCGGCGTGCAGGCGGGCGGCGAAGATCCGCCGATCGCCGCCCCCGGCTGCCGTCCCCGCGACCAGCAGGTCGCCGCTCGGCAGGACCCGCATCGCCAGCGCCCTCATCCGAAGCCTGTGGACTCGGCCCTTGCGGCGGATCTTCCGGGTGAGTGACGGCCTCGCCGTCCCTTCCTCGCCGAAGGAGCGGTCGAACCGGCCCTGGGCGGTCACCTTCGTGATCGTGGGGCCGTTGCTGCCCGAGAGGACGTAGGCCCCTTCGCCGGCGCCGAGGACCATCGCGGGAGCTTCCGTCGGCACCCGTACGTACCCGCTGCCGTCGCCGAAGCCGCGGTCGAGCTCGCCGCTGGGGAGATAACGGAAGAGGACGTCCGGAGGGGCGTAGCCGGCGACGTCGGCGTCGGTCCCGCCGGCGACGAGGACGCGCCCGCGACCGTCGATCGTCAGCGCCCCCACGCCGGCGCGGCTGTGGTGGGGTTCGAACTCCCGCAGGATCCCGCCTTCGCCAAAGCTCGAATCGAGGGCACCGGCCGCCGAGAGGGCGACAACGAAGGCTGCGGTCCCGGCACCGCCGCCGAGGAACATCCCGCCGCCCGGACGCGCGGCGAGCGCTTTCACCCCGATCCCCCCGTCGAAGCTCCCGTAGGGCGAGGCGAGCTCGTCGAGGGGGAACGACCCGCCCTCGCCGAAGCTCGGATCGAGCGCGCCCTGCGGCGTCAAGCGCAGGAGGCGGGGCGCTTCCGGGCAGAAGCGGTAGAAGCGGAGGCAGTTCGGAGTGCGGAGGAGGGAGCTGGAGCCGCCGAGGACGACCGAGCCATCGACTTCGACCAGCATGTCACCGAGCAGGTCGATCTCCCCGAGATCGCTCTCGAACCTCCCGTCACCTCCGCCGAAGGCCGGATCGAGCTGGCCACCGGGGGTGTAGCGGTAGGCGAAGATGTCGCTCCCGTGGGCTTCCCCCCCGTGGCTCAGCGCGGGGCCCCAGCGATCGCCGGCGACCAAGAGCCCGCCGTCGGGCTGGGCGTCGAAGGCAAGGATCGAGGCGTCGGCGAGCCGCACCGTGCCCCCCACCCCGAAGCCCGGATCGGGACGCCCGTCGCCGTCGAGCCCGACGATCGTGGAAGCGGAGCGCGTGGCCGCCTCACCCCAGGGAAGGGGAGGCACATCGAGCACGATCACCGCGGCGCCGTCGTCCGCCCGCGCCGCCAGCCCAAGGAACCGTTCGCCGGCGACCCCCGCGGCGTCCTTCAGCGTGACGACGCCGCCCTGGCCGAAGCTCGGATCGAGCCGTCCGTCGTGCTCGAAGCGGGCGACAGCCACTTGCTTGACGTAGGTTCGTTCCGGTTCCTGCCGGCTTTCGGGCACGTGGACGACGATGCTGCCGGCGGCGAGGATCCTGCCGGAGGGGAGCGGCTCTATCGCTTCGATCCTGAAGCCGACTTGGTCGCTGGCCTTCCCTTCCCCCCACGGTCGGACGCCGAAGCTGGGATCGGGGGACCCGTCGGGATTCAACCGTTCGAGAAGGTAAAAGGAGGCCCTCAGGACCTTGCCGTCGGCGTCGACCGCTTCGGGCTGCGACGAGATCTGGACCGGCGGCACGCTCGGGTCCAGAACCCCGGCGGCGCTGTAGCGGCGCAGGTACCTGTACCTTTCGAATAGCCCGCCTCGGGCCGCCAGCAGACCGCCGTCGGGTTGAGCCTCGAGCTCGGTGAAGGCGGTACGAAAGTAGGTGGGCCCGAACTTCCCTTCCACGGTCCCGTTCGCGCCGAACGAAGGATCGGGCCTGACCTCGACGCGGGCGTGGACGGGCGGCGCCATCGCGGCGAAGAGAAGAAAGGAAAGGAGCAAGAGCCTGCGCATCGGTGCCTCCTCGGTATGGAACACGACGGCCACGGGATCGATGCTCGCCCGCGCCAGGCGCCCGGTCGAGGACAGCGCCGCCTCCAACCGAGCCGCCTCTGGCTCGGATCGGGCCCCTCAGGCGGAGGCGAAGAACTCGCGGGCGCGGGCGGCGACGAGGTCGGGGCGCTCGTCGGCGATGAAGTGGCCGCAGTCCTCGACCTGCTCGATCTCCAGCGACTCGGCCTGACGCTCGGTACCGGCGAGGATCGTGTGCCTCAGCGCCCGGTCGCCGGTCCCGAAGAGGAGCTTGGTGGGGACGGTCAGCCGCGAGTGGGCATAGCGGCCGCGGGCCATCTCCGGCGCCTCGCGCAGGTTGAAGACCCGGTACATCTGCACCGCGGCCCGCGCCCGCAACGGCTCGGTGAAGGCGTCGGAGAAGGCGTGGATCGTCTCCTCGTCCCAGACCTGCTTCTGGACCGAGCCGCCGACCAGGACTTTCGGCACGAACTTGCCGCTGCGGTGGAGCCGGTAGCCGATCCCGGGGCTGAGGATCAGCCACTGGTACCAGAAGCGCCACAGGTGCGGCGCCATCTGCCGGATCGGCGTCCACGGCGGCAGGATGTTCAGCGACAGGTAGCGCTGGAAGCGCTGCGGCGCCTTCAGGCAGAGCAGGAACCCGATCCAGCCGCCCCAGTCGTGGCCGACCAGCTTCACCCGCTCGATCCCGAGCTCGTCGAGGACGGCGAGGACGTCGTCGGCGAGGTTCTCCTTCTCGTAGCCGTCCGCCGGGGCCTCGGACCAGCCGAACCCGCGCAGGTCGAGCGCGATCACCCGGTGGCGGTCGGCCAGCGCCGGCATCAGGTGGCGCCACTCGTACCAGTGCTGCGGCCAGCCGTGCAGGCAGAGGACGACGTCGTCGCCCGATCCCGCTTCGGCGTAGTGGAACTCGATGCCGCGGGCGCGGACGCGGTGGTGGGAGACGCCCTCGATCTCAGGTGGCTGGCTCACCAGCCAACACCTTAGTGGCCCGGCGGGAAGATGAGGCGGGCAGGGCGACCGGCTGCGCGCCGGGAGTCGCGCCGGTCGCCTGCCCCCTTCCGCTCAGCGCAGCGCGGCCGCCGCTGCTGCTTGGCGAAAGTCGTTGAGGATCTCCTCCATCGCCCCGACCTCGCAGGGAACGCCTTCCGGCCAGTCCTTCTCCGGGTGCTCGTGCAGCGTCTTCAGGCCGTTGCCGCTGATTACCGCGACGACGGTCTCGTCGGGGGCGATCTTGCCTTCCTGGGCAAGGCGCGCGGTCGAAGCGATCGTCGTGCCGCCGGCGGGCTCGGTGAGGATCCCCTCGGTCGAGCCAAGCAGGTCGATCGCGCCCCAGATCTCCTCGTCGGAGGCGGTCGCCGCCGAGCCCTCACGCGAGCGGACCGCGTCGACGACGAGGTTGCCGTCGCCGGGGGCGCCGATCGCCAGCGAGTGCGCCGCCGTCTCCGGGGTCTGGGTGACGATCTCGCCGCCGCCCGTGATCGCGGTGGCGATCGGCGAGCAGCCGCTCGCCTGGGCGATGTTGATCTTCGATCCCGCGGTCTCCGCCAGGCCGACCTTCTCCATCTCGACCAGGCCCTTGTGGACGCGCGAGGAGAGGGTGCCGCCGGCGGCCGGGATCACGAAGTGGTCCGGCGGCTGCCAACCCAGCTCCTCGACGACCTCGAAGGCCATCGTCTTCGCCCCCTCGGCGTAGAACGGGCGCAGGGTGATGTTGGCGAACTCCATCCCGGTCGCCAGCGCCAGCTCGCGGCAGGCGCGGTTGGCACCATCGTAATTGGCGTCGAGCTGGATCACCTGGGCGCCCATCGCCCGGCAGGCCTTCGCCTTCCCCTTCTCCATGTTGCCCGGGTAGAAGATGTATGGACGGGCGCCGGCCTGGGCCGCCAGCGAGGCGACCGCGGTGCCGACGTTGCCGGTGGAGACGCAGCCGACCTCGTCCTTGCCGAGCTCGAGCAGGCGGGCGATCGCCACCCCCACGACCCGGTCCTTGTAGGAGAGCGAGGGGCGGTTGGTCGAGTCGTCCTTGAGGTAGAGGTTGCTGAGGCCGAGCTCGGCGCCGAGCCGCTCGGCGTGGATCAGCGGCGTTTTGCCGGCGAACTGGGCGACCCGCTGCTGGGCGCGCAGGTTGAGGATCGGCAGCAGCTCCTCGAAGCGCCAGATGTTCCAGGGGCGCTGGTCGGCGGGGCGCTCGGCGATCCGCTTCTTGGCGAGGTCGTAGTCGTAGTCGACGTCGAGGCCTTCGCCGCAGGCCGGGCACTTGAAGGCCTTGTCCAGGAGCGGCGTCCGGTAGCCGCACTCGCGGCAGGTGAGTTCGGTGGCACAGGAGCGGGTCCTGAGCCCATAGGGCTCGGTGAGATGCGGATCGACCGCGTCACTCATGACTCCTCCTTTGCCGCCGATCCCTCGGCGTGGTCCGGTTCGTCGCAGGGGTATAACACATGGTTCGTTGCCGCTCAACGATTTCTGCGCATATCCGCGGACCTCGTCAGGCGGATTCCTTCAAGGAAGGTAGCGGAACCGGCCCCGTCCGCAAGGGCGACGCAGCCTGTCGTCTGTAGAGTCTCTGTCAGCAGCCATGAAGGATCGAAACCGATGACCCCTCAGGAGCGCTTCGCCGTCAACCTCCGCAAGGCCCGCATCGCCGCGGGGATCTCGCAGGAAGAGCTCGGCTACATGTGCGACCTCCACCGCACCGAGGTCTCGCTGCTCGAGCGGGCCGGCCGGGAGCCGCGGATGGCGACGATCGTGAAGCTGGCGGGCGCGCTGAAGACGCCGCCGAGCGAGCTCTGCGCCGGGATCGGCTGGCTGCCGAAAGCGAAGCGCTTCGACGTGAAGCGCCCCCCGCGGGACTAGAGCCCCGCTGCCGCTTCGCACCCCTGAGAAAGTCGCGAAAAACGCCGCTTCGCGGCAAGTGAAGGGAGGCGGGGCGACATCGGCCTAGCCGACGTGACCAGGATCCGTCATGACGCTTGATCCTGGCTCAGGATTGGTCCTCCTTTGCCACCCCAAGGCGGTTTCCCATATCCGAGAGCCCCGCCTCCTTCACCGGTTGATCGCCCGGCAGGTGCATTCATAACAGAAGCTGGTGTAGCAATCAAGGGTCTTTGCTCAATCGCCTGGAATTGAGCGTAGGCGCGGCTCAGGGAGCCGGAGCGGCGGGGGGCGCGACCGGGATCTCGGCTGCCTCCGGCCACGTCTCCAGCGCCTCGGAGATGTCCTCGACCCCGGCCGCGAGGAGCAGTTCCTCGGCGACGTGGGGAGCGAAGGGGACCAGCGTCCGCGCCAGAAGCATGAGCGCGGCAAGCTGCGCCTCGGCGTCGGCGCGGTCGAGCTGGCCACGGCGGGCGACGACGCGCTTCTCGAAGTCCTGGATCCGCTCGAACAGGCGGGTGATGTTGCGGATCGACTTGTGCATCTGCAGCCGCTCGGTGTCCTCGGTGATTTTCGCCAGGCCGTTCTCGCACCATTTGCGCAGGCGGTCGCGCATGTGCTCGGTGTCGGCTGCCACTTCGGGATCGTGCTCGAGCCCGTCGAGCGCGGCGACCCGCTCGTGGGTGTAGTTCCAGAGGCTGCGCAGGAAGCGGGAGGCGAAGCGGACCGCCCCGTCGTTCCAGTTCAGCGTCTTCGCCGGGCCGGCGGCGTAGAGGACGGCGATGCGGACGGTGTCGGCCCCGTGCTCGGCGACGAGCTCGTCCGGGTTGACGACGTTCCCCAGGTGCTTGCTCATCTTGCGGCCGTCGGCGATCACCATCTCGTGGAAGAGGCAGCCGGCGAAAGGCTCCCCCTCCCCCATGAAAGCGAAGGGGCCGATGTCCCGCAGGGCCTTGGTCACGACCCGCTGGTCGAAGACGAAGCCGCCGCTGTCGTTGCCGGCGACGAGGCGCTCCGACGGCAGCCACTCCTGCAGCTCGGGGTGGGTGAACATCTGCTCGGCCCGGCCCTCGGGCGGCACGGCGGCCGGGACCCAGAGCCAGAGTGCGTCGAAGTGGCAGTCGAGGGTGTCGGTCTCGCGCTTGGCGGCGCCGCCGCACTTCGGGCACTCGACGTCGACGAAGTCGGGGCGCTCGGCCAGCGGGTTCCCCTCGCCGGTCGGCTTCAGGTCGCGCGGTAGCACCACCGGCAGGTCCTCCTCGGGCACCGGCACCGCTCCGCACTCGTCGCAGAGGACGATCGGGATCGGACAGCCCCAGGCCCGCTGGCGCGAGATAGAGAAGTCGTTGGCGCGGTAGCGAGTGGCCACGCGGGCGCCCGGCAGGGGCTCTCCGGCAGGCGCCTCCTCCCCATCCTCGGCGGGGTCGGGAACGGCAACCCGCTCCAGCCGCTCGGCGAGGTCGCGGTCGGCGTCGTCGACGGCGGGGACGCCCAGGGCGGCGGTCGGCCCGAAGCGGGCGTCGACGATCGGCGAGACGACGACCGGCAGATCCTCGCCGCCGGGGCCGGCGATCGAGGCGCCGGTGTCGACCAGCGGGACCGCGCGGGCGTCGCGGGCGCTGCGCTCCCAGCCGCCCGAGCGCATCTGCTCGAGCTGCTCCCGCGCCGCCGGGTCGGTGACCCAGGCGTCGACCTCGGGGTGCCGCGGCGAGAGCAGGACGAAGCTGGCGAGCGAGGCCGCTCGGCGGTGCGGGGTGAAGACGGTGAGCGCGCGACCGTCGCCCTCCAGGTCGAGCTCGACGCCGTCGGAGCGGCCGAGGATGTAGCGCTGGGTGGCCAGCGAGAGGTCGTCCCACTTGCCGCTCTCGGCGAGCCGCTCGGTGTTGCTGTCGTTCTCCTCCAGGTAGGGGGTGATCCGCAGGAACCAGGTCGGGCGCCGGATCAACCGCACCTCGTTGTGGCAGCGCCAGCAGCGCCCGTCCTCGACCTGGATCGAGGCGAGGGTGGTCTGGCAGGTGTCGCACCAGTCGACGGTGGCGTCGGCGCGGTAGATCAAGTCGTGCTCGAGCAGGGTGAGGAAGAGCCACTGCGACCAGCGGTACTGCGCCTCGTCGGAGCTGTAGAAGACGCGGTCGTAGTCGAAGGAGAAGCCGAGGCGCTTCATCTGCCCCAGCATCCGCTCGCCGCACTGCTCGACCCACTCGGCCGGGGTCGTCTCGCGCTTGATCGCCGCCAGCTCGGCCGGGAGGCCGAAGGCGTCGAAGCCGAAGCCGAAGAGGACGGCGTCGCCGCGGCCCCGGCGGAAGCGGGCGTAGGAGTCCCCGATCGAGTAGTCGCGGACGTGCCCCATGTGCAGGTTGCCCGAGGTGAACGGGCTAGAGGGCTTGACGTAGACCCGCTCCTGGCCCTCGCCCGGCCGCGGCGCCTCGAAGTCCCCGCGCCGCTCCCAGACCTCCTGCCTACCGGCCTCGATCGCCTGCGGGTCGAAATTAGGTCTCTTGCTCACTCTTCCATGATGCCTGAGGCGTCGAAAAGCAAGCAGACCAAGGACGCAGGGAGCGTGGCGTGCTCTGCACGCGAGCGACCGAGGACGCCGAGATGCGCCGCTTTGCAGACGCCTCAGTCAAACGCCCACAGCTTGTTGCCTAGAAAGTTGAAGGGCATCGCCACGGCGACCGCGATCGCCTGGGCGGCGAGCTCGCCCATGTCCGCCGAGAGGAGAAGTTCGAGCGCGACCAGGTTGACCCCGAGCGAGGCGACGCTGACGACGAAGAAGCGGGCGGCCTGGAAGTGCGCCGGGTTCTCGCCCGGGCCGAAGGTCCAGTGACGGTTCCAGAAGAAGTTGTTGCTGACCGCGACCAGGAAGGCGCCGACGGCGGCGGCGAGGTGGTGGATGTCGAAAACGCCGGCCAGCAGCGCGAAGACGGCGAGGTTGATCAGGTATCCGGAGCCCCCGACGACGCCGAATTTGGCCAGCTGCCACCAGCTTGCCGGGCGGCGGGAGGCGGCTCGGATGCGGATCGCGAGTTCGTTGGCGGGGGACATCGAGAACGGGTCAGATTAGCGACAAGAGCAGGCGTTAACGGAGATCTGCGTAGTGTTCCCGGCCGTGCGAACGAGGACCCTGACCCTAGCCGCCGTGGCGCTTGCCGCCCTCGGCGTGGCGCTCGCCCTCGTCTTCGGCGGCTCCGAGACCTCGAACACCGCCAAGGCCGAAAGTTCCGGCGTGCCCGGCGCCCCGGCGGTGGAAATCGTCTCCCCCCGCAACGGCGCCCGCCAGGTCAATCGCGCCGTCGTCGTCAAGGTCCTCGTCGAAAACTTCCAGCTGGCGCCGCGCCACCTCGGCGGCGAACCGCAGCTCGGCGAGGGGCACCTGCGCTTCAGCCTCAAGCGCGTCCCCGACTGCGTCGAACCGAAGAAGCTCGAAGACGCGATCAAGAGCCCCGTCGGCAAGGGTCGCCTGGCCGGCAAATCCTTCGACTACGCCAAGTACGCCGGCCCTAACGGCGCCCTCGCCGAGCGGATCGGCTCCGCCGGCAGCTACTCCCCCGCGACCCGGCCCGAGATCTTCTACCACGCCCTGCAGCCCGGCTTCTACCGCCTCGTCGTCAACCTCGCCCAGAACAGCGGCACGACGACCCAGTTCCACGACGTCACCAACTTCCAGATCCTCCCCCGCCCCGGCCACGGCCCCAAACCCTGCTCGGACGGCAAGGTCCCCAGCGCCAAGGCCGCGGCACGGCTCAATAGCTAATACTTCACTTTGTATAGTGGGTAGGTGCGCACCTACCGCCGTTTGATGGGCTTCCTGCGTCCCTACCGGGCGCAGCTTTGGGGTTCGCTGGTCTTCGCCTGGGCGGCGATGGGGATGACGGTGCTGATCCCGTGGCTGATCGGCGAAGCGGTCAACGCGGTCAAGGACGGGAACCAGCCGGACCTGCTGCCGCTGGCGCTGGCGATCGTCGGCGCCGGGATCCTGCGGCTGGGGCTGACGGTGGTGCGCCGGGTGGTCGCGGGCAAGGTCTCGCTGGCGGTCGAATTCGACCTGCGCCAGCAGTTCTACGCCCACCTGCAGCGGCTCGACCTCGGCTTCTTCGACTCGCAGCAGACTGGGCAGCTGATGTCGCGGGCGACCGTCGACCTGCAGTCGATCCGCTTCTTCCTCGGCTACGGGCTGATCTTCATCACCCAGAACCTGCTGACGATCACCCTGGCGGCGGTGGTGATGATCGCGATCAACCCGCTGTTGGCGCTGGTGGCGCTGATCCCGGCCCCGTTCGTGATCGTCGCCGCGACGAAATACAGCCAGATCTCCCGTCCGGCCCAGCAGGAGGTGCAGCAGCGGGTCGCCGAACTGACCGCCGAGGCGGAGGAGAACGTCTCCGGGATCCGCATCGTCAAGGCCTTCGCCCGCGAGGAACATCAGCTCCATCGCTTCCAGCGCGTCGTCGCCCGCGTCTTCGACCAGAGCATCTACACGACTCGCGTCCAGGCCTTCTTCTCGCCCTTGATTGGACTGCTGCCGCAGATCGGGATCGCGCTGGTGCTGCTGGTCGGCGGCCGCGAGGTGATCGACGGCAGCCTCAGCCTCGGCGCCTTCGTCGCCTTCTACACCTACGTCGCGATGCTCGCCGGGCCGATGCGCTCCCTGGGCATGGCGCTGGGGATGGCCCAGCGAGCCGTCGCCAGCGGCAACCGCATGTTCGAAATCCTCGACCGCGAACCGGCGATCCAGAGCCCGCCGGGCGCGCCGGCGCTGCCGGCGGGCGGCGGCGCGGTCGAGCTGCGCAACGTCACCCTCCAATACGGCGACCGACGGGACGAAAACGGCCCTATAAGGACCGAAATCGGCCCGTCGGCGGAGGTTTTGGCGGCACCGGCGCTCACCGGCGTCGACCTTGCCGTCGAGGCCGGGAAGACGGTGGCGCTGGTGGGGCCGTCGGGCTCCGGGAAGACGAGCCTGGTCGGGCTGATTGCGCGGCTCTACGACCCGAGCGAGGGGACGGTGCGGGTCGACGGCGCCGACGTGCGCGACGTCGACGTCGAGTCGCTGCGCTCGCAGATCGCCTTCGTCGCCGACGACAGCTTCCTCTTCACGGCTTCGGTCGCCGAGAACATCGCCTACGCCCACCAGGACGCTTCGCTCGAGCAGATCGAAGCCGCTGCCCGCCGCGCCCAGGCCGACGCCTTCATCCGCGAGCTGCCCGAGGGCTACGAGACCCGGGTCGGCGAGCGCGGCCTCACCCTCTCCGGCGGCCAGCGCCAGCGGGTCGCGATCGCCCGCGCCCTGCTCGCCGACCCGCGCATCCTCATCCTCGACGATGCCACCTCCTCGGTCGACGCGACCACCGAGGCGGCGATCAAAGCCGGGCTGCAGGAGGCGATGGCCGGGCGGACGACCTTCATCATCGCCCACCGCCTCTCCACCGTCTCCCTCGCCGACGAGATCGTGGTGATGGACAGCGGCTCGATCGTCGACCGCGGCACCCACGAGGAGCTGCTGGCGGGATGCGGCTTCTACCGCGAGATCGCCGAGCACGGCCTGGCCGACTCGGTCTTCCTCCAGCACGACCTCGAGGAGCGCGAGGAGGTGGCGCGCCTGTGAACGACGGAGGCGGCAGGATCGGCAACATCGGCCGGCTCTTCGCCGACCTCTGGCGCCTGATCCGCGGCGAAGACCAGCGGGCGCGCAAGGTGCGCTGGATGATCGGCCTGCTGGGTCCCTACCGGCGGCGCGTGATCCTGATGTTCACCGCCCTGCTGCTGGAGACCGGCGCCGCCCTTGCCCCTCCCTACCTCCTCGGCAAGGCGATCGACAGCGGCATCGGCGCCGGCGACGTCTCCACGCTCGACTGGATCGTCGCCGCCTTCGTCTTCGCCACCGTCCTCTACGCCGTCGCCACCTACTGGGAGACCTACCTCGTCGGCTGGATCGGGACGCGGGCGCTGCAGGACCTGCGCGAGCGGATCTTCACCCACCTGCAGTCGATGTCGATCGGCTTCTTCACCCGCCGCAGCCCCGGCGTCCTGATCTCGCGGATGACCAACGACGTCGAAGCGCTGAACCAGCTGGTCACCAACGGCCTGGTGACGATCTTCTCCAGCACCCTGACGCTGGTCGGGATCGTCGTGATCATGCTCTTCCTCGACGTCAAGCTGGCGTTGATCACCTTTGTCACCTTCCCGCTGCTGGCGGTGGCGAGCGTCGTCTTCCGGATCGTCTCCGCCGGCACCTACCGCGCCACCCGCGAGCGCATCGCCGCGGTCACCGCCTACCTGCAGGAGACGCTCAGCGGCGTGCGGGTCGTGCGCAGCTTCGGCCAGGAGCCGCGCCACGTGGCAACGATGACCGACCTGAACGAACAGAACCGCGACGTCAACATGAAGACCGTCTACCTCAACGCCTCCTACTTCCCGGCGGTCGAACTGCTGGCGGCGGTGGGCACCGCGGTGATCCTGCTCTACGGCGGCGGCCAGGCGATCGACGGGGCGCTCGAAGTCGGCGTCGTCGTCGCCTTCGTCGGCTACCTGACCCGCTTCTTCGAACCGATCCAGGAACTCTCCCAGCTCTATACGACCTATCAGCAGGGGATGGCGGCGCTCGACAAGATCTTCGACCTGCTCGACACGGCGCCGGACATGGTCGACGCGCCGGGCGCGATCGATCCCGGGACCCTGCGCGGCGAGATCGAGCTCGACGGCGTCTGGTTCTCCTATGCGGAGCAGACCGCTGGCGAAAACGGCCCCGGCGACGATCTCTGGGCCCTGCGCGACGTCGACCTCCACGTGCCGCCGGGACAGACCCTGGCGCTGGTCGGCGCGACCGGCGCCGGCAAGTCGACCTTCGCCAAGCTGGTCGCCCGCTTCTATGACCCGCAGAAGGGGATCGTCCGCGTCGACGGCCACGACCTTCGCAGGGTGCAGCAGCGGGCGCTGCGGCGCCAGCTCGGGATCGTCCCCCAGGAGGGCTTCCTCTTCAGCGGCAGCGTCCGCGAAAACGTCGCCTTCGGCCGGCCGGAGGCATCCGAGGAGGAGATCGAAGCGGCGATCGCCGCCGTCGGCGCCACCGACTTCGTCACCCGCCTCCCCCAGGGCCTCGACACCGAAGTAGGGGAGCGGGGCATCCAGCTCTCCGCCGGCCAGCGCCAGCTCCTCGCCTTCGCCCGCGCCCTCCTCGCCGAGCCCCGCATCCTCATCCTCGACGAGGCCACCTCCAACGTCGACGTCCGCACCGAGAAGACGATCGAGCGCGGCCTCGAGCGCCTCCTCCACGGCCGCACCGCCATCGTCATCGCCCACCGCCTCTCCACCATCCGCCGAGCCGGCAAGATCGTCGTCCTCGAAAACGGCCAGATCGCCGAGCAGGGGACGCACGACGAGTTGATCAATGGGGGCGGGCCCTACAGCAAGCTGTACGGGGCGTGGGCTGACTCTTCAGCCGCTTAGGGGAGTCGGGTGGGGGTCGTTCGGAGCACCTCCGCTGGCAGGATCGCCTCCTGCTGATGCCTCGGGAGTCGGTGGGCCAGCTCCATGCTGAGTACCTCACGACCCCCACCCGACTCCCCTGCAGCTTCAATCCCTCTGCCCACCTCTTGAGAAACCGGCGGCGCTCCGCGAGTCCGCGAGAGCCGTCGCTATTCGACGCTTATCGCGGACTCGGTGAACCAGCTCCAGGGTTTTCTCCTCTGTGAGCTGGTCAGGACGGGCCGGTGGGGGTCCTGGCGTACTCAGCATGGAGCCGGGCCAGCAACCTTCGGGCGACAGCAGGTGGCTGTTCAGCCGGCGGAGGTGCTCGCCGGGACCCCCACCGGGCCGTCCTCAACCGCTCAGATCAACCAGGTCCGACTCCGCCCGATTCCCCACCGGTTTCCGGTGCGGCTTCAGGTGCTTCCGGTCCGCCACCCGCGCCGCCGGTTTCCGGGGCCACTTCTTCTTCGGGCACGAATTCTTCTTCGGGGGCGGGTTCTTCGTATTCGGGTTCGACTTCGACTCCGCCTTCGGATTCTTCACCTTCGAATTCTTCGCCGCCGGGAGTCGCCGTGTCGCTGCCCCCTGGGGTCGGGAGGCCCGGTTCGTCGCTGCAGTCTTCGAAGCCGTAGATCGCGGCCTGGAACTGGAAGCTTTCGAGCGCCGCAGCGGCTTCGCCGCCTTTTTCTTCGACTCCGGCGACGTCTTCGCGTTCGGCCGCCAGTTTCAGTTCGCCCTCGACCTTGCCCAGCTCTTCGGCGGCTTCGCTGAATTTGGCGTAGTCGCCGCTGTCGCCTTTCGGCATCCCCAGTTCCTGCAGGCGTTCGACCATGCCGAGGTAGAGGTTGGAGATCTTTTCGCTGTCGCCGGTCGCCGAGGCTTCTTCGGTTTCGGAGGCGCTGAGGGCGCCGACGGCGGCGTTCACCTCGGCGCAGATCCCGTCGCCCTCCTTGATCAGTTCCTCTTTCGTCAGCGCCGTCGTTTCTTCGACCGTGGGGGTCGTCGTCGTTTCGGTCTCGTCGCCGCCCCCGCCGCCGCAACCGACGACCAGGAGCGCCGCCAGGGCGAGGAGCATGAGAAGGAACGTCTTGTGAGAGGGGATCCGCATGGGCGCGAAGCTAGCAGAGCGATTAGACGCTTTTGCAGGGGGTTACGGGCGCGGCGGTTTACTGCGGCCCAGGGACTCGAACCCCGACTACCTCGTCCAGAGCGAGGCGTGCTGCCATTACACCAGGCCGCAACGGCGTTCCCTCAGAATAAGGGACTCAGGAGAAGGGAGTTCGCTCGGCGATCATCTGCCGCGCTTCGGCGAGTTCCTCGGAGCGACCGACGCTGAGGCAGCCGGCGACGCGGTCGCCCTGCAGGTACCAGACCGAGAACTCGCCACCCTCGCGGTCGCCGCGCCAGACCTCGCGATCCCACTCGTAGGCGGGGCCGACGTACTCGATGCCGGCCCAATCGGCGAGGTCGCTGAAGAAGTAGGGGACGACCTCGTAGTCGGCATCGGCGCCGAGCATGTTGGCGGCGACGTGGATCCCCTGCTGCATCGCCACGTCCCAGTGCTCGACGTGGATGCGGCGGCCGTGGACGACGCTATCGTAGGAGCAGCAGTCCCCCGCGGCGTAGATGCCGGGGACGGAGGTCTCGAGCTTGGAGTCGCAGACAATGCCGCCGTCGCCGACCTCGATCCCGGCCCGCTGCGCCAGCATCGCGTCGGGCCGCACACCGGCGCCGACGACGACCGTGTCGCACTCGATCGCGAGGCCGCTCTCAGTCACGACCGCCCTGACCCGGCCGTCGCCCTCGAAGGCGCTCAGGGTCTCGCCGCCGTGGAAGGTCACCCCGTGCCCTTCCAGCCGCCCCTGAAACCAGCGCCCGGCGTCCTCGCCGAAGGTCCGCGAGAGCGCCACCTCCTCCATCGCGACGATCGTGCACTTCTTCCCCTGCGCGGTCAGCGAAGCCGCGACCTCGCAGCCGATGTAGCTGCCGCCGATCAGGACGACGTGCTCGGCCGCCTCGGCGTCGGCACGGATCGCGTCGGCGTTGCCGAAGGCGCGCAGGTAGTGGATCCCCTCGTTCTCGGCCCCCTCGACGCGGAGGATGTTGACCATCGCCCCGGTCCCGAGCAGGGCCTTGCCGAAGGCGACCTCCTCCCCGCCCTGGATCTTCGCGGTGCGGCTCTCGAGGTCGAGGCCCATCACGTTCTTCCCGGTCAGCAGCTCGACCCCGTTCTCCTCGTACCAGGAGCGGCCGCCGTTGACGTGGGCGTCCTCGCGGCCGGCCTCGCCCCGCAGGTACTCCTTCGAGAGCGGCGGCCGTTCGTAGGGCGGCTCGGGCTCGCGGCCGACCAAGAGGGCCGAGCCCTCGGCGCCGCGGCGGCGCAGCTCGGCCGCGCAGTGGGCGGAGGCCATGCCTCCCCCGACCAGCAGGAAATCGATTTCGCGATCGGCCATTGCCCCGTTAGCGTCCGATCCCGCCCGGTTCTTACCCGGCGCCGGCCCCGTTGCCGTTGCCGTCGGGGCCAAAGAGGATCTTCAGATCCTCCTCTTTGCCGGGATCGAGGACGGCGAGGATCTCGTCGCCTTCCTGCAGCACCGTGTCGGCGTTGGGGACGAAGCCCTTGCCTTCGCGCAGGACCGAGATCAGGAGGCTGCCTTCGGGCATCTGCAGGTCGCCGACCCGGCGGCCGGTCACGCCCGAGTCCTTGCCGAGCAGCATCTCGATGATCTCCAGCTGCTCCTCCTGCAGGTCGAGCAGGTGGACGAGCCCGTACTCGGGCACCTCGTGCTCGAGCAGGCGCAGGATCAGGTCGGTGGCGGAGACCGAGGGCTTGATCCCCAGCAGGTCGAAGTGGCGGCGGTTGCGGGGGTTGTTGACGCGGGCGATGATCTGGTCGACCAGGTACTTCTCCTTCGCCACCTGGCAGATCAGCATGTTGTCCTCGTCGTCGCCGGTGACCGCGATCACCATGTCGGCGCGCTGGATCCCGGCCCGCTCCAGCACCCAGAGCTCGGAGGCGTCGCCGTAGGAGACGTTGTGCTCGAGCTCCTGCTCGACGGTCAGGTAGCGGCGGCGGTCGCTCTCGACCAGCGTCACCTCGTGCCCCTTGTCGAGCAGCTCGCGGGCGAGGTTCCACCCCACCTTCCCCGCGCCGACGACGATGATGTACATGCTCTCCGTTCCCTCCTACGTCGCCGCCGGCGCGTCGTCGGGGGAGCCGCCGCGGGCGGCCGCGCTGCGGACCTCGCCCTCGAGCAGGTCGATCGCGACCCGGGTCGGGCAGACCGTGTTCAGGCCCTGGCGCTGGTACCACTCGGCCCGCAGCGGGTCGAGCACGCGGGCGATCACGGTCGGCACCTCGTAGCGGCGCTGGGCGATCTGGGAGATGACGATGTTGGTGTTGTCGCCGTCGGTGGAGGCGATGAAGACGTCGGCGTTCTCGATCCCGGCCGCCTCCAGGGCCTCGGTCTCGAGGCCGGCGCCGACGGTGAACTGGCCGCCGAGGTCCTCCCAGCTCTTCTCCAGGCCCACCTCGAGCCGGGCGTGGGACTCCGGGTCCTCATCCAGGCAGGAGACTTGATGCCCCTCGCGGAGCATCGCCCTGGCGACCGAGGAGCCGACCCGGCCGCAACCGACGATCAGAACGAACATGCGGCGGATACTAGTCTGCCGCGCCCGGCTAGCCGGGTTCCGGCGGAGCCGTGAGCAGGACCCGGCATGGGGCTTTCTTCAGCACGTACTCGGTCGCCGCGCCGATCTCCGCCGGCTTGGCGGCGCCGATCCCGCCGAGGACGCCGCCGCCGCGGATCTTGGTCGGTGCCTCGCCCCCGATCACGATCGCTTCGGCGTTGCTGCGCCGGGCCGCCTCGAGGATCCCGGCGCCGACCTTGCGGGCGCGAATCACGTCGGTCACAACCTCGACGTCCTCGTACTCCTCCCCCACCTCGCGCGCCCGCTCCAGCGCCCGCCGCGCCTGCTCCTCGCGCTCCTTCGGCAGGGCAGCGTCGAGGGGCAGGGTGAGCGGGACCTCGATCACGTAGACGACGTCGAGCCGCGAGTCGTGGCCCCCCTTCGGCGTCCCCGCCTCCGCCGCCGCCAGCCGCCCGGCGGTGGCGACGATGTCGTCGTCGAACTTGGTCCCGAAGACCGGCACGAGGATGTTGCTGAATGCGATCTCCGGCACCTGCTTGGTCAGGGCCCGCTCGGTGACCGAGACCCGCTTGGTCAGGCTGGTGCCCTCGAAGACCTTGCGGTAGACGACGTAGAAGGTGAGGCCGAAGGCCATCCAGCCGAGCCCGACCCAGCGCGCGGTCGAGTGGTAGGCGAGGACGCTGAGGAAGGCGAGGGCGCTGACGAGCGCGGCGAAGATCGCCGGCAGCGGCAGCTCCGCCGGCCCCCAGGCGACCCCGAAGGGGATCCGGTAGGGACGCCGTTTTTCTGGCTTTTTCACCCGCAGGCGGATGATCGAGAGATGGGCGATCGTGATCGCCAGGGTGGCACCAAAGGCGTAGATCCCGGCCAGCAGCTTGACGCTGGTGGGGACGACGAGCCCGATCGCGATCAGGCCGCTGAGCAGAATCGCCACGTAGGGCGTCGCGGTGCGCCGGTGCAGCTTGCCGAGCCAGCTGGGGATCTGGCGGTTGATCGCCAGCGTGTAGATGTGGCGGGAGACGCCGAGCATCGAGGTGCTGGCGGCCCAGATCAGCACCGGGGTGGCGACGGCGGCCACCAACCAGCGCATGGTTTCGGCGACCCAGGCCGGTTCGTAGGCGGAGACCACCCCCAGCACCGGCTCCTCGACGAACTCGCTGCCGAGCGCGGTGTGCGGGCCGTCGGGGCCGCCGACGACCGGCACCGCCATCAGCGCGATCGCCGCCATCCCGGCGTAGACCAGCGGCACCCCGATCGCGCCGACGATCGTCACCCGCCGCAGGTCCTCGCGGCTGACGTCGATGTCCGGGGCGAGGTCGGAGGCGGCCTCGATCCCGGCGTAGGCGAGCATCGCCACCACCGCGGCGTAGACGATGTCGCGGAAGCTGGGGTCGGTGAAGAGGTCGAGCTGGTCGGTCAGCCGGTCGGGGTGCATCACCGCCAGCAGGCCGACCACAATCACCGCCAGCTGCAGGCCGAGGTCGGCGAGGGCGAGGAAGGTCAGCGAGCCTTGCCGCTCGCGGCCGGTGACGTTGTAGATGTTGAGGACGCAGACGAGGCCGATCACCGCCGCCGCGATCCCCACCTCCCAGCCCGGCCGGGCGAAGTCGCCGCTGACCGGCTCCAAGTAGTGCGGGACCGAGATCGCGGCCAGCGCGATCACGATCAGGTAGTCGATCAGGATCGCCCAGCCGGCGACGAAGGCGATCAGCTCGTTGAAGGCGTGGCGGGCAAAGGTCGAGGAGCCGCCGCGCTCGCGGAACATCGCCCCGCCCTCGACGTAGGTGAGGGTGGTGAGGCCGAAGAGGAGGCCGGCAGCGAGAAAGATCAGCGGGGTCAGCCCGAGGCCGCGGTCGGCGACGACGCCGAGGGCGAAGTAGATCGAGAAGCCGACGGCCGAGTAGGCGGCGGCGAAGAGCGCCGGGACCCCGAGCCCCCGCATCAGCACCGGCTCCGAGCGCGGCTCCTGCGGTCGCGGCGGGCGGTTGCCGTCGCCGCCGGCCGGCGCCTCCGGCGTGCTCACTGGCCCATCCGCGAGCCCAGCCACAGCCGGCCGGCGCCGACGAGCAGGAAGGCGACCCCCATGAGGAAGCCGAGCGAGAGCGGGCCGCCGCCGTTGGCGAGGGTGACGACCAGCACCGCCAGCCCGATCGCGACGAAGGTCAGCGAGAAGGCGCGGACGGTGGCGCGGTAGACGCGCTCGCCGCTCACCGTGCCACCTCGGCGAGGGCGGCTCCGGGTAGGGCCGGGGGCTTGTCGGTGGGGTCGGAGACGACGATCACGCGGCAGGGTCGCTCGCCGAGGACCGTCTGCAGGGTCTTGTCGTAGAGCGGGACGCCGTTGCGGTAGCGGAGGCCGACGACGATCGCCTCCGCCTTGATCTCCGCCGCCTCATCGGCGACCGAGTAGCCGGCCTGGCCAGGCCGCACCCGGGCGACGTGGCCGGTCACCCGCTGGCCGCCGATCAGTTTCGCCTCCTCGATCTTCTGCTGCGCCTCCTCTTCGCGCTCGGGCATCTCCGCGTTCAGAGGCAGGTTGGTGGGCACGGTCATCATCGAGTGGACGTGGATGCCGCGGCGGCGCTTGCCGGCGAGCTTGACCGCCGTCGCCACCATCTCCGGCGAGAAGGTTTCGTCGTCCTCGAAACCGACGAGCACGCTTCGGTACTCGACCTCCTCGACCCCGAGCGGCTCCGGCAGCAGCACCTTCACGGTCTGCGTCAGCGGCAGCTTCTGGTTGCGCCGGTAGAGGACGTAGACGGCGACGCCGAGGACCATCCAGCCGAGCCCAACGACGAGCGTGCGCGGGTTCAGGGCCATCACCACCAGCCAGGCGATGAAGGTGCCGAGGCCGCCGAGGACGGCACTGACCGGGACCTCGACCCCGAAAGCGCGGACGTTGAACGGCGGCTTCCAGGTGCGGGCGACATCCGGCTGGACGCGCCGCAGCTGGATCACGGCGACGTGGGCGATCGTGAACGAGAGCATCGCCCCGAACGAGTACATCGTCGCCAGGAAGTCGGTCTGCCCCGGCAACAGGGTGACGATCGCGATCGCGGCGAAGATCAGGATCGCGATGTAGGGGGTGCGGTACTTCGGGTGGACCTGGCGCAGCCCCTCGGGCAGCTGCCGGTGCTGGCCCATCGAGTAGGTGAGGCGGGAGACGCCGATCAAGCCGGCGTTGGTCGCGATCAGGAGGATGACTGCCGCGAGGATGCCGACGTAGTAGCGGAGGATTTCGGTCGGCAGGTTCGCGAGGCCGAGGTTCTCGACGATGCCGAGGATCGGGTCGTCGGCGAAGGTCGAGCCGAGCGCGGTCGAGTAGTGGCCGGCGGCGTCCTGGGTCACCGGCATCGCCGAGAGGGCAACGATCGGGATCAGCAGGTAGAGGCCGAGGACGGCGACCACCGTGAGGCCGACGCTGCGGGGGATCGTGCGGGCCGCGTCCTTGGCCTCCTCGGCCATGTTGGAGATCGTCTCGATCCCGGTGTAGGCGATCATCCCGACCGCGATCCCGAGCAAGAAGTCGCTCCAGGTTGGGGCGACGCCGAGGTGGACGTTGTCGACGAGGACCTGCGGGCTGAGGACGAGGACGACGCCGATGCCGACCAGGATCACCTGGGTGGCGAGGTCGGCGACGGCGAGGACCAGGTTCAGTTTCGCCGACTCCTCGGTGCCGCGGATGTTGATCAGGGCGAGGCCGACGATCAGGACGGCGCCGCCGATGATGTCGCCGGGACTGTCACCGAGCCAGGGCCAGAAGACGGCCAGGTAGTGGGGCACGAAGAAGGCCGAGATCGCGACCGTGATCGTGTAGTTGAGCATCTGCCCCCAGGCGGCGATGAAGCTGACCAGCTCGTTGAAGGCATGGCGGGCGAAGCTGGAGGAGCCGCCGGCCTCGGGGAACATCACCGTCGCCTCGGCGTAAGTGGCGGCGGTGGCGGCGAAGATCAGCCCGGAGATGACGAAGGCGACCGGGGTGAGGCCGAGGGCGAAGGCGGCGGTGACGCCGAGCGCGTAGTAGATCGAGGAGCCGACATTGCCGTAGGCGGCGGAGAACAGCGCTCCGACGCCGTGGACGCGGCTCAGCGATTCGTCTCTGGGGATTCGCTGGGCCATCTATGAAGAACGAGGACGGGTCACTCAGACCGAATATACGGACGCGGCTGGCGCCCTCCGCACGTGGGATCGGTTCAGCTCGGCGGGCGCGGTGCAGCCGCAGAGGCCGAGGGTCAGCTCCAGCTCGGCTCGGAGGAGGCCGAGGACGGAGGCGACCCCCTCGCTGCCGGCCGCCGCCAGGCCCCAGAGGGCGGGCCGGCCGACCAGCACCGCGTCGGCGCCGAGAGCGAGCGCGGTGGCGACGTCGATGCCGCGGCGGATGCCGCCGTCGACCAGCAGCGTCCCCCGCCCCTCGAGCGCATCGGCTACCTCCGGCAGCGCCTCGGCGGTAGCGAGGCAGCGGTCGAGCTGGCGGCCGCCGTGGTTGGAGACGACGACGCCGGCGGCGCCGTGCTCGACCGCCAGCTCCGCGTCCTCAGGGGTGACGAGGCCCTTGGCGAGGACCGGTATCTCGCATTCGGAAGCAAGGTCGCCGATGTCGTCCCAGGTGAGAGCGTGGTTCATCAGCGCGAAGGTCTGCTCGATCGTCAGCGCCTGCTCGCCGCCGGTGGCGGCGGTCAGGCTCGGCGTCCCCAGCTTCTTCGGCAGCGTGAAGCAGTTGCGGCGGTCGCGCTCGCGGTTGCCGCCAGGCGGGGCGTCGGCGGTGACCAGGATCGCCTCGAAGCCGGCCTCGATCGCCTCGTCCATCAGCGCCCGGGTAACACCCGCGTCCTTGAACGCGTAGAGCTGGAACAGGTGGCGGCCGCCGGGCGCGGCGGCGGCGACCTCGGCCGGCCGGGTGGTCGAGAGCGTCGAGAGGCACATCGCGGTGCCGGCCGCGGCGGCGCCGCGGGCCGTCCCCGCCTCGGCTTCGGGATGCGCCATCCGCTGATAGGCGACGGGAGCGACGAGGACCGGCATATCCACCGGCTTGCCCAGCAGCTCGGTCCGGGTAGAGACCGCGCGCACGTCGTTCAGCACCCGCGGCCGCAGCCGCCAGTGGCTCCAGGCAGTGACGTTCTCCCGCAGCGTCAGCTCGTCGCCGGCGCCGCCGGCGAAGTAGTCCCGCGGGCCCTGCTCGAGCTTCGCTTCGCCCTCCCGCTGGGCGTCGGCGACGTTGATCCAGTCCGAGATCACGGCGGGAACCTACTGCGACCGAGGACCGGGCCACAACACCCTCTACGTGCTGGGGGGAGGGTGTTGTGGCCCGGTCCTATGCTGCCGCGATATGAATCGGCCGCGCCGCCCGACGCCCAGGCAAATCCGCAGCCGCAGAGCGGCGGCGCTCATCGTCCTCGCCGTGTTCGCCACCGCCGCCCTCTACCTCGCCCTCACCGCCACCGTCTTCGCGCCGGCGAACGAGCATGGGGCGCGGGTGGTTGACATGAACCTCCGGAGCCAGGCAGTGGGCCGGAAGCTTGGCGTCAACGTCGTGGTACCGGCGAAGAGCAAGCCCCGAGGCGACCGACCCCTCCTGGTCTTCCTCCACGGCCGCGGCGGCTCCAAGGAGACGTTCCTCGGCAACGAGGCGGTCTACGAAGGCCTGGCGAAGCTTGGCCGCAGGGCCCCGATCGTCGCCTTCCCCGACGGCGGCGATCACAGCTACTGGCACGACCGCCGGGAAGGCGACTGGGGCAGGTACGTGATGCGGGAAGTGATCCCGGCGGTGGAACGGCGCTTCGGGACCGATCCTCACGCGGTCGCGATCGGAGGCATCTCGATGGGCGGCTTCGGCGCCTACGACTTGGCGCTGCTGCACCCGAACCGCTTCTGCGCGGTCGGCGGCCACTCCCCCGCCCTCTGGTTCGACGGCGGCGAAACGGCGCCGGGCGCCTTCGACGATGCCGCCGACTTCGACCGCAACGACGTCGTCGGCATGGTCCGCGGCAATCCCGACGCCTTCGCGGGAATGCGGCTCTGGAACGACTACGGGGACGCGGATCCCTTCCGCGTCTACGACGAAGGGTTCGTCGACTACCTCGAAGCCGACGGCGCCGACCTCAGCGCCCACTCCTGGAGCGGCGGCCACGACGGCGCCTACTGGACCCGGCACTGGCCCGCGTACCTGCGCTTCTACGCGAACTCACTCGCCAGCTGCGGTTAGTCAGATTATCCCGGTGTCGCTTTTGTTACCTATAAGGAAACAAAGGCGACACGCCCTCAGTGCCCAGGCGAACCAGCGGGCGGAACGCTTCTCGGCGGCGCCGGACCCCAGCTTTCGCGGCCATCGGTGGTCGCGATCGGGATCTTCGGGCCGGCGAGGGCGGGGGTGTCGAAGGTGACGTCGGCGACCGCCTTCACCCGCGAGAGCACCTCGCGCACGGCGCTCTTGCGGCCCTGGTAGCCCCAATTCCGGAGGTCGGAAGTGAGGCCGGTGGCGTCGATCCCCGCCGCGTCGGCGAGGTAGAGCGCCCGCGGCATATGAAAGCCCTGGGTGATGACAACGGCCTCGTTGACGCCGAAGATACTGCGCGCCCGCACCATCGTCGCCCAGGTATCGAAGCCGGCGTGGTCCTCGAAGACGTCCTCCGGCTCCACCCCGTCACGCACCAGGGCCTTCCGCATCGTGTCCGGCTCGTCGTACTTCCAGGTTCCGTGGTCGCCGGAGACGAGGATCTTCTCCACCTTTCCCGCCTGCCAGAGCGCGGCGGCCTGCTTGACCCGGTCGGCGAGCATCGCACTCATCTCCCCGTCCGGCTTCACCAGAGCCCCGGGCACGATCGCAACTTCGGTCCTCGGCACGTCGGCGACCTTCGAGGTCGAGTCGGCACCTTGGGTGAGGACGTAGACGTTGGCGAGCGCGACCAGGAGCACCATCGCCACCGCCCCGCCGATCGCCAGCTTCGAAAGCCGCGGCCAGCGCCGGAACGGGTACGTCGCGATGTGGATCAGCCCCCGCAAGGCGCAAACGCTAACAACTGGAAGCGAGCGATAATCCCAGGATGAACGAGCAGCAGGCAAAGGACCAGTGCGCTCGGCTGGCAGTCGAGCACCCCGACCGGGAGACCCACCGTTGGGTCCCAGTCCAGGGCAAGGACGGCGACTGGTCGGTGGCCAAGATCAACCTCCCGCCCGTCACCAAGCCCACCGGCACCGAAACCCGCGCGACCAAGTCAGACGCCGAGGACCCCCGCCAGCTCCCGCCCTGGCTGGACCCCCCGCGCGGCGGCCTCGCCTAACGCTGAGACCGCAAAAACCCTTCCTCAAGAAGGAATTTTGCGGTCTCGCGATCCATGCCGCCGCTGAGAACGCAAGAGCCGGACCGCACCGACCTCCTACCTGAGAAGGAGAGGTTGGTGCGGCCCGGCTCGGACCAGCTAAGTACTCCTAGAACTTGACGATCGGGATGATCAGGATGGCGACGATGTTCGCCACCTTGATCATCGGGTTGATCGCCGGGCCGGCCGTGTCCTTGTAGGGATCGCCGACGGTGTCGCCGGTCACCGAGGCTTCGTGCGCCGGTGAGCCTTTGCCGCCGTGGGCGCCGTCCTCGATCAGCTTCTTCGCGTTGTCCCAGGCGCCGCCGCCGGCGGTCATGCTGATCGCGGCGAAAAGGCCGACGACGATGACGCCGATCAGGAGGCCGCCGAGCGCGTCGACGCTGAGCAGGCCGACGATCACCGGGACGACGATCGGGATCAGCGCCGGCAGGATCATCTCTTTCTGCGCAGCGGCGGTGACGATGGCGACCGTTTTGCCGTACTCCGGTTTTTCGGTCCCCTCCATGATCCCGGGGTGCTCGCGGAACTGCTCGCGGACCTGTTCGACCACCTGGCCGCCGGCGCGACCGACGGCCTCGATCGCGAAGGCCGCGAACAGGTAGACCATCATGCCGCCGATGATCAGCCCGATCAGCACGTCGGGGCTGGAGAGGTTGAAGAGGCCGTTGAGGTCGAAGCCCTGCGGCGCCTCCTCGGCCAATTCGCTCTTGAAGGCAGCGAACAGCACCAGCGCGGCGAGCGCGGCGGAGCCGATCGCGTAACCCTTGGTCACGGCCTTGGTCGTGTTGCCGACCGCGTCGAGCGGGTCGGTGACGTTGCGGACGTCCTCCGGCAGCTCCGCCATCTCGGCGATGCCGCCGGCGTTGTCGGTGATCGGCCCGAAGGCGTCGAGCGCAACGATCAGGCCGCAGAGCGAGAGCTGGGCCATCACGGCGATGCCGATGCCGTAGATGCCGGCGAGCTCGTTAGCCCCCAGGATCGCAAAGGCGATGACGAGCGCCGGCGCGGCCGTCGACTGGAAGCCCTGGGCAAGGCCCTGGATGATGTTGGTCGCGTGCCCGGTCTCGGAAGCCTGGGCGATCGTCTTCACCGGCCGGAACCGGGTCGACGTATAAAATTCGGTAATCACGAACAGCAGCGCCGTGACCGCGATTCCGATCACCGCGCAGAGCCAGAGGTCGGTGACGCTGACCGCGGTGGCCGCGGCATCGGCGAAGCCGAGCTTGACCGGATCGCTCATCAGCCAGTCCGTGATCGGGTAGAAGGCGGCGATCGAGATCACGCCGGCCAGGATCACGCCCTGGTAGAGCGCGCCCTCGACGCGATCGGACTTCGTCCGCACCACCAGTGCCCCGATGATCGAGGCGATGATCGCGACGCCGCCGATCACCAGCGGGTAGATCGCGACGTTGCTGGCGTAGTCCGAGGTGAAGGTGAGAACGCCGAGCAGCATCACCGCGACGGTCGTCACGGCGTAGGTCTCGAACAGGTCGGCCGCCATGCCGGCGCAGTCGCCGACGTTGTCGCCGACGTTGTCGGCGATCACGGCCGGGTTGCGCGGGTCGTCCTCGGGGATCCCCGCCTCGACCTTGCCGACCAGGTCGGCACCGACGTCGGCGGCCTTGGTGAAGATGCCGCCGCCCAGACGGGCGAAGACCGAGATCAGCGAACCGCCGAAGCCGAGGCCGATCAGGGCGTCGACGGCCTCCTTGTCGCTCGAACCGGTGAGAACCAGGATCCCGTAGTAGCCGGCGACGCCGAGCAGCGCCAGGCCGACGACGAGCAGACCGGTGACCGAGCCGCCTTTGAAGGCGACGTCGAGCGCCGGCGGCACGCCGCCGCGGGCGGCCTCGGCGACGCGGGAGTTGGCCCGCACCGAGACGTTCATCCCGATGAAGCCGGTGGCACCCGAGAGCGTCGCGCCGATCAGGAAGCCGATCGCGGTCTTGTAGTCCTGCAGCACCAGCAGCAGCACGGCAATCGGCAGCGCCAGGGCGGCGATGATCGTGTACTGGCGGTTCAGGTAGGCCTGCGCGCCTTCCTGCACAGCGCCGGAAATTTCCTGCATGCGGTCGTTGCCGGCAGGCTTCGCCAGCAGGCGCTGGGTGACGAGAAGTCCGTAGATGACGGCGGCGCCCGCGCAGACGAGGGCGACAACTACGCCGTATTCGGTCAGAAAGTCGGTCAAGTTCCTATTCCTCCGGTGGTTTGAGCGGCGCGGGAGTCTATAGACGACGGCGGCGCAAGCGCGTCGAGGCCCGCTTCAGGAGCGGATTGCGAAGCTGAAGCGGTAGTTCAGGCGCGCTCGGAGGCCCTGGCCCCCGCGTAGGTCCGCCGCGTCTCGGCAACGGCATCGCGGTAGACGTCCTCAATCGAGACCCCGGAATCGAGCGCCTCGCGCGCCCGCTCGGCGCCGTTGCGCTCGGGCAGGCTGAGGTCGAGACCGAGCCGCGAGCGCGCCGGCTCGCTCCAGGCGAGAACCCGCTCCAGCAGCGAGCGCGTCGGCACCTCCTCCCGGCGCCTCCAGTCGACCATCCGCCCCCCGGCGCCGAAGCGAATCGCCCGCCAGAGGTTCTCCTCGATCTCGCGATCGGCGAGCGGCGGACCCTTGCCGTCGTAGCCGTGCTCGTCGTAGTCGAGCGCGGCCTGGGCGATACAGGCGGCGATCAGCCCCGCCAGGGCGAAGGAGTCGTCGCCGCGGGTCTGCGCGTCGCAGATCCGCACCTCGACGGTGCCGAAGCTGTGGTGCGGCCGCACGCTCCACCACAGCTGCGTCGACTCGACGACCGAGCCGAAGCGCTCGAGATCGTTGACGAAGCCGGCGTAGGTCTCCCAGTCGCCGAAGGCCGAAGGGACCCCGCAGCGGGGGAAGGTGCGGGTGAAGATCTCGGTGCGGACGCTGTGCAGCCCGGAATCTCGTCGGTCGAGGAAGGGCGAGTTGGCCGAGGCCGCGAGCAGCAACGGCAACAGCTCGCGCAGCCGGTCGCAGACGGCGATCGCCCGATCCGCCCCCCGCACGCCCATGTGCAGGTGCAGGCTCCAGGTGTTGTTGCGCTGCGCCACCCAGCCGAGTTCGCTGCGGAGCCGGTTGTAGTGCGGGGTGTCGATGATCCGCTGGTCGAGGTAGTCGGCCCAGGGATGGGTCCCCATCGCCCCCAGCGTCAGCCCCAGGCCGCCCGCGACCTCAAACAGCCGCGCCCGCCGCTCGCGCTGGCGCTCGACGGCTTCGCCGAAATTCTCCGAGCGCCCGGAGCGGATCTCGACCTCGGAGGCGATCAGCTCCCCCGCTGCCGACTCGGCCAGCAGCTCGTCCTCCTGGCAGGCGGCGTAGACGTCCTCGAAGCGGTGCTCCAGCTCCAGCGTCCGCGGGTCGAGGATCGCGAACTCCTCCTCGAGGCCGATCGTGAAGTCCTGCGAGGACTCGAACTTCTCGCGGGCGAGATCGAGGTCTAGGGACACGTTCCGCTGGGGGCCGTCAGGCCAGGTAGAAGTAGAGCGCGTAGAGCAGGTCGACGGCGGGGCTGGAGGTGTGGACCGTCACCTCCGGCGGCACCTGCAGGAGCTGCTCGGAGTAGTTGAAGATGATCTTCACCCCGGCTTTGACGAGGCGGTCGGCTACGTCCTGGGCCGCCTCGGCCGGGACCGCGAGGACTCCGACGACGATCTCCTCCTCGGCGACGACCGCCGGCAGGTCGCCGATGTCGCGCACGGTCAGCTCGCCGATCGGGTTGCCGACGACGGTCGGGTCGCTGTCGAAGACGGCGACGACCTGGAAGCCGTGGTCGGCGAAGATCGAGGAGGTGGCAATCGCCTGGCCGAGGTTGCCGGCGCCGAAGAGGGCGATGTTGTGCTGGCCGGAGGTGCGGAGGATCTTGCGGATCTCCGAGACCAGCGACTCGACGTTGTAGCCGACGCCGCGCTTGCCGAACTTGCCGAAGCCGGAGAGGTCGCGACGGATCTGGGTGGGGTTGATGTGGGTGTACTCGGAAAGCTCCTGCGAGGAGATCGTCTCCCGCCCCATCTTTCGCGCCTGGGTCAGCACCTGCAGGTAGCGCGAGAGCCGGGCGGCGACGCCCAGCGAGAGACGCTCGCCTTCGACTGGAAACGCCCCTGCGGCGTCGAACTCCTCGATCACCTCGACCATGCCCCCACAGTATCGAGCCTGGCCGTGAGCGCCGTGCGGTCGAGGATCAGCTCCGAGACCTCGACCCCGTCGACCTCGACCACCGGGATCCGCTCCAGGTGGCGCCGCAGCAGCAGCTCGTTGCTCTCGATGTCGACCTCGTGCAGGTTGAAGCGGTAGCCCTCGGCGTGCAGGGCGACGATCTGCTGCAGCGCTTCCTCGCAGAGATGACACCCGGGACGGGAGTAGACGACGACGTCGGCCATCGCTCAGTGCGGGACCGCGGCCTTGGTTTCGCCACTGGCGAAGGCGTCGTAGCCGAGGTAGTCGGGATACGGGATCGGCTCGACGTAGCGCGCGGCCGAGCCGATCATCGCCGCATTGTCGGTGCAGAGCGTGATCGGGACCAGCTTCAGCCGCACCCCCATCTCCTCGCAGAGGCGGCCGACCGCCTCGCGCAGCGGCCCGTTGGCGGCGACGCCGCCGCCGAGCGCGACCGCCTCCCACTCCCCCTTCTTCAGCGCCCGCTTCAGCTTCGCGGTCAGCTGCTCGACGACGGCGGCCTGGAAGGAGGCGGCGACGTCGGCGCGGCGCGCCTGCACGCCCTCGGGGCCGAGCTCGCGGCAGCGGTAGAGGACCGCGGTCTTGAGGCCGCTGAAGCTGAAGTCGAGGCCGGGGTTGCGCGACATCGCCACCGGCATCTCGAAGGCCCCGGGGTCCCCCGCCTCGGCCTCGCGCTGGACCGCCGGCCCGCCCGGGTACCCGAGCCCGAGCAGCCGCGCCGACTTGTCGAAGGCCTCGCCGGCGGCGTCGTCGAGGGTCTGGCCGAGCAGCTCGTACCCCTCGTGGTCGCGGACGCCGGCGAGCAGCGTGTGGCCGCCGCTGGCGATCAGGCAGAGGAAGGGCGGTTCCAGCGGCTCGGGCTCGAGGAAGTTGGCGGCGACGTGTCCCTGAAGGTGGTCGACCGGGATGAAGGGAAGGCGGCGCGCCGCGGCGATCCCCTTGGCGGCGCTGATCCCCACCAGCAGCGCCCCGATCAGGCCGGGGCCGGCGGTCGCGGCGACGGCCTCGATCTCGGGCAGGGTCACCCCCGCCTCCCCCAGCGCCGCCTCGACCACAGGCTCGACCAGCTCCAAATGGTGGCGGGCCGCGACCTCGGGGACGACGCCGCCGAAGCCCTCGTGGGCCTTCGCCTGCGAGGAGATCACGTTGCTGAGGATCCGCGGACCGTCGAGGACGGCGGCGCAGGTGTCGTCGCAGGAGGTCTCGATCGCCAGCAGCATCAGTCGGTCCTCATCAGCGGCTCGCTCCAGTCACTTCAGTCCAGCCACATGATCAGGGCGTCCTCGCCGTTGTCGTGGTAGTAGCGAGGACGGACCCCGGCGGAGCGGAACCCGAAGCGTTCATACATCCCGATCGCGCGGTGGTTGGAGACGCGGACCTCGAGCGTGAACGGCAACCCGCCCTGCGACTCCTCGATCAGGCGCCGCATCAGCTGCCCGGCGACGCCGCTGCCGCGGCTGTCGGGGGCGACGGCGATGTTCATCAGGTGCCAGACCTGGTCGTAGCGGGAGCAGATCACGTAGCCGAGCAACTCCTCGCCGGCGCTGGCGGCGAGGCAGATGCCCGAGGGCTTTGAGAGCTCGAGCACGAACATCGCCAGCGACCAGGGGGTCGGGAACGAGCGCCGCTCGATCGAGATCACCGCCGGCAGGTCGCTGTAGGCGAGCCTGCGGACCTGGACCTCTCGTTTCAGCTCATTTGGCTCTTTGTGAAGCGTCTCGCTCACGCCACCGCTCCGCGTCTGGGGGTCTCAGGTAGATCGGGGCGAGCCCGTCGGGCTCCGTGCCGCCCGCCGCCGCCAGCGCGCAGACGTGACGCGCGGCGACCCGGTGGACGGGATCGGAATCGTCCCCTATCCGGACGCCGTCTCGGGCCAGCTCGTCCCGGAATCGTACCGCCCCCGAGCCGGCGACCACCGGCGTTTCTTCCAGCCCCGCCACCCGCTCGGCCAGCTGCTCGGGCCGGTAGACGGCAGGCTCCCAGATCCGCGACCCGTCGGCCTCGTAGAGGGTGGCGAAGACCTCGCCGCGCCAGCCGTCCAGCACCGGAAGCATTCGCCTGTTCCTTTTCGTTGCTATGCCACCAGAAGGAACAGTCGAAGCGTCGGCCTCGGCGATCCCCGCGGCCAGGGCGTCGAGCGTGCAGACTCCGCGCGCCGGCAGGCCGAGGCTGACGCCGAGCCCGCGGGCGCTGGCGATCCCGACCCGGAGGCCGGTGAAGGTGCCGGGGCCGAGGCCGACCGCGAGCAGGTCGACCGCCCCCCAGCCGCCGGCCGCCGCGGCCGCCCGCTCGACCTCCTCCAGCAACCGGGTCGCGTGCAGGGGCCTCCCCTCGGGGGAAAGCCCCAGCTGCGACTGGTGCAGGACCTCGCCGTCGCGCCAGGCGCAGGCGACGGTGTCGACCGTCGCGGTGTCGAAGCCGACGACTACCAGGGGCGCTACCCCGTCACCGTGAAAGCCCAGGAACCGACTTTCTTTCCTTTGACGTACCAGCTGACGACATGCTTGCCGGGGATCGTCGAGGTGATCTTGTTGACGTAGAGGGTCCCCTGCTCGGCTTCCTGAGCCTGGGCGCAGAGGTTTTTGCCGCTCGGGAACTTGACGCAGACGCTGTAGGAGACTTCGCCGGCGAGGCTTTTGAAGAAGGCGCCCTTCTTGGCTTTCTTCGGGCACTTGTGGGCGGGCTTAGCGTTGCGGGAGACCCCACAGCCGACGTAGTGCTTGTAGGCGGCCGCGCTGGCCGAAGCGGGCACCGCCGCGATCAGCAATCCGCTCACCAACATCACCGCCGCGAGCGCCTTCAGTCCCTTCATCCGTCCTAGCCTTTCTCGTCGAGTTCCGAGCGCCGATGCTAGCTGGCGCACCTACCCTGAACACTCTCGGCCCGGGTTTGGTGCGCCGCTGTCCCCCTCTACCCATTCCAGTCGACCTCGATCCGCCGCCGCTCCTCGTCGACGTGGGCGAGGCGGACCTCCAAGGCGGGGCGGTCGAGGCGGCCGGAGCCGGCTCCCGGCCACTCGACGAAGCCGACACCCTCCGGGCGCAGGTAGTCGTCCAGCAGGGCGGGGTCCTCGCCCTCCAGCGTCTGCAGGCGGTAGAGGTCGAGGTGGGAGACCGGGAGCCGGCCGCCCTCGTAGCGCTGGCCGATCGTGAAGGTCGGCGAGGTGACCGGGCCGGGAACGCCGAGGGCGCGACAGGCGCCGCGGACCAGGGTCGTCTTGCCGGTCCCGAGCTCACCGGAGAGGAGGACGATGTCGCCCGGCCGCAGGCGAGCGGCGATGCGGGCGCCGAGCTCTTCGGTCTCGGCAGCGCCGTGGGTTTCGAGGACCTCCGCTGACATCGCTGCCCCCTCTACCCGAAGAAGCCGAGCTGGTCGGCCGGCGGCGGGGGCGGCGCGTTCTCGCCGGCTTCGGCCTCGGCGATCTCCTCCGCGCTCGGCACCGGCTCGGGCAGCGGCCGCTGCAGCAGCTCCGGGATCGTCGCGAAGTCGGCCCGCAGCGTCTCCTTGACGGCGGGGGTGCGGAGGGCGGCGGCAGGGTGGAACAGCGGCAACAGGTAGACGGTGCGGCCGCCGAGCTCGTGCACCTGCGGAGTCCCGCGCACCTTGGTGATCCCGGTCGGGCTGCCGGTCAGCAGCTTCGTCGCGAAGTTGCCGAGGGTGCAGAGGACGCGCGGCTCGATCAGCCGCACCTGCTCAAACAGGTAGGGCTCGCAGGCCTGGATCTCACCCGGCTGGGGGTCGCGGTTGCCGGGCGGGCGCGACTTGAGCACGTTGGCGATGAAGACGTCGTCGCGGGCGAGGCCGATCTCCCCCAGCATCTGGTTCAGCAGCTGGCCGGCGCGGCCGACGAAGGGCAGCCCCTGGCGGTCCTCTTCGGCGCCCGGCGCCTCGCCGACGAACATCAGATTGGCATCGGCGTTGCCGGCGCCGAAGACCGCCTTGGTCCGGGTCTCATAGAGGGGGCATTTGGTGCAGCCCTGGACCTCCTTGTAGAGGTCGACCAGCCGCTCCCGCCGCTCCTCGGCGGTGGCGCTCACGGCTTCTCCCCCGCCGCCCGCCGCTTCTTCGCTTCGCCGATCCGCTCCTCGCGGGCCGATTCCCGCTCCCGTCGCTGCGATTCGTCCGAGCGCACAGCGGCGCCGCGCGGCTGGCGCCCGGGCGGCGAGACCTCGGAATAGAGGCGGCGACTGCGCTCGGCGCCACATCTGGGACAGGCGACCGCCTCCCCCGCCGCGACCAGCTCCTCGAAGCGCTCCCCGCACTCCCCGCACTCGAACTCGTAGATCGGCATGCCGCCCCATCGTAGTTCGCCGCAACCCGGATCCGAGCGCTCGAATACTCTGCGCCGATGACGGCAAGGGGGCGCCTGCTGGTTTTTGTTTGCGCGCTGACGGCGCTGATGGCGCTTCCCGTAGACGTGAGCGCAAAACCTGGCTACTTCGTCGCCCCCCGCTTCCACTACGCGAAAATTGTCCTCAGAGGGAGCAATGGCTACCACCTCCGGATTCACGGCTTTCCAGGCAACGTCGACATAAGCGCTGAGAAGGGGAACGCGGAGGTTGGCTACTACTCGTCCAGCGGCACCTTCCGCCATGACCGGATTCGAGCCAAGCTCCCCGGCGTGGGGATGGTCGATCTCCGCTTTCAAGAGCAACGCAGGAGTCGCGAGGAACCCGCGGACAACTGCACCGGGCCCGGAGAACTTGTGCGGAGTGGATTTTTCAAAGGCAGGGTGCGGATCCAGGGGGAACGCGACTACACCCGCGTCAACGTCCGTAGCGCCCGCGGCAAGATATTCGACGACCCGAAGCAGACCTGCCGTCGTGACGGCCGCGCCAGGCACAGCGCCGCCGCCCAGGAAGAGCTGGTCGAAGCGGCAGCGAGGCGCGGGCGCGGGTTTCTCAGCTTCTCCGCCAACGAGTGGATGCCGTTCGCCGGTTCCCGCCCCGTCTTCTTCCACGCCCATCTGGCGCGCCTGCGAAGCAAGATGTTGATCACCAACTCGGTCGATGCCTATACCGAAGATCCGAAGGATGTCGTCGTGGGCAGACCTCCGCTTGCCGCGTCGGTGGAGCCGCCAAAACCATTCACCGGAACCGCCATCTTTCAGCGCGAATCCGATGAAACCTTCACTTGGTTAGGAGACCTGGCGGTCGAGCTTCCCGGCATTGGACCTGTCGCCTTCGCAGGGCCCGGCTTCGAAGCCAAAGCCTGTACCGGCAGGATCTGCAAGGGGTCGGACTTCTCGGAGTTGCTGTCATGAAGATGGCGCACCCGACGCTTCTCGTCATGGCCCTAGCGGGCCTCCTGGCGCTCCCGGCCATCGCCGTGGGTGCCATCGGTAAGGCGGCGGAACTGAAGCTCGGGAGCTTTGAACTGGAGAACCCCAGCGGCTATGAGATCGAAGTCTTCAGCGTGCAGGAAAGCGGGCGGTCCACCATTGCCGCCGTCGGCGTCAAGACCGAACTGCTGGAGACGAACTACAACGTGCGGGCGGAACCCGGCCCGGGGATCCACGCGACGTTCGGATCGCTGGGCCAGCTCGACGTCAGCTTCAAGAGCCAGAAGAAGGCGGTCGAACGGCCGGAACGCGGCTGCAGGTGGATCTACGAATCGGGTGTCTTTCGCGGCACCTTCCACTTCGTCGGCGAGGGCGGCTACGTCAGCAGCGATGCGGTTGATCCGAAGGGTTCGATGATCCGACTCCCCGACGGCTTCTGCGGCTTCCTCGACGATCGCCGGGCGCGGCCGTTCCTCGGCTTGGAACAGAGGCTCCTGCAGGCGCGGGCCAGGGAAGCGGGTCGGGTCGTCTCCTTCGGGGCATCGCAGGAAGAGTTCGTCCGCCTGGTCTCTTTCAACGCCTCGCTGCAGGAACGCGTCGACGAGGTGAACATCGACCGCAGCGCCGCAACGCACGCCCGCAAGAGCGCCTTCACCAGCACCGGGACTGCCCGGGCCAGCGTCCGCCCACCCGAGCCTTTCAGCGGCACCGCTCTATTCCGCGACCCCGCCCGGCAGCCCGCCAGCTGGACCGGCACGCTCTCCGTCTCCTTCCTCGGCGCCCCCGAAGTCGCGCTCGCGGGCGAAGCCTTCCGCGCCAGGCTCTGCCCAAGGCTCTCGATCCTCTCGCGCTGCCTGAAGGGACGTTAGGCAATGAAGGCAGGGGGAGTTCTCGGCGTTCTGATCGCGTGCGCGCTGGTCATCGCGACGCCAGCCGCGGCCAGCCTCAAGCCTGACGACGTCGTCGTGCCGAAGGGCCTCCATCTGGGTGCCACCCTCCCCGCCGCCAACGGCTACGAAGCTGCGATCAGCACCAGCGGGCACCGGCAGGTGGTCCTCAGCTTCTCCCAGGGCAGCTACTCGATCTCCTACAAAACGCTGGGTTACGTCAGCCGCAAACGGATCTCGGCGGACTTCGGCCGGCTGGGCCACGTCTCCCTGCGCTTCCGCGGCAAGCGAAGCTCCCGTAGCGCCCGCGATCCGCTCTTACTCCACGACTGCAAAGGCCGCAGAGGAGTGGAGGAGCGCGGTCCCTTCCTCGGCAACGTCCGCTTCCGGGGAGAACGGGGTTTCACCAAGGTCAGCGTGCACCGCCTGAAGGGACGGGTGATGCGGTCGTACCGGCGGGTCTGCAAGGCACCCCCGTGGTACAGCGCCTTTGCCAGCCGCGACGAAAGCTACGAAGGCAAGGTCCTCGATGCGGTGGCGAGCGCCGACGGCGTCAAGAGAACGTTCGTGGCGATTGAATATAGCGTCGACCTAGGAGAAGGCGAACCGTTCGCACTCGCGCTGGTGGGGGCGACGCGCGAGGAGAAGGTAGAAGGAGTCGCCATCCACAAGTCCGCGTTCACTTTGGCCGAAAACGTCCTGCCGTTGAGCCGGCCCGGGAAGAGTCCGGTCACCGCCAAGGTGGCCCCCTGGTGGCCGTTCGTCGGCTCGGCCACCTACCGCGCCGAGGCCGGGCAGCCAGCCACCTGGACTGGACAGCTCGGTATCCGCTTCCCCGGCAGCGGTCAGGTGTCGCTGGCGGGACCCGAGTTTGAGGCCGAGCTCTGCCGAGCCGGATCGCTGCGTCGATTCCTGCACTGCGCCGAGACGATCACCGACGCGCGGCGGCTGCTTTACGGCAGCGGCTCCCACTCCCAGCCCTTGGCGCTGGCCAGGCTCTCCTCGCTGAGGTAGCGGCGGAACTCGTCGAGCTCGGCCGGCTCGACGCTGTAGACGTGCTGGGGCTCGGGGAAGTGGCGGCTGCGGACCTCGCGGCTGTAGCGGCTGACCGCCTCGACCATCGTCTCGTGGACGTCGGCGTAGCGCTTGACGAACTTCGCCATGTGGCCGGTGGTGATGCCGAGCAGGTCGTGGAAGACGAGGACCTGGCCGGAGGTGCCGGCGCCAGCGCCGATCCCGATCGTCGGAACCTCGAGCTTCTTGACGATCTCGTCGCTGATCGCCGAGGGGACGGCCTCGATCACGATCGCGAAGCAGCCGACCGACTGCAGCGCGAGGGAGTCCTCGAGCAGCTTGATCGCGCTCTTGGCGCTCTTGCCTTGGGCTTTGTAGCCGCCGAGGGCGGTCGCGGTCTGCGGAGTGAGGCCAATGTGGCCCATCACCGGGATGCCCGAGTTGACGATCGCCCGGGCGCGCTCGACGATGACGCCGCCGGCCTCCAGCTTGACGGCCTGGCAGCCGGTCTCCTTGACCAGCCGCTGGGCACTGCGGATCGCTTCCTCGTTGCTCGCCTCGTAGCTGCCCATCGGCATGTCGCCGACCATCAGCGGCGTCTTCAGGCCGCGGCGGACGGCTTTGCCGAGGATCACCATCTCGTCCATCGAGACCATCTCAGTCCCCGGGTAGCCGAGGACGACGTTGGCGGCGGAGTCGCCGACGAGGACGATGTCGACGCCGGCCGCCTCGGCGACGGTCGCCGAAGGGTAGTCGTAGGCGGTGACCATCACGATCGGCTCGCCGTTCGCCATCATTTCGCCGAGGCGTGGCAGGCTGACCGGTTTGCGGTCCGAGGAAGGTGCGGTGTGGGAGCGGCCGCCGGAGCTCATTTGAGCAGCACCTCCGGATGGCTGTCGATCGCGATCGCCTTGTTGTCGTCGTCGACGTGGACGACGACCGGGTCGTAGCGCTCGAGGTCCGCCTCGTCGTAGGCCCCAAAGGAGGCGACGATGATCTTGTGGCCGGGCGCGACCAGGTGGGCGGCGGCGCCGTTGACCTGCATCGTCCCCGAGCCTGGCTCGCCGTCGATCACGTAGGTGACGAAGCGGGAGCCGTTGTCGACGTCCCAGACGTGGACCTGCTCGTTGGTGATCAT
>Ga0307300_10000013_pt1 | contig 50940 bp, 48 predicted proteins | sample ER_DNA_181_FD_194492 | JGI IMG/M metagenome (GOLD analysis project Ga0307300, IMG submission 194492) | Bulk soil microbial communities from the East River watershed near Crested Butte, Colorado, United States - ER_DNA_181 | ecosystem: Environmental > Terrestrial > Soil > Floodplain | place... | reverse complement strand
TCGGCGCCCTCTGGAGCCTGACCCTGCCCGAGGTGCGACAGGCACTCCGGCCCCGCTCGCTCCTGCGCTTTCTCCTACGGCCGACGACCCTGGTCACGATCGCCGTCCTGATCGGCCTGGCGGTCCTTGTCACTCTCGTCGGCCCCTTCGGCTTCGCCAGCAGCTTCAAAAAGGTCGCGGGCAGCAACACCTACGGCCCCGTCTCTCCCCTCGAGGCCCTCGGAATCTGGCCAGCCTCCAACTACCGCCTGGACGCCGCCGGAGGAGCCCGCCTCCCGGGCCTGGCGGGAGCGATAGCCATCCTCGCCCTACTGGCAGGCGTCGCCTGGTGGGTGCGCCGCCGGGAACTGACCATCCCAATCGCCCTAGGCGCCGCATGGCTCCTCTACCTCCTTTCACTCCCCTCCAGCGGCGACTACTCCCAGGCCAAGGCCCTGATGATCGTCTCCCCCTTGGCGATGCTGGTAATCGTCCGGCCGCTACTGGAGGAATTCCCGGGGCGGAGGGGCAGGGGGGTCCCTGCTCCAGACACTCAACATCGAGCACCGCGAGATGTGTCTGGAGTGGGGACCCCCCTGCCCCGACCCCTCGCACAAATCGCATGGACCCTGCTGGCAGTGGCCTTTATAGGAGGCGCCGTCTACTCCAGCTTCCTAGCGCTGAGAGATGCCCCCGCCGGCCCCGCCGGCCACGGCTCCGAGCTCGAGGCGTTCCTGCCGATCCTGCAGGGCCAGCCCGTCCTCTACGCCGGTCAGGACCGCTACGCCGCCTACGAGCTGCTCGGCGCCGACACCCACGTGCCGCTTGTCGAGTTCCCCGACGACGCCGTCTCCCCCAACCCGGAAAAGCCGTTCGACACCGGCGACGCCTACAGCCCGATCGACTTCGACTCCTTCTCGCGCGGCACGCTCGACCGCGTCTCCTACGTGATCACCGGCCGCGCCGCCTGGAACAGCCAGGCGCCGCCGAACTTCAAGCGCGTCGACGCCACCCCCTCCTACGTGCTCTGGAAGCGAATGGGCCCGACCCCCGAAAATCGCCACGTCCTGCTCGAGGGGACCGAGGCGGGCGCCTTCGCCGGCTGCGCGGCGCCGGAGATCCGCATTCTCCTCGGCGGCAAAGGGCGCGCCGGCCTCTTCCCCGACGCCGTGATCGGCCAGAAAGGCGACTGGGACGACGGCAGCATCCTCGGCACCGGCGCCGAGACCTCCCAGGCCCTGCGGCTGCCCGCCGGCAGCTGGAACCTCTCGCTGCAGTACTTCTCCCCCTTCGGCCTCACCCTCTCGGCGCCTGGGTTCAGCGAAGAGCTGAAGGCCGCCCTCGACGGCCAGCGGCCGAACACGATCAGCCTCGGCAACAACGGCCAGTCCTGGCCCGCCGGCCGCTACGAGAGCAAGGGCGGCAGCGTCCGCTTCACGGTCAGCACCGAGGACGCCTCAACCCTGCAGAGCCTCAGCGGCTACACCGGCAAGGCCTACGTCGGCGAGCTGGCCGCGGTCCCCGCCGAGCCGCACCGCACGGTGCCCCTAGCGCAAGCGTGCGACGGCTGGATCGACTGGTACGAATCCGCCGAAGCTCCTTAGTCGAAGCACGCAAAAGGTCGTCTGACCAAGCAGATCAAGGACGCAGGGAGCGTGGCGTGCTCTGCACGCGAGCGACCGAGGACGCAGATATGCGCCTGTCAGACGGCCTTCGCCTCGCGTCGTTCGGGTGAAACCCGAACGACATCCCACACCAACCCCACCTTCTCGAGGCCGTCGATAACCAGGGCCGAGACGTCGACCTGGTACCAGCGAAGGCCGTGGGTGGCGGAGGTCGGGAAGGCGTGGTGGCTGTTGTGGAAAGCCTCGCCGAGGGTCGGGATCGCGATCAGGGCCAGGTTGCGTGACTCGTCGGTGGTCTCGAATTCGCGCTTGCCGAAGGTGTGGCAGAGCGAGTTGATGCTGTAGGTGAAGTGGTGGAGGACGAAGACCCGCACGAGGCCGCCCCAGAGCAGGCCGGTGAGGCCGGCGGCGACGGTCCCGCCGATCGCCCAGCCGATGAAGAAGGGCAGCAGCAGGCCGAGGATCGCCCAGTAGATGAAGGTGCGGTCGACCCAGTTGATCACCGGGTCCTTGATCAGGTCCGGCGCGAAGCGTTCCTTGTTGCCGCGCTGGGTGTGGATGAAGATCCAGCCGACGTGGGCGTGGAAGAGGCCCTTCATCGCCCCCTTCCAGCCACCGCCGTGGTCGACGTGGGGGCTGTGGGGGTCGCCGTGTTCGTCGGAGAAGGTGTGGTGCTTGCGGTGGTCGGCGACCCAGGAGATCACCGGCCCCTCGATCGCCGCCGAGCCGAGGATCCCGAAGACGCCGCGGAGCCAGGGGCTGGTTTTGAAGGAGCGGTGGGTGAGCAGGCGGTGGAAGCCGACGGTGATCCCGAGCCCGGTCAGGAGGTACATGGCGACGAAGAGGAAGACGTCGGTCCAGTTCAGGGCGCTGCCCCAGACCTGCCAGCCGGCGAGGATGACGGCGATGAAGGGAACGATCGTCACCAGGCCGGTGATGATCCGGTCGCGGGTCTCGTTCTCGACGGGCTGGATGTCTGAGGGAAGCGGTCCGACGGTCGTCATGGCAGCCGATGATAGGGGGCGCGGTCCTGGCCTCGCGGCCAATCCCTTCTGGGTAGGCTCCCCGTCGATGCCGTTCGCAAACACCGCGCCGCTGCGGCGGGAGATCGCGACCCGCCTCCCCGAGCGCCCCTTCACGATCGAGTTCTGGGACGGATCGAGCGTCCCGTCCACCGCCGCCGACGGCGGCCCCGTCTTCAGCGTCCGCTCCCCGCGGGCGATCGCCCACGCCCTGCGCGCGCCCGGCCAGCTCGGTCTCGGCCGCGCCTACGTCAGCGGCGAGCTCGAGGTCGACGACATCGACAAGGTGATCCGCGTCCTCGACGGATGGCAGCCCCCCTCGCTAGACAAGACTGATCAGCGGGCGCTGATGCTGGCCGCGGTGCGGGCGATGGGGATCGTCAAGCCGCCGCCGCGCCCGACCGCCGAGCTGCGCCCGAGCGGCAAGCGCCACAGCAAGGAGCGCGACGCCCGCGCCGTCCGCCATCACTACGACGTCTCCAACGAGTTCTTCGAGCTCTTCCTCGGCCCGACGATGGTCTACAGCTGCGCGATCTGGCGCGACGGCGAGATGAAGACCCTGGAGGAGGCCCAGGAGGAGAAGCTCGACACCGTCGCCCGCAAGCTCCAGATCAAGGAGGGCGAGCGCGTCCTCGACGTCGGCTGCGGCTGGGGCGGCTTCCCGCTCTGGGCGGCCACGAAGTACGGGGCCAACGTCGTCGGCATCACTCTCTCTCCCCCGCAGGCCGAGAAGGCGCGGCAGCGGGCCGAGGAGGCGGGAGTCGCCGACCGCGTCGACATCCGCGTCATGGACTACCGCGACCTTCCCTCGCTGGGCGAGAAGTTCGACGCGATCGCCAGCATCGGCATGGTCGAGCACGTCGGCTCGGCCAACATCGACCTCTACGCCGAGACCCTGGCCAGCCTGCTCGACTCCGGCGGCCGCCTGCTCAACCACGGCATCACCCGCCTCCGCCACACCGATCCCGAGGCCGGCGACTTCTCCGAGCGCTACGTCTTCCCCGACGCCGCCCCGCTCCACCTCTCCCGCAACCTCCTGGCCCTCGAACGTGCCGGCTTCGTCATCCACCACGTCGAGGACTTCGGCCCCGACTACGCGAAGACGCTGAAGCACTGGGCTGAGAACCTCGACGGCAACCGCGCCGAGGGCGAGCGCCTCGCCGGCGCCGAACGGATGCGAGTCTGGCGCCTCTACCTGCGGATGGCGAGGAACGGCTTCGAAAACGGCTTCTTGAATATCTACCAGGCGCGCTGCAGCAAGCCCTAGGCCGGGAAGCCGTCCTTCACGTTCTCGAGTGACCAGTCGGCGCTGGCGTCGGTGAGCTCGTCGACGGCGTAGGAGCCGGTGGCGACGCCGACGACGCGGATGCCGGCGCCATGGCCGGCGCGGACGTCGCGGGGGGTGTCGCCGACGGCGATCGTCTCGGCGCGGTCGAGCGGGTGGCCGGAGACCTGCTCCCCCCGCTCCAGCGCCTTCTTCGTCAGCTCGGTGCGGTCGCGCGAGTCCGAGCCGTAGCCGCCGAAGGCGAAGAAGCGGTTGAGGTCGCCGCGGGCGAGCTTGATGTGGGCGGCCGCCTCGATGTTGCCGGTGACGATGCCGAGCAGGATTCCGTCCTCGGCCAAACGGGGCAGCAGCTCCTCGATCCCGGGCATGACCCGATACCCGAGCGACTCGTCCACTGCGTCCTGCAGGTGGGCGAGGTAGCCGGCGATCGCCTCAGCGCGCTCTTGGTCGCTGCCGTCGCGGCCGATCACCTCGCGAAAGACGATCTCGGCGATTTCCGGGTCGGTCATCCCCGCATGCGTGTGCTCTTCGATGTTCGCTTCGACGCCGTGGAGCTCGAGGAACGCCCGCTGCCAGGCGACCGCCCCGGCGCCGCCGGTGACGAGCAGGGTTCCGTCGATGTCGAACAGAATCGCCTTGATCACGCGCGCAGCCTAGTGCTCGGACTCGAGCAGGTCTTTCTGCGCCAGCGCGTAGAGCAGGGCAAGCGAGGGGAGGACGACAACCGCTGCGGCGGCGAAGACGATGAAGATGATCGTCATCGTCGGGTCGGGCGCGGCGGCCTGGTCGATGCGGAGGCTGGTCGGCAGCAGGTAGGGGAACTGGGCGACGCCCCAGCCCCAGATCAGCGCGACTACGGCGCCGGCGGCGAGCGGGCGCAGGGGGCGGCGGCCGCCCCTGACGAGGACGAGGAGCAGGGCGGCGCCGCAGAGCACGGAGAGGATCACCAGCGGCAGTCCCTCCGCGGTGAGGCGGTCGAAGACGTAGCGGGCTTCGGAGTGCAGGGCGAAGATGCCGGCGACCGCGAGGGCGCCGGCGACCACCGCGGCACCGAGCGCCCGGCGCTCGAAGTAGCGCTCCAGCTCGTGCTCGCCGCGGCGGGCGTCGCCGACGAGGAAGACGGCGGCGAGGTAGGCGCCGGTAGCGACGAACATCGCCCCGATCAGCAGCGGCAACGGCTGGAGCCAGCTCGAGAACGCGTCGCCGTTGCCTTCGGCCGGCACGTTGCCGGCGGCGATCGCGCCGACCACGGTGCCCATGAAGAACGGGGTGAGGACGGAGGAGATCGCGAAGGTCGCCCCCATCGCCCGCCGCTCTCGCAGCCCGACGATCGACTTGCGGAAGGCGAAGCCGGCGCCGCGGAGGACGATCCCCAGCGCCGCCAGGGCGATCGGCACGTACAGCGTCGAGAAGATCGCGCTGAAGGCCGTCGGGAAGGCGGTCCAGAGGACGACGAGGACGAAGATCAGCCAGACGTGGTTGGCCTCCCAGACCGGGGTCAGCGAGCGCTGGATCACGTCGCGGGGCCGCTGCCCGCGCTCGTCCCAGCCGGCGACCAGGTCCCAGAAGCCGCCGCCGAAGTCGGCGCCGCCGAAGAGCGCGTAGAAGGTCGCCCCGACCCAGAGGATCGCCGCCGCGGCGTCGGCCTTGCTCACGCGATCTCCTCGGCCTGCGGAGCGTAGGGGCTCTCGACCTCCTCGGCGCCGGCCTCGCGCCAGCGGCGCGACATCGCCCGCAGGACCAGCACCGCGCCGGTCCCGAGCCCCGCGTAGAGGATCAGGACGAGGCCGAAGCTGAACCAGATCCCCTCCGCCTCGGTGACCGCTTCGGAGGTGCGCATGTAGCCCTGGACGATCCACGGCTGCCGCCCGACCTCGGTGACGATCCAGCCGCACCAGAGCGCCAGGATCGCCCCCGCTCCGGAGACGGCGACCGCACGCAGGAACCAGGGGGTCTGCGGGATGTCCCGCCGTTTCCACCAGGCGAAGGCGAACCAAGCACCGAGGGCGAGCAGAGCGCTGCCGATCCCGACCATCGCGTCGAAGGCCAAGTGCAGCATCGTATGTGCCGGTGGCTCTTCGTCGTCGGGGATGTCGTTGAGCCCGGTCACCTCGGTGTCGGTGCTGAAGCCGACGAGGAAGGAATCGAGGCCGGGGATCCCGATCGCCCCCTTCACACCGTCCTCCGTGCAGATGCCGCCGAGGTACTCGGTCTGGTCGTCGCCGGTCTTCTCGATGCACTCCATCGCCGCGAACTTCGCCGGCTGGTGGTCGGCGACTCCGCGCGCCGCGGTGTCGCCGACGAAGAGCTGGATCGGGGTTGCGATGCAGGCGATGGTCAGGGGGATCACCACCCCCAGCCTGTGGAGGCGGTCGCGGCGCCCCTTCAGCATCCCCACCGCGTAGATCGAGGCGACGAGGAAACCGACGACCATGTAGGCGGCGAGGATCATGTGCGGGACCTCGTAGCCGGTTGCCGGGTTGAAGAGGACCTTCAGCGGCTCGACGTCGACGACTTCGCCGGCGCCGTTGAGGGTGAAGCCCTGAGGCTGGTTCATCCAGGAGTTGGCGGCGGCGACCGCGAAGGCGCCGCCGATCCCGGTGATCACCATCGGCACCCCGGACCAGAAGTGCGCCCACGGCCGCAGCCGCTTCCAGCCGTAGATGTAGACGGCGAGGAAGATCGCCTCGAGGAAGAAGAAGATCCCCTCGATCGCGAAGGCGATCCCGAAGACCGAGCCGAAGCGGTGCTCGAACTGCGGCCAGAGCAGGCCGAACTCGAAGGAGAGGACGGTGCCGGTGACGGCGCCGACGGCGAAGGTCACCGCCATCGCCTTCGACCAGCGCCGCGCCAGCTCCAGCGCCGCGCCGTCCCCCTTCTTCAGCCCGAGGTAGTTTGCAACCAGGATCGTCGCCGGCAGCGCCACCCCGAGGCAGGAGAGAACGATGTGGAAGCCGAGGGTGAAGGCCATCTGCTCGCGGGCGGCGAGCAGATTCGACATGCTGCTCACGCCCCCCGCTGGGAGCGGTAACGGCGGATCAGCGCGTTGGTGGAGCTGTCGTGGCGCAGTTCCGGCTCGGCCTCGGACTCGAGCTCGGGGATGATCGCCTTGGCCAGGACCTTGCCCAGCTCGACCCCCCACTGGTCGAAGGAGTCGATCCCCCAGACCGCCCCCTGGGTGAAGGTGTTGTGCTCGTAGAGGGCGACGAGCGAGCCCAGCGCCGCCGGCGTCAGCCGCTCGGCGAGGATCGTGTTCGAGGGCCGGTTGCCCTCCATCACCCGGTGCGGGACGACCTCCTCCGCCGTCCCCTCCTCCCGCACCTGCTCCGGCGTTTTGCCGAAGGCGAGCGCTTCCCCCTGGGCGAAGACGTTCGACATCAGGATGTCGTGGTGGTTGCCGAGGGGGTTGAGCGAGCTGGCGAAGCCGATGAAGTCGCAAGGGATCAGCCGCGTCCCCTGGTGGATCAGCTGGTAGAAGCTGTGCTGGCCGTTGGTCCCCGGCTCGCCCCAGTAGACCTGGCCGGTCTCGTAGTCGACGTGGGCGCCGTCCAGCGTCACGTGCTTGCCGTTCGACTCCATCGTCAGCTGCTGCAGGTAGGCGGGGAAGCGGTGCAGGTACTGGTCGTAGGGCAGCACCGCCTGGGTTTCGGTGCCGAAGAAGTTCGCGTACCAGACCGAGAGCAGGCCCATGATCAGCGGCAGGTTCTCGGCCGTCGGTGCCTCGCGGAAGTGCTCGTCCATCGCGTGGAAGCCGGCCAGCATCTCGGCGAAGCGGGCTGGGCCGATCGCCAGCATCGTCGAGAGCCCGATCGCCGAATCCATCGAGTAGCGGCCACCGACCCACTCCCAGAAGCCGAACATGTTCTCGATGTCGATGCCGAACTTGGAGACCTCGCCGGCGTTGGTGGAGACGGCGACGAAGTGCTTGGCGACCGCCTCCTCGTCACCCCCGAGACCGGCCAGCGACCACTCGCGGGCGGTGCGGGCGTTGGTCATCGTCTCCAGCGTCGTGAAGGTCTTCGAGGAGATCACGAAGAGGGTGGTCTCGGGGTCGAGGTCGCGGGTCTTCTCGGCGAAGTCGGTGCCGTCGACGTTGGAGACGAAGCGGAAGGCCAGCTCCCGCTGGGAGTAGTGCCTGAGCGCCTCGTAGGCCATCACCGGCCCGAGGTCGGAGCCGCCGATGCCGATGTTGACGACGGCGCGGATCGGCTTGCCGGTGTGGCCGCGCCACTCGCCCGAGCGCACCCGCTCGCAGAAGGCGGCCATCCGGTCGAGGGTCTCGTGCACCTGCTTGACGACGTCCTCGCCGTCGACGACGAGCGAGCGCTCGCGCGGCATCCGCAGTGCCACGTGGAGCACGGCTCGGTTCTCGGAAACGTTGATGTGCTCGCCGGCGAACATCGCTTCGCGCCGCTCGAAGACGCTCCGCTGCTGCGCCAGCCCGCCGAGCAGCATCAGCGTCTCGTCGGTGATCCGGTTCTTCGAGAAGTCGAGGTAGAGACCGGCGCCCTCGGCGACCAGCCGCTCGCCCCGCTCGGGATCCTCGGTAAAGAGGTCGCGCAGGTGCCTGCCGCGGATCCCCTCGTAGTGCTTTTGGAGATCACCCCAGGCGGGCGCCTGCCGCAGACTGCTCATAGCTGTTCCTTTTTGGTGCCAGACACCGAAAAGGAACAGGTCACCCGGCCTTGACCCCGCTCTGGGACCCGATCGTCTCCAGCATCTCTTCCCAGGACTTGTTGAAGGCCTCTTTGCCCTCCTCCTGGAGGCGGGTGGCCAGGGCGGCGACGTCGATCCCCGCCTCGACGAACTCGGCCAGGACCCGCTCGGCGTTGCCGCCGTCCTTGGGGAAGAGGTCGGTCACCTGGCCGTGGTCGGCGAAGGCGTGCAGGGTCGGCTCCGGCATCGTGTTGATCGTCAGCGGCGAGGCGAAGGCCTCGATGTAGAGGGTGTCGGAGGCGTCGGGGTCCTTGGTCCCAGTGCTGGCCCAGAGCAGCCGCTGCGGCCGCGCGCCCTCGTTCATCAGCCGCCGCATCCGGTCGGATTCGAGCAGCTCGTTGTAAGCGCGGTAGGCGCGGCCGCCGACCGCGATCCCGAGCCGGTTGACGAGATGGTCGGGCACGTCGGTGCCGACGGCGACGTCCCAGCGGCTGATGAAGAGTGACGCGACGGAGGCGACGTTTGGATCGAGGCCGGCCTCGATCCGCCGTTCGATCCCGCGCATGTAGGCGTCGGCGGCGCCGAGGTACTGCTTGTCGTCGAAGAGCAGGGTGACGTTGATCGGGACCCCGGCGAAGATCGACTCCTCGATCGCCTCGCGCCCGGCCTGGGTGCCGGGGATCTTGATGTAGAGGTTGTCGCGCTCGGCCTTGGCGTGGAGCGCCTTCGCCTCCTCGATCGTCGCCGCGGCGTCGTCGGCGATCAGCGGCGAGACCTCGAGCGAGCAATAACCATCGACTCGGGACGTGCGGCGGTGGACGTCGGCGAAGAGGTCGCAGGCGTCGCGCAGGTCGGCCAGCGCCAGCTCGAAGAAGACCTTCTCGTTCTCGTTGGCACCAACGCCCTCGCCGGCCGCAGCCCGCGGCGCCAGCTCCGCGATCTGGTCGTTGTAGGCGTCGCCGCTGGAGATCGCCTTGTCGAAGATCGACGGGTTCGAGGTGAGGCCGGTGACCGAGAGGTCGCGGATGTAGCCCTCCAGCACACCTTCGCGCAGCATCGGCCGGGTGATGTTGTCGAGCCAGAGGCTCTGGCCCAGTTCGTGCAGGCGCTGCGTCGGCTTCATCTCGAGCCTCCTAAGTCGTTGATTTGACCGCCCGCTCGGCGACCTCGCGCGCCACCTTGGTGACGTTGTCGACGGTGAACCCGAACTCGGCCTCGACGTCCGCGAACGGAGCCGACTGTCCAAAGGTACTCATACCCATGATCGCGCCCTCCCTACCGACGTAGCGCTCCCAGCCGAGAGGCGAGGCCTCCTCGACCGCCACCCGGGCGGTCACGTCCGGCGGCAGCACCTCGTCGCGGTAGGACTGGTCCTGCTTCTCGAAGATCTCCCAGCAGGGAAGGCTGACGACGCGGCTGCGAATCCCCTCCCCCTGCAGGCGCTCGTGGGCGCCGAGGGCGAGCTGGACCTCGCTGCCGGTGGCGATCAGGATCAGCTCCGGGTCGCCGCCTTCGGCATCGGCGAGGACGTAGCCCCCGCGCTGGACCCCCTCGGCCGAGGCATACTTGGAGCGGTCGAAGACCGGCACGTTCTGGCGGGTCATCATCATCGCCACCGGGCAGTGGGTGCGGTCGAGCGCGATCTTCCAGGCCTCGACCACCTCGTTGGCGTCGGCGGGGCGGATCACGTCGAGCTCCGGCATCGCCCGCAGTCCGGCCAGCTGCTCGACCGGCTGGTGGGTCGGGCCGTCCTCACCGAGGCCGATCGAGTCGTGGGTGAAGAGGTGGATGACCGGCAGCTCCATCTGAGCCGAGAGGCGGATCGCGGCCTTGCCGTAGTCGGAGAAGGTGAGGTAGGTCGACCAGAGCGGGCGCAGCTTCGCCGTTGACATCCCGCTACAGGCCGCGGCGGCGGCGTGTTCCCGGATCCCGAAGTGGACCTGGCGGCCGTCGTAGCTGCCCGGCTCGTACTGGTCGGCGTCGCTGAGCCGGACCGAGGTCGAGTCGGTGAGGTCGCAGGAACCGGCGATCAGCCAGGGGATCCGCTCCGCGATCGCGTTCTGGACTTTGTTCGAGGCCTTGCGGGTCGCGAGGCCCTTCTTTTCGTCGGCCTCGAAGCTCGGCAGCTCGGCGTCCCAGCCGTCGGGCAGGGCGCGCCGCTGCAGCATCTCCAGCTCGGCCGCCTTCTCGGCGTTGCCGCTCTTGAACTCATTGAACTTCTCGACCCAGGCGGAGTGCGCCTCGGCGCCGCGCTTTCCGATCACCTCGTCGAAGCGCTCGCGGACGCCGTCGGGGACGAGGAACTTGGCGTCCTTCGGCCAGCCGTAGGCCTCCTTGGTCAGTTCGATCTCCTCTTCGCCGAGCGGTTCGCCGTGGGCGGACTCGGTGTCCTGCCTGTTCGGCGAGCCCCAGCCGATGTGGCTGTCGACGACGATCAGGGTCGGGCGACCCGTCTCGGCCTTGAACTCGTCGAAGGCTTTGCCGAGCAGGCCGAGGTCGTTGGCGTCGCCGACCCGCAGCACGTTCCAGCCGTAGCCCTCGAAGCGGCTGAGGACGTCGTCGGAGAAGGCGAGGGCGGTGTCACCGTCGATCGAGATGTGGTTGTTGTCGAAGATCCAGCAGAGGTTGTCGAGCTTCAGGTGCCCGGCCAGCGAGGCGGCTTCGTGGGAGATCCCCTCCTGCAGGCAGCCGTCGCCCGCCAGCGCGTAGACGTCGAAATCGAAGAGCTCGGCCCCGTAAGTCGCACCGAGCCACTTCGAGGCCATCGCCATCCCGGTCGAGCTGCCGACGCCCTGCCCGAGCGGGCCGGTCGTGGTCTCGACGCCGGTGGTCCAGCGGTACTCGGGGTGGCCCGGGGTACGCGACTTCAGCTGGCGGAAGTTTTCGATCTCCTCCAGCGAGCAGGCCGGCTCGTCGGTGACGTTGTAGTCCTCGTCGACCTTGCGGACGCCAGTGAGGAAGAGCATCGAGTACAGGAGCATCGAGGCGTGGCCGGCCGAGAGGACGAAGCGGTCGCGGTTCGGCCAGATCGGGTTCGCCGGGTCGTAGCGCAGGTGGTTCTGCCAGAGCTCGTAGGCGACGGGAGCCAGCGACATCGGCGTCCCGGGGTGCCCCGAGTTCGCCTTCTGGACGGCGTCCATCGAGAGGGTGCGGATCGTGTTTATGGCGAGCTGATCGATGTCCTGAGTCATGGAGACCGATCCTAGATGTTGGCCTCGCTCCGCAGCCGGCCGAGGTTCAGGGCTCGATCCGGGTGACGGTCCCATCTCCGTTATTTGCGACCCAAACCGTGCCGCCGCCGACCGCGACCGCGCCTGGTTCGGGCCCGACCTGGATCGGCGCCCCCTCGACCTCGCCGCTCTCGACGTCGATCTTCCGCATCGCGCCGTCCTCGCGGTCGGCGACCCAGACCGCGCTGGCTCCCCCGTCGATGCCCCCGGGGTGGCCCTCGACCTTGATCCGTTCGACGACCTGGAGCGAGAGGGGGTCGAGCTTGGAGACGAGGCCCGCGCGGCTGCTCGCCACCCAGACGTAGCCGCCAGCCACGGTCACACCGGCCGGACCGCCCCCGACCCTGATCGGCTCGCTGGTGGCGAACGTCGTCGGCGCGATCCTGCGGACAACGTTCGCGTCCGCGACCGTGGTCCAGAGGCTTTCGGCGCCCCAGGCGACTCGCAGGCCCGGTGCCTGGGGCGGCAGGCCGCGGCCGTGGGGGGCGATCTCGCCGGCTTCGGCGTTCACCGCGGTGATCCCCTGGCCGCCCTCGTCGGCGACCCAGACGCGCTCGCCGCCGAGGGCGATCGGGCCGGGTTCGCCAGGCAGAGGGATCCGCTTCAGGACCTTGCCGCTGAAGGGGTCGAGACGCAGCAGCTGGCCCCGCCTCGGGTTCGTCACCCAGGTCCACTTGCCGCCGACGGCGACCCCCGCGACCCCCTTCTCCACCTTGTGGGGGCTGCCGACGACCTCGCCGGTCTCGGGGTCGAGCCGGGTCACGGTCCCGTCCCTTTCGCTCGTCACCCAGACGGCCTTCGGGCCGGCGTCGAGCCGCAGCGGCGGCGTCCCCACCTTGACGGGCGCCGAGACCTCGGGGCCGTCGTCCGCGAGCAGCAGGAAGAGGACGGCCGCCGCCATCGCGGCCAGGAAGATCGCGACGCCGGCGAGTATCCACGCTGCCGCGCGGCCGCCGAACCGACCGAAGAAGCCGCGCGAGGGGTTGGGGACGGTGCTGCGCTCGCTGCGGTCCTCGGATAGGACCGCGGTCGGCCGCACCTCCGAGCCCGCCGCCGCGCGGGCGGCGGCGATCAGGGCGCCGGCGGTCGCGTAGCGCTCGCCCGGCTCCTTGGCGACCGCGCGCCGGACCGCCGCCTCCACCCCGTGCGGCATCTGCGGCGGCGTCTCCGCTTCCTCGCGCTGGAAGGGCGGGATGCCGGTGATCGCCTCGTAGAGGACGCAACCCAGCGAGTAGACGTCGGCGGCGGGACCGATCGAGTCCCCGCGCCACTGCTCCGGGGACATGTACTGGGCGGTGCCGACGACGGAGGCGCCGGAGGCGGCGCCGCTCTCGTCGACCGCCTTGGCGAGGCCGAAGTCGGAGAGGTAGGCGCGATCTCCTTCGACGAGGATGTTGTGCGGCTTGACGTCGCGGTGGACGATGCCGGCCGCGTGGGCGGCGTCGAGCGCGTCGGCGACCTGGGCCAGGTAGTTCAGCGTCCGATGGGCTGGCAGCGGCCCCTCGCGGTCGATCAGCCGCCGCAGATCTCCGCCCCGGACCAACCGCATCGCCACGATCAGCTCGCCGTCGACTTCGCGCGAGTCGTAGACCGGAACCACCGCGGGGTGGTCGAGCCTGGCGGCGAGGCGGGACTCGCGCAGGAAGCGCTCGCGGAAGCCGCGGCGGTCGACCAGCTCGCGGGCGATCACCTTCAGGGCAACCGGCCGCTCGAGCCCGAGATGGGTGGCGCGGTAGACGACCCCCATCCCCCCGCGCGCGATCTGCTCCTCGATCCGGTAGCCGGCGATCTCGGAGCCAATTGAGAAATCCCCCACCAGCGGCATTCTGCCGGACCCGGATGACCATCAGGCTGTGTCCTCGATCGCCGAAGTAGCGCTGCTACTCCGGCTCCCTCGTCCTTGCCTGCTGGCCCCCGGGCCTCGGCAGAACACCGCTGGCCTAACGAATCGGCTGCCAGTCGATCACCGGGCCGAGGACGGTGCCTTCGCCTTCGTCGAAGTTGTAGCCGTTGGCGAGCTGGCTGGTGTGGCGGGTTTCGACGTTGATCGAGACCAGCTGCTGTTCGTCCTCGGCCTGGACGAAGGCGGCGACGCGCTTGCCGTCGGAGGAGAAGACGGAGGTCGTCGTCGACTGATCCGGCAGGGTGCTGAGCTTGCGGGCTTTGCTCGGCCCGATCTTCTTCGCCCAGAGACCCTGGGCCCGGCGGAAGATCAGCAGCTTGCCGTTCGGCGAGACGTCTTCGACGTAGGCGGAGCCGACGCCGGCGACCTGCGGCTTGGGCCGGGTGCCGTCACGGCGCATCGTGTAGATGTCGGCGTAGGCGGCCGGGCCTTCGCTGCTCTCGCCGCGGCTGTAGATGACGCCGCCGGCGAAGAAGCGCGGCGCGAACTCGTCGACGGCCTCCGTTTTGGTCAAGCGGGCGATGCCGGAGCCGGTCGGGCGGATCGAGTAGACGTCGTCGTTGCCGCCTTCGGCACCGGCGGCGGTGCGGACGAAGACGATCGTCTTGCCGTCCGGAGAGAAGGCGGCGTCGTGGTCGTCGCCGCCGCTGGTCAGCGCCCGCAGGCCGCCGCCGGTGGCGCCGACGGTGTAGAGGCTGGCGGGCCCGCCGAGGGCGCCGCGCCGCTCGAAGACGACGTATTTGCCGCTGGGGGCGATCTTCGGCAGCGAGTCGACCTCAGGGCCGCTGGTCAGCTGCCGCTGGCCGGAGCCGTCGGGCCGGACCGAGTAGATGTCGCCGCCGCGGACGAAGGCGATCGTGCGCCCGTCCGGCGAGAAGTTCGGTTCGGTGTCGGTCGGGTCTTCGGTCAGCTGGTTGAGGTGCCCCTCCTTGACAGCGAAGAGCCCGCCTTTGGCGACGCCTTCGACGGTCGAGGCCTTGGAGAAGACGACCGCGCCCGTGTTGGACGCCGCCGAGGCCGCTGCCGGAACCATGAGGGCGAGCAGCGCGGACAGTGCGATCAGGGTCTTCTTGAACATCGGATTGCTCCTTTCGCGAGCAGTCGGTGACTTGATGCACCAATGCTCGGATCCGCAGCCGTGCCGGCCAACGACAGCGGCGCCACCGACCGGGCCAGGGGTGGCCCGGTGGGTGCCAGCTACCAGCCGAGGACGGAACCGATGCTGGTCTGCACCGGTCCGGGTTCTTCCGCTTCCCAGGTCTCCACCGCGCCTTGGCCGATGCCGGTGGAGACGTCGAGCGAGGAGAGGACGTAGAATGGCGAGACTTCGCTGCTGGTGCTGGCGAAGGTCCCCGCGACCTCGCGGCCGTCGGGAGAGAAGACGAGGTTTTCACTGACCTGCGGGTAGAGGCGGTGGGCGCGCGACCAGCTCCCCGTCACCAACAGCCTCTTCTTCCAGATCCCGTTGCTGTTGAACAGCAGTAGGCGACCGTTCGGAGAGACAGCGCCAACACGCGAGTTGCTCTTGCGCCCGACCAGCAGCTTGACGTCGCTGCCGTCGCGGTGCATGGAGAAGACGAAGAGCGGGCTGTGAATCGCGTTGCGGCGCTGGAAGACGATTCCACGGGTGAAGTAGCGCGGCCGCAGCTCATCGCGGGGGGTGTGGGTGAGGCGGGTCAGGCCCTCGCTGGAGGGCCGGATCGAGAAGAGCTCGGCGTTGCCGTCGATTTCGCCGCCCGTCGGCCCTGGCAGAGCCCGCACGAAGATGATCAGGCGACCGTCGAGAGAGAAGGAGGGTTCGAAGTCGTCCCCTTGTCCGCTGGTCAGCTGCTGCGGAGCGCCGCCGGTCAGGTAGACGGTGAAGAGATGGCGCGGCTCACCGATGGAGCCGCGGCGGGTGAAGAGGACGTAGGCCCCGGGAATGCCGGGGGAGATCTGCGGCCGTTCGTCGAGATCCGGGCCGCTCGTCAGCTGGCGCTGGTCGGAGCCGTCCGCGTTCATCGCATAGATGTCGCCCTCCCGGACGAAGACGATCTCCTCACCGCTCCGCGAGACGTTCGGTTCCCTATCTGCGGGATGGGAGGTGATTTGCCGATGTTCGCCGTCGGCGGCTGCGTAGAGTCCGCCCCATTCCCGCAGGGGCTGCCCTTCACCCGGCCATTCCGACATCGTTTTCCCGTAGATGAGGGGGCGGGGCGGAGCTGCGGTCGCCGCCGCGGCGAACAGCAGCGATCCCAAAAGGGCGAACACGAATGCGGTGGTTATCGCGTTGCGGCGCATGGGTGCACCCTAAACACCTCGCCCGCACGGTTGGAGCGGTCAGCGTGGCCGGTCAAGGCCGAGCTCGATCACCCGGGCCGCGATCTGCCGCGGGCGGTCGCGGCCGGCGTCGCCGGGGACGTCGAGCTTGGCGGCGAGGGCGTCGAGGCGGCGCTGGGCGGTGCGCTCGGAGACGTGGAGCTCGGCGGCAATCTCGGCGCGGGTAGCTGGGCGGCCGGCGAAGGCGCCCTCGCTGCGGTAGGGGGCGACGAGGGCGGCGGCGGTCGCCCGCTCCTCCTCGCTGAGGGCCACGGCGGGCTCGGAGGCGGCGACGGTCGCCCCGACCGGGGTCACCGAGCCCGTCTTCACTTCGAGGCGGTGGCCGCCGACGATCAGGGTGTCGCCGTCCCGCAGGCGGCGCGGCCGGTCCAGCGGCTCGCCGTTGAGCGCCGTGCCGTTGCGGCTGTCGAGGTCGGTCGCCATCAGCACGTCGCCGCGGCGCTCGATCTCCAGGTGGTTCCAGGAGACCGCCTCGTCCTCGAGGACGACGTCGGCCTCGGGCGAGCGCCCAACCACGGTCTTATCTCCACTCAGCGCAACGGAGTGTGGAGCCTCCCCAGGAGAGGAAATCCAAAGTCGAGGATCCATCGTCGCGAGGATAGTTCGAGGACCCGGCCACTACCGCGGGTGGCGACGATTGCGAGGACTCTCCCGGTAGGGAGAGCCCGCGATCGGAGACAGGACCCGCGGGCCGGGCGGCTGGTCCTTAGTACCTATAGTGATCGGGCTTGAACGGGCCCTCGACCGGGATGCCGAGGTAGGCGGACTGCTCCGGGCTGAGCTCGGTCAGCTCGACGCCGAGCGCCGCCAGGTGCAGGCGGGCGACCTTCTCGTCGAGGTGCTTGGGCAGCACGTAGACAGCGGGCTCGCCCGCGTATTTGTCCTCGCGCTTGCCGAAGAGCTCGATCTGGGCGATCACCTGGTTGGTGAAGGAGTTCGACATCACGAAGCTCGGGTGCCCGGTCGCGTTGCCGAGGTTCAGCAGCCGGCCTTCGGAGAGGACGATGATCGAGCGGCCCTCGGAGAACTTCCACTCGTCGACCTGCGGCTTGATCGTGATCCGCTCGGCACCGGAGCCTTCCAGCGCCGCCATCTCGATCTCGTTGTCGAAGTGGCCGATGTTGCCGACGATCGCGTTGTGCTTCATCCGCCGCATGTGGTCGAGGGTGATGATGTCCTTGTTGCCGGTGGCGGTGACGAAGATGTCGGCGGTCTCGACGACTTCCTCGAGCTTGCGCACCTCGTAGCCCTCCATCGCCGCCTGCAGGGCGCAGATCGGGTCGATCTCGGTGACGATGACGCGGGCGCCCTGGCCGCGCAGGGAGTCGGCGCAGCCCTTGCCGACGTCGCCGTAGCCGCAGACGACGGCGACCTTGCCGCCGATCATCACGTCGGTGCCGCGGTTGATCCCATCGATAAGCGAGTGGCGGCAGCCATAGAGGTTGTCGAACTTCGACTTGGTGACCGAGTCGTTGACGTTGATCGCCGGGAAGAGCAGGTCGCCGGTCTCGGCCAGCTGGTAGAGCCGGTGGACGCCGGTCGTCGTCTCCTCGGTGACGCCCTTGATCCCGGCCGAGGCGCGGGTCCAGCGCTGCGGGTCCTCCTCGAGCGAGCGCTGCAGGGTCTGCAGGACGATCTTGAACTCCTCCGACTCGGCCGAGCCGGGGTCCGGGACGGCGCTGGCCTTCTCGAACTCGACCCCCTTGTGGACGAGCAGGGTGGCGTCGCCCCCGTCGTCGAGGATCATGTTCGGGCCCTGTCCGTCGGGCCACATCAGCGCCTGCTCGGTGCACCACCAGTACTCCTCCAGGGTCTCGCCTTTCCAGGCGTAGACGGGGATGCCGGCGGCGGCGATCGCCGCGGCAGCGTGGTCCTGGGTGCTGAAGATGTTGCAGCTGGCCCAACGAACCTCGGCCCCGAGCGCGACCAGGGTCTCGATCAGGACCGCGGTCTGGATCGTCATGTGGAGCGAGCCGGTGATCCGCGCGCCTTTCAGCGGCTGGGCCGTGCCGTACTCCTCCCGGGTCTGCATCAGACCGGGCATCTCCACCTCGGCGAGGGAGATCTCCTTGCGGCCGAAATCGGCGAGCCCGATGTCGGCGACCTTGTAGTCCTGGGTGTCGGTTGCGGTTGCGGTGCTTGAAGTCATTTGGGCAATGTAGCGTGCCGGTCGTGAGTACGGCGGACACGGAGAAGCGGCTCGCCGCCGAGGCGGCTGCGGAGCTGGTGCAGAGCGGGATGACGGTCGGTCTCGGCACCGGCTCGACGGTCGCCCATCTACTGCCGGCGATCGCCAAACGCGGCCTCACCGGGATCCGCTGCGTCGCCACCTCGGTCGCGACCGAGGACCAGGCGCGGGAGCTGGGGATCCCGGTCGAGGAGTTCGACAGCCTCACCCGCCTCGACCTGGCTATCGACGGCACCGACGAGGTGACGCCCGACGGCTGGCTGATCAAGGGCGGCGGCGGTGCCCACCTGCGCGAGAAGGTCGTCGCCGCGGCGGCCGAGCGCTTCGTCGTCGTCTGCGACTCGAGCAAGCCGGTCGACGCCCTGCGGGGGCCGGTGCCGCTGGAGCTGTTCGGCTTCGGCGCGGCCTCGACGCTGGAGCGGCTGGGCGATGACGTCGCGCTGCGAGACGCCCCGCGCAGCCCCGACGGCGGCGTCATCGCCGACTACCGCGGCCCCGGCCTCGACGACCCGGCGGCGCTGGCGGCGCGCCTGGAGGCCGATCCCGGCGTCGCCGCCCACGGCCTCTTCCCCCCGGATATCGTCAGCGACGTCTACGTCGCAAGGGGAGACGCCGTCGACCGCACCAGCTTCAGTTGAACCACATCCTCGGCAGCCACGCGGTCTCGCTGGACGCAGCTGCGTAATCGGTTGTCGCTTTAGTCCCCACATAGAGAGAGGAAGGCGACACTCACGGTGGGTTGGCGGCGGAGATCTCCGCCAACTTCAGGTAGGACGGATCGTCCTCGCCGACGAGGCCGGCAACCGCTTTGACCGCGGCGTCTACGTCCTCCGGCGTCGCCAGCGCTACCTCCTCGATGTCGCCCCAGTCCCTGGTCCGCGAGAAGAACGACTTGAAGATCACCAGGGAGGCGCAGTCGAGGACCGGGATCTGGGTGCCCTGCAGATCCACCCACACCACCCCGCTCGCCACCTCCTCGTGCAACGGCAGGTTGTTGAGGAAGACGTCGACCGGGACGCCGTCCCAGAAGAGGCGCGTCTGCCCGTCGCGGATCGCTTTCTCCACGTCGCCCTCCTCCACCCGTACCCCTTCTGGAAGAGCCGCCAGAACCTCAGCCGCTTTCCCGGCGTCGACGAAGACGTTGACGTCGAGGTCCCTGGTACCGCGTGGCTCCTGGACGCAGTAGGCCAGCGCGATGGCGCCCCCGAAAGCGTGCGGCAGCGCCCGTGCCTTCAGCGCCGCGTGGATCTCCAGCAGCTTTTCGACCAGCTCGGCATTCATGCCGAAGCCGATTTGGCGAGCCGGTCCTTAAGGGGCGGATACGCCATCTCGGCCCGAGGACGGTACGGAAGGGCCTCGGCGAGTCCCAGCACCTGATTGAGGATCCTGCCGGCCCGCTTGGGGTCGACCGGAGGCTTGCGCTCCTCAACCCCCAGCTTCACTCCACCCGCCGCCGCGATCCGCAGAAGAGCGTCCGCACCCGGCTCACGGTGCCCCTTCACATAGGCGTTGAGCACCGATCGAGGTAGCCCTGCGCGGCGAGCAAGCTCGGCTTGCGTAAGCCCACTTTTCGCGATCACCTCTGCGATCAACATCTTGGAGCTCATGGGTATATGTTAGCGAATTCGCTAACAGCTACTCAGCGGCTGCCTCGTCGGCAATGACGAGCATCTCCTCGTTCCGCACCCGCCCTGCCGGGATCGAGTCGTCGCTGGCGAGGAGCTTCTGCAGGGGCTCGCGCTTATCGGGGCCGGTCACGAGCCAGAGGATGCGGCGGGCTTCGGCGAGAGCGGGATAGGTGAGGGTCATGCGGAGGTGGTCCTGGTACGTCTCGCCGGTCATCGCGACGCGACGGTCGCTGACCTCGAGCACGGGGTCGCCGGGGACGAGGGAGGCGGTGTGGCCATCGGGGCCGAGGCCGAGGTGGACGAGGTCGAAGCGTTCGGGCAGGGTGGCTTCGTAGTCGCGGGCGGCGCTGCCCAGGTCGCGCTGGGTGACCGGCATCGGCCGCAGCGTCGCCTGGTGGTCCATCGAGAGGCCGAGGACCATGTGGGTGAGGTTGCGGGCCTCGTCGCCGGGGGCGGCGACGCGCTCGTCGACCTGGAAGAGCTGGGTCCGGTCCCAGGGCATCTGCTCGAGTTCGCCGAGGATCGCCAGCATCGCCCAGGGCGAGCGGCCGCCGCTCATCGCCAGGTCGTAGCGGTCGCGCTCGGCGACCGCGGCGGCGCCGGCCTCGGCGATCAGTTCGGCGGCGCGGCGCGAGGCCGCCTTTTCGTCGCCGGCGACCTCGAGCTCGATCGGCACGCTCAGCTCGCCTTCTCGTCGTGGCCGCCGAACTGCTTGCGCATCGCCGAGAGGACCTTGTCGCCGAAATCGCCGAGCCCGCGCGAGTAGAAGCGCTCGTGCAGGGCGGTGGTGAGGACCGGCGTCGGCACCCCCTCGTCGATCGCGGCGATCGCCGTCCAGCGGCCCTCGCCGGAGTCGGAGACGCGGCCGGTGAACTCCTCGAGGTCGCCCGATTCCTGCAGCGCCGCCGCGGTCAGGTCGAGTAGCCAGGAACCGATCACGCTGCCGCGGCGCCAGACCTCGGCGACCTCCGGCAGGTCGAGGTCGTACTGGTAGTACTCGGGGTGATCGAGCGGCGCCGTCTCCGCGTCGGCCTCGCGCTGCACCTTGCCGGCGTTGGCGTTCTTGAGGATGTTCAGGCCCTCGGCGTAGGCGGCCATCACCCCGTACTCGATCCCGTTGTGGACCATCTTCACGAAGTGGCCGGCGCCGTTGGGGCCGCAGTGCAGGTAGCCGTTCTCGGAGGGGGTGGGGTCGCCGTCGCGGCCGGGGGTGCGCTCGGCGGCGCCAACACCCGGCGCCAGGCTGGCGAAGATCGGGTCAAGCCGCTCGACGGCGCGGTCGGGGCCGCCGATCATCAGGCAGTAGCCGCGCTCCAAGCCGAAGACGCCGCCGCTGGTCCCGCAGTCGACATAGTCGATCCCCCGCTCCCCCACCTGCTCGGCACGGCGGATGTCGTCGCGGTAGTAGGAGTTGCCGCCGTCGACGATCGCGTCGCCGGACTCCAGCACCGCCGCCACGTCGGAGACCGTCTTCTCGGTGATCTCGCCGGCCGGGACCATGATCCAGACCGAGCGCGGAGCGCTCAGCTTCGCGGCCATGTCCTGCAGCGACGAGGCCCCCTCCGCCCCCTCGCCGGCCAGGGTCGAGACCGCCTCGGGATTGACGTCGTAGGCGACGATCTTGTGGCCATCGCGCATCAGGCGCCGGGCCATGTTGGCTCCCATCCTGCCGAGACCGACGATTCCGAGTTCCATGAGACCTCCGGGGGGGTAGGGGTGGGCGGCGCTGCGGGCATCGTACTTTCGCGAGTCCGCGTCAGGCGTCGCATATCGACGCTTCTCGCGGACTCGGCGCAAGGAGGGATAGCCTGCGGTCGATGAGCGACGCGGCAGACGTGCTGGCGATCTTCGGGATCAGCGGCGACCTGGCGAAGAAAATGACCTTCCGGGCGCTCTACCGGCTGGAGGAGCGCGGTCAGCTCGACCTCCCGATCGTCGGCGTCGCGATCGACGAGTGGGACGACGAGCAGCTGCGCAAGCACGCGCGAGAGGCGATCGGCGACACCGTCGGCGACCCCGACGAGGACGTCTTCGCCCGCCTCGCCGAGCGGCTCAGCTACGTGCAGGGGGACTACGAAGACCCCGAGACCTTCAAGCGGGTGAAGGAGGCGATCGGCGAGGCGAAGCGACCGGTCTTCTACCTGGAGATTCCGCCGTCGCTGTTCGCGACCGCCGTCAAGGGGCTTGGCGAGGCGGGCCTGACCGAGAACGCCCACGTGGTGATCGAGAAGCCGTTCGGCCACGACCTCCAGTCCGCCCGCGAGCTCAACGACGCGCTGCGCAAGGTCCTGCGCGAGGAGCAGATCCTCCGCATCGACCACTACCTCGGCAAGGAGCCGGTGATGGACATCACCTACCTGCGCTTCGCCAACGCGCTGCTGGAGCCGGTCTGGAATCGCGAGCACGTCTCCCACGTGCAGATGACGATCGCCGAGGACTTCGGGGTCGCCGACCGCGGCCGCTTCTACGACGCGGTCGGGGCGATGCGGGACGTGATCCAGAACCACGCCCTGCAGGTGCTGGGGATCGTCGGCATGGAGCCGCCGACCGGCAACCACCCCGACAGCGTCCGCGACAAGAAGCTCGAGTTCTTCAAGGCGATCTGCGCGGCGGATCCGAAGCGCTACGTGCGCGGGCAGTACGAGGGCTATCTCGACGTGAAGGACGTGGCGCCGGACTCCACCACCGAGACCTACGCGGCGATCGAGTTCGAGGTCGACAACTGGCGCTGGGCCGGGGTGCCGTTCTTCGTCCGCGCCGGCAAGTGCCTGGCCGTGAAGTCAACCGAGGTGTCGGTCTTCTTCAAACGGCCGCCGCGGCTCGGGGTCGGCCCCGGCAAGACCCCGGAACCGAACCAGCTAACGATCCGGATCGAGCCTGAAGCCGGGGCGCGGATCCGCCTCTACGCGAAGGAAGCCGCCAAGGAGGCCTTCCAGCCTGCCGACCTCGCGGTCCTCTTCGAGAGAAAGCCAGGCGAGGACCCTGAGCCCTATGAGCGCCTGCTCGGCGACGCGCTCGCCGGCGAGCACCAGCTCTTCACCCGCCAGAGCTCGATCGAAGAGACCTGGCGCGTGGTCCAGCCACTGCTCGACGAACCGGGCCCGGTCCACCGCTACGAGCAGGGGAGTTGGGGACCGCAGGAGGCCGAGAAGCTGGTCGCCGGCACGGGTCAGTGGGCCAAGCCGTGGCTCCCTCAGGACTGAACGCATTGCTTCCCGCATACCGGGAACAACTGCGCCCGGGGAAGGCGGTCGACGTTAATCCCTAGCCTCCTGGTAGGTTTTCGGGTGCCCTAATTAGGGTGCCCTAACCAGTCGCCAGGACCCCTTGCCCCCGACCACCGAAATCACGCGCCGCCGCCTACTGGCAACCGCCGGCGTGGGCGCCGCAGCCGTGAGTCTCGGGGGCGGGGGGCTCCTGACGGGGCGCGAGCTCGCCGCCGCCAGGGGCGAGGGCACCGGCAGCGTGCCCTTCTACGGCGAGCACCAGGCTGGGATCGGCACCGCCTCCCAGGACCGCCTCCACTTCGCCGCCTTCGACCTGCTGAACGAAGACCCGGCCGAGCTGCGCGAGCTGATGCGCGCCTGGACCGTAGCGGCGGCGGAAGCGAGCGCCGGCGAGATGGTCGGCAACGTCAACGACGTGCCGCTGGCGCCGCCCGACGACACCGGCGAGACCGTCGGCCTCCTCCCCTCCCGCCTCACCGTCACCTTCGGCTTCGGTCCGAGCCTGTTCGAGAAGCCTGGGCTGGGACTGGCGACAAAGAGGCCGGCCGCGCTGCGACCGCTGCCGCGGCTCCCCGCGGACGAGCTCGACCCGGCCGAATCCGGCGGCGATATTTGCGTCCAGGCCTGCTCCGACGATCCCCAGGTCGCCTTTCACGCGATCCGCAACCTGGCCCGGATCGGTCGGGGGACTGTGGCGGTGCATTGGTCCCAGCTCGGCTTCGGCCGCACCGCATCGAACAGCCGCAGCCAGGAGACGCCCCGGAACCTGATGGGGATGAAAGACGGCACCGCCAACATCCGCGGCGAGGACGCCGAGGACATGGAGAAGTTCGTCTGGGTCGGCGGCGAAGGGCCGCCGTGGATGCGCGGCGGCACCTACATGGTCACGCGCCGGATCCGGATGCTGCTCGAGGTCTGGGACCGCGCCCCACTGCAGGACCAGGAGCGGGCGGTCGGTCGCCACAAGTACAGCGGCGCCCCGCTCGGCGGCAGCGACGAGTTCGAGCCGCTGCCGCTGGACGCCGAGCGCGGTGGCCGCCCGCTGATCCCGGCCGACGCCCACGTCCGCCTCGCCTCCGCCCGCGAAAACGGCGGCGCCCGCATCCTCCGCCGCGGCTACTCCTTCACCGACGGCGTCGACGAGAGCCTCGGCGAGCTCGAAGCCGGCCTCTTCTTCATCAGCTTCCAGCGCGACCCCGAGCAGTTCGTCGCGATCCAGCGCCGGCTCGGCTCGACCGATGCGCTCAACGAGTACGTCAAGCACGTCGGCAGCGCCCTCTTCGCCGCCCCACCCGGCGCCCCACCCGCCGGCTACATCGGCGAAGGCTTGCTCGCTTGAGGCGTGTCTGAGCTTGACCCACACATATGTCGGGAAAGCTCAGACACCCCTGGCAATCAGTCACAGCACAAAGGAGAAACGCAACAGATGCAGCTGAAATTCGTCCGGATCGCGCTCTGCGGGGTGGCCCTTGGTGTCGCCGCCCTGACCGCCGCCGGCTGCGGCCCGGGGGACGACACCGCGACCACGGTTGCCGAGACCGTGCAACCCAGCAGCCCCCAGGTCGAGGCCGTGGTCGCCGACTACCGCAACTATCTACAGGAGAACGCCGACGAACTGGTCGCGACGACCAAACCGTTTGTCGCCGCAGTCGTCTCCAGCGACCTCGCAGAAGCGAAGGAGCTGTACGCCGCGCCGCGCATCCCCTACGAGCGGATCGAGCCGGTCGCCGATTCCTTCGGCGCCCTCGACCCGAAGATCGACGCGCGCGAGAACGGCGTCGCCGCCGGCGACTTCGAAGGCTTCCACCGGATCGAGAAGGCGCTCTGGGAGGAAGGGACGACGGACGGCATGGCACCGGTGGCGAAGCAGCTGCAGGCCGACGTCGAAGCGCTGGCAGCGAAGGTGAAGGGGGTCGAGCTGCAGCCGGTGCAGGTCGCCGAAGGCGCCAACGGGCTCCTGGGCGAGGTCTCGGCCTCGAAGATCACCGGCGAGGAGGAGCGCTACTCCCACATCGACCTGGTCGATTTCGAGGCCAACGTCGAAGGGTCGGAGGCGGCCTTCGAAGCGGTGAAGCCGCTGCTCGACGCAAGCGATCCGGACCTGGCGGGGGAGATCGAAGCGGACTTCAAGATGGTCTTCAACTCCCTGCAGCCGTACCGCACCGAGGATGGGTTCGTGGCGTATACCGCGCTGACGCCGGCCGACACCAAGAAGCTGGCGACGGTGATCGACACGCTCGCCGAGAAATTGAGCCAAGTTCCGGCAGCGATCTGAACTGCCCGCCGGAGAAGTGCCTAGGCTGACTTGTTCATGACCGAGGCGGGGAAAAGGGCTGACGAGCTGCTGCAGGAGCTCGGGTACGAGAGCTGGCGGCCAGGCCAGCGGGAGGCCGTCGTCGCCGCGCTCGAGGGGCGAGACAGCCTCATCGTCATGCCCACCGGCGGGGGCAAGAGCCTCTGCTACCAGCTGCCGGGCCTGGCCTCGGAGGAGCTGACGATCGTGGTCAGTCCTTTGATCGCGCTGATGCGGGATCAGTGGGGGAAGCTCAATGCCGGTGGGCACCGGGTGGCGATGATCACTTCGGGGATGGACGACTGGGAGGTCTCCGAGGCGCTGGAGATGGTGCGGGGGGACGCGCGGATCGTTTACTGCGCGCCGGAGCGATTCGCTTCCAACGTCTTCCTCGAGGCGCTTTCGCACCGCAAGATCGACCTCGTCGCGGTCGACGAGGCGCACTGCGTCTCCGAGTGGGGGCACGACTTCCGGCCCGACTACCTGCGCCTGCCGCAGGTGGTCGAGCGGCTGGGGCGGCCGACGGTGATGGCCTGCACGGCGACGGCGACGCGGCCGGTGGCGGTGGAGATCGCCTCCCGCTTCGGGATGCGGGAGCCGCTCCAGGTCCGCTCCGGCTTCGACCGGCCGAACCTCTCCTTCGACGTCGTCGCGCTCGAGGGCAAGGGCTGCACGGCGCGGCGGCAGGCCCTGCTGGAGGCCGGGCTGCGTGACCCCGCCAACCTGCCGGCGATCGTCTACTGCGGCACCCGCCGCCAGACCGAAGAGGTCGCCGAGGAGCTGCGCGAAGCCGATGTCGCCGCGGTCGCCTACCACGCCGGCCTCGAACCCGAGCACCAGACGGCGATCCAGGAGCGCTTCATGGCGACCGGCAGCGGCGTCATCTGTGCCACCAACGCCTTCGGCATGGGCGTCGACAAGCCCGACGTGCGCTCGGTCTGGCACGTGACGATCCCGACCAGCGTCGAGGCCTACTACCAGGAGGCAGGGCGCGCCGGGCGCGACGGCCTTCCCTCACGGGCGGTGATGCTGGCCCTGAAAGCCGACCTCGGCCGCCTCGTCCGCTTCAACGAGCAGCGCGCCGGCGACGACCTCGCGGTCGCCCGCGAGCGCGGCTGGCGCGCCTACCACGCGATCAAGGCCTTCATCTACGGCACCGAGTGCCGCCGCCGCGCCCTCCTCGACCACTTCTCTGACCGCACCGCCGGGGCGCCGCTGGAGCGCTGCTGCGACATCTGCGACCTGCTCGAGTGGCTGCCCGACCCCGACACGATCGCCGTCCGCAAGGCCGGGAAGAACAAGGCGGCGCCGACCCCCGCGCCCGACCTCTCCCCCGCCGACGCGCCGCTGTTCGAGGCGTTAAAAACCTGGCGCCTCAGCGCTGCCGCGGGCAAGCCCGCCTACACCGTCGCCGCCAACAAAACCCTCGCCGCGATCGCCGCGGTTCGCCCCGCTGATGAGGAGGCGCTGCTCGCGATCAGCGGCGTCGGCCCCGCCTTCATCGAGAAGTACGCGCCGGAAGTACTAGCTCTCGTCGCCAACCACTCGGCCGACGGGACGATTTCGTCCCCCATAGGGACGTTTTAGGCCCGTCGGCGTCAGCGCGGGTTCGGCTTCAGGGTCGGCAGCGTCACCCGCAGGTTCTTCGCTTGGACGCTGAACGGGGTATTGCCGACCTGGTAGTAGGGGGCGTCGCGGCCGAGCAGCTGCAGCCAGACGCGGTGGCCCTTGGCGAAGCGGTAGCCGTTGCCGTGGAGCTGAAAGGCGATCTGACCGCTCTGGCCGTCGGCGAGCGAGTAAACGCCGCGGTCAACCAGCAGCTGCGTCCCCTCCGGCGAGACGTCCCAGAGGCGGCCGACGATCTGGCCGTGCTGGCCGGTGCTCCCGATTTCGGCGGTGATCGTCGGGCGACCGAGCATCGTGAAGCCGTCTACGACCCTGCGTTTGTAGAGAGCGACGTTCGGCTCGATGTTTTCGGCGATCGTCTTGCAGGCTTCGGTGGTCCCGAAGACAGGGTCGAATTCCCGCGCCACCGTCGGGTTGCCGCCCGCCGAGGTGAATTCCTGGGCCGGGTCGGAGCCGAAGCGGAAGGCGCCGGGGTGGAGCTTCTTCCAGCCGATCGCCTTGAAGGGGCCGACGTCGGGCTTGTCGCCCGGGCAGGTGGTGAGGGTGGCGGTGACCTGGCCGGGCGCCGGGGCCCCCTTCTTCGCCCCCAGCAGGCGGGCGGCGAAGAAGCGCGCCGCCTGGTCGTTGAAGAAGTGGTTCATCCCCGGCTTGTTGGAGCCGCGGCTGTGGCCGAGGTCACCGAGCTGCAGCGCCACCGGCGCCTTGCGGTAGCGCTTGCGCAGGTAGGTGTAGACGCGGAGCCCCTGCTCGATCGGGAACAGTTCGTCGGTGAAGCCGCTCTGGATCAGGAGCGGCGCCGGCTGCGAGGCGCCCGGGAGGAAGCGCAGCGGGTAGCCGCCGTGGTCGGCGTAGATCCCTCTCAGCGCCTGAACGGCGGCCGGGGACAACGGCTGGCCGGCGTCGATGTAGGCCTTGTCCTGGGTGATGTCCGCTTCGGGATCGGCGCAGGGGAACGACTCCGGCGCCCCGCCGCAGTAGTAGCCGTTGACGACCCCGGTCAGGTAGAGGCCGTTGAGGAAGCTGCCGATCGGGACGCCGTAGGGGCGCAGGCTCTGTTCGGGCCCGGCGATCCCCGTGTCGAGGTAGCGGCCGTTGGGGATCAGGGCCGAGACGAGGTCAGACCAGGGCCAGCGCGGGTAGGCGGCGGCGATCCGCATCTTCAGCCCTTTCGGGCTGCGCCAGGGGACGAGCTTGCCGTCGGGCCGCAGCACCTTGTCGCGAAGGAAGGCGAGCTCCATGCTCTGGCCGCCGCCGTAGGAGATGCCGGTCACGCCGATACCCCGCGGCCGCGCCACCCCTTCGTCGGCGAGCAGGCCCAGCAGGTACTGGGTGTCGCGGGCCTCGTAGCGGCTGTCGCCAAGGCGGATGTACCCGGTCGCGCAGGCGCCGGAGTGGTCGCCGCCCGTGCCGCCGCCGCAGGAGCCGCCGAAGCCGCGCGCGGTGTAGTTGACGACCGCATAGCCCCGGCGGGCGAAGAAGTCGTTGTTGTAGTGGTAGATCGTCGAGCCGTTGCCCGCTTCTTCGGGCGCGGGACCAGCCGCGGTGGTCGTCTCGAAGTCGGTCTTGCTGCCGCCGAAGCCGTGCAGCATCACGATCGTCGGGTAGGGGGCCTTGCCGGCTTCCGGCAGGGTGACGTCGACATCGAGGGGAACTCCGTCGAAGGAGGGAACGCGGGAGGCGGAGTCCGGCGTCGGGCAGAAGCGGACGCCGTTCTCGGCCGTGCAGGCGTGGCCGAACGGGGCCGTCGCCGAGCCCGCGGCCGGCGCCGCCCAGACGAGGATCGCGAGCGCAACCGCGGTTGCAGCGACCCAGCGCGGCTTCGATCCCACACTCACCACTTGCGAGCATAGGGGTCACGCATGTCGGGCCCGCCGGTCGGCCCGCACCTCAGCACGGATGATCGACTCCCCGAAAACCCGGCTTGCCGTCGGCTGCGCCCTGGCGCTGCTGACGCTCCTCGCCTGCGCCGCTCCCGCCGCCGGATTCAGTCCGCTGAAGCCGCCCGGGAAGAAGGTCTACTGGGGGGTCTCCGACACCGGCGACCCGGCCGATTTCGGCCAGTTCGCCGATGTCCTCCACAAGCACCCGGCGGTGATCCAGTCCTTCCGCACCTGGGGAACCGACTTCGACGAGGTGATCCGGCGCTGGCAGATCGCCCGGGCGCGGCCGATGATCCACCTCTCGACCGCCGACAACAACACCGGCGCCGAGCTGATCACCCCGGCGCAGATCGCCGCCGGCGCCGGCGACCGCTACCTGGTCCGCCTCAACAAGCTCTTCTACGAAAAGCAGATGCGCGCCTACGTGCGGCCGCTCGGGGAGCCCAATCGCTGCCTCAACGTCTGGGCCGCCTACGACTGCGCCGGCGCCTCGCGCGGGCCCGAGCACAGCCCCCGCGCCTACAAACGCGCCTTCCGCCGCATCTACGTGATCGTCCACGGCGGCGGCAAGGCGGGCGCGATCAACAGCCGTCTCGCCCAGGCGGGGCTGCCGCCGCTGACGGTGAGGCTGCGGGCGATGCCGAAGGCGCCGGTTGCGGTCGTCTGGAGCCCGCTCCCCGCCGGCTCGCCGACCGTCCCCCACAACCGGCCACGCTACTTCTTTCCCGGCTCCCGCTGGGTCGACTGGGTCGGCACCGACTTCTACTCCGGCTACCCGGAATGGAAGGCGCTGACCGGGCTCTACCGCCGCTTCTCCGGCAAGCCGTTCGCGATCACCGAGTGGGCGGTCGAAAGCGGCGACGACCCAACCTTCGTCAACAAGCTCTTCGCCTGGCTGAAAAGCCACCGCCGTACCCGGATGATCGCCTACTACCAGGACTTCGGCGCCAGCAACAGCTACCGGATCCAGAACTACGGGTCTAGCCTGAACGTCCTCCGCGCCCGCCTGCATTCCGGGCTTTTCCCCGCTTACGCGCAGGATGCGCCTCACCTACCGCCGCCACCCCCCGGTGGGGTTGGAGCGCGGTGATCGAGGAGTAGCCGGTGAGGTAGATGCGGCGGCCGTCGGAGATCACCGGCGTGTAGGTCCCCTTCGGGTAGCGGAAAACGCGCTTGCCGCTCCTCATCATGAACCCGCTCGTCGTTTTGTTCGTGAACTCGGCGACGTAGACGATGTCGCCGACGGCCGAGAGCGAGCCGACCACCTGGCCACCGGCCGAGCGGCTCCAGCGGACGCTGCCGTCCTTGGCGTCGAGCGCGTAGACGTTGCCGTCGAAGGAGCCGATGAAGACGGTCGGCGGGCTGTGCCTGGTGTTGGCGACGGTCGGCCCCGAGTAGGCGTAGCCGCCGGTCGAGTAGGACCAGGCGAGCTCGCCGTCGGAGGTGTCATAGCTGTAGACGCGGGCGTCGTTGTTGCCGGCGTAGACCCGGCCGTAGGCGACCGCCGGGGTCGAGTAGAAGGCGCCGGAGCCGCCGAAGCCGGGGCCGAGCGAGCCGCTCTGCCAGACCAGCTTGCCGGTCTTGGCGTCGACCGCGTTCATGTAGCCGCCGTAGTCGCCGACGAAGAGCTTGCCGTCGGAGTAGGCGGGCGCCGCCTTGATCGCGCCGCCGAGCGGGGTCGACCAGCGCACCTGCCCCTTGCCGGTGCTGAGCGCGAACAGCTCGCCGTTCTCGCAGCCGAAGTAGACGGTGCGGTCGACGATCAGCGGCGAGGACTCGGCCCGCCCGGGCAGGTTGCGTTTCCAGATCACCCGGCCGGTTTTCGCGTCGAGCTTGACGATGTGGCCGGGGACGAGGTTGACGATGTAGAGCCGGTGGTTGTAGTAGGCGGGCGAGGAGGCGTTGAGGCGGCCTATCCGCCGCTTCCACAACTCTTTCCCCGTGTCGGCGTCGAGCGCGTAGGCGAAGCCGCTGTTGTTGACGAAGTAGAGCTTGCCGCCGACATAGATCGGCGGGAACTCGAGCAGCGGCCGGTCGGTGAAGCGCCAGAGTTTGTCGAAGGGCGGCTTGATCCCCTTCACCGGCAGGTAGCGGGTCCGGGCCAGGTTCTGGCCGTAGATCGGCCAGTTGACCGTCTTCGGCTCCTTCGCCGGTGGCGGCTTCTGCGGCTTGAAGCGTTCGATCGCCTGCTCGTTGTGGACGTCGCCCGGCCGCTTCAGCATCTCGTAGGCGACGAAGGCGCCGGCGATGACGACGAAGGCGCCGGCGATCAGGGCGATCGCCCAGGCCTGGTGCTCCTCCCAGAGCCGCTTCGGGTGCAGCAGCAGCCGCAGGCCCTCAACCATTCGCGGCGCGGCGCTCTGACTCTTTCGCGACGCCGCCGATCAGGTCCCTGATCGCTTTCTTCAAGAACAACATGAAGACCGGCCCGGCGAGCGGGATCGTCGGCGTCGTCTTCACCGCGTAGGTGACCTCGGTGCCGCCGTCCTTCGGCTGCAGTTCGACCGTGCCGACGTGATCGCGGACCGGCAGGCCGGAGAGGATCTTGTAGGCGAAGCGGAAGGGAGGCTCGTAGGCGATGACTTCCTCGCGCATCGGCGGCCCGGCGACGGTGAGGACGCGGATCGCACCGAGGCCGTTCGGCTCCGGCTCCCCCTCGCGCTCGAGCTCGGCCTTGCGCAGCTGGGTGATCTGCGGGTAGCGGCGGTGATCGGTGAGGACGTCGAAGACGACCTCGGGTGGGGCGGCCACCTGCCGCTCGTAAGTGAAGCTCGCCATCGCCCGACAGGCTACGTGAGCCGCCAGCGCTGCGGGTCGGAGCCGTCGAGCGCCTCGACCTCGCCGGCGAGCGCCAGGTGGTCGAGGCAGGAGCGGACGATCTGCAGGACCCAGGCGCTGGCCGGGGAGTTGGTGTTCTCGGGGCCGATGATCTCGGCGACGATCGCGAAAGCGGTGCGCTCCTCGCCCCCGGCAAGGGCGGCCCCCACCTTGCCGAGCAGCTCGCCGACCTGGCGGCGGGACTCGGCGATCTTCGCCCCGGGGTCGCGGAAGGTGCGGCCGTGGCCGGGGAGGACGAGGTCGACGTCGAGGCCCTCGACCTCCTCCAGGCTGCCGAGGAATTCGCCGACCGGGTCGGGGCTGTGGCCGTAGTCGAAGAAGAGGACCGTCCGCCCCAGCAGGTGGTCGCCGCTGATCAGGAGCTTGCGCTCGGGCTGGTGGAGGACGACGTGGGAGGGCGCGTGGCCGGGGGTCTCGTGCACCTGCCAGGTCCCGAGGCCGGTCTCGATCTCGACCCCGGGGACGAGCTCCCGGTCGGGCTCCTTGAGGACGTCGATGCCGGATTCCTCGTCGCTGCGGGCCTCGCGGTAGCGCTCCAGCGCCGCCGCCGGCACCCCGCTCTGGCGCGCGGTCTCGATCCGCGCCTCCAGCGCCGCCTGCGGGTCGTCGGCGAGCAGCCGCACGTGCTCCCAGCGCGGGTGCATCCAGAGCTCGCAACCGGCCCGCTCGACGATCGCCCCGGCGAGCCCGTAGTGGTCGGTGTGGGAGTGGGTGCAGACGACGAGGCGGACGTCCTCGACCCCGAAGCCGGCCTGGGTCAGCGCAAGGTCGAGCTGGCGCAGCCGCCCTTTGCCGCCCATCCCGGTGTCGAACATGACGATGCCGCCGTCGTGCTCGATCGCCCAGGCGTTGCCGTGCGGGACGCCCGGCCACGGCAGCGAGAGACGCAGCCGCCAGACGCCGGGCAGGATCCGTTCGGTCCGAGGCGCCTCGGCTTTGTTTCCCGCACTGGCCACGCAGCCAATCCTTTCAGAGCCTGCGAAGGTGGCCCAGTTGGCGATCCCCACCGCCAGCTCGTCCCCGCTCGCGGGACGGAGGAAGGCGGCGACGGCGGCAGCCATGAACAGGGCCGAGCCGACCTGGTTGACGATGACGATCCACCAGCCGAGGTCGGCGCGGCCGCCGCGCGGGCGGTCGCGGTGCATCTCGGTCAGGGCGAGGTGGCCGGAGACGAGGAAGAGGATGCAGCCGACGAATTCGGGAGACCAGACGAGGCGGTGCTCCTGGGCGAGGGTGAGGTCGCCGACCAGCGCCGCCGTCAGGCTGGCGCCGAAGTAGAGGGTGCCGACGAAGAGCGCGACCGCGCTCGCCCAGTCGAGCCGCCCCGGCTCGGTCGACCACCAGCGCCACGCGGGCGCCCTGACGACCCCGTCCGGGTCGACCCCCCGCGGCGCATTCGCCACCTGCAGCACCGAGGCGTAGCCCCCCGTCGTGAAGAAGATCCCTCCGGCAAAGAAGACCGCCGCCGGCAACCGCGGCCCTCCGATATGCCCCTGCGCCAGCAGGGCCCCCAGCGAAAACAGCGAGCCACCGACGACAAACGACGTCGCCGCGACCGCATTGACCCGAGTCAACCGCCGCTCGGTCCCCTCATCGGCCCGAGCCCGCGCCTCATCTAACCCTCCCCCACCGCGGAGCAGGATCCCCCGCTTGCGCAACAGCCGCCGATCGAACTCCATCGGGCGGCAGCGTATTCAGCGTCCCCTTACTCCGCTCCTCCGGCGGGTGGCGCGGGCGCCGGGGGTGCCGAGCATCCAGCGCAGGCACCCCCGAACAGCCCTCGACGGGCCCCGCCCGGCCACCTACGCCACGTCGAACGTCGCCGGATCTGGCCCCGTGCGCTCGCCCGTATCCAGCCGCTCGAGCGCCGCCATGTCGTCCTCGCTCAACTCGAAATCAAAGACTTCGAAGTTCTCCCGAATCCGCTCGGGGTTCGAGGATTTCGGGATCACGACGTTGCCGATCTGCAGGTGCCAGCGAAGAATCGCCTGCGCCGGCGTGCGGTCGTGGTGGGCGGCGACGGTTTCGATCGTCCCGTCCTCGAGCAGATCGCCTTGGGCGAGCGGGCTCCAGGCCTCCGTGGCGACGTCGTGCTCGTCGTGCCAGGCCCGCAGCTCGGTCTGCTGCAGTCGCGGGTGCAGCTCGATCTGGTTCACGGTCGGGCGCCACTCGGCATCGCGCTCCAGCCGCTCCAGGTCCTCGACCCGGAAGTTGGAGACACCGATCGAGCGAGCGCCGCCTTCCTCCTGGATCCGTTCGAAGGCGCGCCAGGTGTCGAGGAAGAGGTCGCGGACGGGCAGCGGCCAGTGGATCAGGTAGAGGTCGACGTCGCCGGTCCCGAGCCGCTCGATGCTCTTCTCGAACGCCCGCAGGGTCGAGTCGTAGCCCTGCTCGGAGTTCCAGAGCTTGGTGGTGACGAAGACGTCCTCGCGCCGCACCCCGGTCGCCGCGATCGCCGCCCCCACCCCGGCCTCGTTGCGGTAGGCGGCGGCGGTATCGACGTGGCGGTAGCCGACCGAAAGCGCCTCCTCGACCTTCTCCTGCGTCTCCTCCGGCGGGATCTGGAAGACGCCGAACCCGAGCTGGGGGATCTCGACGCCGTCGTGCAGGGTGCGGACGGGAGCTTCGGTCGCATCGGTCATGCGACAGCGCTACCCCTCGGGCAGAGGGGCTAATCGAATGCCAGCTAGGAGGTGGCCAGGCCGATGGCCAGCAAGGGAAACGCGCTCATCGCGCCGAGGTAGGCGCCCATCGCGAGGCCGGTGCCGAGGCTGGCCGTGCGCGAGCGGGCACCGGCGATGGCGCCGACGAGGACGAAGGCGGCGGCGATTCCGAATCCAAGCCAGAAGACTTCGGGCATCAGGGCGGCGAGAATACCCGAAGGCGGGGAGGAATCGCCGCCTGCGCGGCAAAGGGCGGCGCATGAGCCAGTCACCCGCCAAGAACAGCAAGCTGATCCTCGCGGCGATGATCTTCGCCGTCTCGATGACCTTCATCGACCAGACGATCGTCGCAATCGCGATCCCGACGATCCAGGACGACCTCTCGCTCTCGGCGACGGGGGTGCAGTGGATCATCAACGGCTACCTGCTCTCGCTGGCGGCGCTGTTTGCCTTCGGCGGCCGCCTCGCCGACATCGCCGGTCACCGGCGCATGGTCGTCACCGGCGTCGTCGTCTTCGCCGTCGCCTCCGCCCTCTGCGGCGCCACCCCGACCGGCTCACTCGACGAGTCCTGGCTGATCGTCTTCCGGGTGATCCAAGGCGCCGGCGCGGCGATCATGTTCCCGGCGGCGCTGGCGATCGTCCTGGGCGCCTTCCCGATCGCCGAACGCGGCAAGGCGATGGCGATCTTCTTCGCGATCGCCGGCGGCCTCACTGCGATCGGGCCGCTGGCCGGCGGCTACCTGGTCGAGATCACCTGGCGGGCGATCTTCTGGGTCAACATCCCGGTCGCGATCATCGCCCTGTTCCTGATCTGGAAGTCGAAGCCGGCCGACGAGAAGCACCCGGCCGAGCTCGACTACAACGGCACGGCCCTGATCACCCTTGGGATGGGGCTTTCGGTGCTGGCCCTGCAGCAGTCGAGCATCTGGGGCTGGGGCGACGTCAAGACCTGGGCCTGCCTCGCCCTCGGGCTGGCGATCCTCGCCGCCTTCGTCCGCTACGAGCTGCGGGTCGAGAACCCGCTGCTGCGGCTTCGCGGTGGACAACGTCGTCCTCTTCCTGCTGATGATTCCGTTCGTACCGCTGTTCTTCTTCGCCAGCATGTACGCGCAGATCTCGCTCGGCGAAAGCGCCTCGGAAACCGGCCTCTACCTGCTGATCTTCTTCGCCGGCTTCGCCACCGCCTCGCAGTGGGGCGGGAAGATGCTCGACCGGATCGGGGCGCGCCGGCCGATGGTCCTCGGCTGCGGCATCGCCGCGATCGGCTTCTACCTCTGGGGGCACTCGCTGACCGAGCTCTCGGTCTCCGACCAGTGGTACTACATCGCCCTCGCCGGAATCGGGGTCGGGCTGGTTCTCAGCCCCGCCAACACCGACGCCCTCAACCGGGTCCCGCGCGACCGCTACGGCGAAGCGACCGGGATCACCCAGACCGTGCGCAACTTCGGCTCCAGCCTCGGCCTCGCGGTGCTCGGCTCGATCCTGATCCTCGAGAACCGCTCCCACCTCGAAACGACCGCCGACCAGCACGGCTTCTCGAAGGAAGTCGGCAGCGAAATCGCCGACCAGATCAGCCAGGGCACCGGCGCCGGCGAAACCCCCGAACACCTGCCCGCGCAGGTCCAGAAGGTGGTCGACGCCATCCCCCACGACTTCGCGATGGCCTCGCGCACGGTCTTCTACGGGATGGCGGCGGTGATGGCGGTCGCCTTCGTCATCGCCCTGGTCGCGATGCCGAGCGGCAAAGTGGAGGAAGCTCCCGAGAGCGGGACTCCCGCAGCGTAGGCACAGGCCTCTACGCTTACGGGCGATGGCAGACGCGGCATACGAAAAGTTGCCCGGGGCAGAGATCGTGCTTCCCGGGATCGCCGATATCGAGGCCGGTCGCAAGAGCATCAACGCCAGCGCTGTGCAGTGCGCCGCACCCCGCCTGCGCCGGGCAGGCCTAGCGGCGCCCAGCTCTCAAGGAGATGTACCCGCCGCCCACGACCTTTACGGGCAGCTGCAGGCTGAGTACGGAGACGCGGCCCACTCCCGCTACAACGCGATCCTGGCCCGCGTCGCCAGCTTCGCCGGAGCAGCGGAACTTGCGCGACGCAGCTGACGCCGAGCGAATCCGGCGCCTGGCGCAAGAGCTAGGGCGGTCGGTCCCAGCCGGCACCAAGATGTACTTGACCGGCGGCGCCACGGCTGTGCTCGAGGGGTGGCGCCAATCGACCGTCGACGTGGATGTGCGTTTCGAGCCCGACTCCGATGCGGCCCTGCGGCGCCTCGCGTCGCTGAAGGAGGAGCTCTCTGTGAACGTCGAGCTGGCGTCGCCACTCGACTTCCTACCGCCGCTCGCCGGCTGGCAAGATCGCTGCCGCTTCCGCTTCCGCGAGGGCAACCTCGAGGTCTTCGACTTCGATCCCTATTCGCAAGCCCTCTCCAAGCTGGAGCGCGGCTTCGAGCTCGACCTGAAGGACGTGAGCGCGATGGTGGAGTCAGGGCTGGTCGAGCCCGGCCGGCTGCTGGAGCTGTTCGAAGCTGTCGAACCGGAGCTGTATCGCTTCCCGGCCGTCGATCCAAGCGGCCTCAGGAGAGCGGTCGAATCGCTAAGTTGAGGCCCGTGAAGATCCTCGCCTTCTCCGACCTCCACCGCGACCTCGAGCAGGGCGCGCGACTGGTCGAGATGTCGGCCGAGGCCGACATCGTGATCGGGGCCGGCGACTTCGCCTCGATGCACGAGGGGCTGGAGGAGGCGATCGGCGCCTTGGCGGCGATCACGACCCCGACCGTTCTCGTCCCCGGCAACAACGAGACGGCCGACGCGCTGCGCGAGGCGGCGGCGGGCTGGAGCGCCGCCACGGTCCTCCACGGGGAGGGGACGGCGATCGACGGGACAGAGTTCTTTGGCCTCGGGGCCGGCATCCCCGTCACCCCCTGGGACTGGAGCTTCGACCTCGACGACGAGGCGGCGACCGAGATGCTCGCCGCGTGCCCCGAGGGCGCCGTCCTCGTCCTTCACTCCCCGCCCAAGGACCACTGCGACTCCGCCGGCGGTGGCGGCAACTTCGGCAGCCCCGCCCTCCTGCGGGCGATCGAACAGAAGCGCCCCCGCCTCGCCGTCTGCGGCCATATCCACGAGTCCTGGGGCTGCGAGAGCACGATCGGCTCGACCCCGGTCCACAACCTCGGTCCCAAGGGCACCTGGCTGGAGGTCTAGGTGGGGTACCGCGTCCTCAGGTCGGCCGACGCCTTCTGGCGGCGGTCGAACCAGATGAAGACGCCGAACACGGACCTCGGCGGGCAGCTCGAGGCTCAGCAGGTGGGGGCGCGGATGTGGCGGCTGGAGCCGGGGAAAGCCTCGACCAGGCACAGGCATTTCACCCAGGAGGAGCTCTACGTGCTGCTGGAGGGCGAGGGGCGGGTGCGGATCGGCGGCGACGTGCTGACGCTGGCGCCGCTGGACACGCTCCTGGTCGATCCCGACACCGACCGGCAGCTCTTCAACGACACCCAGGCCGACCAGCTCTGGCTCGTCGTCGGCGCGCCGCGGGAAGAGATCACCAGCACCCTGGAGATGAGCGAGGAGCAGCTCGAGTTCATGTATCCCGAAGGGCCGAAGGCGCTGCCGCCAGAGCTCGGCGGCGGGCAGGCCGACTACCCCGACGAGGACTAGAGCGCGAGGGAGACGGGCTCCTCGAGCAGCTGCTTCACCCGGGCGAGGAACTCGGCACCCTCGGCGCCGTAGAGGATGCGGTGGTCGCAGGAGAGGGTGGCTTTCATCAGCTGCGCCGGGACGATCTCGCCGCCGCGGACGGCCGGGACCTCACGGATCGCACCGACGGCGAGGATCGCCGCCTGTCCCATGTTGATCACCGCGTCAAACTCGTCGATCCCGTACATCCCGAGGTTGGAAACGGTGAAGGTGCCGCCCGAGAGCTCCGGCGGGGTCACCGAGCCGTCGCGGACTTTGGCGGCGACGGCGCGGGTGTCGGCGGCGATCTGGCGCAGGCCCTTGCGGTCGGCGTCGAAGACCGTCGGGACGACGAGGGCTTCCTCGGCGGCGACCGCGACCCCGACGTTGACTCGCGAGTAGAGCTCGTAGCGGCCGTCGCGGTAGGCGCCGTTTGCTTTCGGGAACTCCCGCAGGGCGATCGCGCAGGCCTTGACGATCATGTCGTTGAACGAGGGGACGACGTCGCCCTCCTTCGAGGCTGCCTTGATCGCCGCCCACGCCTCGACCGCCTTCCCCATGTCGATCTCGATCGTCAGGTAGAAGTGCGGCGCCGTCGCCTTCGACTCCGCCATCCGCCGCGCAATCGTCTGCTGCAGCTTGTTGGGCTCGCGAACCGCGGTCTCGCCTTTAGCCGTCCCAGACGAGGGCTGCTGGCCGGCGGGTCCTGCCGCAGCAGGGGACCCACCACCCCTTCCGGTAGCTAAAGCTTCCTCAGGGGCGGTTCCCCCTACAGCGTCACCCGCCGGAGGAGCCGCTTCCTCGACATCGTGTTTGATGATCCGCCCGCCAGGTCCGGAGCCTTGGAGGTCTTTCAGGTCAAGCCCCTTGTCACGCGCCAGGCGGCGCGCAAGAGGCGAAGCTTTCACTCTCTCTCCATCTGCCGACTCACCACCCCCGTCCTGCGGCTCGGCTTCCACCTCGGTCTCGGTCGGTCCTTCGGCGTCGGCCTCTGACGCCTCTCCCGTGGGTGGCGACGATGCCGAGGACTCTCCCGCTAGGGAGAGCCCGGGATCGGAGACAGGACCCGCGGGCCTAGCGCCCTGTCCCTCATCCGAAACAACCTCGCCATTCGACTCCCCGATCCGCGCGATCGGCGACCCGATCGGCAGCGTCTCCCCCTCCTGCGCCAAGATCTCCTGCAGCGTGCCCGCCATGTCGGATTCGTAGGCCATGTTGGCCTTGTCGGTCTCGATTTCGACCAGCTCGTCGCCGACCGCGATCTCGTCGCCCACCTGCTTCAGCCAGGTCAGTATCGTCCCCTCCTCCATCGAGTCGGAGAGGCGGGGCATCACCACCTCACTCACGGGGCCGCTCCATGCCTACAGGTTGCCACTTCCGGCATCCGTCCCCCGGGACGCGAGCAGGGCGCCGGCGACGAGCGAGACGACGGCCTGACGGAGGACGTCGGCCCGGATCCCGTCCATCACTGCCTGCTCGCGCGCCTGCAGGCGGCCGACGGTGGCGATCGGCTCGACATCGGTTCGCGGTTCGGCGGGCGCGCTCGCAACCGCGTCGCCGTAGGCGAGGCATCCCTGGATCCCCTGGGCGATCAGCTGGGCGCGGTAGTCGGCGCCCTCTTCGATCGGGTGCAGGTTGTCGGCCTGCATCAAATCGGGGCGGGCTGCAACGGTCCCAGCCCAGTCGGGCACCTGCGTCCCCGGTCGGGAGGCGGCGAATTCCGCGACGACCCGGTTCTTCCCAGCATTGTCGACACCGTTGACGGTGAAGCCGTGGATCGTCGGCACCACCATGCAGCGGTCGCCGATCGTTTCCGCGACCTTGGCGAGGTTGCCGGCGAGGATCTCCGGATAGGACGGGTTGTCGTTGGTGCCGGCGTCGAAGACGATCACGTCGTCGGACGGTTCATAGCTTTCCTGGAAGAGGTCGAAGATCTGGTAGCTGTTGTAGCCGCCGACCGCGTTCACCGTCAGTTCGACCCCCGGCAGGTAGTTGGCCAGGTAGGGGGAGGTCAGCTCCTCGAGGCTGTCTCCCACGAGGAGGACGTGAGGACGGGCCTGCGCCGCCGGCGCGCACAGGCAGAGGAGTAGCGCCGCAAGCGCTGCCGTCCCGAAGCCGCCGATCCACCGCACGCAGAGCTTTTTACACGACGTCCTCCTCCTAAACTGCGCCGGTGCCCGCCGCCGCTCGCCTCCAGCTAACCGGCTGCGCGCTGTTGGCGGCGCTCGCGCTCGCCGGCTGCGGCGGCGATTCCGACTCAACCGGCCCCACCCTCACCAGCCAGGAAGGTGGTCCTTTCCACCCTTCCCACCCTCAGAGGGGACAAAAGGGGGGCAACAATGCCGGGGGATCCGCAAAGGGCGGGCGGCGCGTCCCGGTCGGGGGGCTCTGCCAGAGCCAGCTCGGCGGCTTCGTCGGCTCGATGGACGGGCTGCGGCGGCGGCTCGCGGTCGGCGTCACCTACGACCAGTACGTCGCCGAGGTGCGGGGGATCCGCTCGACCTACGGCAGGATCCCGATCGACCGGGTGCAGATCGACTGCCTCGCCGCCGTCGCCACTCCCGGCGAGAAAGCCTTCAACCGCTACATCGAGGCGGCCAACGACTGGGGCGAATGCGTCTCCGAAGCCGGCTGCGGCTCGGAAGAGATCGAACCCGTCCTGCAGCGCCGCTGGCGGATCGCCTCCCATTTCCTCACCGAAGCCAAAGACGGCCTGGAGGCGTAGGACACACTGCGCGTGGCCGCACCCGCGGCTCCGCGTCGTGCAAAGCACTGCCGCTCTACCGCGTGCACGCCCACGCTTGGTCCTACACCGCCAGGTAAAGAAATGCCGGGCCGCCCAATGGACGGCCCGGCCTGGTGCAAAGGAACGGACGCGGGAACTGCTACCGAGCGGGACAAGACCCGGCTCCCAACGAACCGCCGGTGCCCGGGGTGGATTCCGCCGGGCGCCCAAACCAGTGCGGCGCCTAGCGGCCCTGCACCTCCAGAGTCCCATCAAGCATGTGAATCAAGTTAGGACCACCTCCTTTCTCTGGTCTCAGAAGTGAAGCAAACCCGGACGTCGGCCTCTACCCCGCGGACATTGCGGCCGGGTGACCCTTCCTACAAGATGGGCCGATGCAGGGAAACGGGTCGACGATCGTCTTCTTCCCGGAGGGGGCGTTCGGGCCGACCAACAACTGCATCGGGATCGGCGCGGTCCTGCAGCGGCGCGGCCACCGGGTGGTCTTCATCGTCGAGGAGTCCTTCGCCGGCACGCTCGAGGCGCAGGGGTTCGAGGAGCGGCTGATGCGGCTGACGCCACCGCCGGAGACCGAGGAAGCGCCGGGGCAGTTCTGGAAGGACTTCATCCACGACACCGCCCCGGTCTTTCGCAAATCCACCGCCGAGCAGCTGTCGGAGTTCATCGCCCCCACCTTCGAAGCTCTGGTCGACGGCGCCCGCTACGTCGACGACCGCCTGCTCGAGATCATCGAGGAGCTGCAGCCGGACCTCGTTGTCGAGGACAACGTCGTCAGCTTTCCGGCCCTGCTCGCCAGCGGCCGGCCCTGGGCGCGGATCGCCTCATGCAACCCGGCCGAGATCAAGGACCCCGAGGTGCCGCCGGTCTTCTCCGGCCTGCCGAGTGCCGACCGCAGCGGCTGGGAGGCGTTCTGGGCCGAGTACCGCGACGCCCACCGCGAGCTGCACGCCTCCTTCAGCGAGTTCTGCACCGAGCGCGGGGCGCCGCCGCTGCCGCCCGACGACTTCATCCACGAGAGCGAGTGGCTGAACCTCTACCTCTATCCCGACGAGGTCGACTACCCGCGCGCCCGACCGCTCGGCCCGCGCTGGCACAACCTGCAGACCAGCGTGCGGAGCACCGACCCCGCCTGGGAGCTGCCGGAGGCGCTGGCCGATCGCGAGGGCCCGCTGGTCTACCTCAGCCTCGGCTCGCTTGGCTCCGCCGACGTCGAGCTGATGCGGAAGCTGATCGCCGAGCTGGCCGAGGCGCCCTACCGGATCATCGTCTCCAAGGGCCCCCAGCACAGCGAGTTCGAGCTCGCGGGGAACATGGGCGGCGAGGAGTTCCTGCCGCAGACCGAAGTCCTGCCCAAGGTCGACCTCGTGATCACCCACGGCGGCAACAACACCGTTACCGAGTGCCTGCACTTCGGCAAGCCGATGGTGGTGCTGCCGATCTTCTGGGACCAGCACGACAACGCCCAGCGGATCGAGGAGACCGGCTTCGGCGCCCGCCTCGACACCTACCGCCATAGCGGCAAGGAGCTGACCGGAGCGATCGACCGCCTCCTCGCCGACGCCGAGCTGCGCGCCCGCCTCGCAGCCGCCTCGCAGCGACTGCAAGCGGCGCCCGGGACCGAGCGGGCGGCAGACCTGATCGAGGCGATCGTGCGCGAGGCCGCGGCAAGCTAGGACTCCTGGGACTCTGCTGCTGCCGGATCGGGCTGGTTTACCAATCTCTGGGCGGGTAATGAAGAACCTATGTCCACCGGATTGATCATCCTCATCGTCGTCGTCGTTCTCGTCCTCCTGGTCCTCGCCGCGATCGCCGCGCGCAAAGCCAAGGCGCGCCGCGAAGTGGAGCGCCAGCGGCTCAGCGAACAGGCCGGCGGCCACCGCCAAGAGGCCGACCTGCACGCGAGCAAGGCGCAGGAGCGGGAGCAGGAAGCTCGGGAAGCCGCGGAGCGCGCCGAGCGCGAGCGCGAGCTGTCTCAGCACCACGGCGAGAAAGCCGACGACCTCGAGCAGAAGCTCTAGGTCGACTCAACAGAGGGAGAACACAGTGGTTATCGGAGTCGTCATCGGCATCTGCGTCCTGCTCGCGATCCTGGGCTTCCTGGTCCCACGGCTCTCCAACCACGCCAGGCGCGGCAGCGACAAGGGCTTCGGCATGGGCCAGCGCGCCGGCAGCAAGGCCCCCGGCCCGATCGGCACCCTGCTGAGCAAGTCCTTCGGCAAATCCCAGAAGGCGGCGGACAAGAGCCACACGGCCGGCAAGAGCGCCCGCGAGAAGCTGCCGTTCTAGGGGCGGCTCAGGCGCAGAGCTCCGTGCCGTCCGGGTAGTAGAACTGGCCGGGCAGGCCCACCTCTATGCCGCCAAGCTCGCCTGAGGATCGATCGAAGCTGAACTGCAGAGTGGTCTCCCGGCTCGCCGAGTACAGCCGGTAGAAGTCCATTCCCAGCGAATCGGAGGAGATCACCTCCAGCTCATCCCCATAGGCGGCCCCGAGCTCGTCGGCGGCGTCCCCGGGCTGAACCCCCCGTGGGGCGTGAGGACTCGGCTTCCAGATCCCCACCGACTCGAGCTCGCCGCTGCTGTGGGGGGCGAAGAGCTGGACGTCTTCGGCACCCGGCAGGAGCCAGGTGTCGCAGTAAGGGCCCTCGGAGATCCGTAGGCGAATTCCCAGCTTACGCACGTCGCCTGCCGTCATCCCCAGCTTCACCGGCCCGATCCCTTCCGAGTTGAGTTGCGCCCGCGAGAGATCGGGAGCGGGGCGCGCGATCGGCTTCGGAAAGGCGTGGAGCTCGAAGGCGTTGTGCAGCAACCGGGAATCGGCGAGAAGGGTCCCGATCTGGAAGGCCTCCCCCGCGGACCACACCTGCCAGAGCTTGCCGCCGATCTTCCCGCTAATCCTGCCGAGCAGCTTCGGGTCCGCGTTGGGCAATGCCTGAGCCAAAGCTCGCGCGAGCGCGCGGGAGAAGTCGTCGCTGTTGGTCTCCAGGCACTTGAAGGCGGCGCGGCCGGCACCGACGAAGTCGCCCTGCGCGAGTGGGGCGCGGATATCAGTGGCACATTGCGCAAGGCCGACCAGAGTCACCACCGCCGCGATCTGCTGGCCAACCCTGCCCTCGTCCCCCGCAAGCTTGTTCAGCGCCGTGAAGGTGAGACCGGCAACCGCCTCGGGCTTGTCGAGCCGCGCTCGGATCAGCACCGGACCGGCGAGGCTGCGCACCTGCCGCTCGGTGAACCCGTAATCGACCTCCTCGCCACCCAGCAGGATCGTCTCTCCCCGCTTGACGGGAGGTTGATCGAAGGCCTGGCTCAGTCGCACCGCCGCGTCGACCAGGAAACCCTGCGGGCCGCTTTGGAAGAGTCCGTCGTACATCCACTCCGGGGGCACCGAGGGGACCAACCGCACCCCGTAGGAGCGATTCATCCTTGCCTTGACGACGAGCACATCGGGGCGCCTGGGGTCATGCCCCGTGCACCAGCGCAAGGGGGCGTTCCGGTCGTCGAGGGCGACGACATCCGGAAGCCAGTCCGGTCGCGACCCCTCGCAGGTCGGCGCGCCGACGCGGGTGTCGAGGAGCCAGCCGGCGCCGTAGGTGATGCTGTCCCAGAGGGAGAAGTGGTGAACGGTCGCGGTCAGCGTTCGCCGGTCACGCGCGATCTGGGTTGGGACGGCGATCCAGGCCTCGTGCTCTTCGTCGTAGTAGGCGAGGCTGGCCCTCGCGCCCGGGGAGACCGGCTCCCGCAGGCGCCTGCTGATGGTCGCCCCGGCGGCCGGCAACTCCCCGTCCTCGAGTGAGATCGAGAGCGGCGGCCCGATTTCGACCCCCTCCGCCTCCTTCAGCGCGTCGGCCGGGACCGGGGCCTCTAGGTCCCGCGTCAGCGCGCTTCCCTCCCCTGCCGAGCCGTTCAAGGCCACCCGCCAGCCATCCGTTGCCAGCTGGGCATCGGGGCCTTCACCCGAAACCCGCAGCTCGTCTGAATCGCTCCCGCAGCCAGCCGCCACCATGGCAGCGACGCCGAGGAGGACCGAGAAGAAAAGCCGGAGCAGTGCCTTCTCGCTCAAAAAATCTTGGAAATACTGATTTGGAACTCCATCTGTCCGGCAACCTACTGGCAGCTGCCCGGCGAGGGCGGAGCGGGGTGAAACAAAAACTGGCCAGCTAGCCAGTATGCTCTCCGGGTCGTGGCAGACCAAGCCGAGATCGCCGCCGGGGGAGGGAACGTCGAGGACGCTCTCGTGCTCGAGCGCGAGCACTGGGAGGAAGGGCCGCCGCTGAAGCTGTTCGAGCGGATGCGCGGCGGGTGCCCCGTCCACTGGACCTCCGAGGTGACGGAGCTGCCGCAGGCGAAAGGCTTCTGGTCGGTGACCCGGGCCGACGACGTCCACGCGGTCAGCCGCGACTTCGAGACCTACTCCTCCGAACGCGGCGGCGTGGTCGTGATCGACGAGGTCTTCCCGATCGAGCTGGCGCGGGCGATGTTCATCGGCATGGACCCGCCCAAGCACGACCGGCTGAAGGCGCTCTTCCAGGCGGGCTTCACGCCGAAGCGGATCGCGGCGCACACCGACTCGATCCGGGAGATCGTCGTCGGCGTCCTCGACCGGCTCGACGGGCGCGAGGAGTGCGACCTGGTCACCGACGTCGCCCAGCCGGCGGTCTCGCGGGTGATCGGCAGCTTCATGGGAATCCCGGAGGAGGACGACGCCGCTTGGGCGGAGCTGATGAACATGGCGCTGGCTGCTAACGACCCCGACTACAGCCCCGACGTCGACAGCGTCGAGGAGACGATCCAGAAGGCGCTCGAGCAGGTCTTCGAGCGTTGCGGGGCGATGATCGCCGAGCGCCGGGAGAACCCGACCGACGACCTCACCAGCGTCCTCGTCCACGCCGAGGTGGAAGGGCAGCGGCTGGAGGAGCACGAGATCGTGATGGGCTTCTTCCTCCTCGTCGCCGCCGGCAACGACAGCACCAAGGCGACCTACAGCAGCGCCATGCGGGCGCTGATGGAACACCCCGACCAGCGCCACCTCCTGCTCGAGGACCCGGCGCGGATCCCGGGCGCGGTCGAGGAGTCGCTGCGGATGTTCCCCGCCTTCGCCCACTTCCGCCGCACCGCGACCAAGGACACCGAGTTGGCCGGGCAGCCGATCAAAGAGGGCGACAAGGTCGTCATGTGGTACGCCTCCTCCAATCGCGACGAGACGCGCTACGAGGACCCCGACCGCTTCGACGTCCTCCGCAACCCCGACCACCAAGCCTTCGGCGCCGGCGGCCGCCACTTCTGCCTCGGCGCCGCCCTCGCGCGCCTGGAGCTGAAGATCCTGCTCGAGGAGACCCTCGCCCGCTACCCGCGGATGGAGATGACGAGACCGCCCGTCTACCTCGAGTCCGGCTTCCTCAACCAGCTGAAATCGCTGCCGGTCCGGCTGAACCCCTAGAGGCCGGAGCCGGGGGGGACCGGCTCCGGCCCTTGTACGCCGATTAAAAGGGTGATTCGACGCACGGGCGGGCTTAGGTCGACTGGGTAGGGATACCCATCGCTAAGCCACCGGGAGTGTAGAGGTTCCCGTCTCTAAATAAAAGTCTGGCCTAATCGTGCAGGAGCCGAGACAACGCGGGGGCCGCGTCCCCGAGCGCCGCGGGCGTTCCCTCGATCAGCCAGAGGGACATGCAGCCCAGGGTCGCCCTGACCCGGTGGAGAGATAGGCGCCAGTCGATCTTCCGGCTGCTGGCAGCCTCGCCATAAGTCGCCGAGGCCAAAGACGCGGCGAGCCGATCGGCGAGCTTCGCCCGCTCCAGGTGAACCCCGGGCAGGTCGAGCAGCGCCGCATCGGCGAGCACGTAGGCAAGGGCCGGTTCCTCGCTGAAGAGACCTGCGATCGCCTCAACCCCACCACGCGCTCTCGCATTGTCGACCGGAGCCGTTTCACACCCCCGCGCAGCCGCCACAAGGACGCTCTCGGCGGCCATCGCATAGGTCTCCCTCACACAGTCGTCGAGGTTCTCGAAGTGCTTGTAGAAGGCGTCTTTGGAGACGGCCGCTTCTTTCGTCAGGGCCCGGAGCGAGAGTCCCTGATAACCCCGAGCCGCGATGACCTCGGCGCAGGCACCGAGCAGTCGCCAGCGCTGATTTTCGCGAACGTGGGAGTCCGGAAGCCCGTGCCGTCCCGGCGGCAGGCGGAATTGGTCGAAGGCGCCCTGCATCGGCGCGGCACCGTAAACCACTGCGCTGTTTCGTGCAGAGCTAACCGTCGGCGAGCAAAGCGGTGCTGCTGGCCTGCGCCCCGCCCAGGAAGGGCGTGAGGAAGAGCTCGACGAGGTCGGGGAGCAGGTCGAGCAGTTGCTGCTCCCCTGTTTCGACCCGATGCGCGATCACGGCCATCATCCCCCCGACCTGTGCCTGTTCGATCGCGGTGGATACCTTCCGCACTCCCTCGGCCTGCTTTCCCTTCGTAAGCTCCTCGAGCAGGCGCCCCATCCCCGCCGCCTGGTGGGCGGCCATCTCGTCTCCTGCCCTGAGCGGGGCGATGACGGCAAAGCGGACGAGATCGGGGTTGGCGGCGAACGTCTCAAGCATCGATCCGATGCGATCCTTCACCCGAGCCGGCCAGCAGTCCTGCTCCTCGCCGGCCTCCCGCATCGCTGCCACGAGATGGTCGAGGATGAGGTCGAAGGCCTGCAGGTAGCACTCCTCCTTGGAAGAGAAGTACGAATAGAAGGTCCGGCGCGAGAGGCCCGCAGCCGAGCAGATCTTGGAGACGGTGGCGTCGTGGTAGCCATGCTCGGCGACGGCGGCGATGATCCCGGCGGTGAGGCGATCGCGCTGGTTCTTGACGACGAAGTCTCGGGCCAGGCCGTGGCGCCCCGGGGGAAGGCGCGGCAAACCCACGGACGTCTCCTCTTTGCCTGCCTCCCGGTTCGGCACACGAGGACGATAACGCGATCCCCGCGAACCTTGCACTCTCGATTCGGTTTGAGACCCGGCGTGTTCAAACCTGCCGGGCCGTGCAACTCAAACGGTCAGGATCCCCGCCCCCGCGGCTATTTCCTGCTCTGCCCCCTCCTCCCCGAGATAAGGCTCGAGGATCAGGTGCGCCAGCTCGCCGAGCAGGGAGTCGAGTGAATCGGCATCCCCCGTCGAGAGCCGGCGGTGGAGCAGCCAGGCGATCCCGTTGACCGTCGTCTGCTCGAGCGTCTCTGGCAAGGGCCGCGGGAGCTCGCCCACCCCTCGCCCATGGGCGAGAAAGCCGGCCACCGCCTCCAGCGTCTCCTCGTAGGAACGAAGGGCAGATGGGCCGGCACTTTGGATCTCGATCAAGGCGATCCGCGCCTTTACTGGCTCCCTCTGCACCCACTTCAGTAGCGCCTTGAGCCCCACGGCGACCTGGGCGCCCCAGGTCGCCGCCGAGCTGGCCGCCGTGACCGCCTCGCCTTGCGCCTCCTTCGTCACCGTCTCGTAAGCCGCGACGAGGCACTCTTCTTTCCCTCCGAAGAGGGCATAGAAGCTGCCGACCCCGACGTGGGCCGCGTTGACCAGATCGTCGACGGTCGTCGCGGGATACCCCTTCTCGGCGAAGACGTCGATCGCAGCTTCGATCACCCGCGTCCGCTGGTGCTCCTCCATCACGTCGCGGGAGAGCTTCTCACGCCCGGCCGGGATCGGTCGTAAATGCTCAGGGAGTGATGCCACGGGGCTAGCTTAACGGAGCCCATCGGGCGCTCCTAGTCATAGAAGTTCTCGTTTCCAATGCAAATGCTAGGGTTTTTAAAGGTAAGGGACCTGGCGCGGAACCTCAACTCGAACTCGAAAGGCTCCCGTCTGCGGCCGACCAAGCGTACGAACGGGGACACGTGGGGACGCCACGGGCTGAATTGACAAGACTGCAACGCGAACAGGAGCGGGACGGAGAGGGACCGCGCGATGGCATCATGGAGGCGATGCTGCTCTGCGCGGGCGAGGTCGGGTACCGCCATGTCTCCGTAGAACAGGTTTACCAGCGCTATGGCGGCTACCGCGCGCACTTCTACCGGCACTTCCGCAACAAGGACGAATGCTTCCTCGCCGCCTATGTGTGGAAGGCGAATCAGCTCGCGGACGAGGCGATCTCACACCTGGAAGGAGAGGGACCTGTCAGCCGGCGAGTGAATCGCACGCTCGAGTCGGTGGCTGATTTCGCAACCGAGGAAGAGGCGCTGGCGAGGGCCATCTTCGTCGAGGTTCACATGGTCGGCAGGGAGGGAGCCCTGAAGCGCCAACCGGTGATCCAGCGTCTCTCCCACGCCCTCGATGCCGCCTGCCGGGGAACGGCGGGGCAAGTCTCACCGCCGCCGCTCACAGCCGAATTCCTCGTCAGCGCGATCGACCAGGCGGTTGCCAATGCCATCCTCGCCGGTCGCCCAGGCGATTTCCGCGAGGCCGTGCCGGAGCTCGCGCTCCTGATCTGCCGTGCCTACGCCCTCTAGGGCAGAGCGCTCCTTCAGGGACCCGGCAGCGTCTTCAGTACGTCCTCCGCAGCCTCCAAGCCGAGGTAGAGGCGGAAGGTGTTGTAGAGCAACCCGGGCACCGCCAATTCGAATTCGCCGAGATCACCCTCAGCGTGCAGGCTGACGAGAGTCTCGAGAAAGGAGCCCACAGCGAGCTCCGCGGCTGCGGCCGGTATCCCCTCCGGCTCCGGAACTTCGCAGCGGATCGAGTCCACTTGCTCGAGATGGAGTCGCAGGCTCGGCTCCCCCAGGGGCAGGCGTCCCCGGCGGAACCGTTCGTCGATGGCGAACCGCACCCGCTCCTCGTATTCGCGGCAGTAGCTCGCCGCGGCGAAGGCAGCCGCCGAGATGCGGTCCTGCCAAGGCTCGGGGCGCAGGTAGATGGGTAGGAGCAGACAATCCACCTGCTCGCAGACCGCGTCGAACGCGCGCAAGCAGCAGCTGTCCTTGCCCCCGACGCTTCGGATGACGTCCGCGGCACTGACCCCGGCCCGTCGGGCAATCAACTCCGTAGTGGTCGCCTCGAAGCCATGAGATGCGACCACCGCGATCGTCGCCTCAACTATGTCCTCCCCTACCGATGATGCCGGTGTCCCCAATTGACTCTCTCCGTCCAGATGACCTTCTGAATACGACGATGACCCTAAGCAGAACCCCAGTTCGCGGTCAATGAAGGGCAAGGTGTAGATCTCTTCAGCAATCGAATCTCGCCTCTGAAGAAGGCTTCTGGACACGCTGACGAACCGGAGCGGCATCTGCGCGAGGCAGGCCACGACGAGGCCTGATCGATCTGAGGGCTGCCCTTCAGGAACGATGAAGGATGCACTGGTCACGGGGATGGAAAGGCTGGCCAAGCGCGAGGTCGTCGCCTTGATCAGCCGCAGGAAGCTTGAAGACGCCGGTTGAGCGCTAGGGTCAGCCGGTCGAGATGCGGAAGGCTGGAATCTTCTCCAGCAAACCGTAACCCCTCATGATCTGGGCTCGGGTGGGTTCTTCCGAGCCGCGGCCTCGAAAAGCAGCGAGGCGGCCCCGATGCGGACTGGCTGCTCGTCCGTCCCCCGCAATCGCTCCTGGGCCTTCGCGATTACGTCCAAGGCCTCACGGGTGGTCCTCTCATAGATCTCGCTTAGTTCCATCCAACCCTCCTCGTCGACGTCGGCATGAAGTCGCGCCGTCGCCCACTCAGGGCGGCGGACGAAGGTCCCGCTTTCGAGCGCAGCGGTCGCGTCGGCGAAGATTTCCCTCAGGACCCCCAAGATGATCTTCTGCTGTCGGCTGATCGGGAGCCCTTCCATCTCCTCTTTCGAGAGCATCAGGATGCCGGTGGCGCGGTAGTAATGCTCGACGACGCCTCGCCGCCGCTTCTCCTCCACGACCTCGACCAGGCCCTGCCGGCAAAGGACCTCCAGGTGATACCTGACCCGCCGACGGCTCTCCTGAACTTGCTCGGCGATCTGGCGGACACTTACCCCCACCGATTCCGCCGAAGCCTCGCGGGCGACGAAGAAGGCGGGCTCCGAAGCGGCGAGAAAGATCTTGCAGCGAACAGGATCCGCCATCGCCGCGGCTCTCTGCTCGTATTGCTCATCTCCGGGCATACCCGCCGAACCGTCGGCGTCGCTCGAACGACTCATGATGTCCCCTGGTCGTAGCTGATCCCCGAAGCGAGCA
>Ga0307300_10000011_pt1 | contig 53553 bp, 43 predicted proteins | sample ER_DNA_181_FD_194492 | JGI IMG/M metagenome (GOLD analysis project Ga0307300, IMG submission 194492) | Bulk soil microbial communities from the East River watershed near Crested Butte, Colorado, United States - ER_DNA_181 | ecosystem: Environmental > Terrestrial > Soil > Floodplain | place... | reverse complement strand
GCCCGTCGGCGAACGGGAGATGGGGGACGGTCGTGGTCGTGGCGAAGCGCAGTAGGGGGCTGAGGTTCTCCATCGCCCAGAGCACTTTCTCGGCCTGGATGTCCACGCCCCAGATCTCCCGACCCTCGGCGTAGGGCTCGAGCCAGCGAATCAGCCTCCCGTTGTTGCTGCCGAACTCAAGAACCCGGCTGGTCCGGTCCCAGGAGAAGTCGCAACCTTCGAGGATCGACAGCAGCGAGTCGATCTCGCGTTTCCCGCCCTCCAGGTGGACTTTCGCCGCCTCCTTGTACTCCATCAACTCGAGCGGTGGAACCGGGACCTCCTGCTCCGGCTCGAGTCCGATCGCGTACTCGCCCTGCTTTGTCTCCAGATACAGCGCCTGCTCACTCATCCTGCCTCCAATTATCAGTATCCGCCCGCTCAACCTATCGGAGCCGCCGCCAGCCTCTCGATCAGTCGTGACAGGACCAACTTCGAGTCGAGATACTCCTCCGCGAGTTGGCGAGCCGAGGCGGCATGCTGGGCGTAGTCCTTCTCCACCCGGTCGACCGCCTCCGCGGCTCCCGCAACGCTCGTGAAGGCCAGCAGGCCTCGGCCAACCGGCAAGGATCCGCCGAACCCGGTGTCCTGCGCGACCACCGGGCGCCCACTGGCCAGGTAACAGGCGCTGCGGTCGCTCAACCAGCCGCTGCGCGAATCGACATAGCCGCTCTTGGCAACGCAGAGCTCCGCCTTCGACCCGCGGACGAAATTGGCGTACCTGCCCGGGTCCCCCGCGACGTCGGCCGGGTTGACGCGGTCCCAGCCGTTGGCGTCCAGTGCCGCGAGGTCGCGCTCCTCGGCGGGATGGATGCCCAGAGCCAGCAGGAAGCGGATGCGGGTGCGGGTGCGGCGGGGAAGGTCGATCAGCCTTCGCAGCGAGTGGGCGCGCTGGCCGTAGTGGATGCCCTCGTGCTCGATCGAGCCATAGCTGCGCCAGTGGCCGACAGTGGTGAAAGCGTCCTCACGTGGCGGGTCCGCCGCCCGCGGCCAGTGGCGCAGGAGCACCGGCGGCAGAGTCGGGATCCAAGTGCGGCCGCAGTCGGGCACCGCGCAGTCCTCCTCGCCCAGCCGCTGGCCGACGGTGAGGAAATGGGTGTGAAGATCGAAGCCCATCTCGCTGCCGGTTACCTGCCAGACCTGGTTGAAGCCGGGGTCGAGGTCGAGAAAGGCGCGAACCGGGATCGGGCTCAGCAGCCGTTCGTCGCGCAACATCCCGGAGACGTTGATCATCAGGTCCGCATCGGCGGCGAAGGCGAGGATCTGCTCCGCGGAGAACCCGACGGCTTCGCCGCTGGCTTCGTCCCAGAGGGCGGCACCGCCCTCGATCATGCCCAGGCTCTCGAAGTAAGGGGCGATCCGGGGATCGGCTTCGAGCCGCTCGCCGGAGACCGGCTCGACGAGGAGCACCTCGTGCCCGAGCTCTCGCAGGCCGAGGACGTACTGGAGCACCGCCCAGGTCGCGCCGCCTTGGTGGGGATCGCCGGCGACCATCCCGGCGAAGAGGATCTTCAGGCGTTCGGGCAAGCGCTCACCCAGCTCCCACCAGGTCGAGGACGCGGTCGAGGACGCGGTCGGAATCGAGGTGACCCTCCGCGAACGCCCGCGCCGCCGCCGCCCGCTCCTCGTAACCGTCGCGGACGTCCTCCACTGCGGCGACCGCCGCCTCCAGGCTCTCGAAGGCGAGCAGTCCCGGCGAGACGGGCCCGCCCAGCCCGGTGTCCTGGACCACAGCCGGCCTGCCGCTGGACAGGTAGGCCGCGGTGCGGTCGCTGAACCACCCGGTCGCCGCTTCGATGTATACGCCCTGGGCGACCGAGAACTCGGCGGCGGAGCCGCGCAGGTACTCGCGGAAGGCACCCGGCGTTCCAGCCGCCGTGCGGGGGTCGATCAGCCTCCAGCCGTGCGAGCGCAGCAGCTCGCGGTCGGCGGCATCGCCAGGATGGATGTCCAGCGCGAGCTCGAACTCGACCCCCTCGACCCGTTCTGGCAGCGCCGCGAAACGGCGGAACTGGTGGTGCTTCAGACCCATCTCCCGGCCCCCGATGCGGAGGCCACCGTAGGGGCTGCGCCAAGTCGCCACCGTGGTGAAGACTGGCACTCCCTCGGGCTGAGGCGTAGCCGGCCACTCCTCGAGCAGGACCGGAGGCAGGGTTGGGATCCACTCGATGGCGCCGACCGGGACCGGGCACCCCGGCCTGCCGACGTTCTGCCCTACGGTGAGGTGGCGGTCGTGGCCGGCGACCGTGAACTCGAGGCCCGGATCGGCGTGCCAGGCCTGGGTGAAGCCGGGGTCGAGGTCGACGTACACGCGGCGGCGGGGCGCTGCGAGCAACGGCCCCTGCCCGAGATGGCCGCTGATGTTGAAGAGGAGGTCGGCGTCGGCCGCCATTGCCGTCAACTCCCTTTCACCGTGGCCGCAGAGCGCGGCGCCCTCAACGTCGAGCAGCGAGGCTCGTCCCTCCAGGTCGAATTCCGCGGCGACCGCTTCGAAGAAGGCGCGCCCCTCGGCGCTCTCGCCAGGGAGCCGCTCGACCAAGTGCACCTCCCAGCCAAGGCGCTGAAGGCCCAGCGCCCAGGACAGCCTCACCCAGGCCTCGCCGCCGCTGTTCGGCTTGTTTGCAAGCGCCCCGGCGACGAACGCGACGCCCATCGATTCAGGAGGGCAGCGGTCGCCGCTTGGCACCGGGCACCCGAGTCAGGGAGCGGGGGCTGTAGCGGGCCAGGGTGAAGGTCTCGCGCAGGGCTTTGCCTCGTTTCCCGTCCCGCAGCGACTTTCCGATCTGGGCCACCAGCAGCTCTCCGTAGTAACGCTTCCAGAACCGCCGCGCCGCCTTGTACGCCGACCTCAGCTCCGGGTCCTCGCGGGTGTGGCGCCGCTGTCTGCGCACAGCAGCGAGGCTCTGCGCCAGCATCCGCCCGGCGTCGCCACTCGAGTTCTCGCCGTGGGTGCGGTGCTCGGCGACGAGCTCGCCATGGCTCCAGAACGGGAACTGGCGGGCGATCTCGAGGTTGAGGCCGAAGTCAGCCGCCGCGTCGAGGTCGGAGTCGAAGCCCTTCACGTGCTCGAAAACCGCGCGCCGGTACACCGAGCGGGCGGGGAAGCCGGCCCAGTTCTCGGTCATCAGGCGCGCGTAGTGGTCTCTCTGGACAACCGGCTGCTCGAAGGTCTCGATTGGGGTTCCGTCCTGAGCGATCCGGCGGAACCTGCCCCCCACGGCCGCCGCCTCGGGGTGCTCCCGCAGCAGCTTCACCGCGGTCTCGACCGCGGTGGGCGTCAAGCGATCGTCCGAATCGAGGAACACGAGGAGATCGCCGCTGGTATTGCGTATGCCGAAGTTCCTGGCGCCAGCCATGCCGGCGTTCTCGCAGCGCAGGCAGCGGACTCCCGGATAGCGGGCGGCGATCGCCGCCGCGTTGTCGGGCGAGGAATCGTCGACGACGAGAACCTCGAGGTGGGGGTAGGTCTGGGCCAGAACGCTCTCGATCGCCTCGCCGAGGAAGTGCGCCTGCCCGAAGCAGGGGATAACGACCGAGGCCAGCTCGGCGAACTCGCCGGCGGAATCGCGCCGCCAGGCGTGGCGGCCGCTGAGGACCCCGAACGGCACCCGCTGCTGCCCTCTCAGCACCGCCGCAAGCTCGACTTCGAACTCAGGCGGCGTGCCCACCAGGTTGATCGTCGTGCGGAACCCCGCCCGCCCTGCGTCGGGGTAGCCGGGGAAAGCCTCGGCGAGGTCGGGGCGTTCGGCCCTGACCGCGGCCCGCCAAAAAGGCTTGCCGTCGACGAGGAGCTCGACGGCGACCACTCGCGAGTCCTCACCGAGCGCCCATCCGAGCAGATCGATCGCCTGGGCGTCCAGAACCGCCCCCGGCTTCGGCTCGTCGACGAAAGCGCCGCGCAGCTGCGCCGGCGGCGAGACGGAGACGTCGAGGATCTCGACCAGCGCACCCATCGTCCCCGGATCCTCCCTCAGCCGCCGGACCCGTCTTCGAACCGCAGCTCGGCGAAGCGCAGGCGCCGCTCCCCCGCCAGCACCGCGAACGCCTCCGCCCTGCTGCCGGGCGGAAGCTGCTGGGCGTTGACGGTGGTGTGGAAACCGGGCCTGCCGACCTCCCGGTCGGGGAAGCCCCGCTCGATGTCGGGCCGTGGCTCCCCGACCGGTGCGCGCCAAAGACGCTCCCCCGCGACCCACAGCTCGATCGCCTCGACCGGCTCCTCGCGGCCCAGCGCCCAGCCGATCATCGTCACCGCGTGGGCCGGCAGGGAGGCACCGGCGACCGGAGCCTCGAGGTTCGCCCCGGTCAGCCCCTCGGGCAGAGGCTCGCTCCGGTGCACCTCCACCCGCCGCGTCGGCCGCGTCGCGACCCGACCTCCGTCGGCGCGCAGCGGCAGCTCGAAGACCCTGGCTGAGGCATCGCTCCAGACTTCGCTCGCTTCGCTCGCGAGATACTCGCGCAGTCCCTCCCTGCCGGCGAGCCAGTCGCGGGCGCCGCGGGGAACGACGACGAAGCAGCCGCCCTCCCCCGCCGACTCCGCCTCGTTGCGGTAGTCCGGCTGTGCCGGCGAAAGGTCGGCGGCGGCGCGGCGGATCGCCTCCAGCTCGGTCACCTCGCGACCGTCGCGCCGCGGCAGGTTCCGCGCGTGGCGGCCGTTGAAGTACGGCTTCATCTCACGCCGTGGGTCGACGAGGACGACGCAGGCGCTGAAGGGAACGCCGAGACGCTCGACCGCCAGCTGCGCTCCCCGGAACTGGATGCAGCGCTCGATCAACTCGGCTTGGGCGGGAAGCTCCGGCCGCAGCCGCTCGTAGAAGCGCAGGTCCTCTTCGATCTGGGTGATCCGGTCGAGGGCGGAGAACATGCCGCCGTCGTGGACCCGGTAGGCGGCCAGCGGCTCGGGGATGTAGCCGAGCGGCCCGAGCTCGGCGCAGCGGATGTGGATCAGCCAGTCGATCCAGGCCGAGTCGAAGGCCCAGGCGGGAAGGGCCGCGAGGATCTCGCGGCGGAACATCATCGCCGGGGAGGGGACGAAGCACTCGGTGAGGATGTCCTCGAGCGCGAAGCTCGACTCGGCCAGCGCCGGGGTCGTCACCCCCGAGGGAGTGCCGGCGGTGTCGTAGACGAGGCTGGCGTCGTGGAAGCAGCTGAAGCACTTCTCGTGCTCCAGCAGGTAGTCCACCTGGCGGCGCAGCTTCGCCGCCGAGGTCCAGTAGTCGTCCCCGTCGAGGTAGGCGACAAAGCGGCCGCGGGTTGCCTCCAGCACCCCGCGCAGGATCTCGCCATGGCCGACATTCTGCGGCGGCAGCACCGCCCGTACCCGCTCCGGGAAACGCTCGGCATAGCGCTGGACGATCTCACGGGTGCCATCGAGTGAACAGTCCTCGCCGATTACCAGCTCGAAATCGAAGGGGCCCTCTTGGAGCAGGACGCTCTCGATCGCCTGGGCGACGAAGGGAGCGTGCTGGTAGGTGCGCAAGGCGACGCTGACCAGCGGTGCCGGGGTGTCGTTCACGGTTCCACTCCTGCTTCGAGGTGCTCGAAGCGGGCCCCGGGCCGGCTGACGCCACGGCGCCGGTAGCGCAGAAAGGCACCCGGATCCCAACGGGCGAGAGTTCGCAGGCAGCCCAGGACGACACTCCATTCCCTCCTTCGCCAGGCGTTGGCCACCCGCTCGATCAGCGCCTCGCCCTGCTTGGCGCGCGTGTTGCGGATCCCGACGCGCCGCGCCGCCCGCTCCTCTCGGTTGCGCAGGTGACGCCGCTGCCCGCCCAGGACCTGCAGCTGGGAGCTGAGCACGAGGCCTGCGTTTCGGGTGGTGTTCGAGCCATGCCGGCGGTACTCGGTGACCACCGCCTCATGGCAGACGACCGGGTAGGCCCGCGCCAGCTTCAGGTAGAGCTCGTAATCGTCGGCGGCAACCCGCCGCTCGTTGAAGCCGCCGACGGCCTCAAGGGCAGAGCGCCGATAGACCAGCGAGGACCCGGACCAGATGAAGCATTCCTCGAGCAGCTTCAGGTAGTGATCGCGGGTGACGATCGGCTGCACCGCGTCGCGGACGACGTTTCCGTCGCGGCCGATGTCCCGCGGCCGTCCCGCAGCGAAAGCTGCCTCAGGGTGCTCCGAGAGCTTGCGCACCCCCACCTCAAGCGCATCCGGCAGAAGCCGGTCGTCGGCGTCTAGGAAGACCGCGTACTCGCCAAAAGACTCGGCGAGGCCGTGGTTGCGGGCCGCCGCGACCCCGTTGTTCGCCTGCCGCAGACGCCGAACGCCCGGGTAGCGCGCGGCGACCTCGTAGCTGTTGTCCTCGGAGCCGTCGTCGACGACGACCAGCTCCAGCGCCGGGTAGTCCTGCGCCAGGACGCTCTCGATCGCCTCGCCCAGGTAGTGCGCCTGGTTCCAGCAGGGGATCACCACCGAGACCAGCGGAAGGGTCGCAGTTGCCCCCGAGCCATCCTCGCGCCGGACCCGAACCGAGCCGACCTCGGTCCTCGAACCGTCGCCGAGGACCGCCCGGACCCCCACCTGCAGCTCACTCCCCGCTCGCAACGCCGCCACGTTCAAGCCCGCTCGGAAGCCTGCGTCGGTGGCAAAGGCCTCGCCGAAGGTCTCGGCCACCCCGGGCCGCTCGACCCCGATCTCCGCCCGCCGCACCAATCGCTCCTCGCAGACCAGGTCGACGGCAGCGACCGGCGTCTGCTCAGGGACGATCCAGCCGGCGATCCACAGGTCAGCGGGGTCGACGCCCGCTCCTTGCTCCGGGAAGTCGATTCGCCACTCGCGCACCCCCGGTGCCGCAGGCCGCTCGTCGACGGTAGTCACTGCAAGGGGCAGTTTCAACGATTGCCGAACATGCGGGCGAGTAGGCCGCGGCGCTGGATTTCGAGCACGATCGTCGCGATGGGGGCTCGCTCACCGCCTTCCAGGACCCCTCGCAGCGCAAGCTCATGCCGCCCCTCGCCGCTCCCCTGCACGATCATCCGAAAGCCGGCCCGGTCGGCACCTGGAACCCCGGGATACCCCTTGGCCACCCCAGGTCGCTCGATCCGCAGGGGTGCGTTCGCCACCACCCCGCCGCCGGCGACGACCTCGATCGACTCGACCGCCCGCTCCTTGCCCACTGCCCAGCCGGCGATTTCCAGGGCGTTCTGGTCCAGCTCGGACCCTGCTACCGGCGAATCGAGGTGCGATTGCCGCAGGGCGTCGCCCGGCCCCGCCACGGTGACGTCGATCACCCGAATGCGCTCGTGCCGTGGCACGCCGGGATTGTATCCGCGGACGGCGACGCTCCCCCTCGGCATCAGGTTTTCCTCCCCTCGACGAAAAGGCTCTCGTCCTCCCGGTTGTCGAGCTCGACGATCGCAGGGAAATCGCTGGCGGTGATGCCGAAGGCGCACTCCCGCGCTTCGGCGAAGCCGGCCTTGCCCAGCAGTTCGAGGGTGAAGTCCACCGTGAAGAGGCTGCGCGAGTAGCCGTACCAGAGCATCTGCGTGATGAACCGGCCTCCAAGGCTGGACACCTCCTCCGGCTTGACCTTGAAGTAGTCCTCGTCTCCAGCAAGGTAGGCGTCGATCCCCCGTCGCAGGTCAGGCAGGCCCAGCCGCAAAGTTCCCCCCGGTCGCAGCACCCGTCGCAGCTCTTCCAGCACCTGCACCAGCTCGGGGTACGCGAACTCCGGCAGGGCATGGATGCTGACCGCATAGTCGACGCTGCCGGTCTCCAGCGGCAGCCCTTGGCGGATGTCGGCGACGAGGTCGACGCCGGCTTCGTCCTTGATGTCCGAGTTGATCCAGCCTGGCGCGACATGGGCCCCGCAACCCCAATTGAGACGCCTCACGGCGCCACCGCCTCGAGCAGGCGCCCGAGCACCCGACCCGCCTCGAAGTACTCGACGGCGATTTCCCGCGCGGCCCGGGCGTGCCTCTCCGGAGCGGCGCAGATCTCCTCGATTCCCGCACGGGCGCCCTCGAGGTCGCCGAAGGCGATCAATCCCTCTGCCGTCGGGTAGCGCTCGCTGAACCCGGTGTCCAGCGCCACCACCGGCTTGCCGCTGGCGAGGTAGGCGATGCTGCGCTCGCTGAACCAGCCGCTGCGAGCCTCGACGTACATCTCCTTCGCCACCATCAGCTCGGCGCGCGAACCCTGGATGTAGCGACGGTAGGCCTCCGGGTCGCCGGCCGCCTCGGCGGGATCGGCGATCGTCCAGCCGTTCTCCCGGAGCGCCTCCAGGTCGGCCGTGTCGGCAGGGTCGATATCCAGGGCCAGCTCCAGTTCGGGCTCGACCAGCGACGGCAGCTGGATCAGCTTGCGCAGCTCGTGTGCCCGCAGGCCGAAGCGGCGGCCCTCGTATTCGACCGGGTCATAGGGACCACGCCAGCTGCCGATGCTGGTGAACCGGGTCCCACCGGCGGCGAGCGGCCATTCCTCCAGCGCGATCGGGTGCGGCGTGGTCACCCATTCGATCCCGCAGGTGGGGATCAGGCAATCAGGCTCGCCGATTCTCTCGCCGACGGTGACGAAGGCGTCGTGGCCGGCGAAGGCGTCGTGCAGGCCGAGGTCTTTCCACATCTGGCCGAAGCCGGGGTCGATGTCGAGGAAGACGTTGTGGGGGGAGGCGGCGAGGACCTCCTCGTCCTCGACGAAGCCCATCACGTCGAGCAGCAGGATCGAGTCCCTCACCCGCTCGGTCGCGACTTCGCGTGAGAGGCCGGCCGTCTCGGCCCCGCCGAGGAAGAGCGAGTAGGAGTCCTGCAGGCCCGCCCCCTCCATCAGCGCGGCGAGCCAGCCGACGCAGCGCTCCCTGGCGGCGGCGGAAGGAGCCATCTCCGGGGTCAAGCGATCGAGGAAGAGGACCTCGTGGCCGAGTGCCCGGAATCCGAGCAGGTAGTTGAGCAGCGCCCAGGCGTGGCCGCCATAGCCCGGCCGCTGGGCGAGGGCCCCTCCCACGACCACCCGGTCCACGCGCGCTCAGCCCTCTGAGGCGACGCGCGTCGGCTCGTAGCCGAACTCGGCCAGGACCGGGTCGAGCACCTCGGCGCAGACCTCGGCGAGATCGGGTGGGAGATCCTGCTTCCAACGGCCGATCGAAGCCGAGGCCTTGGCGGTCGTCCGGTGCGCGTCAAGCGACTCCGACTCGGCCCGCTCGAGCGTCGCCGCGACCGCCTTCGGGCTCGCGTCGAGCCCGAGGAACCGCATCATCGCCTCGAGGCTCGTCGCCGGCTCCTGGATCAGGTCCTCGTAGCGGACCAGGTGGGCGGCCTCCCCCCGCTCCCGCAGCCGCCGCAGCAGGCGGCGGGCGGAGTTGGCCACGGTCGTTTCGACGTATTCCGCATCGCTGCCGGCCTCGGCGCGGCCGAAAGCCTCGTAGCCCCGCTTGCGGTTGAAGGCGATGATCGAGCAGAGCATGTCGCGGAAGTCGCGGACGAGGATGACCTCGCGGGCGCCGGGGTACATCTCCGCGAGCAGGTCCGGGGCGAGCTGGAAGGGCAGGTACTTCTCGACGAAGTAGCGCGGCATCTCGCTGGGCTCGGCCAAGCGCTCGTAGAAGGCGTCGATCCGGGACTGGCAGACCCGCGCCAGCGACTCGATCGCATCGCCCCCAAGCCAGCCTTCCAGCGCCTTGTCCTTGCCAATCCCGAAGTGCAGATCGGGACGGTCGAGCCACCAGTTGCGCTGATCCAGCGCCCCCGGCAGCAGCTGCGCCAGGTAGCTCTGCGGCCGTGACAGCGCCTGCAGGACCGAGGTCCAGTAGGTGGCTACGCGGGCGTCGCGCGCCCAGGGGCTGCAGGCGACCGCCTCCGAGAGGCAGCTGAGCAGCCAGACCAGCCAGGTCGAGCCGCTGCGGCCGATCGTGTTGACCATCAGCGGCTGGATCAGGTCCTCGCCCGCGGACGGCAGGACCGCCCGGGTGCCGGCCAGCTCCGCCACCCGCGAGAAGGATCCGTCGCTGCCCCGCGCGACCACGGAGAGCTCGAACTCCTGGCGCAGGTCGAGGGCGCTCACCGGCATTCGGAAGCCACACCCGGTCGCGTGTCCGACCGCGGGAAAGGCGGCGGCGATGTCCTCGCGCGGCCTGCCTGGCTCGCCCTCGGCGACGACCCAGCCCTCCTGCAAGACCTCGATCTTCGCCAGCGGCGCCGACTCGGCGAGGGCCCAGCCGACCACCTCGAACCCGTAGGTGTCGCTGCTCGAGTCCTGCTTCGGGACGTCGAGCCGGCAGCCGAGCAGCTTGGCGCCGCCCTTCCGCTGGTCGACGCGAGCGATCTCTAGCAGGGCCATCCGCAAGCCATCCTTTCCGGCAGGGTCATGAGACGTCGTAGCCGAACTCGCTGAGCCAGGGGCCCAGCTCCTCGTTGCAGACCGCAGCGATCTCCTCCGGCAGGTCGTGCCGCCAGCGCCCGATCGAGGCGGCCGGGTCGGGGGTCGTACGGTGATGGTGCATCGCGGCGGTGTCCTCCTCAGCCCGCTGAATCGTCGCCTTGACCAGCTCCGAATCGTTGGCAAGGCCGAGATCCGCGAACAGCTCCGTCAGCGTCGGCTCGGGATCGAGGACCAGGTCCTCATAGCGGACGAGCCGCGGCTTGCCCGCGTGGGTCTGCAAGCGGGCGGCGAGCATGGCGGCGGACCGGCGCAGGCTCGTCCGCACGTACTCGGCGTCGTCGCCGCCCTCGGACCGACCGAAGGCGTCCCAGCCGCGCTTGCGGTTGAAGGCGATGACCGAGCAGAGGATGTCGCGGAAGTCGCGGACGAGGATGATTTCGCGGGCGCGCGGATAGATCTCGGCGAGGATGTCCGGGACGACCTGATGAGGCAGGTACTTCTCGACGAAGTACCGGGGCCGGCCCTCGCCGGCAAGGCGCCGGTAGAACGCCTCGATCTGGCCCCGGGAAAGGCCCGCGAGTGACTCAACCCCCTCCCCGCCGAGCCAGTACTCGATCTCGGGAGCGCCGAGTTTGCCGCCACCGCTGCCGAGCCACCAGTGTGGAGAATCGAGATCGGGAGGATCGAACGGAGCCAGGTAGCTGGAGGGCTCGGCGAGATCCTGCAGCACGTTGACCCAGTAGGTGGAGACCCGGGCGTCCTTGATGAACGGCGAGAAGGCGACGACGTCGGGGTGGGAGCTGAGCAGCGTCACCATCAGGGTCGAGCCGCTGCGGCCGATCGTGTTCACCATCAGCGGCTGGATCTCGTCCCCCGTCGAGGCCGGCAGGTGGCTGCGACGGCCGCGCAGTCGCGCCAGTGGCAGCCGGGTGTCGTCCTCGAGCTTCGCCCGCAGTACGAGCTCGAACTCTGGCGCCAGCTTCAGCGAGCTGATCGTGGCGCGGTAGCCGCTCCGCTCCGCCCCCTCTACCTTCGGGAAGCCGGAGGCGATATCCGGGCGCTCGACGTCGAGCGGGACGGTGACGAGTTGGCGCTCGTCGTGCAGCACTTCGACGTGCTCCACGGCCAGCCGCCTGCTCAGCACCCAGCCGTCGATCGTCAGGCCGTAGGAGTCGCCGGTGAACCCTTCGCCCGGCGAGTCGACGTTGCAGCCGTGCAGGTAGTCGTTTTCGCCGACGTTCTCAGCCTCCTCGATGCTGATCGCCGCCGTAGAGGTCAGGTCCGCGGCCATTCAGGAGGCCTCTCCGGCGACGGCGCTTGTCTCGGCGCGGGCGTTCCAGCGCTGGTCGAAGAGCCAGGCGTTGAAACGGTCGCTCATGTCGACGCTGGAGGGTACGAACGAACGTCCCTCGAGATGGCAGAGCTCGATCCCGGGCACGTACCAGGTCTCCAGCTCCCGCTCCTGGATCCGCATGCAGAGCTCGGCGTCCTCGTAGCCGCCCTTGACGTAATCCCCGGAGAAGCCGCCGAGATCCTCGAAAAGCTCCCGTTCGAGCAGCAGGCAGGCTCCGCTCAACGAGGGAACGGCCCGCTGCCGGTCGGCGTCGGCGAAGCTCCGATGCAGGCCCTTGAAGGAGTGGGCCAGCTCCCAGCCTCCGCTCGCCGGGTTGCGGCGGAACTCCATCCCCGCGTGCTGGATCGAGCCGTCGTCGTAGAGCAGCTTGGGGGCGACGGCTCCTGCCTGCGGCAGCGCGTCGTGCGCCTCGACGAGGTCCCCAATCCACCCCTTCCGTTCGGGCAGGACGTCGGAATCGAGCAGCAGCAGCAAGCGGCCGCTCGCCCGCGAGGCCCCGCGGTTGACGGCGACGGCGTAGCCGCCGTTGCGGGAAAGCGTGACCAGGCGGAACGGGATTCGGTAGAGCTCGTGCAGCTCCGCTACCCGGGGCAGCAGCTCCGGCGCCAGCTCCGGCGAGTCGAGGACGTAGATCAGCTCGGCCTCGAACATGCTCGGGTCGTTGGCGAACTGGGCCAGCTGGTGCTCGATCAGATCGACCCGGCGGTAGAGCGGGACGACGATCGAGACCTGCGGCTGTCCCGGCACCTTCCCGAAGTCCTCGATCTCTTCGATCTCCACCCGGTCCCCCAGCTCCTCCTGCAGCCGCACCACCGCGGGGACCAGCTGGCCCATCAGCGGCGTGTCGACCCGGCGCTCGCGGCCGAGCTCGCCGAGGATCGTCTCGCGAACGGCGAGCGGATCGATCGTCGTCGCGGGGGCGCTGGCCTCGATCCCCGCCCCGGCCGAGTTTTCGAGCTCGAACATCCATCCCTCGCCGAGCCGGCTTGGGTTGTCCAGCTCGAAGAAGCAGACGAAGCCGGGCTTTGCCACCGGGCGCGGCGCCGAGCGGAAAAGCTCCTCGAGGTCCGGTCGCGGCACCCGAAAGACCCGATCGAGAATCGAGGTCCGCGTTCCCTCGGGCGAGATCGCGTCGAGCCGGACGATCGGGGCTTGGTCGTCCCGTGTCCAGCCGCGGACGAAGAAAGTGCGCTCGTCGATCTTCGCCACCGCGCCGACATGGAGCCCCTGGGTTTCCTCGGGCCGCAGCTCCGCCCGCGGGAAGGGGTCGCGCAGCGCCTCGCGCAGGGCGAAGAGGCTCTTCGATAGACCCAGCGGATCGAGCGTCCGCTCGTGCCCCCCGGGGGTGGCGGCAAGGAACTCGAGGATCTGCCGCCGCGTCTCGGCTTCGCGTCCGGCCAGCTGCTCGCGGATCGTCGTCCGCAGGTCGGCCGCGACGGTCAGCGCCGGACCCGGCCCGAGGCGCGCCTCGGCGCCATCGCCGCGGACCGCCAGCTCGATCGTCTTGCCGGCGACCGGCATCGAGACCCAGACGGTGAGGAGGGTCGCCGCTGAGTGGGACTCCTCCTCGGCGAGGGGAGTGTATGGGCGGACCTCTGCCTCGGCCGGGTCCCCGTTCACGCTCAGCTCCACCTCCGGCGCCTCCACCGCGAAGTTGGCGACCACCAGCATCAGGTCGCTGGCGAGCCAGCTGAGCAGCACCTGAGGCTCCTGCTCAGCTCCGTTCCCGCTGCCGGAGAAGGGGCTGGAAGCAAGCGGGCTCATGCTGCCGCCAGCCGCGATCTCGGGCCTCACGACGCCGCTCCGATCGCCACCGGCTCCTCCGAAAGCAGGCCCTCGTAGAGCTGCTCCAGCTCCTCGACGTGCGTTCGCATCGGATACACCGGCCGGATGCCGGCGGTCAGGGTTCGCCATAGCTGCGAGGAGCCGGCGGCCTGGGCGATCACCCGCGCCAGGTCCTCGGGATCGCCAACCCGGAAGTGGAGGCCGTCGACGCCGTCGGAGACCTTCTCCGCCATGCCGCCGATGTTGCTGCAGATCACCGGGCGACCGTGCATGAACGCCTCCTGGATCACCAGTGGCGAGTTCTCCCACCAGCGCGAGGGGACCAGCACGTAGTCGACGTCCTCCATCAGCGACCCGAGCTGGTCGTGGTCGTAGCGGCCGATCATCACCACCCGGTCGCCGCTCTCCTCGAGCAGGGCGGCGAATTCCTCCTGGAACTCCGGCGGCTGGATCTCGAGGTTGGCGCCGTGCAGGTAGATCGTCGCGTCGACGTCTTCCTCGGAGAGGCGTTTCGCCGCCTGGAGGACAACGTTGATGCCCTTGTAGTGGCTGAACTGACCGAAGAAGCCGAAGCGGTTGCGCTTTTTCCGCCGCGGGTTGCCGGGCTCGTAGGAGAGGGGCAGCCGGCCGTACTCCTCGACCTTGATCTTCTCGGTCGGGATTCCCCAGTCGACGTAGCGGTCGCGCAGCTGGGCGCTGGGGGCGATGAAGAGGTCGACGTGCTCCATGTGCGACTGGATCAGGCGCTTGCGCATCGCAAACTCCTGCGGGGCGATGTCCGGGAAGCACTCGTGGCAGCGTCGCGGCGACTCTTCCATGCAGGGCTCTTCGTTGGTCGCCCGCAGCAGCTGCCCGTGGCGGTGGCAGATCGGCAGAAACTCGTGCAGCGTGTAGACGATCGCCGCGTCCGGGAGCGTGTTGCGAGCCTCGCGGATCGCTTCCAGACCGATGAAGAGCGTGTGCTGGAAGTGGACGACGTCGGGGCGCTGGGCGAGCAGGAAGTCCCGGAGGTGAGTGGTGATCGTGGACTTCTCGCGGGTCGCGTTGAGCAGCCAGTCGAAGTCGTTCAGCTCGGTGTAGAAGAAGTACTGGCCCGGGTCGCTGTGGTCGACGCCGGTCAGCAGCGTCCCCTCGTGGTAGCGCGAGGAGGTGGAGAAGGGAGGCCCGGTGCGCGCGAGGAAAAGCGACTCCCACTCGCTTTCGTCCCGCATCGCCTCGTGCAGCTCGAACGCGTAGGCCTCGGCGCCGCCCGGACGGATCACCGGGTGGTTGTGGGACACGTAGAGGACCTTTTTAGGACTCACTTCCATGCAGCCTCCTTCGGCCGGAGCGACGTGGGATTAGAGGATCGGGATCTGGTTCGCAATTCGTAGAGAGCGCAGACGCCTTCGCGCAGCGCCAGGCGCCGGCAGTCCTCGCTGAGGTAGGCGGCAAGCGCGGGACGGCGCGCGAGCGTCCAGAGCATCGCGACGGGGACGAGCAGGAAGCGGATGCCGTTGCGACTGAGGGTCTGCAGCTGTGTGACGAGGTACCCGTCGGCGTCGGCCGCGAGCGGTTGGTGCATTCCCTCGGGATCGTGGGGAAAGTGCCAGGCGGGGCGATCGAGGGCGAGCAGCGAGTCGTCGCCTTCGCTCACTACCAAGACCACCTCCTCCTCAGGCAGCAGGCTGCAGACGAGGGCGCGCATCGCCGGCAGGCAGCGGCGCTGCTCCTCGCTGCCCCAGAGACCCGGCACCGCCCGCGGCGCCATCGCCGGCGTCTCCAGCAGGCGGTAGAGCCGACAGACCTCTTCCGGGCACTGGACCCGGTCGTAGCGGGCACCCAGGTGCCGCTCCAGCTCCGGATAGTGCTCGAACCACCAGTAGTAGGTCGAGGGCAGGACCAGGTAGGCGCCGCCGGCGCTGCGCAGGCCCTCGAGATGCTCGACCGCCCAGTTGCCATCGATCGGGTGATGGCCGGCGTACTGGCCGCCGGCAGCGCGGGGGAAATGCCAGCCGCTGCGGCCCTCGAACCTGACCAGGCTCTCGTCGCCCTTGCTGACCACGAGCACGATCGCTCCGACCGGCGTCTGCTCTTCGACGACAGCCGCGATGCGCGGAGCAAGCTCCGCGTAGGAGACAGGGGCATCGACAGCGCGCAGGCTCACTGCCGGATCTCCTCAAGGGCCGGATGCGGCTGCAGCCGGTAGATCGCGCAGGATCGGTGCAGCTCCGCTTGCGCGTGCTCGCGAAGGTAGGCAGCGAGGCCCTCGTAGTGGCGCAGCCACCACAGCTCGGTCTGGGGCAGCACGAGGTACTCGGCACCGATGCGCAGATCCGCTTCCAGTAGGGCCACCGCCTCCTCGTCGCCTGCGGGATGGTGTCCCAGATAGCGATCGTCCCGCCCGCTCGGGAAGTGGCGCGCCTGCCGCCCGCCAAGACGGAGCAACTCCGAGTCCCCGCGGCTGACGACGAGGATCGACGCGCCCTCGGGGATGCTGCGCTCGACCTGCTCGCGCACCGCCGCCAGCATCTCCTCGTAGTCGAATGCGGGCAGCTCGACCGCGACGCCGCGGTCGGCCAGCTCGGCCGCCAGACGCACCAGCTCCCGTTGCATGTCCTCCCTCTGGCGCCCGGAGCTGCGCAGCAGCGGCTCCAGCTCGGCCTCGTGGCCGTCCCCCCGCTCGATGCTGGCGAGCAGCGGCGAGACCGAGATCCGCAGCGGGTGGGAGTTCGGATACTCGACCTCCAACAACCCGTCTTCGGCGTAGATCGTCAGGTCGTCGCGGCGGACCCGATCGCGCCAGCGCTCCCTGTAGAGGGCGACGCTGGCCTCGAACTTCTCCTCGCGGCCGCGGGTCGCCGACTCGAGGTGGACGAGCGTCGCCTCGGGGCAGTAGTGGACCTCTCCCCCCGCCTCGCCGATCCGCAGGCAGAGATCGGCGTCCTCCATCGAGTTGAGGAAGCGCGCGTCGAAGCCGCCCACCCCCTCGAAGGCGCCGCGCCGGACGAGCATGCAGGCGGCGGTCACGGCCTGCAGCCGCCGGGGGCGGTTGACCGCGGGGTGGTCGAGCGGGAACCCGGCGTAGAGATTGTGGGGGTAGCCGTCCTGGCCGAAGGCAATGCCCGCGTGCTGGACGGCCCCGGTCGGGTAGAGCAGCCGGGCGCCGACCACCTGGGCCTCGGGGTGCTCTCCGGCATGGCGCAGGAGCGCCTCCAACCAACCGGCCCGCGGCTCGGTGTCGTTGTTGAGGAAGACGAGGTTCTCGCCCGCCGCCACCCCCGCGCCGGCGTTGCAGGCGACCGCGAAACCGCCGTTCTCCTCCAGCCGCAGCACCCGGATTGCCGTGCCGAAGCTATCGAGCGTACGGGCCGTGTCGTCAGCCGAAGCGTCGTCGACGACGACGACCTCGCAGCGCTCCGGAAGGTCGGCGAGGACCGTCTCCAGGCAGCGCCGGGTAAGGCCGGCTCGGCCGTGCACCGGCACCACCACCGAGGCACGCCGGGGGGCACTCATCGCCCGCTCCCGGCGAGGCGGTATATGGCGCCAGCGCGATCGTCGGAGACGACCGGCTCGTAGTTGCCGTCGAGGTGCTCGCGCAGGCCCTCGTAGTGGCGCAGCCACCAGAGGTAGGTCGGCGGCACGACGAGGAACTCGGCGCCGCGGCTTCGCAGCGACTCGAGGTGGGCGATCGCTTCCTCGCTGTCGGCCGGATGGTGCCCGGCCCAGCCGCCGTCCTCGGCCTGCGGAAAGTGCTCGGCGCGGCGGCCGTTGAGCCGCAGCAGCTCGTCGTCGCCGCGACTGATCACCAGCACGGTCGAGCCGCTCGGAACCGTCTCCTTCACCGCTTCGCGAACCTGCTCGGCTTCGCGGTCGTAGCGCGGGTTGGGGCGGCGGCCGTAGGGCTGCCACGGCTGGCCCCACTTCTGCGCATACCGGCGCTGATTGCGCTCGAGGATCCGCGTGTACTCGCCGCTGGGAACCAGCTGCCCGAAGGAGGCCTCGCCGAAGTGATGGACGAGGACGTCGTCGGCGCAGCGCAGCTCGTAACCGGCGCGCCGCGCCCGCTCGGCGTAGTCGTCGTCCTCGAGCAGGCCGATCTCATAGCCCTCGTCGAGCGGTCCCAGCCGCAGGTGGGTCTGGCGCCGCATCGCCAGGCAGAACATCGCCGGGGTGCCGATCCCGAGCCATTCGCCGGCGTGGTCGAGCGCCCGTTTCCGCGCCGCCTCCAGGTACTCCCCCCAGGTGCGGTAGTCGGTGTCGATCTCAGCCTCGTTGCCGATCCGGTTCGTCACCGGCCCGACAAAGCCGACCGTCGGCTCCGCTAAGTGGCGCCGCAGCCCGTCGAGCCAGCCCGGCGGCACCAACGTGTCGTTGTTGAGCAGGACCAGGTGATCGCCGCTCGCCAGCGCCAGCCCCTGGTTGCAGGCCGGCGCGAAGCCGACGTTGGCGCCGTTCAGCAGGACCCGGACGCGGGCGTCCCGCTCGGCGAGTCGAGCCAGGTAGGGGGCGGTGCCGTCGCTGGATCCGTTGTCGACGACGATCAGCTCGAAGCCGTCGCCGCCGCTGTTGGCGAGGACGCTGTGCAGGCAGAGGCGGGTGAAGGCGAGGTTGTCGTGGGTGACGACGACCACGCTGGCGCTCGCCCTCGCCGTTTGCATCGGCGCCTCGTGGCGCTCGACTGCGATCGCCAGCGCCGCCTCGACGGTCTCCCGCGCCAGCACGGTGGGTCGCCGGGATACCGGCTCCAGCGGCATCGCCTCCGGGAAGACATCCGTGCGGGCCTTCCGCCGCCCGCGGGGCCGGACTTCGAGATCGTCGAGGAGCCGACCGAGGACGACCTCGTGGCTGAAGAACTCACGAGCGATCTCGCGGGCCGCGCCGGCGTGGCGGCTGTAGTCGCGATCGACCTCCTCCACCGCCGCCAGCGCCTCCTCGAAGGAGTCGAATCGGAAGAGCCCGCTGCCGGTCGGGAAGACGTTGCTGAAGCCGGTCTCCTGGGTGATCACCGGACGCCCGGAGGCGAGGTAGGTGGCGCTGCGGTCGCTGAACCAGCCGGTGCGCAGGCGCACGTTCTGCTCCTTGGCGACCGTGAACTCGCCGCGCGAGGCGCCGACGTAGTCGCGGTAGCGATCGATCCCGCGCGAGATCTCGACCCCGTCGCGGACCCTCCAGCCGCGCTGCCGAAGCATCTGCCGGTCCTCCTCCTCGCAACTGCCCAGCGCCAGCTCGAAGGCCTGGCCGCTGCGCTCGGGCAGGTCGAGGTAGCCGAGGAACTCCTGGTGCTTGCTCCAGGAGTACCGCTTGCCCTCGAAGGTGACCTCGCGCCAGTCTTGCCGCCAGTTGCCAATCGTGGTGAAGACGTCCGCCGGCTGCGGCGAGCGGTCGGGCCAGAGGTCGAGGACGACCGGCTGCCGGGTCGACTGGAACTCGAAGCGCTCGCTGTGCGGCAGGCGGCAGTCGGGGTTGTCCCAGTTCTCGGCGAAGGTGAAGAAGGCGCTGTGCGGCTCGAGGAAGTCAACGGTCTCCTGCAGACCGTGCTGGAGCTCAAGCTGGAGCTGGACCGGGTCGGTCTCTAGGTAAACGAGCCGGCCGGTGGCGGCCAGCTCGGGCAGCGGCTGGGTGCCGCCGTGGAGGTTGATCAGCAGGTCGGCCGAGCCGTAGAGGCGTTCCAGCTGATCTTCGCTCATCCCGAAGCAACGCCCGTCGTCGTGCAGCGCCCGGAAGGCCCAGCGATCGGCCATCCCGAAGCGCCGCATCAGCGCCGAGATGTACTCGGCCGCCAGGGAAGAGCTGTCGTCCTCCTTGCTGCTCATCAGCATCGAGGGGGTGCGGGCGTGGGTCTCCACGTAGTAGGCCTCGCAGCCGAGACGCTCGAGCCCCAGCAGGTAGTGCAGGTTCTGCCAGGCGACACCGGCCACCGGCATCTTGGTCATCATCCCCAGCAGGACGACCTTCGGCGCGCTCACGAGAGCTGCCTCCAGCCGCCGCCGTTGCCGCCCTGGTCCGGGGGTCGGGGCTCGACGGACGCGACCGCCTCGGCGACGGCGGGCTCCAGCGCCGTCTCGGGCTCCGGGGCGGGTCGATCCCGCCGTTTGCGCTCGCGGTTTTGCGCCTGGTGCAGCTGCGAGTAAACCCCGCCGCGGTCGACCAAGTCGTCATGGTGACCGCGTTCGACGATCCGGCCGTTCTGAAGGACGAGGATCTGGTCGGCGTGGCGGACCGTCGAGAGGCGGTGGGCGATCATGAACGAGGTCCGGCCCACCATCAGGTCGTCGAGGGCGTCGAGGATCACCCCCTCGGTCTTGGAGTCGATCGAGGAGGTGGGCTCGTCGAGGATCAGGATCGGCGCGTCCTTGAGGAAGGCGCGGGCCACGCAGATGCGCTGGCGCTCACCTCCCGAGATGTGGGCGCCGCGCTCGCCGAGGACCGTTCCGTAGCCTTCCGGCAGTCCTTCGATGAAGTCGTGGGCGTTGGCCGCCAGCGCCGCCGCGATCACCTCTTCGTGGGTTGCGTCGAGCTGGCCGTAGCGGATGTTCTCCTCGATCGTGCCCGAGAAGAGCAGCGGCTCTTGGAGGACGACGCTGATCTGCTCGCGCAGCGAGCTCAGCTTGAGGTCGCGGAGGTCGACGCCGTCGATCTGGATCACCCCGGACGCTGGGTCGTAGAAGCGGACCAGCAGGCTCATCAGCGTGCTCTTGCCCGCCCCCGTGTGGCCGACGATCGCGACTCTTTCGCCGGGCAGAGCCTCGAAGTTGACATCGGTGAGGGTTTCCCGCCTGCCTTTGTAGGCGAAGCCGACACCGCCAACCACCACATGGCCGTGGGACCGGCCGATCTCCACGGCGTCCGGCTTCTCGACCACGTCGGGCTCCATGTCGAGCAGGTCCAGCGAGGCGTTGAACTGGACCAGCTCCTCGTGGATCATCCCGACGGTCGTGCTGATCTGTTCCAGCGGTTGGTAGACCGAGGCGATGTACGTCATCAGCACGATCAGCTCGCCGACGGCGATTTTCCCCTCGATCACGTGCCAGGCGCCGAAGCCGAGCACCAGCGAGGTCCCCGCCGCCGTCGCGGTCTGGACGAACAGCGTGTACATGCTCTGGCTGACGGTCAGCTTGACCCGCTCGTCGACGGCGGTCCTGCCCTGCTCGCGAAAGCGCTTGTGCTCGTAGTCCTCGCGGCCGAAGGTGACGATCACCCGCAGCATCGCCATCGACTCGTGGACGATCGAGAGCGACTTCCACTCAAGCTCCTGCACCTTGCGGAGGCGGGGGACGATCCGCGTCCCGTAGACGCCGAAAGACCAGTAGAGCAGCGGCACCACCATCATCGCCAACAGTGCCACTTCCCAGTCGATCAGCACCGCGATCACGAGCATCCCGACGAGCGTGAAAGCCGCCTCGACGATCGGCGGGACGACCATCACTATGTTTCCCACCGACGCCGCCTGGATGTTGATCTGGCTCATCAACGCGCCGGTCTGGCGCTGGTCGTGGAAGGTGAACGAAAGCCGCTGCACGTGGGCAAACAGATCGCTGCGCAGGTCCATGACCATGTTCTGCTCGGTTTTCGCGCCCAGGTAGTTGCTGAGCACGGTGGTGGCGTTGCCGATCGCGATCACCAGGAAGCGGACGACAACCATCGAGACGAGGACGACCCACGTGGTCGGGTCGCTGCCGAAGAAGAACTTGACGACCCCGCTCGGATTCTCCTCGCTGATGACGGTGTTGAGGATGACCGCCAGGGGCCACGGCTCGGCCAGTCCCAGCGCGGCGGTTGCGAAAGTCAGCATCAGGACCGCGATCAGGTACTTGCGGTACGGCCGCAGGTACGGCTTCACCCGCGGCAGGGACTTCCAGAGCTCCCAGGGGCCGTCCTTCTTCTCCTTGTCCCGCTTACGTCGAGGCAGGAGCCTCGGGCTCATCGCCGCTCCTCCATCGCCGCCAGGCCAATCCGGGACTCCGAGCGGGTGACCACAGGGTCTACCCCGCTCGCTTCCGTCGCCTCCCCCTCCTCCCCCAGCCCTTCGATCTCGACCACCGCCAGCCGCGTCGCGGTCGCCATCCCCTCGACGCCGAAGGTGACCAGGAGGGTGGCGCCGATCGCGATCGCGATCGCGATCTCGGGCCGGTGCTGCTGCAGAGCGATCAAAGCCAGCAGGAGCAGGATCAGGACGACGAGGCGGCCGGCGGCGGTGGTGCGGGGCCAGACCTTGGCGCGGAGGAGCTGTTTGCCCTCGCCGTGCTCCTCGACCGCGGTGCGGATCCTGACGCCGCCGAGGGCGCCGGCGCGGAGGTCGAGGTCCCAGCGGTCGAAGGGGCCGCCGCTGTGGACGAAGCCGCCGGCGGCGGCGAGGTTGTCCTGCAGCTGCTCAACCCAGGCCTGGGGCTCGCGCCAGCGTTCGCTCCAGACCTCGATCGAGCGCGGCCGCGGCAGGCTCGGGCTCGCTTGGGCGCGGCGGCGCCAGGGCGAGAGCCCGTTGCGGAGGCGGCCGGCGAGGCGGGCGAAGGGCTGCAGGAAGAAGAGCAGCGAGGTGATCGCGCGGCGCTTCAGCGTCTCGGCGCCGGGCCGGCCGGGAACGTGGTGGTGGGCGCGCCAGCCGCTCGCGATCGAGGCGGAGAGGATCCAGGCGAGGGCGGCTAGGAAGGCCGGCGCGGCGACCAGCAGCGGCGACCAGAGCAGGCCGAGGGCGGAGATCTCCCCCAGCAGCGCGACGAGCAGCAGGCCCTCCGGCGCCTTCAGCATCCCCGAGAGCGCGCGCGGGGAGTCGTAGACCGACTGGAAGAGGTCGGTGCCCCAGGTGCCGTAGCGGACCAGCGAGCGCCGCGGCGCCTGCGCCGTCGGCGCCTCGTAGATCCGTCCCGACCAGCGCGAGGCGCCGGCCCGGTTGTAGTGGGTCGGCCACTTGCGCTCCAGCAGCGCCTCGGCTTTGCCGTAGCCGTACTGCTGGCGCAGGTAGCGGCGGATCGAGTCGCGGCGGCGGTGCATGACCACCGCTCCGGCGCTGAACCCGAGCGTCCGCCCGGCCTTCTGCAGCCGCCAGCAGAGGTCGACGTCGTCGCCGGCGACCCGGAAGCGCTCGTCGAAGCCGCCGACCCCCTCCAGCAGGTCCTTGCGGAAGGCCATGTTGCAGCCCGGCACGTGCTCGGCCTCGCGGTCGGAGACGAGGACGTGGATCGGCCCGCCGGGGGCGGCGGCGACGCATTCGGCGACGAAGCCGTCGTCCTCGGGCGGGATGTTCGGCCCGCCGACGCCGGCGTGCCCGTTGGCGCGCAGCAGGGCGGCGACGTAGTGGAGCCAGTCGGCGTCGGGGTAGGCGTCGTCGTCGAGGAAGGCGACGATCTCCCCCCGCGCCGCTTCGATCCCCCGGTTGCGCGCGTGTCCGAGGCCGCGGTGCTCGGTCTGGATCAGCTCGACGCCGCGGCGGCGGGCGATCTCAGCGCAGGCCTCGTCGGCGCCGTCGTTGACGACGATCACCTCGTAGTCGGGGTAGGTCAGCTCACCCGCCCGCGCCAGGCACTCGTCGAGGGTGGCGGAGCCTTTGTGGGTGCAGACGACGACCGAGACCGCCGGCCAGGGGCCGCGAGGACAGAAGGGCACCGCCGCGTAGGCCCGCCTCACCGCAGCCAGCCCCGGCTTCGGCTGCCGCTCGCGGTCGACGAGGCCGAAGTCCCAGTCGAGGACCTCGTGGCCGCCGCGGTGCCACTCGTCGGTCCAGGCGAACACGAAGGTGCCGGCGGCGCCGGTTGCGAAGGCGCTGCGAACCTGCCACTCGAGGCTCCGCGCCTGCTCCTCGGCGCCGTTGCGGCGGCTGTCGAGGCCGAGCTCGGTGATCAGCAGCGGCCGGTCGCCGGAGAGGTTCTGCAGCCGCGCCAGGTAGGCGTCGAAGTCCCGCTCCCCCTCGAGGAAGACGTTGAAGGCGCTGAGATCGAGGAAGGGCAGCTCCAGGTACTCGGTCGAGGGGAAGTTGACGTAGGTGACGAGGCCCGCGGGGTCGACGCACTTGGTGACCCAGTGCAGGCGCTCGAGGAACTCCTCGATCGCCCGCTTTCCGTGCCAGCGCACGATCGGCGCCGGGATCTCGTTGCCGACCGAGTAGCAGAGGATCGCCGGGTGGCACTCCAGCGCCCGGACCTCGTCGGCGAGCCGGCGCTCGATCCGCCGCGCCCGCTCCTCGTCGTCGAGGAAGGCGACGTGCTGCTCCCAGGCGAACCCGACCATGACCCTGATCCCGTGCTCGAGGGCCGCGTCGAGCAGCCAGGCCGGCGGCGGCACGTAGGTCCGGACGGCGTTGATCCGCGCCGCCGCCATCGCCGCGAAGTCCTCCCGCACCCGCTCCGGGGGCGGGAACGAGGATCCGTTCTCACCCTGGAAGGTCCCATAGGTGACACCCCGCACGTGGAACTTCTCGCCGCCGACCAGCACCGAGCGCCCGTGGACACGGGGTCGTACCTCTGCCGGATGAAGTTTGGAAATGGTCACTCGCTCCTGTCTGGAGGTCCAGAAGGAATGTCGGCCTGCCAGGTCGCTTACCCGGATCTTGCGAGATCTCTCCCAAAGCCTTCCCGCCTTGATCCAACTGCAACTTTATCGCGATTTCGTGTCGCATTGGACAGTTGTTCCAATCGCGCGAAATCGCATCAGCAAGCGGAATACGGCTGATTAATCCTGGCTACCCGGCCAGTAAAAGAAATATGTGCGTCTGGGGCGGGAGGCTCAGGCCATCGAGCGGGCGATGACCACGCGCTGGATCTCGTTCGTGCCCTCGTAGATCTGGGTGATCTTGGCGTCGCGCATCATCCGCTCGACCGGGTACTCGTTGACGTAGCCGTAGCCGCCGAGGACCTGGATCGCCTCGACCGTGACCTTCATCGCGTTGTCGGAGGCGAAGAGCTTCGCCATCGAGGTCCACTTGCCGAGGTCGGCGGGGCGCTGCGGCCGATCGGCCATCGAGCAGGCTTTGTAGAGGAGCTCGCGGGCGGCGGCGGTGCCGGTCTCCATGTCGGCGAGCTTGAACTGGATCGCCTGCAGCTGGTTGATCGGCTTGCCGAAGGCGATCCGCTCGGCCGCGTAGCCGTTGGCGTAGTCGGTCGCGCCCTGGGCGATCCCGACGGCCTGGGCGGCGGCGCCGAGCCGGGTGCGCTCGAGCGTGCCCAGCGCCACCGCGAGCCCCTTGCCCTCCTCGCCGATCAGGTTCTCGTGCGGGACGCGGACGTCGGTGAAGCTCGGCGAGCCGGTCGGCGAGCCCTTGATCCCGAGCTTGTGCTCGAGCTTGCCGGGGTCGAAGCCGGGGGCGTCCCTCTCGACCACGAAGGCGCTGGTGCGGCGGTTCGCGCGGTCGGTGGTGGCGAAGACGACGTAGAAGTCGGCGATCGTGGCGTTGGTGATCCAGGCCTTCTGCCCGTTGATCACCCACTCGTCGCCCTCGCGGACGGCGCTGGTCCGCATCGCCGCCGGGTCCGATCCCGCCTCGGGCTCGGAGAGCGCGAAGGCCGGCGACCACTCGCCGCTGGCGCATTTCGGCAGCCAGCGCTGCTTCTGCTCCTCGGAGCCGAAGAGCTGGATCGGCAGCGTCCCCAGCTCCTGGACCATCAGCATCAGGGCCGAGGAGGCGCAGGCCTTGGCGATCTCCTCGACCGCCATCTGCAGGACCAGGGTCCCGGTGCCGGTGCCGCCGTGCTCGGCGTCGAAGGGAAGCCCGAGGATGTCGTGGGAGGCAAGCAGCTCGCGGACGTCCCACGGGTATTCGCTCTTGCGGTCGATGTCGCCGGCCCGCGGCGCGATCTTCTCCTGCGCCAACTGGCGGACGATGTCGCGCAGGTCGAGCGCCTCCTGGGAGATCTCGTAGGCGGGGGTGGGTGCTTCGACGCTCATGCGCTTGCTGCTCCTTGGTTCGGGGTCGATTAGAAGACGGGTGACTCGGTGTAGGTCCCGAAGACCTCCTGCATGGCGCCGATCATCTCGCCCTCGGTGGCCTGGGTGCGGGCCGCCTCGATGATCGGCGGCATCAGGTTGCCCTCGCCGGCGGCGGCCCGCTTCAGCTCGGCCAGGGCGGCCTCCACGGCGGCGCCGTCGCGGGCGGCGCGGGTCGCGGCGAGGCGGTCGCGCTGCTTGCCTTCGAGCGAGGGGTCGATCTTCAGGATCGGCGTCGGCTCTTCGTCGTCCTGGACGAAGTCGTTGACCCCGACGACGATCCGCCGCCTTTCGTTCAGCTCCTGCTGGTAGCGGAAGGAGGCGTCGGCGATCTCGCGCTGAGGGAAGTTGCGGCGGATCGCCTCGACCATCCCCCCCAGCTCGTCGATCCGGGCGAAGTAGCCGTAGGCCGCCTCCTCCATCTCGTCGGTCAGCTTCTCGACGAACCAGGAGCCGCCGAGCGGGTCGGCGGTGTTCGGGACCCCGGTCTCGGTGGCGATGATCTGCTGCGTGCGCAGCGCCACCCGCACCGCCTCCTCGGTCGGCAGCGCCAGCGCCTCGTCGTAGGAGTTGGTGTGCAGCGACTGGGTCCCCCCCATCACCGCCGCCAGCGCCTCCAGCGCGGTGCGGACGATGTTGTTGAGTGGCTGCTGCGCGGTCAGGGAGACGCCGGCGGTCTGGGTGTGGAAGCGCAGCCGCATCGACTCCTCCCGGGTCGCCCCGTAGGTCTCCTTCATCTCCCGTGCCCAGATCCGGCGCGCCGCCCGGTACTTGGCGATCTCCTCGAAGAAGTCGATGTGGGAGTTGAAGAAGAAGGAGAGCCGCGGCGCGAAGTCGTCGACGTCGAGGCCGCGATCGATCGCCCGCTCGACGTAGGTGAAACCGTCCTTGAGGGTGAAGGCGAGCTCCTGCTGAGCGGTCGAGCCGGCCTCGCGGATGTGGTACCCGGAGATCGAGACCGGGTGCCAGCGCGGCATGTTCCGAGTGCACCACTCGATCATGTCGGTGACCAGCCGCATCGCCGGCTCGATCGGGAAGCACCACTCTTTCTGGGCGATGTACTCCTTGAGGATGTCGGTCTGGATCGTGCCGCCGAGGTTCTCCGCGGGGACGCCCTGGTTCTCGCCGACGAGGACGTAGAAGGCGAGCAGGATCGCGGCGGGCGCGTTGATCGTCATCGAGGTGGTGACGCCGCCGAGCGGGATCCCCTCGAACAGTCGCTCCATGTCGGCGAGGGTGTCGACGGCGACGCCCTCGCGGCCGACCTCGCCGAGGCTGCGCGGGTGGTCGGAGTCGTAGCCCATCAGGGTCGGCATGTCGAAGGCGGTCGAGAGCCCGGTCTGGCCGTGATCGAGCAGATAGTGGAAGCGCTCGTTGGTCTCCTCGACGGTGCCGAAGCCGGCGAACTGGCGCATCGTCCAGAGCCGCCCCCGGTACATCGACTCATACGGTCCCCGGGTGAACGGGTAGGCGCCGGGCGCGCCGATCCGTTCCTCGGCGTCGGGCGCGGCGTCGGCCTCGGTGTAGAGCGGCTCGATCGGCTGTCCGGAGATCGTCGAGAACTCGGCGTCTCGCTCCACCCGCTTGTCGCCGGAAACCTGGCTCACCGGCCAGGATTCTGACAGGGGCCATGCCGACGGGACGAAAACGTCCCCATAAGGACCGTTTTCGTCCCGTCGGCGCAGTTCAGCCGGTGGCGACGGCGCGCAGCTTCGGCGCCCAGACTTCTTCGAGGAAGTCGCTCAGCTCGTCGGTGAGGCGATCCGGGCTGAGGCGCCACTCGAGGATCGAGTTCGCTTCGACCAGGCGCGCGTTCGGCAGCTCCTCGAGCAGCATCCCGGAGTCGCTGAAAGGATGGAGCGGGTCCCGGTGATGGCCGACGATCAGCGTCGGGTGCTCGATCTTCACCCGGTTCTCGCGATGCGGCGCCGTCTCCCCCAGCAGCAGGCCCTCGAAGACGGCCTGCGAAGGACCGGGCCGCTGCCGCACCCAGTCGAGCCCGATGTCGACCAGGTGGTGGGTCCGCGGGATCGCCCTCGTCGCCAGCGAGAGGCCCTCGAAGAGGGGGCGCCCGAACTTCAGGCCCAGCAGCACCGGCGCGAAGAGCCCGGCGACGGCGGAGAGCGCGTTGTCCAGCACCGGCATCTCGATGAAGAGCGCCCGCGCCCGGTCGGGGTAGCGGACCGCCAGCTCCAGGGCGATGTTCGACCCCAGCGAGGTGCCCCCGACCACCGCGTCCTCCACCTCCAGGTGGTCGAGCAGCGCCACCACCTGCCGCGCGAACAGCGGCATCGAGTAGAGCCGCAGGTCCTCCGGCCGGTCCGAGCGCCCGTGGCCGAGCATGTCGACGGTGACGACCCGGTTCCCCCGCTCCGCCAGCTCCGGTCCCAGCCGGTCGAACATGTGCCGGTTCATCAGCAGCCCGTGGACGAGGACGATCAGCCGCCCCCCGGACCCGTACTCGTCATACGAGATCCGGTGCCCCTCGTAACGAAACTCTCCCATGGGACGGATGGTAATCGCGTGGGGCGTCTTTCCGTCCCCATGGTTCGGAAACCCGCCCCCTAGGGCGGCGTCATCAGCGCGATTGGCACGGAAAGTCCGGCGCTTCTGCGGAGGGTGGCGATGCGCCGGCCGGGCTGGACGGCGTCGCGGATCTCACTGGCGCGGTCGCCGAGGAAGGCGACGGTCTGTTCGAGGTCGGGAGCGACGAAGGCGAGGCCCCAGAAGAAGGCGGGGCGGTCGCCGCCGGCGCGCTCGGTCGCCTGGGGCGGCTCCTGGACGACCTCGAGGATCGCTGGGCCGAGGCGGAAGAACGCTTGGCGCGGCGCCCCCGCCGGCGTCGGCTCCTCGCGGACCCGCCGCAGATCGAGGCCGGCGGCGGCGAGGGCGCCGACGGTGCGGTCGAGGTCGGAGCTGATCGCGACGACGTGGTCGAGGCCGGTGACGCCGTTGGGTTGCGCGGGCGCGTCGGGTGGCGGCGGCTGGTCGCTGTGGCTCGTCGGCAAGCCGTCGAGGTCCAGCGACTCGAGGTCCCGCAGCGTCCATTCCTCGATTCCACGCCCCGCCTCACCTCCCACGAAGCGAATCCGCGTATCTCCGACGACACAGGCATCGCCTACGACCGCGAAGCCACACGCCTCCCAAGCGCCAGGAGCATCCGAAACCAGCAGCTCGTCAAGCGTAGCCACGCCGACACCGTAGAGGGGCGTGTCGCTTTTGTACCCCTATAGGGCGACTAAAGCGACACCGCCGACTGGCTCTGAGCCAGCGCCGGCACGACCTTCTCGGCGAAGCACTTGACGAAGTCGGGGTCGAACTGGGTGCCGGCGCCGCGGCGGAGCTCCTCGAGGGCCTGCTCGCTGGTCATCGCCGGGCGGTAGGGGCGGCCTTCGACCATCGCGTCGTAGGCGTCGCAGATGAGGATCACGCGGGAGCCCTGGGGGATGTCGCGGCCGGAGAGGCCGTCGGGGTAGCCGGAGCCGTCCCAGCGCTCGTGGGTCGAGCGGACGAGGGCGGCGACCGGGCCGAGGGCGGGCGCGGCGTCGAGGACGCGCTGGCCGACCAGGGTGTGCTTGCGCATCAGCGCCCACTCTTCGTCGGAGAGCGAGGCGGGCTTGTGGAGGATCTCGTCAGGGATCGCGATCTTGCCGATGTCGTGCAGCTCCGCCGCCCGCACGAGCACGTCGAGCTCCTCCGTCTCGAGCCCGAGGACGCGCCCGAAGGCCGAAGCCAGGTGGGCGACACCGTCGAGGTGGCGCTCCAGCTCCGGCTCGCGCTCGTGCAGGACCCGCAGCAGCACGCCGCGGGTCTGGCTCTGGGCGGAACCGGCGCGCATCCCCTTCTTCGAGTACATGCGCTTGTCGGCGAGGCGCAGGGCGTCGGTCGCGGTCACCACCTCGACCGGGATCAGGACCTTGCCCCAGGAAGCGCCGACCTCGAAGCCCTTGCCGCGATCGGAGAGCGCCTCCTCGGCCGCTTTGCAGATCGCTTCCGCCGGCAGCTCGCGGGTGGCGGCGAGGATGCAGAACTCGTCCCCACCGAGCCGGTAGGCGCGGCCATGGGGCGCCACCGCCTCGGCGAGCTGCGTCCCCAGCCGCCGCAGCAGGTCGTCGCCGGCGGGATGGCCGAAGCTGTCGTTGTAGGCCTTGAAGCCGTCGAGGTCGAAGAGGGCGAGGACCATCGCCTCCGGCGGACTGGCCGAGACGGCGCGATCGAGGTCGGTCATCAGCGCCCGGCGGTTGGCGAGGCCGGTGAGAGCGTCGGTGACCGCCTCGTCCTGGCTTTCCAGCAGCATCCGCATGTTGAGGTTGAAGGTGATGAGGAGGCGGGCCAGCACAGCGACAAGGCAGGCGACCCCGAGGGCCACGGCGACGGTGCCGATGTCGACGAAGCTGCCAGCCGCCAGCAGCGAGATCCCGACCAGCGCCATCGCAATCGGGACGACGATCCGGCGCCTGTCGGTGCGCGCGACCGTGGTCCCGAACCCGCTCGCCGCCAGCCAGGAAGCAGTCGCCAGCAGAAGCAGGGCGAGCGGCCAGCCGACGCTGGCGAGGTTGAGCGCCGTGGTCGACTGGCCGGCGACGGAGAGGTAAACGACGTCGCTGGCGCCGAAGAGGAGCAGGGCGGCGGCGATCAGCAGCCAGGTCCCCCCTGCCCGCCAGCGGGAGGCGGCGAAAGCGCCGCTGAGCAGGCCGAGCAGGACGACGTCCATGCACGGGTAGGCGAGGCTGACGGCGACGCCGAGCGGGCTGCCGCCGAGCGCTTCGAGGACGGGCGGGAAGACGAGGGCGGCGGCGACGCCGGCGATCGCCAGCGCCCCGATCAGCCCGTCGACCCAGGCCAGGGGCTCGAGATGCGCGATCCGCGCCTTGAGGAGAAGGACCAAGGCCACGAAGCTGGCGGGGTAGAAGGCGAGGAAGAGCAGGTCGGCAGGCGAGGGGAAAGGCGCGGGGCTGGCGTAGTAGAGGACGACCGAGTAGTAGGTCTGGCCCAGCGCCCAGAGCAGCATCCCCAGGCCCAGTGCCAGCCAGGCCTTGCGCTCGGCCGGCGCGGCAAGGGCCCGCCAGAGCACCGCGGCCGCCGCCCCGAGGACGACGGCGTCGTAGACCCAGCGCCCAGCCGCGTCCTGCAACCCGGCGTCACCCAGTTCCCAGACGATCACCGCCGCGTAGAACGACAGCAGGCCTCCGAGGAAGCCGAGGAAGCCGAAGGCGATTTTCCGCAGCCCAGCGGGCCGCTTAGACGTTTTGTCCACCGCGGATACATCGGCGGCTTTTTCCGGTGACTTGAGCCCTACGATGCACGGCCAGCCGCTTGGGGTTCGACGCCCTCTAGCCCTCTCCCGGCCGCGCGAACTCGTCCTTCCGCTTGATCAGCAGCCACTGCGGCTTGGCGCCGGACCGGGTGCGCTGCAGGGCGAAGCCCCCCTCGAGCTTCTCGCCGTGGAGGACGAAGGCGGCGTGGCCCCGCTCCAGCGCCTCGGGCCAGGGGACGCGGCCGCCCTGCTCGTAGGTGCCGCGGTCCCAGATCTCGACTTTGCCGCCGTCGATCTCGCCCTCGAAGTCGTCGTAGGCGATCGAGTGGTCCTCGACCTCGATCGCGAGGCGCTTCACCGCCGGGTCCATCGACGGGCCCTTCGGCACCGCCCAGGAGCGCATCGCGCCGTCAACCTCCAGCCGCAGGTCGAAGTGGTGCGCGGTCGCCCAGTGCTCTTGGACGACGAAGGCGCCGGCGCTGACGCCGCGGACGGCGAACTGCTCGTGGCCTTCGACCTTCGCCTCCTCGGCCTCGACCGCCTCTACCCGCGCCGCCGGCGGGCCCGCCTCGAGGAACGCGAGCAGCCGCTCGACCGCCGGCTCGGGGCCCTCCAGGTGGGCAGTCACGGTCCCGTCGTCGGCGTTGCGGACCCAGCCGAGGACGCCGAGGCGGTGCGCCTCGGCCACTGCCGCATCGCGGAACCCCACGCCCTGGACACGACCTCTGGCGACCGCCCGGATCGCCTTCTTCGGCTCACTCACGGATACAGGGTGTCAATCGCCGCGGCATCTGTTTAGGCGCACCAGCAGGAAGGTACCTAGGGGTACAACAAGACATTGATCCATTAGCGGAAGGCCACCCCCGTGTCCGAACGAATTCTCATCACCGGCGGGGCCGGCTTCATCGGTTCCCACCTCGCCCGCCACCTCCTCCAAGACGGCCACGAAGTCCGCGCCCTCGACCGGCTCGACCCCCAGGTCCACCCGAAACGCGAGCGGCCCACCTACCTCGAGGACGACGTCGAGCTGATCGTCGGCGACGTCCGCGATCCCGCCGCCGTCCAGTACGCGCTGCAGGGGGTCGACGCGGTCGTCCACCTGGCGGCCCGGGTCGGCGTCGGCCAGAGCATGTACGAGATCGACGACTACTGCTCGGTCAATACCGTCGGCACCGGCGTCCTGCTCGGAGCGCTGATGAAGCACGAGGTGCGCCGCCTCGTCGTCGCCTCCAGCATGAGCATCTACGGTGAGGGACAGGCGCGCACGGTCGACGGCGAGCTCGCCTGGGCGGTCGAGCGCAACGGAGCCCAGCTCGAGCGCGGCGAGTGGGAGCCGCGCGACCGCGAGGGGCGCGAGCTGATCTTCGAGCCGACGCCGGAGACCAAGACCCCCTCCCTCTCCTCGGTCTACGCCCTCAACAAGTACGACCAGGAGCGGATGTGCCTGCTCTTCGGCTCCTCCTACGGGGTGCCGACGACGGCGCTGCGCTTCTTCAACGTCTACGGGCCAGACCAGGCGCTCTCCAACCCATACACCGGCGTCCTCGCGATCTTCGGCGGCCGGCTGCTGAACGACAAGCCGCCGCTGATCTTCGAGGACGGCGAGCAGCGGCGTGACTTCGTCAGCGTCCACGACGTCGCCGCCGCCTGCGCGCTGGCGCTGCGGCGCGCCGAGGCGACGGGCCTGGCGGTCAACGTCGGCAGCGGCGAGAGCGTGACCGTGCGGGAGATCGCCGAGCGCCTCGCCGAGGTCACCGGCCGCGGCCGGATCGAGCCCGAGATCACCGGCCAGTACCGGGTCGGCGACATCCGCCACTGCTTCGCCGACATCTCGCTGGCGCGGGAGGTCCTCGGCTACGAGCCGCAGGTACGGCTCGAGGACGGGATGGCGGAGCTGGCCGAGTGGCTGCAGGGACAGACCGCGGAGGACTCGGTCGAGACGGCCCACCGGGAGCTGGTGGCGCGGGGGCTGACGAGGTGAGCTTCTCCCCTTCGAACGCCTCCTGATGCCCCGCGCGGCGGTCATCCGCGAGAGCGGCTCGGCCGAGCTGGTCGAAGTGCCGCTGCCCGAGCCCGGCGAGGGCGAGGTGCGGCTGCGGCTGGAGGGCTCGGGGGTCTGCGGCTCCGACCTGCCGGTTTGGGCCGGGCGGCCGTGGTTCGAGTACCCGCAGCCGCCGGGCGCGCCGGGGCACGAGGGCTGGGGCGTGGTCGACGCGGTCGGCCCCGGCGTCGACGGCCTCGCCGAAGGCGACCGGGTCGCCGGCCTCGTCTACCGCGCCTACGCCGACTTCGACGTCGCCCGCGCCGCCGACCTGGTGCCGCTGCCCGAGGGCGCGGGACCTTTCCCCGGCGAGGCGCTCGGCTGCGCCGTCAACGTCGTCCGCCGCAGCGGCATCCGCGAGGGCGACACCGTGGCGGTGGTCGGCGCCGGCTTTCTCGGCTGCGTGATCGTGCAGCTGGCGGCGGCGGCCGGGGCGCGGGTGCTGGCGATCTCGCGCCGGCGCTCGGCGCTGGAGACGGCGGCGGCGATGGGCGCGGCGGAGACGATCGCGCTGGAGGAGCCGGTGGGCGAGCGGGTCGAGGAGCTGACCGGCGGCGAGCTCTGCGACGTCGTCGTCGAGGCCGCCGGCGTGCAAGCGACGCTCGATGCCGCCGGACCGCTGAGCCGCACCCGCGGGCGCCTCGTGATCGCCGGCTTCCACCAGGACGGCTCCCGCCAGGTCGACATGCAGCTCTGGAACTGGCGCGGCCTCGACGTCGTCAACGCCCACGAGCGCGACCCCGCCGTCTACGTCGAGGGGATCCGCGAGGCCGCCCGGGCCGTCGCCGATGGGCGCCTCGACCCCTCGCCGCTCTACACCCACCGCTTCGGCCTCGACCAGGTGGACGCCGCCCTCGACACCGCGACCGAGCGGCCCGAGGGGTTCATCAAGGCGCTGGTGATGGCATGACCGTGAGCACCCTCCCCCGCCTCGGCTTCCTCGGCGTCGGCTGGATCGGCCGCAGCCGGATGCAGGCGCTCGCCGAGGAGGGGCTGGCGGAAGTCGCCGCCGTCGCCGACCCCCAGGCCGAGGCGCTGGCGGCGGCCACCGAGGCGGCGCCGGCGGCGCAGCGGGCGGAGAGCCTGGAGGAGCTGCTCGAGCGCGACCTCGACGGGGTCGTAATCGCCACCCCCAGCGCCCTGCACGCCGAGCAGGCGGTCGCGGCGCTGGAGCGCGGCCTCGCCGTCTTCTGCCAGAAGCCGCTGGCGCGCGACGCCGAGGAGACCCGGCGGGTGCTGGCGGCGGCACGCGCCGCCGACCGCCTGCTCGGCGTCGACCTCTCCTACCGCCACGTCGAGGCGCTGCGGGCGGCACGCCGGGCCGTCGAGGCCGGTGAGATCGGCCGCCTGCACTCGCTCGACCTCGCCTTCCACAACGCCTATGGCCCCGACAAGCCCTGGTTCACCGACGCGAAGCTCGCCGGCGGCGGCTGCCTGATCGACCTGGGCACCCACCTCGTCGACCTGGCCCTGTGGCTGACCGGCGCCGAGGAGGTCGCGGTGGAGACGGCGCGGACGCTCTCGCTGCACGGCCACGAAGTCGAGGACCAGGCGAGTGCCGAGCTGACCCTCGGCGAGGTGCGGGCGCACCTGGCCTGCTCCTGGTTCCAGCCCGCCGGTGGCGAGTGCGCCTTCGAGTGCACCGCCTGGGGCGGCGAAGGGGCGGTCAGCGTCCGCAACGTCGGCGGCTCCTTCTACGACTTCCGGGCCGAGCTCTGGCGGGGGACTTCGAGCGAGACGCTGGTCGAGCCGCCCGACGCCTGGAGCGGCCGCGCGATCGCCGCCTGGGCCGAGCGGCTCGCCGCCGACCGCGGCTACGACCCCGCCGCCGAGGAGCTCGCGCTGCTCGCCCGCACGATCGACGACGTCTACGCGGAGGCGGGCCGGTGAAGGTCCTGATCGGCACCGACACGGTCGGCGGCGTCCTCACCTACACGGCCCAGCTGGCGGCGGCGCTGGAGGCGCAGGGGGACGAAGTGGTCGTGGCGACGATGGGGCCGCGGCTGCGGCGCGAGCAGCGCCGGCTGCTGCCGCGGCGGGTCCACGAGAGCGGCTACCGGCTGGAGTGGATGGAGGACCCCTGGGACGACGTCGCCGCCGCCGGCCGCTGGCTGCTGGCGCTCGAGGAGGCGGAGCGCCCCGAACTCGTCCATCTCTGCTCCTACTCCCACGGCGCCGTCGGCTTCCGCGCCCCGAAGCTCGTCGTCGCCCACTCCTGCGTCCTCGCCTGGTGGCGCGCCGTCCATGGCACCGAGGCGCCCCCCGGCTGGAGCCGCTACCGCGAGGAGACGGCCGCCGGCCTTGCCGCCGCCGACACAGTCATCGCCCCCACCCAGGCGGTCCTCCGCGAGCTCCAGCGCGACCACCACCTCCCCCCCGGCCGCACCGCCATCATCCACAACGGCACCCCGATGCCGTCGACGGGACGAAAACGGCCCTATACGGACCGAAATCGTCCCGTCAGCGGCGAGGAGAAGGAGGCGCTGATCCTGGGCTCGGGGCGGTTCTGGGACCCGGCCAAGAACCTGGCGGCGCTCGACGCGGCGGCGGCGGAGCTGCAGTGGCCGGTGCTCGTGGCCGGCGATCTCCAGGGCGGGGAGCCGCCGAGGCACGCGACGAGCGTCGGCGTCCTCAGCCCAGCGCGGCTGGCGAAGCTGCGGCGGCGGGCCTCGATCTACGCGGCGCCGGCGCTGTACGAGCCCTTCGGCCTGGGGATCCTGGAGGCGGCGGCCGACCGCTGCGCCCTCGTCCTCGGCGACATCCCCTCGCTGCGGGAGCTCTGGAGCGACGCGGCGATCTTCGTCGACCCCCGCGATCCCGAGGCCCTGCGCGAGGCGCTGGCCGGGCTCGCCGGCGACCGCTGGCTGCGGAGCAGCCTTGCCGACCGGGCGCAGCGGCGAGCCGCCTCGTACTCGATCGAGAGGGCCGCCCACGCCTACCACCGCCTCTACGAAAGCCTGACCACGCGAGCTGGGGTGACGGCGTGAGGGTCGTCTACTTCTCCCACTCGCTGGTCTCCGACTGGAACCACGGCAACGCCCACTTCCTGCGCGGCGTCGTCGCCGAGCTACGGGAGCGCGGCCACGAAGTCGCCGTGCTCGAACCCGCCGCCGGCTGGAGCCGCGCCAACCTCGAACGCGAGCACGGCGAGCAGCCGCTGCGGGAGTTCCGCCGCGCCTTCCCCGACCTAGTTCCCAGCGGGTACGACCTCGAGACGCTCGACCTCGGGCGGGCGCTCGACGGCGCCGACCTCGTCGTCGTCCACGAGTGGAACGAGCCCTCGCTGGTGAAGCGAGTCGGCGAGCACCGCGCCCGCCACGACGGCTACCGCCTCCTCTTCCACGACACCCACCACCGCGCCAGCACCGCGCCCGAGGAGATGGAGCGCTTCGACCTCTCCGGCTACGACGGCGTCCTCGCCTACGGCGAGGTGATCCGCCGCATCTACCTGGAGCGCGGCTGGGCCGCGCGGGCCTGGACCTGGCACGAGGCCGCCGACACCCGCGTCTTCCACCCGCTGCCGGCTGTCGAGCCGGAGGCCGACCTGGTCTGGATCGGCAACTGGGGGGACGACGAGCGCGACCGCGAGCTGCGCGAGTTCCTCCTGCGGCCGGCGCGCCAGCTGCGCCTGCGCGGCTCGATCCACGGCGTCCGCTACCCCCTCGCCGCGCGGCTCCGCATCCGCCTCAGCGGCCTCCGCTACCGCGGCTGGGTCGCCAACCACCGCGCCCCCGAGCTCTTCGCCCGCCACCGCCTCACCGTCCACGTCCCCCGCCGCCCCTACGTCGAGGCGCTGCCGGGGATCCCGACGATCCGCCCCTTCGAGGCGCTCGCCTGCGGGATCCCGCTGGTCTGCTCGCCGTGGGACGACTGCGAGGGGCTGTTCCGGGCCGAGCAGGACTACCTCGTCGCCCGCGACGGAGCCGAGATGCGCGAGGCGATGCAAGCGATCCTCGAGTACCCCGAGCTGGCGGAGAAGCTGCGGCGCAGCGGGCTGGAGACGATCCGCGCCCGCCACACCTGCGCCCACCGGGTCAACGAGCTGCTGGCGATCGAGGGGGAGCTGCGGGGCAGCTCCCCCTCCCCTTCCTCCGAGCTGGAGCTGGCGGGATGAGGATCGCCTTCTTCGGATCGAGCCTCGTCTCCGCCTACTGGAACGGCGCCTGCACCTACTACCGGGGGATCGTCCGCGCCCTCGACGCCCGCGGGCACCGGGTCACCTTCTACGAACCCGACGCCTTCGAACGCCAGGCGCACCGGGACATCGACGATCCCGAGTGGGCGCAAGTGGTCGTCTACGAGCCGCGGGACGAGCGCGCGGTGCGCGACACCGTCGCCGAGGGCGCCGGAGCCGACGTCGTGGTCAAGGCGAGCGGGGTCGGCGTCTTCGACGCAGTGCTGGAGGAGGCGGTGGCCGAGCTGGAGGGGCCGGAGGTGCGGGTCTTCTGGGACGTCGACGCGCCGGCGACCCTGGCGGCGATGGAAGCCGACGCGGGGAACCCGCTGCGCGAGCTGATCGGCCGCTACGACCTCGTCCTCACCTACGGCGGCGGCCAGCCGGTGATCGACCGCTACGCCGCCCTCGACGCCCGCGCCTGCGTCCCGATCTACAACGCGCTCGACCCCGAGACCCACCACCCCGAGCCGCCGCGGCCGGAGCTCGCCTGTGACCTCGCCTTCCTCGGCAACCGCCTGCCCGACCGCGAGGCGCGGGTCGAGGAGTTCCTCTTCAGGGCGGTCGAAGCGCTGCCGCAGCGCTCCTTCCTCCTCGGCGGCAACGGCTGGGAGGACCGGGTCGTCGACCTTCCAAACGTCCGCTGCCTCGGCCACGTCGCGCCCGGCGACCACAACGCGCTCAACCGCAGCGCCCTCGCCGTCCTCAACGTCAGCCGCGAGAGCATGGCCGCCAACGGCTGGTCGCCGGCGACCCGGGTCTTCGAGGCGGCGGGGGCCGGCGCCTGCCTGATCAGCGACGAGTGGGAGGGCGTCGAGGACTTCCTGGCGCCGGGCGAGGAGGTGCTGATCGCCCGCGACGGGGCGGAGGTCGCCGAGCTGCTCGCGGAGCTCGACCCGGAGCGCGCCCGGGCGATCGGGGAGGCGGCGCTGGAGCGCGTCCTGGCCGAGCACACCTACGAGCGCCGCGCCGAGCAGGTCGAGGCGGTGCTGGAAGGGGTGCTGGTCCGGTGAGGGTCGTCTTCCTCGGGCTCTCGATCACCTCCTCGTGGGGCAACGGCCACGCGACCAACTACCGGGCGCTGGTGCGGGAGCTGAGCGAGCGCGGCCACGACGTCCTTTTCTGCGAGCGCGACGTCCCCTGGTACGCGGCGCAGCGCGACCTGCCCGAGCCCCCCTGGGGCCGGACCGCCCTCTACGACTCGCTCGCGCAGCTGCGCGACGAGCACGCCGAGGACGTCGCCGGGGCGGACCTCGTCGTCGTCGGCTCCTTCGTTCCCGAGGGCGTCGCCGTCGCCGAGTGGGCGCTGGAGGCCGCCGGCGGCGCCGTCGCCTTCTACGACATCGACACCCCGGTCACGCTGGAGAAGCTGCGGAGCGGCGACCGCGAGTACCTCGCGCCGGAGCTCGTCCCCCGCTTCGACCTCTACCTCTCCTTCACCGGCGGCCCGACCCTGGAAGTGCTGGAGAGCGAGTTCGGCGCCCGCCGCCCGCTCGCCTTCTACTGCCTCGTCGACCCCGACGCCTACCGGCCCGTGGAGGCGGAAGCGCGGTTCGAGCTCGGCTACCTCGGCACCTACAGCGACGACCGCCAATCAACCCTGGAGCGACTGCTGCTCGGGCCGGCGCGGCGCCTGCCGGCGGCGAGCTTCGCCGTCGCCGGGCCGCAGTACCCCGGGTCGATCGCCTGGCCGGACAACGTCGAGCGGATCGAGCACGTCGCCCCCGGCGACCACCCCGCCTTCTACGCCTCCCAGCGCTTCACCCTCAACGTCACCCGGGCGCAGATGCGCGCCGCCGGCTGGTCGCCGAGCGTGCGCCTGTTCGAGGCGGCGGCCTGCGGGGTGCCGATCGTCAGCGACCGCTGGGACGGACTGGCGGAGATCTTCGTCCCCGACGAGGAGATCCTGATCGCCGAGGAGTCGACAGACGTGGTCGACTTCCTCATGGAGGTCGGCGAGGACGAACGGCGGGCGATCGCCGGGCGGGCACGACAGCGCGTCCTCGCCGAGCACACCGCCGCCCGTCGCTGCCAGCTGCTCGAGCAGGAGGTCGAGGGGGTGCCGGCGCGATGACGCTCGAGGTCCCCGGCGCGATCGCCGAGCTCGGCCCCTGGTTCCACAACCTGCACCTGCCCGACGGCCGCGAAACCGCCCCCGACCACCCGCTCGGCGACTTCCCGGCCTTCAAGTGGCGCCAGATCGAGGGCTCCCTGCCGGCCGACCTCGGCGGCACCCGCGCCCTCGACATCGGCTGCAACGCCGGCTTCTACTCCTTCCAGCTCGCCGCCCGCGGCGCCGAGGTCCTCGCCCTCGACCTCGACGAGCACTACCTGCAGCAGGGCCGCTGGGCGGCCCGGTTCCTCGACCCCGAGGGCCGGGTCGAGTTCCGCCAGGGCTCGGTCTACGACCTGGTCGAGGTCGAGGGCAGCTTCGAGGTGGTCCTCTTCATGGGCGTCCTCTACCACCTGCGTTACCCGCTGCTGGCGCTCGACGTCGTCGCCGAGAAGGTCGGCGGCACCCTCGTCCTGCAGACCCTGACGATGCCCGGCAAGGAGTCGGCGAGGACCCCGGAAGACGTGGAGATCGACGAGCGCGGGCGCCTGACCGAGCCGGGCTGGCCGCGCGCCGCCTTCGTCGAGCACAAGCTCGCCGGCGACCCGACCAACTGGTGGGCCGCCGACGCCGCCTGCGTCGAGGCGATGGCCCGCTCGGCCGGCCTGCAGGTCCGCGAGCGGCCCGGCCACGAGATCTGGATCTGCGAGCGCGACGAGACGAACGACCACGCCCGCGACCTGCGGACGATGGAGCTGCTCGCCGCGACCCGCTCAGGCCGCTAGCGGCACCGGCTCCGGCAGCACCGCCTGCCCGAAGATGTGCTCGGATAGCTCCCGCACCGCCGGCGTCAGCAGGCGCTGGAAGCGCGGATCGGCGTCGAAGGGGTGCCAGCGGCGCAGGACCGGCATCTGCTCGGCGCGGCCGTCGTAGGCGGTGCCGTCGAAGGAGCTGCCGCCGGCGGCAGCCGGGACCCGGTGGGCGGCGCGGTCGTCGAACTCGAGCCCGATCGCCTCGGCCACCCGGCGGCGGTAGTCGCGGCTCCTCACCCACTCGTTGTAGCTGAGCATCAGCCGCTCCTGGCGCAGGTCGCGGCGCAGCCCGAGGAACTCCCGCGCATGCTGGGCCCAGATCCGCGAGACCACCTCGTCGTCGAGCCAGCCGTACCCGGAGGCGAGGCGGCTGGCGAAGAGGTTGCGGGCGTCGCGCAGGACCAAGAGGTCGATGCGGCGCCGCGAGCGCCCGACCCAGGAGGCGCGGCGCGCCTCGTTCCCGGGGTTGCGGAAGGGGCCGAGGAAGGTGTCCTCGTAGCTGTGGATCAGCAGGTCCTTGCGGGTCAGGCGCCCCTCCCGCTCGGCCTCGACCTCGAAGCCGGCGTATGGCGCCCGCCAGCCGGGCAGCTCCGGCGTCCGCGGCCGCGTCGAGACGAGCGGGTTGCAGCCGGGCTCGGCGCAGTTGAGGAAGCAGGTCCGCCCCGGTGCCTGGGCGAGGATCCAGTTGACGATCGCGTGGTTGCCGCTGCGCGACATGCCGACGATGCGGATCTCGGTCTCGTTGACGTAGGCGGCCGGCATCTCAGACCCCTACCCGGCGGCCCGAGGAGCGAAAGCAGCCGCCTCAGCCGCCGGCGAGGAAGCGGAAGTAGACGCCGTAGCGCAGCCGCCCCGAGCGGTTGATCCCGCCCGAGTGCGGGAGGTCGGGGGTCATCATGATCGCGTCGCCGGGGTCGGCCTCGACCGGCGCCGGCCCCTCGGCCGTCTCGACCAGGAGGCCGCCATTGTCGCCGCGCCAGGAGCTGAGCGGGACGCCGACGATCCGCAGATAGGTCCGCCCTTCCGCCCAGGCCGGCTCCTGATCGAGATGGAAGCTGATCTCCGGCTCCGGCCCGGTGTGCGGGAACTGGAGCAGGATCTGCGGGTCGCAGATCCGCCCCGTCCGCCACTCCGGGGGCAGCGACTCCGCCAGCGCCAGGATCTCCGGCCGTTCGTTCAGGTGCGGGAACCAGTGCGCTCCCCAGAGCCACTGGCTCAGCTCCTCGGCCGCGGCGCCCCGCTGCAGCAGGTCGAGGTGGAGCAGCCGCAGCGCGTCGTCGACCTTCTGGTTCGGCACAACTCCGCGCGCGACCTCGTAGGCACCCTGTACGGGCTGGGATGGCACGGGCGCATCCTATGTATCCCGGCGGCAGTGCCCTCTTCAACGAGCGGATCGCCCTGCAAGGATGGAGCAGTGCCCGAGCCGGTCGAAACGCTGTCCGGAGAGCCGGCGCTCGAGCTGCCGGAGTTCGAAGCCCCGCCCGCCGACCCGTTGCCGCTGCTCGAGCGCTGGCTGCGGGACGCCGACGAGCGCGGCGTGCGGGAGCCGCGGGCGCTGGCGCTGGCGACTGCCGACGCCGAGGGACGGCCGTCGAGCCGCATCCTCCTGCTCAAGCAGGCGACGCCCTTCCTCGTCTTCGCCGGCAGCTACGAGAGCCGCAAGGGACGCGACCTCGCCGAGAACCCAAGAGCCGCGGGGACGCTCTACTGGCGCGAGACCCTGCAGCAGGTCACGGTCGAGGGGCCGGTGCGGAAGCTGAGCGAGGAGGAATCGGGCGCCCTGTTCACGGAACGGCCGCAGTCGGCACAGGCAACCGTCGCCGCCTCCAGGCAGGGAGAGACCTTGGACGACCCATCGGGACTGCGCGAGTCGGCAGAGAACCTCGCCGCAGAAGACGAGCCTCCGTCCCGCCCCCCGCACTGGGGCGGCTGGCGCCTCGATCCCGACCTCGTCGAGTTCTGGCACGGCAGCCCGACCCGCCTCCATCGCCGCCTCCTCTACGTGAAGGGCGATGGCGCTTGGAGGTACCGGCGCATCCAGCCCTAGGACCTGTCGCCTTAGTCCCCGACGCCGGGGAACAATGTGACACTCACCGTCGGCCCGTAACCCGCTCGTCGGGAGACGGAGATCCATGGACGTAGCATTTGGAATACCTTGTTCGTACCGATAAGAGACTGCTATTCGAATTCCGTAGGGGGCGTCGTGAAGAGAATCCTTTTGGTGCTGGGCATCGTTTCTATGGTTTCTGCGATCAGTGTTTCCACCTCGATCGCCTTCGAAGGCGGTGGTCGCAAGCCCAGCGAGGCCCCCCTCATCGAGGTAAACCAGCACTACACCGGCCAGCTGACCAATCGTATGGACGACGCCAACTACGACGGTTCCAGTCAGGTAGCGATCTGGCGTCTGCCGCCGCTCGAAGTCCGCGACGTCCTCTATGTCGACTGGCACAGCGTTCCCAGGAGCGGATCGTCTGGCTATTTCCCAGTCTGCATGACGTTCGCCCAGGGAATCGACGACTACACGTGGGGTTCGCGCTTCCACGAAGCCGGCACCTGGTCAGAATGTGAAGGGAATACCATCTACACCCTCTCGGGCAGCGGCACCGCGCGGACCGCGATCACTGTGCAGGAAACCAACGCCAGCTCCTCCTACATCGAGTTCTTTACCCGCGCTGACGAGACCTCGCCCTCGGAATTCGAATCGTTCCCCTACGACTTCACGGTTGAGAAGCCCCTCCACTATCTCGGGCTGGCGATACGGGATGAGAAGAAGGTCAGCGCCAACGGGATAGTCCAGGCGACCGCGCTACTGGCCAATGGGCTCCCTGCCCCTGACGGGATCCCCTTCAATCTCACCGTCACCTGGACCGGAGGCGGAAGTGCCAGCTACACGGGCGTCAGCGTGGGCGGCATCGTCAGCTTTCAGCTAGCGCTTCCGGAGACGGCATACGACGAGCGCGGCACCTTCGTGGTCGGCCATCCGGCCGACGGCACCTACGTGGCGGCGAGTGCCAGGCTGAGGCTGAACATCAAGCAGCCGGGCCCTACCCCGTGCTCCCGCGCCCAAAAGCTCGAGCGGTCCCTGCGGCGACAGTACAAGCGCCTTGTGCACCGGACGAAGCAAGCCCATCCGGCGTCCCGACGCGCCATGCTCCGCAGGCAGACTGCGAAAGTCAAGCGCAAGCTGCGCGCTGCTCACGCCAAAACCGGAGCGCTGTGTAACTCCTAGAGGTACCCGAGGGGGTCCGTCGGGGCGCCATTGATCCGGACCTCGAAGTGGAGGTGCGGGCCGGTGCTGTGGCCGGTGTTGCCGCTGTAGCCGATCACGTCGCCCTGGCTGACCCGGGCGCCGACGGAGGCGGCGAAGCTCGACTGGTGGGCGTAGCAGGTGGAGAGCCCGCCGCCGTGGTCGATGCAGGTGTAGTTGCCGTAGCCGCCGCTTTCGTACTCGGACTGCTCGAGGATCACGGTGCCGTCGGCGGCGGCGCGGATCGGCGTCCCTTCCGGCACGGAGATGTCGATCCCCTCGTGCATCCGCCCCCAGCGGTAGCCGAAGCCGGAGGTGACGGTGCCTTCGACCGGCCAGATGAAGCCGGCCGCGCTCGGGCTCTGCATCGGCCCCGCCGGCAGCGCCACCCCGCCCGTCGCTTCGGCGATTTCCTGGGCGATCTGGGCCCGCAGGTCGGCGGCGATTTCCTCGTGCTCGTCGATGTCGCCTTCGATGCCCTTCAGCGCCGCCCGCCGCTCCGCCCGCGCCGAGAGCAGCGCCCCCTCGCGCGACTCCAGCGTCGAGCGGGTCACCTCCAGCCGCTGCTCCTTGGCGGCGATCGCGTCGCGGGCGTCTTCGATCGTCAGCTTCGCGATCTTCCGCTGGCGCACCAGCTTCTTCGCTTCGTCGCGCAGCGAGCGCACCCGCTCGGCCAGCGCCTGGTCGCTCTCGTTGATCGCGTCGAAATAGGCGGTGCGGGCGACCATGTCGCCGTAGTCCTCGGAGCTGAGGATGACTTCGGTCAGGTCCGCCGACCCGTAGGTGTAGATCGCCACGAGCCGCTCGCGCAGGTTGACCAGCGCCCGCTTCAGCCGCCCGCGCAGGGTGGCGAGGCGGTCCAGCGCTTCCCTCAGTTCGTCTTCGGCCCCCTGCAGCTCGGCTTCCTTCGCCGCCAGCTCTTCTTCGGCCGCGGCCTCCTGGTTGCGCAGGGTCGCGACCTGCCCTTCGAGGTCGGAGATTTCGTCGCCCATCGCGGCGATGTCGGAGCTGAGGACGCCTTCGCGCTCTTCGGCCTTGCCGATCTTCTCTTCTACCGCTTCCAGCTTCTCGGAGTTGCTCTTCGCCGGCGCGCTCGCGACCGCCACGAGGCAGCTCGCGAGCAGGGCGAGGATCATCGCCAGAAGCGACGGGAGCCAGCGCCGGCGCGGATTTGCGGTCGGATTCGGCATAGCTGCAAAGAGAGGAAGCCGGCCCTGACGCGGGTCGGCTCTAAATGAAAGGTAGGCGGGCGAATCGACGCGCGCCCGCCGAGAAAGCCGCCTGCAACCTCAGTTGCGGACGTACTCGCAGTGCGCGGCGCGGTTGCCCCCGCGGCCACCGATGCAGCGGTCCTCGCCGCCCCTGCCGTCGAGCCGGTCGGAACCGCCGCGGCCGAGCAGGACGTTGGCGGCGCCGTTGCCGGCGAGGACGTCAGGGCCGGGCGAGCCCTCGATCTTCTCGGTGCCGGCCGCGATCCGGCCCGGCGTGCAGCCGCCGACGTCGGGGTCGGCGACCGCGCCGCCGATCACTGCGGTGACGAAGGTCCCTTCGTTGCGGACCCGGGCGAAGGAGGCGCTGTCGTTGGCGCCGGGGCCGCCGGCGAAGAGGTCGCCCTCGCAGGGCTGACCGCCGATCAGGAGATCGTCGCCGCCGCCGCCGACCATGGTCGCGGCACCGCTGCCGCGGCGGGGATGGAGGATGTTGACCCCGAAGAGGGCATCGTTTCCGTCGCCGCCTTCGAGCCGGTCCGGGTCGCCGTCATCCCCGGCGTAGATCGTGTCGCCGCCGGGCCCGCCGCGCAGCCAGTCGCTGCCGGCGCCGCCGTCGATCGTCACCTCGACCTCGGGCGGCAGCGAGCGTTCGATCGCGATCCGATCGTCGCCCTCCCCCAGCGAGACGAGGATCGAGTCGAGGCGGCCGCCTTCGACCTGAAGCGAGGGACCGGATTCGCCGGCGAGGAAAACCCGGTCGCCCTGCGTCCCGACGTCGAGTTCGTCGGGACCGGCGCTGCCGGAGATCGTGAGGCTGTTGGCGCCGCACCAGCGAGCCTCGAGCTCGATGCCGAAGCAATCGCTGCCGGGCTCGCCGATCACCTCCTCGATCCCGACCAGCCGCTCGTTTTCGGCGCCGCTGACGCGCCCGCCTTCGAGGTCGATCTCGATCGGGCCGCCGGCGCTGCGGTAGGAAGCGGAGTCGTGCGCCCCCGGGCCGCCGTCGATCCGGTCGCGGCCGATCCCGCCGGCGATCGCGTCGAAGCTCCCGCGGCCGCCGCGGACCGTGTCGTCCCCCATCCCCCCGTCGACGTCGTCGCGGGCGCCGAGGCCGCCGATCACCAGGTCGTTGCCGCTCTCGCCCCGCACCCGGTCGCGGCCCGAGCCGCCGCGGACCTGGTCGGAGCCGCGGCCGCCGAGGACGAGATCGGCCCCCTTGTTGCCGTGGAGGGCGTCCTTGCCGCGGCCGCCGTCGATCCGGTCGCGGCCGGCGCCGCCGCAGATCGTGTCGTTACCGCGGCCGCCGAAGATCAGGTTCGGGCCGCCGGCGGCGAGGATCACGTCGGGGCCGCGGGTGCCGTGGATGCGGTGGTCGTTGGAGATGATCGTCGCCCGCCTGCCCTCGCATTCGGGCCGGCCCGCCGCGGGGGAGCCGACCAGAACGAAGTAAAGGGCGACGGCGAGCACGAGCCCCAAACCGACGAAAGCGATCCGCCGCAAACCGACTGCTCCCGCCATGATCGCTCCTCCCTCCACCTGCGTAGACCCCTTAGCCTTGGCTGACTGCTACCCGTTCCGGCCAATCGGCAACGCCCTGATATGAATCGGGTCGCCGCTTCAATCCAGTCGTCTAGAACCGTCACGGGAGGATCCGACCGATGACCCGCCGCCTCGCCCGCCTCGCCGACTTCTCCTACCGCCGCCGCGGCACCATGGTGCTGCTCTGGATCGCCTCCGCGGTGGTGATCATCGGCCTCGGCTCCGCTCTCGCCGGCGAGTACGAAGCCGACTACAACACCCCCGGCTCTGACTCCAAGGCCGCCAGCGACCTGACCGAACGTGAGTTCGGCGGCTACTCGGGGCAGGAAATCTACGTCGTCTGGAAAGACCCCGCGGGGGTGAAGAGCCCCGCCTCGCAGCAGAAGATGAACGCCTTCTTCAAGCAGGCGGAAGCGATCGAGGACGTCGAGAAGCGCGACGCGATCCGCGTCTCCGATCACGGCACGATCGCCACCACCACCCTGCCGCTGACCGTGCCCGGCTGGCAGGTGAAGAAAGAGCAGGGCGAAGAACTGATCGACGCCGCCGAAGCCAACAGCGCCGGCGGCCTCGAGATCGAGCTCGGCGGCGAACCGATCTACACCGCCCAGGAACAGACCAGCCCCGAGTTCTTCGGCTTCCTCGGCGCCGCGATCGTGCTGCTGATCGCCTTCGGCTCCCTGGTCGCCGCCGGCCTGCCGCTGGCGATCGCCCTGATCGGCCTCGGCATCTCCTCCGGCGGCCTGATCGTGCTGCTGGCGAACGTGATCGACGTCCCCAACTGGACCACCGCGGTCTCCGGGCTGATCGGAATCGGCGTCGGGATCGACTACGCGCTGCTGGTCCTGACCCGCTTCCGCAGCGCGATGAAGGACGGCAAGGACCGCCACGACGCGGTCGTTGAGGCGGTCACCACCGCCGGCCGCAGCGTCCTCATCGCCGGCAGCACCGTCGTGATCGCGATCCTCGGCCTCTTCATCACTGGCCTTCCCTACATGTACGGGGTGGCGATCTCGGCCTCGCTCGCGGTGCTCGTGGTGATGATTGCCTCGATCACCCTGCTGCCGGCGCTGCTCTCCTACCTCGGGCCGAAGGTCGACCGGCTACGGATCCCGCTCCTCGGCCGCAGCCTGGACGCGAAGGAAGACGGCGAATCGCCTGCGGCCCGCTGGAGCCACGCGGTCCAGCGCCGCCCCTGGACCGCGGCGATCGTCGCCACCGCGATCCTGCTCGCGCTCGCCGCGCCGGCGCTCGGCATGCGGCTCGGCTTCCCCGACGCCGGCAACGACCAGCCCGACACGATGACCCGCCAGGCCTACGACCTGATCAGCGAGGGCTTCGGCCCCGGCGCCAACGGCCCGCTGGTGATCGCCGCCGAACTGCCCGACCCCAGCGCCAAGGCCACGGTCAACGGCCTCGTCTCCGACCTGCGCGAAGAAAAGGGCGTCGCCTACGTGCCGCCGCCGCGCTACAACGCCGACGGCACCGCGGCGATCATCACCGTCATCCCCACCACCTCGCCCCAGGACGAGGCGACTTCTGAGTTGGTCGACCGGCTGCGCGCCAGCACGATCCCGGCCGCCGTCGGCGACTCCGGGGTCAACGCCCTGGTCGGCGGCGTCAACGCCGCGCTGGAGGACCAGAGCAGCTACATCACCGGCCGCATGCCGTGGTTCATCGCCGGCGTCGTCGGGCTCTCGTTCCTGCTGCTGCTGGTCGCCTTCCACTCCCCCTTCATCTCGCTCAAGGCAGCGGTGATGAACCTGCTCTCGGTCAGCGCCGCCTACGGCGTCATGACCCTGGTCGCCCAGGGCGGGGCCGTCGGCGAACTGATCGGGATCGACCACGAAGTCCCGATCGCCCCTTTCATGCCGGTGATGATGTTCGCGATCCTCTTCGGGCTCTCGATGGACTACGAGGTCTTCCTGATCTCGCGGATCCGCGAGGAGTACCTGAAGGACAACGACACCCGGCGCGCGGTCGCCGACGGGCTGGCGAAGACCGCCCGGGTGATCACCGCCGCGGCGGCGATCATGGTCGTCGTCTTCCTCGCCTTCGTCGCCTCGCCCGAAGTCTTCCTCAAGCTCTTCGGGATCGGCCTGGCGGCGGCGATCTTCCTCGACGCGACCCTGGTGCGGATGGTCCTGGTGCCGGCGGTGATGCAGCTGCTCGGCGAGCGCAACTGGTGGATCCCGGACTGGCTGGAGCGGATCCTCCCCCGGATCGAGGTCGAGCGGGGGGCGCCGGGCGTGGCAACCGAGAGGGGCTAGACGCGAAAGGCAGGCCGCTTATGCGGCCTGCCGAGCCGCCATCTCGGCCGCCGGGTCCGGGTAGGCGAAGTTGCTGAGCCCGATCCAGTCGGGCACGCTGCGCACCAGGTGCTCGGGCCCGGTCACCCGCACCGTTTTCGCTCGCATCGCTGCTCCCAGCTCCTGCTTTCCGACCCAGACCTCGGCCATCGCCCGCCTCTCCGCATCGACTTGGAGGTCGACGCCGAAGCCGGGGTCGGTGAAGCAGAGGTCGGCGTTGGAGGCATGGGCGACCAGCCACCAGGCGCGCTTGCCCTCCTCGGCGTCGCGGAAGCGGAAGAAGACGACGACCTGCTGCTGCGGCAGCTTTTCGAGGCGGACGCTCCGCCGCAGGTCCCACATCAGCAGCGCCGGATCGGCCTCCTCGGCGCTGATCTCGCGCTTCAGCCAGTCGCGGCTCCAGGTGCCGAGCGCGACGACCAGCGGCCCCAGCGCCTCCCCGGCCGGGGTGAGCCGGTAGGCGTAACCGCGTTCGCCCTGCAGCGGCTCGCGGGTCAGCAGCTCCGAGCGCTCCAGCTCGCGCAGCCGTTTGCTGAGCAGGGACGAGGACATCCGCGGCACCCCGCGCTGGATCTCGTTGAAGCGGGTGCTGCCCATCAGGAGCTCGCGCAGGACCAGCAGCGTCCAGCGCTCGGTCAGCACCTCCGCCGCCTGCGCGACCGGGCAGAACTGTCCGTAGCTCTCCGGCATTCCAGACGAGTTTAAGCGCCCAACTGCAGATATTGAAGTTGATCTGTTCCTGCCGCGGGCGTAGAAAAGGATCACCAACCGATCCAAAAGGAGATTGAGCGTGAGCACCGACACCAAGAGCCCGCCCCCGGAGCTGCGAGGGAAACACCGCGCGATGTGGGCATCCGGCGACTACCCCTCGATGGTCGAGACCTTCCTCCTGCCGCTGGGCCCGCGCCTGGTCGAGGCCTGCGACATCGGCCCCGGCGACCGCGTCCTCGACGTCGCTGCCGGCACCGGCAACGCCTCGATCCCGGCCGCCCAGACCGGCGCCGAGGTCGTCGCCAGCGACCTCACGCCAGAGCTGTTCGACGCCGGCCGCGCCCGCGCCGAGGCGGAGGGGGTCGAGCTGGAGTGGGTCGACGCCGACGCCCACGACCTGCCTTTCGAGGACGCGAGCTTTGACGTCGTCATCTCCTCGATCGGGGTGATGTTCGCCCCCTTCCACCAGAAGGCCGCCGACGAGCTGATCCGTGTCTGCAAGCCCGGCGGCCGGATCGGCCTGCTGAGCTGGACCCCGGAGGGGATGATCGGCGGCCTCTTCCGCGAGATGGGCAAGTTCATGCCTCCCCCTCCCCCGGGCGCCCAGCCGCCGCCGCTGTGGGGCGGTGAGGACCACCTGCGGGACCTGCTCGGCGACCGGGTCGAGCTGGAGACGGTCGGGAAAGGCCTCCTCGACGTCACCGCCTTCCAGCGGCCCAACGACTATGGCGAGCACTTCAAGGGCCGCTACGGGCCGACGATCGCCGCCCGCGCCAACGCCGAGAAAGAGGGCCGGGCGGAGGAGTTCGACCAGACCCTGAGCGATTTCTGCGCCGAGTGGAACCAGGGCACGGAGGACGATGCCCGCTTCCACATGGAGTACCTGCTGACCGTGGGGCGGAAGCGCTGATGGGCGGGCGGCGCGAGAGCTACGACACGGTTGTCGTCGGCGCCCGCGTCGCCGGCACCCCGGTGGCGACGCGGCTGGCGGAGCAGGGCTGGAAGGTCCTGCTCCTCGACCGCGAGCCGCCGCCGGCCGACACCCTCTCGACCCATGCCCTGTTCCCGAACACCCTGGCGCGCCTGGCCGAGCTGGGGGCGCTGGAGCGGATCGAACGGGACCACCGGGTCAACCTGGTCGACTACGCGATCCGGACCTTCGGCCACGAATCCGCCGGCCGCTTCAGCCCGATCGGCGGCTTCGACCGAATGGCGGTGATCACCCGGCCGGTGCTGGACCCGGCGCTGCTCGAGGCGGCGGTCGACGCCGGAGCGGAGACGCGCTTCGGCGCGAGGGTCACCGGGCTGCTCGGCTCCGGCACGGCGGAAGATCCCGCCCGCGGGGTCGTGCTCGAGAACGGTGAGGAGATCGGGGCGCGCTGGGTGCTCGGCGCCGACGGCCGCGTCTCCACCGTCGCCCGCCTGCTCGGGCTCGAGAAGCAGCGGCAGATGCGGGCCGAGCTGGCCTTCATGTTCACCTACTGGCGCGGCCTGCCGCCGAGCGACCGGTTCAAGATCGACGTGATCGAGAGGGGCTCGCTGGTCTGGTCGCCGATGGAGGACGACCTCTCGATCCTGATCCTCGGGTTGGACCCGGAGCTGACCCGCGGCGACCAGGCCCGGCGCCGGCGCACCTTCGTCGAGATGCTGGAGCACTACCGCGACTGGTTCGACCCCGCCTGGCTGGGGAGCGCCGAGCAGGTCGGGGACGTGCGGGTCGCGCCGGAGACGATGCTGCGCGGCTTCTTCCGCCAGGCCACCGGCCCGGGCTGGGCCCTGATCGGCGACGCCGGCCACTTCAAGAACCCCTCGACCGCCCAGGGCATCTCCGACGCGATCGAGCAGTCCCTCCACGTCGCCGCCGAACTCACCGGCCCCGAGGAGAGCCTCGCCGGCTACGAGGCCTACCGCGACGAACGCGCCCGCGAGCACTACGAGTGGTCCTTCGACTTCGCCCGCTTCGCCAAGCCCGAGACCGCCGAGCCGATCTTCCGCGGCCTCTCCGCCGACCCCGAGGCCAGCCAAGACCTCCGCGACGCGCTGAGCCGTCAGCTGCGGCCGAAAGAGGACGTCTTCACGAAGGAGCGGCTGGGACGTTGGTTCAGCCGCGTCGCGGCGTGAACCCCCGCAGGCGCAGCGAGTTCGTCACCACGAAGACGCTGGAGAGGGCCATCGCGGCGGCGGCGATCAGGGGGTTGAGGAAGCCGGCGGCGGCGAGGGGCAGGGCGGCGACGTTGTAGGCGAAGGCCCAGAAGAGGTTGCCCTTGATCGTCGCCAGGGTGCGGCGGGAAAGGCGGATCGCATCGGCGACGGCGCGCGGGTCGCCGGAGACGAGGGTGATGTCGGAGGCCTCGATCGCGACGTCGGTGCCCGTGCCGATCGCCAGGCCGAGGTCGGCCTGGGCCAGGGCTGGGGCATCGTTGACGCCGTCGCCGACCATCGCCACGGTCCTCTCTTCGGCCTGGAGGCGCTCGACGACCGCCGCCTTCTCGGCCGGCAGGACTTCGGCGATCGCCTCCTCGATCCCGACCTCGGCGGCCACCGCCTTCGCGGTCGCCTCGTTGTCGCCGGTCAGCAGCACCGACCTCAGCCCCAGCTCGCGCAGCGCCGCGATCGCCTCTGCGCTCGTGGGCTTGACGGTGTCGGCGACGACGAGGAGCCCGCGGACCTCGCCTTCCCAACCAACCGCAATCGCAGTCTGCCCGCGCGCTTCCGCCTCGCCGCGCGCCACCTCTCCGTCAAATTCAGCGCTCGCTGAATTTGCGCCCCTATGGGGGGCATTTTTCAGCGGACGCTGAGTTTGTCCCGGCGCCGGCGGGGAGGTGCGGCCGACGAATACCTCGCGACCTTGCACCACGCCCCTCACCCCCACACCCGCCTCGCTCTCGAACTCCTCGACCGCCGGCAGCAGCACGAACTCCTCCTTCGCCCGCGCCGCGATCGCGGCGGCGATCGGGTGCTCGGAGGCGTCCTCGACCGCGCCGGCCAGGCGCAGCACCTCCGCCTCGTCGGTTCCCGGCGCGGCGTGGATCGCCACCACCGACATCTCGCCGCTGGTCACGGTCCCGGTCTTGTCGAGGACGACGGTGTCGATCCGCCGCGTCTGCTCCAGCACCTCCGGGCCCTTGATCAGCAGCCCGAGCTGGGCGCCGCGGCCGGTGCCGACCAGCAGCGCGGTCGGCGTCGCCAGCCCCAGGGCGCAGGGGCAGGCGATGATCAGGACCGCGACGGCGGCGGTGAAGGCGAAGTCCGCACCGGCGCCGTCGAGGAGCCAGAAGGCGAGGGTGCCGAGGGCGAGCGCGATCACGATCGGGACGAAGACGGCGCTGATCCGGTCGGCGAGACGCTGCACCGGCGCCTTGCCCGACTGCGCCTCGGTCACGAGGCGGGCGATCTGCGCCAGCGCGGTCTCCTCGCCGACGCGGGTGGCGCGGACGACGAGTCGCCCGCCGACGTTGATAGTCGCCCCGACCACCTCCTCGCCGGGCCCGACCTCGACCGGCACCGACTCGCCGGTGAGGAGGGACTGGTCGACCGCGCTGCTGCCGCTCTCGACGACGCCGTCGGTCGCCACCTTCTCCCCCGGCCGCACCACGAAGCGATCGCCCGTCCGCAGCTCCTCGACCGGCACCCGGCGCTCCGCCCCGTCCTCGTCCAGCAGCGCCACCTCCTTGGCGCCGAGGCCGAGCAGCGCCTCCAGCGCCGCCCCGGCCCGCCGCTTCGCCCGCGCCTCGAAGTAGCGGCCGGCGAGGATGAAGGTGGTGACGACGGCGGCGACCTCGAGGTAGATCTCGTCGCTGCCGGCGCCGCGCTCGGTCACCAGTTCGAAGGGCATCGTCATCCCCGGCATCCCGGCGTCGCCGAAGAAGAGCGCGTAGAGCGACCAGCCGAGGGCGGCAAAGGTGCCGAGGGAGATCAGCGTGTCCATGGTCGCGGCGCCGTGGCGGAGGTTCTGCCAGGCGGCCTTGTGGAAGGGCCAGCCCGCCCAGAGCACCACCGGCACCGCCAGCTGCAGCGAGAGCCACTGCCAGTTGCGGAACTGCAGCGGCTCGATCATCGCCATCAGCAGCGCCGGCAGCGAGAGAGCGGCGGCGAAGAGCAGGCGGCGGCGCAGGTCCTCGGTCGGATCGGGTTCGCCCTCGTTGGGCTCCTCCTCGCCGTCCGGCGCCGGCAGCGCCGCCGAGTAGCCGACGCTCTCCACCGCCCCGAGCAGCTGCTCGGGCTCGACCCGCGCCGGGTCGAAATCGACCGTTGCCCGCTCGGTCGCGAAGTTGACCGTCGCTTGGACGCCGTCGAGCCGGTTGAGGCTCTTCTCGACCCGGCCGGCGCAGCTGGCGCAGGTCATCCCCTCGATCGGCAGCTCCAGCCGGTCCTTCGTCGCCGCAGCTTGCTCTTGATACCCCATGGGGGTATGCTAACACGATGAAAAACCAGGACCCCGGCTACATCGACAACAAGGAGCAGGTGAGGAACCGGCTGCGGCGGATCGCCGGCCAGATCGGCGGCATCGAGCGGATGGTCGAGGAGGAGCGCTACTGCATCGACATCCTCACCCAGATCTCGGCCGCCCAGGCGGCGATCGACAAGGTTGCCCTTGCCCTGCTCGACGACCACACGCGCCACTGCGTCCTCGGCGCCGGCAGCACCGAGGAGCGCGAGGAGAAGACCGAGGAGATGATGGAGGCGGTCGGCCGCCTGCTGAAGAGCCGCTGATCTCTGCCAGGCTGCGGGCGATGAGCGAGACCCCAGGCAAGCGCTTCGCCGCCACCGCCCGCCGCTTCAACCGCAGCCCGAAGCTGGTAGACTGGG
>Ga0307300_10000010_pt1 | contig 54160 bp, 54 predicted proteins | sample ER_DNA_181_FD_194492 | JGI IMG/M metagenome (GOLD analysis project Ga0307300, IMG submission 194492) | Bulk soil microbial communities from the East River watershed near Crested Butte, Colorado, United States - ER_DNA_181 | ecosystem: Environmental > Terrestrial > Soil > Floodplain | place... | reverse complement strand
CGGCGCTGAGCAGTCGGAGCATCTCTCCCAACGGCTCCTCCGCCTCATCGCTCCCCGGCGCGATTGGTTCCCTGCTCGCGTAACTGGTCGCCATCCCCCTCCTACGAACGAGATCGGCCCGTGTCCATAGGGCCGCCGGTGCGCTACTTTACACGAGAGTTTTTTATTGCGCGAACACCGTTTTGAGCAGACGGGCAGTTGTCGCACCGCTTGACAGTTTTTCGCGCGCGCTCTAGGCTCGCACGTCTAGGAACGGCATCAGTACGTTCAGGGAACAAGAAGGGCTGGGGATGAGGCAGGGACTTGCAGGGGACATCGGCGACTTGGAGGGAACCATGGGCTTGACTCGCGCACGACGGCTTTTCGCATCCGGAGGGCTGGCAATGGCGGCCGCACTCGTGCTGCTCGTGGCTCTTGCCGTGCCGAGCGCTCGAGCCGACGAACGGGTCCTCGACGCGACGCTTTCCCTCGTCGGCGGCTGCATCGAACCGGAAGCCCTCGATCCCGTCGAAGACCCCGGCTGCCCGACGACCCCCCCGCCGAGCGCCCACCCCCCCGCGGCGTTCGCGGTCCCGATGGCGGTCACCACCGACTTCTACGGCAACATCTACGTCAGCAACTTCGGGAAAAAACTCGACGGGAGCCAGGGCCGCATCGACGTCTTCACCCCTGAAGGCATCTTCATCTCGGAGGTGAAAATGGCCGCTCCGACGTCCCTCGCGGTCGACAGCGTCGGCAATCTCTACGTCATCTGCGAAGTCGCGGGCGAAGGGAACGGAGCAACCGAGAGGCGGCTCTTTCGCTTCGCACCCACCGCTTACGAACCCGCGGCGGGAAAAATCGAATACGGCAGTTCACCCGTGCCCGTCCCTCAACCGACTGGCCGGCTGTCCCTCTACAGCGGCATTGCCATCAATATCGACAACGATCACCTTTTCGCCAACTACGGAGGCGGGGGTGTCGTCGAGTACAACTCGGCTGCGGAAGGGAACTCGGTAGTTGGAGGAGCCACTACGTCGCTCTACCCCTATGGGATGGGCGTTGCCGTCGATGCGGCTCGGGACCTGCTGTACGCCGTTGCCGGCGACGAACGCGTCGACATCTTCGACCTGACCAAAACGGACGGCGAAGGGCTTTACGAAAAAGTCGGGACGATCGAAGAGTCGGCGGTGCCGCCGGGGAACTTCGGTGGGTATCTATCGGTTGCGGTCGACGAAGGAAACGGCAACATCTTCCTCCTAGACGGGCAACTCAACGTCGCGTACCAGTTCGCAGCCGACGGGAGCTACCTGGCGACCATCGAACACGCCTTCCTAGCGCCGTTCGGGGCGGAGATCGGAGTCGACAACGGCCCGTTCAGCCCCGACGGCGCCCTGAGCTCCAAAGGGCGTTATCTCTATGTCCCCTCGGGGAAAACCGGCACCGGGCACTCATACGCCTTCGAAGAAGCATCGACGCGGGCGCCGGAGATCAAATCCACCACCGCTTCGGGCATCACCCAGACTGAAGCCGAATTCCTGGCCTCGGTCAACTCGGGCAACCTGGTGACGAGCTACACGTTCGAATACACGACCCAGGAGAGCTTCGAAGCCGAAGGATTCGCCGGGGCGACCGTTGCTGGGGTCGACGAGCTCCCCTCCGGCAATCTGGATGACGAAGCCTATGCGCCGGCGACCGGGCTGCAGGCGGGGACGAAATACCGGTTCCGGGTCGTCGCGGAAAACGAAAAAGGATCCGACGAACTCGAAGGGGCATTCTCCACCTATCCGAGTTACACGACCGCTTCGGCGCCCTGCGGGAATGAGCTGCTCCGCGTCGGCCTCTCCGAGCTGCTGCCCGACTGCCGTGCCTATGAGCTGGTGACGCCGGCGGATACGAACGGGCGCGCTCCGGTCGGCGTCGGGCAGGAGGGGGGCTGGTTCACCACCCATCAGGTCGCGCCCTCGGGAGACAAGCTCCCGTTCCGGGTCGAGGGCGGGACCCTGCCGAACTCCAACGGAACCGGCTCCTACTTGGGCGACCCGTTCGTCGCAAGTCGCGGCGCCGCCGGATGGAACACGGCCTTCACCGGCCCCAGCGCCGCCGAAGCGGTGGCAATCACCCCCGGCGGCGTCTCTCCCGACGTGGGGTATTCCTTCTGGACCGCGGAAAACAAAGGCTCGGCTTTGATCGAAGGTAAAAGCACGTCTTACCTGCGGTATCCAGACGGGCACTTCCAAGTGCTCGGTGAAGGGAGCATCGGCACCGACCTCGGGGCGCTGGGCCTGCTGATAAGCGAAGGGGGCGACCATGTCATCTTCGGCGTGGGATATGGCGCCTCGGCCGCCGCAGCGGTGCAGATCGAGCCTGACGGTCCCCCGAGCGGCAACCAGGGGATCTACGACCGTACTCCGGATGGTGCTGTCCACGTCGTCTCTCTGAAACCGGGAGACACTCCCCTAGGGGCTGGAGAAAGCGCCGTTTACCAGGGAACCTCGCTGGACGGCGAGGGGGTTGCCTTCACTGTCGGCAGCACGCTCTATCTCAGGTACCAGAACGACGAAACCTACGAAGTAGGAGGCGTCGACTTTGCCGGTGTCGCCGAAGGCGGTCACCAGATCTTCTATGTCGAAGGCGGCAGCCTCTGGCGCTTCGATGCTCTGACCGGTGAACGAACGCCCTTCAGCAACGGCGCAGTAACGCCCGTCATCGTCTCTCCCGACGGCAGCACCGCTTACTTCGTCTCCACCAGCGAACTGAGCAGCGAAGCCAACCCGAATGGAGCTGTCGCCGTAGCCGGTCAGCAGAATCTCTACATCTCCCGGGAAGGAGAGGTCAGCTTCGTCGGCACGGTGACCGATCGCGATGTAAAAGGCCGGTTCAACGGCACCCGCCAAGTGGACGGCTTGGGCCTGTGGATGACCGCGAATGGGCAGCCCGAGGTGGGGAGATTGGGCATCGACCCCGCGCGATCGACCCCCGACGGCGACTCCTTGCTGTTTCAGTCACGGGCGCCATTGGACGGGTACGACCCGGAAGGTCATGCGCAGGTATATCGCTATGACGCGACGGGCCAAACGCTTGACTGCATCTCCTGCAATCCCACCGAAGCCGCTGCGACCAGCGACGCGACGTTGCAGTCGGAAAACCGCGAAGGGTTTGCCTTATTTCTTCCCCATGCCTGGCTGCAGAACCTGAGGCCGGACGGCCGCCGCGCGATCTTCCAATCCTCGGAACCGCTGGTTCCGGGCGACACCGATGGCCGGCAAGACGTCTACGAGTGGGAGGACGAAGGTGTCGGGAGCTGTTTGACGCCCGGCGGCTGCATTTCTCTCCTCTCGTCCGGCCACAGCGCCAGAAACGATTACCTATGGGCGGTCAGCGAAAGCGGAGACGACGTGTTCTTCATCACTTCCGATCTGCTCTTACCGGCAGATCAGGACGAAACGCCGTCGATCTACGACGCGCGGGTAGGTGGTGGCTTCCCCGAAGCTCCGAAGGTGGAGTGCCAGGGAGAAGGGTGCCGACCGCAACTGTCTCTCCCGCCGGCGATGCCGGCCTCTCAGACCCCGGTCAGCGGCGGCGGGGACAACGTCAAGCCCCGCCGTTGCGGTAAGGGCAAGCACAAGGTGAAACGCGGCGGCAAGGTCCGTTGCGTAAAGAAGAAGCAGAAGAAGCATTCGCAGCACCGAGCCGGCTCCGGCCGGAAGGGAGGCGGCAAATGAGCACGCTGCGGAGAATCGCGCTTCTCGGCGCTCTGACGCTGAGTCTCGTAGCCGGTTTAGTGGCCTCGGCCACGGCGGCGGAAGAATTCGACAAATTTGGGATCGAGTCGGCTTCCGTAGATCTTTCGAACAGACAGGCTGGCGCTCACGCCGACCTCTCGGTCGGGATAAGGCTCACGCAGAAAGAAAACGCGCCATACGCTCTTCCCAGGGACATCGAAATCAAGTTGCCGCCCGGGATGATCGGCAATCCGCAGGGAATCGCGCGGTGCACCGTCAGCGAGCTCGGCAACGGCGCGGGAGACAGCGCTTGCCCGTTTGAGTCCCAAGTCGGCACGACGGAGATCCGGGTTCTCCGACCCTTCCCCGGTGTCTACCTCGAGCCGGTCTACAACATGGTGCCACCCAAAGGTGGAGATGTCGTGGCACGCCTTGGGTTCATCGCTGCCGGTTGGCCAGCGTTCATCAATGTTCGCATCGACCCCGAGGACTACAGCGTGATTTCGACGGTCGAAGGGGTCCCATCGGTTGCAGGCCTGTCGGAAGCGACCACCACCCTCTGGGGCGTACCTGCATCCCCCATCCACGACGTAGATCGGGTGACGCCGTTCGAGGCGGCCAACGGAGGCGGCCCCCAGGGGGGTCGCGAAGTCAATATCCCCGAAGCGCCATTCCTTTCCAACCCGACCGATTGCAGCCTGCAGCGGCAGATCAGGGCGACCGCCCGCAGCTATCAGCTGCCCGATCAGCCCTCGACGGTGAACATCCCGTTCCCCCCCATAACGGGCTGCGGCAAACTCGAGTTCGCCCCTTCGTTCACGGCGACCTTGACCAATCCCGAAGCGTCGGCACCCAGCGGCATCGAAACCGAGTTGATCATCCCGCAGGACGAAACCCCCACGGGCCTTGCGACCTCGACGATGAAAAGCGCGCGGGTCGCCCTGCCGGAGGGCGTGACCATCAATTCGGCTGCCGCTGACGGCCTCGAGGCCTGCAGCGCCGAGGAAGTCGAGTACGGCAAGGACAAACCAGCCCACTGTCCGGAGGCAGCGAAGATCGGGACGGTGGAAGTGGAGGTTCCGGCTCTCGAAGACACCCTTCACGGCGCGGTGTACCAGCGCACGCCGGAACCGGGGCACCTGTTCCGGTTCTGGGTCGTCAGCGACGAACAAGGCGTGCACCTGAAGCTGCCGGCGGAGATCGAGGCGAATCCCGTCACCGGCCAGGTGACCACCGTCTTCAACGGAATCTCCTCACTTGGGGGCCTGCCCCAACTCCCGTTCAGCGTTCTGAGACTCGACGTCTTCGGTGGCCCGCGAGCCCCGCTGGCGACGCCGGGGGTCTGCGGTAATTACCTGACCCACTTCTCCTTCTCGCCTTGGTCCGGGAGACCGCCGGTTGTGGGAGACGCCCCCATGCAGGTCGCCAATGGCTGCGGAAAGGGCGGCTTCGCACCCAAGCTGGCGGCTGGCAGCCTTGTTTCACTGGGCGGAAGGTTCTCGCCGTTTGTCTTCACCCTGACGCGCGAAGACGGCGAAGCGAACCCGCGGACGATCGCACTCCACATGCCGCAGGGCCTGCTGGCGAAGCTCAAGGGCGTACCGCTCTGCCCTGACAACGTCGCGGCATCCGGTGCCTGCCCCGCCGGGAGCAAGATCGGCAGCATCGCCGCCTCTTCCGGGGTCGGCGGAGCGCCGCTCTGGATCCCCCAGCCCGGCAAGGCGCCTACCGCGGCGTATCTCGCTGGCCCTTACAACGGAGCGCCGTACTCTGTGATCTCGGTCGTCCCGGCTCAGGCCGGGCCCTTCGACCTGGGGCTCGTCGTCAACCGCGCCGGCATTTTCGTCGACCCTGAATCGGCTCTGGCGACGATTCGGACGGATCCGTTGCCGCAGATGCTGGAAGGCGTGCCGATCACCTATCGAACGCTTCACGTAGAAATCGATCGGCCCGAATTCACGCTAAACCCGACGAGCTGCGCGGCGAAGAAGATCACCGCGACGGTCACCGCCGCGAACGGGCAGGTCGCCGAACCCAGTGTCGGCTTCCAGGCGACGGGGTGCTCGAAGCTGCCCTACACGCCGAAGCTGAAGATCTCCTTCAAGGGGGCGACCAAGCGGACCGGCAACCCTGCGGTGAACGCTGTCCTCACCCAGAAGCCCAACCAAGCCAACACCAAGGCGGCGACCGTGATCTTGCCCGGCAGCCAGTTCATCGACAACTCTCACATCAACAACCCCTGCACCCGGGTGCAGTTCGCGGCCGAAGCGTGTCCGCCGAAATCGATCCTTGGAACCGTCAGCGCGACCACCCCACTGTTGGACAAGCCCTTGAGGGGCAACGTCTACTTCCGCTCCAACGGGGGGGATAGGGAACTGCCTGACCTCGTCGCGGACCTCCGTGGCTCGCTCCGGGTGACCCTGGTCGGCTTCATCGACTCGGTCAACGGGAGGGTGAGAACTCGCTTCCTCAGCGTTCCGGATGCACCGGTGACCAAATTCAACATGAAGCTGTTCGGCGGCGCCAGGGGCCTGATCGAGAACAGCAAGGACCTCTGTAAGACCGGCCGCCGGGTCGAGATCCGCCTGCGGGCACAGAATGGACGCTCGCAGGACAGCAACCCGCGGATCGCAGCTCCTTGCAGCAATTCCAAGGGCTAGGGCCCCTCCACCACAACCTCAGCTGTTCTTGAACGGCCGGCGACCGATCCCCATGATGACACCACCACGGCGCTCAAACTGCACCCAACTGACAACGGTGATCGCACCCGGCAAGTTCTGCAAAGCCTCGGCTTCGCCACAATCCATCTACACGGCAAAAGGAGCCGGCGTCTGGAAAGCTCACATCAATGCTCTCGGGCTTCTGAATACTAAATAAGACTTGACTAACCCTCTTATCCGCGATAGAACTCTCCCTGTACCCAATACCCGGCGCTCTCGCGTCGGAAATACAAGGAGAAAACATGAAGTATTTGAAGATGCTGGGCTTGGCGGTCGTCGCCGCTGCGGCTCTGATGGCCTTCGTCGGTGCGGGCACCGCCTCGGCGACCACACTTGCGATCGGTGGCGTGGCTCAGAACAAAGCCGTCACACTCGAAGCAACCCTGCTACCGGGGACCTCCGCACTCCTGAAAGACGAATTCGGCACCACGACCGATACATGTCTCAGTTCTACCGTAGAGGGAACGACGGAAAATCGGGTCTCCCCCGAAACCACACGGTTCACCGGTGCCGTGGTGGGCGGGAAAATCAACACACTCGACTTCACGCAATGCACCCACACGACCACGGTCCTCGCTCCGGGGAGTCTCCACGTCACGTGGATCTCCGGGACCGATAACGGCACAGTTACCTCGATCGGTGCTGAAGTCACAGTGCAGTCGACATTCTTTGGCGCCTCGGCTGTCTGCAAAACCGGTGAAGGAACCGATATCGGCACCCTCACAGGCAAAACACTCACCACCGAACACGCGATCATGGACATCAATGCCAAAATCAACTGTGGGATCCTCGGCTCGTCGAGCTGGACCGGGACCTACAAAGTTACATCTCCGACAGGCCTCAGCGTCAAGTCCTAGACAGACGCTGGCGATCTGGTAGTAGATGCATCAAGGGGCCACCCGGCGGTTACCGGGTGGCCCCCTCTTAGCGTCCCCAGCGCCTCGCAATCCCTGTCACTAAGTTCTTCTTGATCGGTGGGCCGCCGTCAGATATCACTGGGGTCATACCCAATCCCCGGCGGTTGCCGTCGGGGTTACAAGGAGAATAGATATGAAGTATCTGAAGATCCTCGGTCTCGCGGCCGTCGCGGCCATGGCACTGATGGCTTTCGCCGCCTCAGCCTCGGCGACCACACTCGAGATCAACGGGACTGCTCAGAATCGCGCTGTCACGCTGACCTCGACCTTGAAATCCGGCACCTCAGCAATCCTCAAAGACGAATTCGGCACCACGACCGATACATGCACGACGTCTGAAGTCAAAGGTGCGACCGCTAGCCCCTTCACCGGCGCGACGGTCGGCGGGACCATCAGCAGCTTGACCTTCTCAAACTGCACCCACACCACCACGGTCCTCGCCAACGGCTCCCTGTCGGTTGAATGGGCCTCCGGCACAAATGGAACCGTGAGCTCCAAAGGTGCTGAAGTCACAGTCCAGTCGACATTCTTTGGCGCCTCAGCAATTTGCAAAACCGGCGAAGGCACCAAACTCGGCACCCTTACAGGCACCGCCGCCGGTGATGCCACGATGGACATCAACGCAACCATCAAATGCGGCATCCTCGGCAACTCAAGCTGGACCGGCACCTACACGGTCACAAGCGCGACGAGCTCGACCCTTCCCAGCGGTACATCGCTCGGCGTTGTGAACTAACGATTCGAGCAGCAGTTCAGTACGAGAGCCGCCCCTCCGGGGGCGGCTCCTTTGCATGCTGGGCAGATCAGGGGGTCGTACTCAGGAGAAGGTCGCGCGACGGGATCCCGATCACCTTTCCTTGGAAGCGCTTCTTCGTTCCGTAGACGAGCCAGGTGGTGTCGATTTCGCCGATGTCGAGGTCGAGGCGCAGCTCGTCTTCGTGCTCTTCGAAGTGCTCGATGTGGGTGAGGCCGGCGTCGTAGCGGCCTGCGAGGAGCTCCTCGCCGACGACGGGCTTGGAGACGACGTCGATTATCTCGTCCCACTGCGACAGGTCGACGTAGCCCTTGGTTGCCGGCACGATGCCGAGCGATCGAGCCTGCTCGACCTCTCGCCGGGTCAACACGACCAGGTGCTTGGTGGGGTAGATGAAGGTGTCGACGACGAAGACTTCGCGCCAGTAGCGCTCGGTTACCTCATGAACCTTCGGATGGGCGCTGCACTGGATCAGGAAGGCGTCGTCTCGCCCGCGGATCTGCTCGAGACCCTCGAGGAAGTCGCTGATGAACGAGATCTCGAATTCGCCGATCCCCTGGAACTCCATGTAGCGCTGCACCGCCCTCTCGTGGCAGGTGCCCGCGGGACCGAGCGTAACTAGCTCAACCATGAGACAAGGATAGTCAACTAATCAAGGCCAGCACCTTCCGGAGACCACAAGAGTTCCTTGACATGGTTGGACGTGTACTCTAGTTTCGGTGCTCGGCGCGCTAGGGACGCGCCCTGCTTGACCAATAAAAGGGGGAGAGGAGACGATGCGAAGGATGCACGACCGACCTGATCGGACTGCTCCACCCACGCCGTGCTCCTCCCCGCCACTCGGCGTCCCGACCCAGGACGCCGGCAACCGACGGCTGACCGTCAATTACCCACGGAGGAAAGATGATCTCTCGGATTCACAACAAGCTCGGCACGGTCGGTTTGATCGTGGCGATCGTGGCGCTTGTCGCCGCGATGACCGGAGCGGCCTTCGCCGCCCAAGGCCTTAACGGCACGCAGAAGAAGGAAGTCAAGAAGATCGCCAAGAAGTTCGCGGGCAAGAAGGGTGCCCCCGGTGCCCCCGGTGCCCCCGGTCCCGTCGGCCCGCAGGGTGCCGCCGGTAAGGATGGGACCAACGGAACCAACGGGACCAACGGGACCAACGGCAAAAACGTGGTCCTGACGACCGAGGCTAAAGGAACCAACTGCAAAGCGGGTGGAACCAAAGTCGAAGTCGAAGGGAACGCCGCCAGCAAAAAGTATGTCTGCAACGGCGAAACGGGCTTCACGGAAACGCTGCCCAGCGGCAAAACCGAGACTGGCGCGTGGGCCGTCTACAACCAGGCGACGGTCGTGTCCCTCTCCTTCAACATCCCGCTGGCCCAAGCGCCCGAAGGCCTGCACTACGTGAACGCGAGTAGTGAAGAACGGGTGCTGGTTCCAGGCGAAGGCTTCAAATACGTACCGGCCACCACCTGCTTTGGCACCGCAGCAGCTCCGACTGCCCCTGCCGGACAGGTGTGCGTTTACGGGGAAGTAGAAGAACAACCGGAAGCTTTCGGCGCCGCCACGGCTGGCGGCAAACTCAAATTGTTCAAAACGGGAGCGACCTTCCAGTTCTCAGTTGAACCGGGGGTGGGTCAAACGGCGATAGGGACCTGGGCCGTCACCGCGAAATAAGCGGGGAGACCTAGGAGCTGAAGCCCCTTCCCGAACGGGAGGGGGCTTTTTATTGCTCGCTTAAGATCTGCGCGCGAAATTCGGTTAAGCTTCTTTTTTACTCAGGATCTATTAGGGAGCGAGACTTGTGCGCAGGGCGTTGATGCTAATTGCGGTTCCGGCCCTTCTTCTGGCCTTAGCCGGCTGCGGTGGAGGAAGCGGTGACACGAGCATGAGCAAGCAGGAATTCACCAAGCAGCTGAAGGAAGTCTGCGAAAACGGGCGTGAAGCGCGCAGGCTCCTGCTCAAAAACCTCGCAAAAGAATATTACGAGGAACGAGCTGCCCGGCCTACGGACGAGTACCAAGCCGGGAACATCCGCAAGCTGATGGACATCGTCCAGAACACGACCGCCGAAATCGCCGATATCGGCCTTCCCGAAGGCGAAGAGAAGAAGGTCGAAGACTGGATTCGGACGCGGGAAGAAGCCGCGGGAAAGGTCGAGGCGAGTCCACTCGGTACCCGCGACAACTTGCAGGCGATCTTCGAAAGATCCTACGCCGGGTCTCAGGCTCTAGGGGTCGGCAGCTGCGACCTCTAGCGTCCTGCCGTCGACCTACTCGGGTTCGCCCAAGCGCCGCAGAACCTCATCGAATCCCCCGACCCGCGATTCGATGAGGCGGGCGGCGATCTCCACTTCCCAGAACCTGGATCCCGCGACCCAGGCCTGTCCGAGGTAGTTCCAGGCCTGGACCGTCGTTCCCACCGTCGTGTTGAGCGCCTCTCCGCAGCGTTCCATCAGCTCTTGGAACTCGTCCTGCATGCCGAGGATCACCGGTGTCGGGTCGGTCTGGCCCATCTTCGTCTCGACCATAACGGCATGGCCGGTGCGGATGCCGAAGAACCAGGCGTCGTGCAGGTAACCCTCCAAAACCTCGAGCTGCCGGGGATCCAGGCCGAGCTTCTCGGCGCTCTCCTCCGCCAAGGGCTTCAGGTCCCTCTCTTTCGCGCTTTCGACTGCGGACGGCAAGCTATCGCTGCCCAAGAACATCGCCGCCAATCTAAACAACTGGGTTTAATCGGGTGCGCCTATTTGTACTACCGGCCGGCGTGGAGCGCAACCGCTCGGCCAAAGAAAAGGGCGGCCCGGAGGCCGCCCTTTTCAAGACGCTCGTGAAGCGGAGGCTCAGGTACCCGTGCAGGTCCTGAGAATCGTGGCCGAGGCTTTCGTCCCGTCCGCGAAGAGCGCGTCTCCGTGGACCTGGAGCTTGCCGTCGGGGCATTTGGCGGTAAGCACGCCCTTCCTGTTGATCGTCAGGTTGAAGGCAGTGACCGAGCCGCTGCCGCCGGCAATCTTCGGGATCGTGGCGACTGATTTGAGGCCGTAGCGACCGTTCTTGTGCTTCTTGATCTTCACGGTGGTGACGATCGCCGCCGGAGTCGGGACGGTGATGAACGCGTGGATGTAGAGGGTCGTCGTCCCGCCGCTGAAGCCGCCGTTGAAGACGATCAGTTTACTTTTCACCGGGATCGGTTTCGATTCCGGGAACTGGACCTCGACGTCGGTGGTGCCGCTGCCGATGATCGACTTCGGGCAGGCTTTTTCCGCCGCCTTGGTGTCGCGGGACTGCAGCTTGCCGGACTTGCAGACCGGGATGCCCTTGACGTTGATGGCGCCGTTCTTGTCGCTTTCCAGCACGACCGATTTCAGCGCCGGCGGATGGGTGCCGTCTTTGGTTTCGATTTTGCCGGAGGCGGTGAGGGTGATCGGGGCGAACTTCTTCTTCGGCAGCTTCTTCGGGCTGAATCCGCCGTTGAAGGTGACTCTGAGGTTTCCGGCTTCGACCGTGACCGGCTTGTTGGCGCCGGTGGCGATCCCCGCCACGCTGACGGCGACCAAGGCCGCGACGGCCATCGTCAACATCAAGTACTTACGCATATCCCTATATCTCTCCTTTGCGGCCTGCCCGTCCTGGGTCCGATGCCGTGGAACGCTTGCTTGAACGTCTCTCCAGCGGGTCAAACTACCACCCCGCCCTCATTCGTAAACCCGCCCGTTCGCATAAAGGAGCGGCTTAACCGCGCCGCTACGAAGCCAGTTTCGAACGCCGGACGCGCTCGCGCTCGGCCGTGGCGTCCTCCGCCCCCAGAAAAGGCAGGGTCACCCAGAAGGTCAAGTCAGCCAGCCGGGTGGGAAGCCGGCTGGCGGCGCCGTGGAGGATCTCGCTGTAGAGGAGCTCGTTGATTCCCCCGGCGACCGCAAGCGAGGTGATTCCCGGCAGCTCCACATGTGACTCCGAGCGACCGGGCTCGAGGAACCCCGCAAACTGGCGCAGGGCGGCATCGCGCCGCGCGAGCGCCTTCGGCCCAGCCGCCATGACCTCGACGATCGCGAAGCGGCCCTCGTCGGGATGGCGGGAAAGGTGATCGAGCAGCGCTTCCAGCGCATCGGCGAGTCGCTCCGCCCAAGGCGAGCCTGGCGCCGATTCGAAGGCCTCGGTCGCCGCCCCCAGCAGGTTTTCCAAGAGCACGTCGTAGGCGGCGAGGAAGCAGTCCTCCTTGCTCTCGAAGAGCTCGTAGAAGGTCTTGCGGGAGACGCCCGCCACGCCGATCACGTCGACGACTCTGGTCTCCGGGTAGCCGCGGCTGGAGACGACCTCGATCATCGCCTGGTGAATGCGGCGGCGCTGGGACTCGGTCACCGCCTCCCTCGGCAAACCGTGCCTTCCCCGGGGCAGCCGCTCGTTCAGCTTGCTCGAGCGTCGACTGGAGGCCATCAGCAGACTGTAGAGGAGGGCTACCGACCGCTAGGGCATTTTTTTCCTAAAATGTCCTTATGGGAAAGGCGGGGTGGCTCGCAGGGGCCTTCATCTTGTCGATGCTGCTCGTCTATAGCGGCTGTGGCAGCGATTCGGGGTCCACCGAAACTAGTGCCAAGCCGAAGCGCCTCTACCCGCGGGTGCATGGTCCGGCGCGAGAGTTCTTGATCCCCGGTGGCGACAATGCGGTCCAGTTCTTCGGTCAGGAGGCGACGGCGGCGGAACGGGTGGAGGTCTCTCACGTCGTTCACCCGTGGATGCGAGCCCGGGTTGCGGAAGATTGGGCGAAAGACTGCAAGTACCTCTCTCGGGTTTACGCGAGGACCCTGATCAACGATGCCCGCGGGGTATCGGGGCAGGGGGAGGCGAACTGCGCGCAGGCACTCGACTTTTTCGGTGACGAAGCGTCCGGAACGTCAGGCGAAACTCTGACCGGGCCAATCGACAGCCTTCGCGTCAGGGGAGTAAAAGCTTTCGCTCAGTGGCACGGGCCCCATGGGATCGATTGGGTCCTACCCCTGCGGAACGAAGAAGGAGTCTGGAAGGTCGAGCTCGCCGCCCCTGTCGAGCGGACCAAGTAGCCCTGGCCCAGGCGCTCACTCCTCGAGCCAGATCACCTGCTCGCGATCCGGCCCCACCCCGACCAGCCGCACCGGCACGCCGACGAAATCGGCGATGAAGGCGAGGTAGTCGCGCGCCTCGCGCGGCAGGTCCTCGGCGCTGCGACAGGCGGTGAGGTCGAGGTCGAAGCCGGGCAGCTCCTCGTACTCGGGCGTCGCCGAGTGCAGGATCGACTGGTGGTAAGGGAAGGTGTCGAGATCGGCGCCTTCCTTGGAGCGGTATCGGACCGCGACCCGCAGCGGGCCGATGCCGCTGAGGACGTCGAGCTTGGTGATCGCCAGCGCGTCCATGCGGTTGAGGCGGACGGCGTAGCGGAGGGCGACCAGGTCCATCCAGCCGCAGCGGCGACGGCGGCCGGTGGTCGTCCCGAACTCGTGCCCCCTCTGCAGCATCTGCTCGCCGACGTCGTCGAAGAGCTCGGTCGGGAAGGGGCCGGCGCCGACGCGGGTGGCGTAGGCCTTGGCGATTCCCCAGACCTCGTCGATGTCCTTGGGGCCGATGCCGGCGCCGACGGTGGCCGCGCCGGCGATCGGGTTGGAGGAGGTGACGAAGGGATAGGTGCCGTGGTCGAGGTCGAGCAGGGTCGCCTGCGCTCCCTCGAAGATCACCGTCTCGCCGCCGTCGAGGGCGTCCCAGCAGAGGCGGGCGGTGTCGGCGATGTGGGGCTCGAGCCGGTGCCCGAAGCTGATGTGTTCCTCGACCATCGCGTGCAGGTCGAGGCGCGGGTCGGGAACCCCGACCGGGGCTTCGCTCCCCTTCGTCTCCTCCCCGGCCTCCTTCAGCTGCTTACGCCGCTGCACCGAAAGCTCGCGCAGCGCCTGCTGCTTGGGCTCCAGCGCCGCGCGGATCTTCGTCCGCAGGATCTTCTCGTCGAGCAGGTCCTGGACACGGATCCCCAGCCGCAGCGCCTTGTCTGCGTAGCAGGGGCCGATCCCGCGGCGGGTGGTGCCGATCGAGAGCTTCCCCAGCTTCGTCTCCCCGGCGCTGTCCAGCAGCACGTGGTAGGGCATGATCAGGTGCGCGTTGGCGGAGAGGCGGAGGTTGTTGACGCTGACGCCGGCCCGTTTGAGGCCGTCGATCTCCCCCAGTAGGACCCTCGGGTCGACGACGACGCCGTTGCCGATCACGCAGGTCTTGTCGGCGTGCAGGATCCCGGAGGGGATCAGGTGGAACTTGAACTCCTCGCCCTCGCGGACGATCGTGTGGCCGGCGTTGTTGCCTCCCTGGAAGCGGACGATGGTGGTAGCCCGCTCGGCGAGGAGGTCGACGACCTTCCCCTTGCCCTCGTCGCCCCACTGGGCTCCGACTATCACCACTCCTGGCATGCCGCCGGGGATTGTGACGGTCCGCCCCGGCGGAGGGGCTGCGGCCGTCAGTCGCCGGCGCGGGCCTGGAACCGGTGGTCGGCGCCGAAGAGGGGGAGCGGGTCGCCGCAGATCTCGACCAGGCGGGAGACGGTGCGGCGGCCGATCTGCTCCTCGAGCTGGCGCTGACCTTGGTCGACGTCGCCGCCGGCGTTGCTCGTGACCAGCATCGGCCGCTGGTTCTCGTAGCGCTCGTTGATCACCGCGTAGAGCTGCTCGACGACCCAGTCGGTGTGGCGCTCGGAGCCGAGGTCGTCGATGTAGAGGAGGTCGACCGAGGTGACCCGGTTGAAGAACTGGCCGTAGGCATCCTCGCTCTCGGCTTCCTGGTAGGTCTGCCGGATCCGGGTCAGCAGCTTCGGCGTGAAGTACACGCCGACGGTCTTGCCGGCGGCGAGCGCTTCCTTGGCGATCAGCATCCCGAGCGTCGTCTTGCCGGTGCCGGTGTCGCCCATGAACCAGAGGCCGCGTCCCGCAGCGATGTTCTCGTCTAGCTCTTCCAGATAGCTGCGGGCCGCCTGGACCACGTGCCGGCTTTCCATGTCCCGCGCCATGTCGGAGACCGGTGGGCGCTCGAAGGAGACGCCGCGGTAGCGGGCCGGGATCGCCGAGGCGACGCCGCGACTGCGACCGCGGTTGAGCCGCTCGCCACGGCAGTCGCAGGGACGGGCGACGTCTTCGGGGCCGAGGATCCAGCCGGAGCCGTCGCAGACGCCGAGCGGGCAGGCCTGTTCGCGGAAGGGCTCGGAGCGGGCGATCGCGGGCATCAGAAGTCAGGTCCGGCCGCCGCGGCGTCCTCGAACGGCGGCGGCTCGCCGGCCGGCTGCTCGATCGGCGGCTCCTGGTGGGCCTGGTCGGCGAATTTCGGATAGCGATCGAGGAAGACCAGCTTCCTGGTCCCGATCGGGCCGTTCCTGTGCTTGGCGATGATCAGGTCGGCGAGGCCGTCGGGCTCCTCGTCGGGGTCGCGGTAGTAGTCCTCGCGGTAGAGGAAGGCGACGACGTCGGCGTCCTGCTCGATCTGCCCGGACTCGCGCAGGTCGGAGAGCTGCGGCTTCGGCGGCGTCCGCTGCTCCGGGGCGCGCGAGAGCTGCGAGATCGCCACCACCGGCACCTCCAGCTCGCGGGCGAGGATCTTCAGCCCGCGGCTGATCTGGCCGACCTGCTCGACCCGGTTGGCGCGGTGGTCGTCGGAGCGCATCAGCTGGATGTAGTCGAGGATGATCAGGCCGAGGCCGCCGCGCTCCTGTTCCTGGGCATGCAGCCGCCGCGCCTTCGCCCGCAGGTCGAGGATCCCGAGGTCGGAGGAGTCGTCGAACCAGAGCGGCGCCTCTTCCAGCTCGTTGCAGGCCCGCAGCACCTTCGGCCAGTCGCGTTTGGAGACCTGGCCCTTGCGCAGTTTGTCGCCGGAGATCCGCGCCCGGCAGGCGATGAAGCGCTGGGCCAGCTCGACCTCGGACATCTCGAGCGAGAAGAAGGCGACCGCCTGCCCCTTCTTCACGGCGACGTTTTCGGCGATATTGGCGACGAGGGCGCTCTTGCCCATCGCCGGGCGGGCGGCGACGATGATCAGGTTGCCGGGCTGGAAACCGCCGGTGATCGCGTCGACGTCGCGGAAGCCGGATGGCGTGCCGGTCAGTTCGGTCTCGCCGGTGGAGAGCTTCTCGAGCCGATCGACCTCGTCGTGGAGGATTTCGCCGAGCAGTTTGAAGTCGCTCGCCTGCTCTTTGTGGGCGACCTCGAAGAGCAGTTTCTCGGCCCGCTCGGAAAGCTCCCGCGGCTCGCCGTCGCGCTCGTTGACCCAGCCCTGGATCTCCTGGCCGGCACCGAGCAGCCGGCGCAGCAGGGAGTTCTGTTGGACGATCTCGGCGTAGTGCTTGGCGTTGGCGGCGGCGGGAACCTTCGCCGTCAGCTCGGAGATGTAGTGGCGGCCGCCGGCCTCCTCGATCTTGTTGCGCTGGGTCAGCGCCTCGCTGACGCTGAGCTCGTCGACGGGGTCAGAGACGGCGTAGAGATCGTGGACGACCTCGAAGATCAGCCGATGCTTGTCGAGGTAGAAATCGGCCGCGTGCAGCTTCACCTCGTCGATCACCCGCGTCAGCGTCGACTCGGCGACCAGCATCGCGCCGAGGACCGATTCCTCGGCCTCGATGTTCTGCGGGGGGACGTGGGTGGTGGGGGGCTGCGGCATCGCTCTCTCAGTAAAGGAACCGGAACGGCGGAACCGGGACCCGGCGGGGGTGATCTGCAAGCAAACCAGAGGCAGGCGTGGCTGACGTGCGGCTTCCGTGCAAAAGCCGCCAAAAAGAATTCACACTCGCGCGAGCTTTATGCGGCAGTTCCGAAGGAGAGCTGGTGGTGGGAAGGCGGGATCAGGCCCTCCTGCTCCTGGCGCCGCTCACCGCGGCGCAGCATCCGCAGGGTGAGGATGGCGATGCTGAGGATCGCCGTCGCCCCAAGGCTGAGCTGGACGCTGAGCAGCCCTTCGCGACTCCAATAGACGTCGCGGAGGTCGAGCAGCAGCGCCGCCTCGTCAAAGGTGAGGCCGAAGCCTGCGCCCATCGGGACCGCCAGCCACTGCTCGAGATCGTCGTCGTCGGTCAGCAGGGCGGCGGTGCCGGAGCCGAAGGCGAGCAGGATCCCAGGCACGAAGTGGTGGATGTGGCGGCCGCCGATGCTGACGTTGCGGAAGGGGCCGCGGCCGTCGCGGATCGCCCAGGTCGAGAGCCGGACCAAGGCGAAGGAGCCGAGGAAGCCGCCGAGGAGGTTGAAGAGGACGGTTTCGTAGCGCGGCGCTTCTTCGTAGCCGCGGACCGCGACCCCGACCGTGTCGGCGGCGGCGGCGGGGGCCGATTCCAGCAGCGCTTCAGGGTCGTGAGCCTCGCTCGCGCGGCGTGCCAGCATGCGGCTGAACTGCCCTGCGATCACGGTGCCGGCGGCGCCGAGGGCCACGGCTGCGAGTCCGACCGTCGCCCGCTCGGAGCGAACCCAGCCGGATCTGCGACGACGGAGGGGGACTACTTCTCCTCGCTGATGATCGTCTTCACGGCTGCGGTGGTGCCGTCGGAGAGCTCAATCTCCACCATGAAGGTGCCGAGTTCGCGCAGCGGCTGCTCGAGCTGGATCTGTTTTTTCTCGAATCGGAGACCGCGGGCGTCGCTGAGGGCGTCGACGATCTCCTTTGGTCCGACCGAGCCGAAGAGCTTGCCGTCCTCGCCAGCCCGCTGGTGGATCGTCAGCACGGTCTTCGAGAGCAGGCCGGCGGCTTCCGCTTCCCGTTCGGTCCGCGCTTTGGCGGCGCGCTCGGCCGCCTCCATCCGCCGTTTCGCTTCCTCCAGCGCCCCGGCGGTTGCCGGCTGCGCCAGCTTGCGCGGGACGAGGTAGTTGCGCAGGTAGCCCGGAGCAACGTCGACGACGTGCCCTCGCTCGCCGAGCGAGTCGACGTCCTGGAGCAGGATCGCCTGGGCCATCAGCGCTCTCCGACGTAGGGAAGCAGGGCGATCTCTCGCGCCCGCTTCACCGCCACCGAGAGCTGACGCTGGTGGCGGCGGGAAAGTCCGGTGACCCGGCGCCCGCGCGTCTTCCCCTTGTCGGAGAGGAAGCGTCGCAGCAGGTTCAGGTCCTTGTAGTCGACGACCTCGGAGTTGACCCGCGTGTACTTGCGGGGACGCGCCCGGTCGGCGCCGCGCCTACCGCCGCGTCGAGGGGTCGAAGATGAAGTCTCACGTGCTCTAGCCATCGGTCGGCCATGCTACAGAGCGCCGCTGAGCGGCGCTCTGTAGTGCGGCTAGGACTTAGAACGGGATGTCGTCTTCTGAGCCACCGCCGCCCGCAGGAGCCGGGGCGCCGCCGAAGTCGGACATGTCGGCCGGGACGTCGCTCTGGGGCGGGGCGAAGCCGCCGCCGTTGCCGCCGTTGGCATTGCCGCCCGAACCGTCGCGGGAGCCGAGGAACTGGACGGTGTTGGCGATGATCTCGACGCTCTGGCGTTTGTTGCCGCCCTGGTCCTCCCACTCGCGCCAGTCGAGCCGGCCTTCGACCGCGACCGGCCGGCCTTTGTTCAGGTAGTTGGCGCAGTTCTCGCCCTGCGCGCCCCAGACGGTGACGTCGAAGTAGTTGGGCTTGTCGACCCATTCGCCGCTCTGCCCGTCTTTGCGCCGGCTGTTGACCGCGACGCGGAGCTTGCAGACGGCGGTTCCGCTGCCGAGATGACGCAGCTCCGGATCCCGGGTCAGGTTCCCCGTGATCACGACCACGTTTACGTTCGAAGCTGCCAATTCACTCACTCCTTACGGATTCGCTTATCTGGATTCCAGTCTAAGGAGGCAGCCGGCTCGACTCTCCCCCCTCCGGCGAGGGGTTTCCGCAAACAGCGAGGGGCGCCGGGCCGATTACTCGTCGGAATCGTCCGCGGAGTCGCCGCGATCGTCGCGGGCTCCGTGGGCACTGCGCTCGCGCGGGCCGGGAGTGGCGGTGACGGCGGGCGGCACGATCACCGGCGCGTCGGGGTCCACCTTGAAGATCCGGAAGCGGAGGACGCCGTCGGCGATCTTCAGGTTGTGGTCGATCGAGTCGAGCAGGTCGCTCGGGGCCTCGAACCGCATCCAGCGGTAATCCGCCTCGGTGCGGTGGTCGATCTCGTAGGCCATCTTCCGCAGGCCCCAGGAGTTCTCGTGCTTGAGGGTGCCTTTGGCCTCGATTTGACCGCGGGCGTCCTGCGCCAGCGCGTCGCGCGCGGGGGCGTCAAGTTGGGGGTCCAGCATCAGGACCAGCTCGTATTCGCGGGGTGCGGGCAAAACGGCGAAGGACTATAGCGGCGGGATGGCGCTAGCGCGGCGCGAACTCCTCCGACCCATCGCCTGGAGGAGCGGGAGGCGGTGCGGGGGCCGGCGGAGGCGCTGGTGCAGGTGGCGATTCGTAGGGCACCGGTTCGGCTGGAGGGGGAGGCGCGGGCGCAGGTGGCGGAGGGGATGGCTTGACGGTCCGGCGATGCCGGCGGTGGCGCTTGCGACTGTGCTTCGGCTTGCTCCTGATCTGCCTGTGAGAGGGAGGCGGAGGCTCCTCAGGCGCCGCGTCCATCCGCGGCAGGCCGACGTCGGCGCCCAGCGGCGGCGGCTCGGGTGGGCGCAGGAGCGCCGGCAGCGCCTGCAGGGAGAGGAGGAAGGCCACGACGACCGCCGCCACCTTCGCCATCCCCGTCCATCGGACTCGAACGCCCCGCATCCCTACCTAAGGGACGGGGAGCCAGAACTCTCCCCCCTCAGACGTGCGAGCGGGCGGCCTCGATGTCCTGCAGCTGGTCGTCGACCCAGTCGCCGGGATTGCGGGAGAAGATGATCTCGCGCAGCCCTTCGGCCCGGCGCCGCTTCTGCTCGGGGTCCATCGTCAGCGCCCGGTGGATCGCGTCGGCCTGCTCCTGGATGTCAAAGGGGTTGACCGAGAGCACGTAGTCGGTCAGCTCCTCGTGCGAGCCGGTGTTCTCGGAGAGCATCAGCACCCCGTCGCGGGTATTGACCGCCGGCGCCTCCTTCGCGACCAGGTTCATCCCGTCGAAGAGCGAGTTGACCATCAGCAGGTCGAAGTGCTTGTAGCGGGCGACTGCGTCGTAGAAGTTCTCGTAGATCTTCAGGTCGATCGGCATCCAGTCGGTCGTCCCGTGGCGGTGGTTGACGACGGCGACCAGGGCCTCGATCCGCTCCAGGTACTCGGCGTACTCGGGCACGTCCTGGCGCGAGGGCTGCAGGTGGGCGATGAAGGTGACCTTTTCGCGGAACTCGGGGTGCTGGGTGAGGAAGGTGTCGAAAGCGGTGAAGCCGCGCAGCACGTTCTTCGAGAGGTCGGCGCGGTCGACGCGGATGATCAGGTGTCGGCGCCGACGCTCCAGGACCTCGCGCTCGGCTTCGGCGACCTCGGGTGAGGCAGCTGCGCGCTCGAGCCGCTGCGCGTCGATCCCCAGCGGGTAGGCGCGGGCGATCGTCCTGCCGCCCGCGTGCCGTACCTCGGCGGCGTGGTAGTCGACCTCGACGCCTTCGAGCAGTTCGTCGCAGCAGCGCAGGAAGTTGATGCAGTAGGCCTGGGTGTGGAAGCCGATGATGTCGTTGGCCAGCATCCCCTCGTAGATCGCTTCGCGGATCCGTTTCGGCAGGATCCGCCAGCTGTCAGGCTGGGACCAGGGGATGTGGACGAAGTGGTGGAGGAAGGCGTCGGGACGCTCGGCCTTGATCATCCCGGGGGCCGTGTAGAGGTGGTAGTCGTGCAGCATCACCAGCGGGTCCGCCTCCCCCTCGATCTCCGCCAGGACCGCCCGGGCGATGTCCTGGTTGACGGTCTGGTAGCCGTGGTCCCAGGCGTCGATCTCCTGCTGGCGGATGTCCGGTGCGTTGGAGATGTCCCAGAGGTAGTGCTGGATGAACCAAAGGATCGGGTTGGCGATCACGTTGTAGAAGCGGTCGTAGGCCTCGGGGTCGCTGCCGACCAGCCGCACCCGGTACTCGATCCCGTCCAGCTCCTGCTCGATCGGGCCGCCCGCCTCCTCGGAGGCGGCGACGTCTTCGTCGGTCATCGCCGAGGCGATCCAGAGCGCGTCGCGGTGGGAGACGAGGCCGGAGAGCGCGGTGACCAGGCCGCCGCCGCCGCGGCGGACGGTCCGCTGGCCGCTCTCGTCGCGGTCGAACTGGAGCGGGCCCCGGTTGGAGACGATGATCAGGGGCGAGGAACTCACGCCGCAGAGACTAGATGCTCAACAGACCATCCGGGGGTACCGACTATGGGGTAGCGGCGGCCGCGCCTGGCTCAGTCGCCGAGATCGGTGAAGAGCTGCAGCCAGTCGCGCAGCAGGCGCGGGGTGAGGAAGCGACGCCGGGCGTGCTCCTTGCCCTCGCGGCCGAGCTGCTTGCCCAGGCCTGGGTCGCCGAGGATCTCGACGCAGCGCTGCGCGCACTCGGAGGGGGAGTCGACGAGGAAGCCGCTGACGCCGTCCTCGATCTGCAGGGGGATGCCGCCGACGTTGCCGGCGACGGTCGGCCGCCCCTTCCAGAGCGCCTCGGTGACGGTGAGGCCGAAGCCCTCGCGGATCGACTTCTGCAGGCAGACGTCGGACTGGGACTGGAAGGCGTTGACCTCGATCGCGCCGACGTTGTTGAGGTTGCTGAGGATTTTGATGTCTTCGTCGCCGCCCGCGTATTCGAAGGTCTTCTGGAAGTACTCCATCCCCTCGGGGTCGTCGGTGGCCATCGAGCCGACCATTGCCAGCTGCGCCTCCGGCACCTGCTCGGTCACCTCGCGGTAGGCGTCGATGACGCCGATCGGGTCCTTCCACGGGTCGAAGCGGGAGACCTGGGTGATCAGCGGCCGGTCGACGTCGATTCCGAACTGGCGGCAGACGAAGGCCGCGTCCTCGGGCGAGAAGGCCATGTTCTTCGGCGAGAGCGGGTCGATCGCCGGCGGAATGATGTTGACCGCCTCGCGGTGGCGGCCCATGTCGTTGGGCACGTACTGCTCCATGTGCCAGACGCTGGCGTCGTACTCTTCGATCATCGGCAGCAGCCGCTCGATCGGCGCCGGGTTGGGCGTCGAGAGGTCGATGTGGCAGCGCCAGATCCACTTCCCGCCCTTGGCGAGGGCGCCGCGGCGGAGGCCGATCGGCTGCGGGTCGTGGACGATGACGACGTCCCACTCGCCCTGCAGGCCCTCGGCGTTCATCGTGTTGATCTCGTCGAAGATCTCCCACTGCTCGTCGCTGAGGGTCTCCTCCGCTCCCTGCAGCGCGTTGTGCAGGAGCTTGGTCGCGTTGAAGAACTCTTCCTTGCCGAAGATCACGTGCCAGTGGGCGTCGACGCCGACGTCCCGCATCAGCGGCACCAGCGTGTAGAGGATCTCCGAGACCCCGCCGCCGAAGGCGGTGGCGCTGACGTGGAGAACCCGCTTGCCTTTCAGCGGCTCGGCGAGCTCGCGGATCTGCTCCGTCAGGTCTTTGCCGACTATGTGGGTGTAGTCGGCGAGGGTCTTGTGGCCGAGGGCGACTTCCTGAAGCAAGGCTGGAGTTCTACACCGATGCGCGGCGACGTGGTGTCCAGCCGCGCTCGCGAGCTCCGGCTGCTCAGCCCGAGCCGGAGCTGTCGGGGCGCTCGGCCAGGGTCACCTTGACGTCCTCGCGCTTGCCGTCGCGGAGCACCGTCAGCGTCACCACGTCGCCCGGCTGCCTGGTCGCAACCGCTTCGGCGAGGTCGTCCGGCCGGACGATGTCCTTCCCCTCCACCTGCAGGATCACGTCGCCGCCGGTTCGGTACTGGCCCGCCTGGAACTGGAGCTTGTCGTCTCCCCCCTCGATCCCGGCCTTCTCCGCCGGGCCGCCGGGGACCACTTCGGCGACCAGGCTGCCGAAGGTGGTGTCGAGGCCGAGCTTGCGCGCCAGCTGGGGGTAGAGCGGCTGGCCGGAGACCCCGATGTAGGCGTATTCGGCCTCGCCGTCCTCGCGCAGCTGGGCGACCGAGTGCTTGATCGCCGAGATCGGGACTGCGAAGCCGACCCCGTCGTTGGCGCCGGAGTTGGTCTCGATCTGCTGGTTGATCCCGACCACCCGGGCGCCGGCGTCGAGCAGGGGTCCGCCGGAGTTGCCTGGGTTGATCGAGGCGTCGGTCTGGATCGCGCCGGCGATTTCGAACTTGGTCAGTGACTGCACCGAGCGGTCGGTGGCGGAGACGACTCCTACCGAGAGCGACTGCTGCTCGCCGAAGGGGCTGCCGATCGCGGCGACCGGCTGGCCGACCCGCAGGTCCTTGTCGTCCCCCAGCTCAAGCGGGTGGAGGTCGAGCCCGCTCGGCGCGATCTTCAGCAGGGCGACGTCGACGAAGGGGTCGAAGCCGACGATCTCGGCGGGGACGACGTTGCGGTCGGGGAACTCGACGTAGACCTGCTTCGCCGCCTTGCGGTCTCCGCTCGATTCGTCGGTGACGACGTGGGCGTTGGTGACGATCTCGCCGTCGGTGTCGAGGACGAAGCCGGAACCTTCGGCAGCGCCGGCGTCGAAGACGGAGCGGATCGTCACCACCCCGGGTGCAGCCTCTTCGTAGACACGGGTGGCGTCGAAGCCGGGGCTGGAGGCCTCGACGACCACTTCGGGCTTGGGCCCCCCGGCCACCTTCGTGACCGTGCCGCTACCTCCCGTGATGGTTTCGTCTCCCGAGCCGCAGCCGGCGAGGAGGGCCAGGCTGGCCAGCAGCCCGAGCAGGGCGAACGAGCGCCTCACGAGGCGACCCTGACCGGAACCCGGACGGACCTCGGCGTGGTCGGCTCGCGGGCGCCCGGGGGCAGATCGAGGGTGAAGGCGGTGAAGCGGCGGCTGGAGCTGATCGTGATCTCGCCCTGCATCCGCTGGGCGAGCTCGGTGGCGATCGCCAGCCCGAGTCCGGACCCGCCCGCTTTGTCGGCCGTGTAGAAGCGCTCGAAGATCCGCTTCTGGACCCGCTGGGGGATTCCGGATCCGGAGTCGGAGACGGTCAGCTCGGCACGGCCGTTGGCGGAGTAGGTGGTCACGGTGACGTCGGTGCCCTCGGGGGTGTGGGTGAGGGCGTTGTCGAGCAGGATACGGATGATCTGGCGCACCCGATCCGGGTCGCCGAGGGCCACCGCCGCCTGCTCCGGCGTGCGCAGCTGCAGGCGGGAGCCACGCAGTTCCGCCCGCGCCCCGAACTCCCGGGTCACCTCGCGGGCCAGGGCGGTGAGGTCGACGGCGCTGGCCCGCATCTCCACCGCGCCGGCGTCGAGCTGGGAGAGGTCGAGGAGGTCGGTGGTCAGCTTCGTCAGGCGCTCGATCTGTTGGCGCATCGTCCGCACGAACTCGGCCCGCTCCTCCGGGCTCGGGTCCTCGTCTTCGAGCAGCTCGACGAAGCCGCCGAGGCTGAAGATCGGCGTCCGCAGCTCGTGCGAGGCGTTGGCGATGAACTGCTTGCGGGCGCTGTCGAGCTCGGCGAGGCGGCGCTGCATCTCGTTGAAGGTGCGGGCGAGATCGCCGAGCTGGCCGGCGGAGGCGATCGGGATCGTCGTTTCGAAGTTGCCGTCGGCGACCTTGCGGGCGGCTTCCTGCAGGCGCTGGATGTTGCTGGCGGCGGCGCGGGTGTAGTAGAGGCCAATCGCGGTGGCGAGCCCGACCGCGATCAGGCCGCCGGTCAGGATCTGCAGCTTGACGTCGCTGTCGCCGCTGGCCGAGCCGCCGATCGCGACGGCGTAGACGTAGACGACCGCCGTGGCTGCGACCGCGATCGCGATCGAAATCAGGGTGATGCGGCTGGCGAGGTCGCTGAGCCGGAGCCCACGCATCGCGGCTAGTCCCGAAAGCGGTAGCCGACGCCGCGCACGGTGAAGAGGTACTCGGGCTCTTTCGGGTCCCGCTCCAGCTTCTCCCGCAGGTGGCGGATGTGCACGTCGACGGTACGCGGGTCGCGGTACTCGGAATCCCCCCATACGTGCTCCAACAACGTCTCCCGGGTGAGGACGCGGCCGGGGGAGCGGGCGAGGGCGCCGAGGATCTCGAACTCGACGTAGGTGACCTTGATCTCATCGCCGGCGAGGTCGACGGTGCGGCGGTCGAAGTCGATCGTCAGCTCACCGCACTCGATCGCGCCGCTGTCGCTGGTCTCGCCACCCATGCGCGACCGCCGCAGCGCCGCTTTGACCCGGCTGCGGAACTCCCGCATCGAGAAGGGCTTGGTGATGTAGTCGTCGGCGCCGACCTCGAGGCCGGCGACCTTGTCGGTCTCGCTGCCTTTAGCCGTCAGCATGATGATCGGCACCTGGCTGCGGGAGCGCAGCTGGCGGCAGACTTCGACGCCGCCCATCTGCGGCAGCATCAGGTCGAGGATGACCAGGTCGAAGCGACCTTCTTCGAAGCGCCGCAGCGCCTCGCCGCCGTCGAGGGCGGAGGTGACGTGGTAGCCGTCCTTGCGCAGCGGGTAGCTGAGCAGGGTCTGGATCGACTGCTCGTCGTCAACGAGAAGGATGCGGGCTGATCCGTTCGGCACAACCTCCAAGGGTAGTCCCCGGGTCAGTTTGGACGCATGTGCGAGTACTAAGAACTAAGGATCCGGGAATGGAAGCCGATAATGACCGCGGAAGCCATGCAGCCCCAGGAACTGAAATCACTCGTCGAGGCCGGCGCCTACAAGCCGGACCCCGGGCAGGTCGCGATGGCGATGCTCTCCCGCCGCGGCGTCCGCGAGCTGCTTACCGGGATCCACGCTACGGCTCCGCAAAATGGTCATAGCCCACGGCCTCCAGTCGTCCGCCCCCGGGCAGCCTGACTTCCACCCCTGCCCCCGCCGCTACCCTGCCGATCGGAGTGAGGGTCGCCTCGGCCGCTTCGCCCATTCGCAGCGAGGCCTCGCCGAGCGCGTCCGCGGGCAGCGCCGCCAGCAGCTCGTAGTCCTCACCGCCGGCGACCGCCAGCTGCAGGGGGTCCCGCCCGGCCGCGGCGGCGACCTCGACGAGGCCCTTGGCGAGGGGCAGCGAGCCGGCGTCGATCTCCAGCCCGACGCCGCTGGCGCCGGCGAGGTGGGCGGCATCGCCGACGAGCCCGTCGCTGAGGTCGATCATCGCCCTGGCGCCCGCTCGCGCGAGGGCGCGACCGGAGCGCAGCCGGGGCGAGGGGTCGAGCTGGCGGGCACGGAGCCGCGCGGCGGTGTCCTCGGAGACGGCAGCGGCGAGGCTCGGATCGTCGAGCAGCAGCCGGCCGGCTGCTGCGCCGCCGATCTCGCCGGTGAGGACGAGGAGGTCGCCAGCCACGGCGTCGCCGCGGGAGACGAAGGCGGATGGGGCAGGCGCATGGCCGACGACCGTCACCGCCAGGGTCAGGACCGGCGCCCGCGTCAGGTCACCGCCGGCGATCGCGGTGCCGGTGGCCCGGGCCCGCTCGAGGATGCCGTCGAGCAGGGCGTGGAAGCCGTCCTCGTCGAGGTCGCTCGGCGCCCCGAGGACCACGTAGGCCTCGCCCGCCTCGGCCCCCATCGCAGCGAGGTCGGAGAGCGCGGTGGCAAGCGCCTTGCGGCCGATCGTCGCCAGGGCGGCCTCGTCACGGCGAAAGTGGACGCCCTCGACGATCGCATCAACTGAGGTGGCGGTGGCGCCGCCCGGAACCGTGACCGCCGCGTCGTCGCCGCTGCCCAGCGCGATCCGGGGTCCTGCAGCCGGCAGGCGCTCGCGCAGCTTCGCCAGCAACTCGAACTCACCCATCACTCGACTATCCCAGAGACTAAGGTGAGCCCGGACGTGGAGAGCCGCCAACCATTCCTACACCGGGTGGGCGAGGCCGGGTCGCGGGTTGGCAAAAAGCCCCCCCGCAGCCGCAAGGTCCGCCTCGCCCTGCAGATTGGGCTCGCGGTTCTGATCTTCGGCTTCCTCGTCCTCACGGTCATCGACCAGTGGTCGGAGATCAAGGAGGAGGGGGTTCATTTCCACGTCGGCTGGCTGATCCCGGCGATCCTCGTGCTGCCGTTCTTCTTCGTGCTCAGCGCCTACGGGTGGGACCTCACCTTGCGCTTCCTCGGCTACCGGATCGGGTTCGGCCGCGCGCAGGTGGCCTGGGGCCAGCCGCTGCTGGCGCGATACGTCCCGGGCAGCGTCCTCTACGTCCTCGGGCGCCTGCTCCTCTCGGAGCGGGCGGGGATCCCGCGCCGGATCACGATCACCAGCATCGTCTACGAACAAGCCGTCTCGGCCACCTCGGCGATCGTCGTCGCCTCCTACTTCATCATCAAGCACCCGGATCTCCAGGGCGAGCCGTGGCGGTGGGGGGTGCTGCTGCTGATCCCGGCGGCGATCGCGGTCCTGCACCCCCGGGTCTTCGGCCCTCTCACCAACTGGGCGCTGCGCAAGTTCGGTCGCGAGCCGCTGCCCGCCTTCGTCCCGCTCTACGGGATCCTCGCCCTGATCGGCTTCTACACGCTGAACTGGGCCGTCGTCGCCTTCGGTCTCTACTGCGTGGCGCGCTCCGTCACCTTCATCCCCTTCGAGGACGTGATCCTGGTCGGCTCGGCGCAGGCGATCGGGTATGTCGCCGCGCTGATGACGCTGATCGCCCCGGCCGGCCTCGGCGTCAAGGACGCGGCCTTCGCCTGGGCGATGAAGGCGGCGCTGCCGAGCAAGAGCTTCGCGCTGGGCTCGTTGATCGCGATCGCAGTGCGCGGGGTGCTGACGCTGGCGGAACTGATCTACGTCGGGGCGGTGACGGCGCTCGGCCGCCGCGAGGGCTGGAGCATCCCGACCGGGATCCTGCACGCTTCTCCGGAGGAGGAAGAGGCGGAGCGGGCCGGGGTGTGAGGGTCCTGAGGGGGTCAGGACCCTCCTGCGACAGCTACAGGGGGATCCTCGCTCCGAGTTGGTAGGCGGTGAGAATCAGGGACAGGAGTTGAAGGGACCGGTCCCTTGAGATGGCGCTCAGGGGGAGGAGCCAGAGGAGGTACCAGGGGAGGAGCCAGGAAGTGGTGAGGAGGAGGGCGAGGGTGGCCCAGGCGGCGGCGCGAAGCCAGTCGCCGCCGCGGTAAGTCCAGACGAGGAGGCAGGCGGTCGCGGTGGCGAAGAGCAATACGGCGGCGAGGCGGACGGCGTCGTTGGGAAGTCCGGTGAGGCGGGCGGTCGTGATCGGGATGCTCATGAAGCTCGTCCGGCTCTGGTTCTCGCCGGCGAGGCCGAAGCCGTGCAGCCAGTCCCACCCGAATGCGAGCCATGCCGCGACCCCGATCGCCACCGCCGCGACCACGCCACCGAGGACCACGCGGCCGACGGGACGATGCCGGTCCATATAGGACCGTTTTCGTCCCGTCGGCTGAGATTGGCGAGCGCCGAGGAGGGCGAAGGGGGCGAGGAGGGCGGCGGAGAGCTTGGTGGCGATCGCGCCGGTCAGGGCGACGCCGGCGCCGAGCTCGCGGCCGCCGAGGAGGGCGGCGACGGCGGCCATCGCCAGCAGCATCGTCAGGCCGTCGTTGTGGGCGCCGCCGACGACGTGGACGAGGACGAGGGGGTTGAGCGCGACGAAGGCGGCGGCGCGGAGGGGATCGGCGCCGCGCCAGGCGGCGATGCGCCCGGTCATCGAGGCGATGCCGAGAACCGATAGCGCCGCGACCGCCTTCAGCACGGCGACCGCGACCCCCACCGGAAGCCAGGCGAGGGGATAGGTGAGGAGGGTGAAGAGCGGCCCGTAGGCGCTGGTCGCCTCCGTCCAGGTGACCTGGGCGTAGGCGGGGTCGCCGGGTGCGGTCAGTGGCGGGTGGACGTAGGGGTCGAGCCCGTGGCGGAGGCCGAGCCGGGCGTAGTCGACGTAGCTGTAGACGTCATGGGAGAGCAGCACCGGGGCGACGGCGAAGGCGGTGACGAGGACGAGGATCGCGCCCCAGACGAAGCGCCGTCCCAGCCTCGGCGCCGCGGCGAGGAACCCGAGGTAGGCGGCGAAGCCGGCCCAGATCAGGCCGAAGGCGAGCAGCGGATCGATCGCCGCTACCCGCCCGCGTTCTCGCCGCCGCCGACGCTCTGCGGCCCCGGCGGGGGCGGCGGGACGTACGGTTGCTGGCCGGCACCCGGGGCGTAGGCGTCGGGGTCGTATCCGCCGACCGCGGCGCTGCCGGGCGGGGGCGATTCGTCCCCACCGCCGCCGGGGCGCCCGCCGAGGTTGCTGTCGTCCCGGGGGCTCGAGCGCGCGTAGCGCCCGTAGAACGGGGCCCAGCTGATCTGCTGCTTCGGTTCGCTGAACTCCTCGCAGGGCACGCCGGCGTTGGCGTAGAGCGAGTGCCAGATGTCCGCCGGGAAGGTGCCGCCGAAGACGATCGTCCCGTGCACGCTCGACATCGAGACGTCGTTGGATTCCGGGTAGCCGACCCAGACCACCGTCGCCAGGTTGGGCTGGTAGCCGGCGAACCAGGCGTCGGTGTATTCGTCGGTCGTCCCGGTCTTGCCGGCCTGTCCGGCGCAGCCGGTGTAGGCGGCGGTGCCGGTGCCTTCGGTGATGTTGTCGTGCAGGAGCCGGGTCACCTGCCAGGCGACCGCCGGCGAAACCGCCCGCCGCGGCTTCGCCCGGTCGGGGTGGTCGACGTGGCCGTTGGGGAAGACGACCTTGGTGATGGCGATCGGCTTGCGGTGGACGCCGCCGGCGGCCAGGGTCGCGTAGGCACTCGACATCTCCAGCGGCGAGACGCCGATCCGCAGGCCACCGATCCCCTCGGCCGGGATCCCGTCGAGCGGCGAGACGATCCCCATCTGGTGCGCGGTCGCCGCCACCGCCGCCGGGCCGACGTCGAGGTCGAGTTGGGCGAAGACGGTGTTGTCGGAGGCGACCGTCGCCTGCTGCAGGTTGACCGTCCCCAGATAGCCTTCGTCGGCGGTGTGGACCGTCCAGTGGCCCCACTTCGGCAGGTAGAGGTCGAGCGGTTTCGAGGTGTAGTAGGTGGTGTAGGGATCGATCCCCTGGCGGATCGCCGTCGTCAGGACGAAAGTCTTGAAGGTCGAGCCCGGCTGCCGGTGCCCCTGGGCGGCGAGGTTGAACCTGCTCTCTTCGTAGTTGGAGCTGGAGACCATTGCCCGGATCCGGCCGCTGCGGGGGTCGATCGAGACGAGGGCGGAGGAGGGGTCGGTCGAGTACGGAAGGGCCGAGCGCATCGCTTCCAGCCCGACCTCCTGCAGCTCCGGGTCGATCGTCGTCTGCACCTCGAGGCCGCCGCGACGGACGGTGTTGGCGCCGTAGCGGTCGATCAGCTCGTTTTCGACGTAGTCGAAGAAGTAAGGCTCGCGGTGCTCGAAGTAGCTCTCGTCGAGGTCGACCCGCAGGCCGCTCGCCATTGCCGCCCGCGCCCGCTGCTCGCTGACGTAGCCGAGCTTCGCCATCTTCTCCAGCACCTGGTTGCGCCGCACCCTCGCCGCCTTCGGGTTCAGCAGCGGGTTGTATTCGGAGGGTGCCTGCGGCAGGCCGGCCAGCAGCGCCGCTTCGGGCAGCTTCAGCTCCCAGACCGGCTTCGAGAAGAAGATCTCGGCGGCGGCGCCGACGCCTACCGCGGTCGTCCCGTCGACCGTCCCGTAGGAGGCGACGTTCAGGTAGGAGCCGAGGATTTCCCTGCGGCTGTGGCGTTCGGCGTACTCGATCGCCAGCTGCGCCTCGACGATCTTGCGCTCCAGCGTTCGCTTCGGGTTGCGGATGCAGAGGTTGCGGACAAGCTGTTGGGTGATCGTCGAGCCGCCCTCGACCGCTTCGCCGGCTTCGAGGTCCTTCAGCGCCGCCCGCAGGATCCCCTCGTAGTCGAGGCCGTCGTGCTCGTAGAAGCGCTGGTCCTCGATCGCGACGGTCGCCAGTTGCAGGCTCCTCGGCACCTCCTTGATCGAGACCAGCGAGCGCACCTGCGGCGAGGCGACCACCCCGAGCTTGGAGCCGTCGGCCGCGTAGAGGACGGTGTTGCCGCCCTTGGCGATCGGCTCGCAGGTGGCGAGCGAGGGGGCGTCGGCGGCGACGTCGAGGACCCAGGAGGTGACGGCGATCGCGGCGATCGCGAGCAGGGCGAGGACGCCGCCTCCGACGAGCAGGAGCGTGGCGCCGACCCCCCCGTGCCGGCGCTGGCGTCGCCGAGTGCGCTGCGTCATCGCACAGAGGGTACTTCGCTCTGAAGGCCGTCAGGCGACCGTGTCTTCGGTCGAGTGGTTGTGGACGACCCCTTCGGTCAGCAGCTGGTTGGGGATCACCACTGAGCTGCCGTCGCCGGGGTCCATGTAGGTGTAGGAGAGGGTGATGTCGGTGATCCGCCCCTCGCGCTCTTCGAAGCTGACGCGGTCGCCGATTCGGATCGGCTGCGAGATCGCGATCTGGATCCCGGCAATCATGTTGGCGAGGGTCCGTTGAGCGGCGAAGCCGACCACCGCGACGACCAGCGCGGTCGAGGCGAGGACGCCGGTCGCCAGCTCCTTCAGCTCGGTGAACTGGCTCAGCGCCAGCATCGCGACGACGAGGAAGACGCCGAGGAAGGCGAGGCGGCGGAGGATCCGCAGCCGGGTCCGGGTCGTGCGGGAGACCTGTGAGACTGCGGGCGACATGGAGAGCAACCTAGCCGCCCCGCCTGTCGCCGAGACGCCCGCGCGCGGGTTTCCGCCCTCGAACTGGGGGCCCGGAGGCGCGGTCATGGGGGCGGTGCTGGCGATCGTCGTCGGGCTGATCCTTGGCCTGCCCGCGATCGCCTTCACCGACGCCCAGGGCGAGCTCACCGCGGCCGGGAACATCGTCGCCCAGGTGGGCCTGGTCCTCGGGCTGGTCCTGGTGCCGCTCTTCATCGCCCGCTCCCACGGGGCGACCTCGCTCGGGTCCGCCCTGCAGCGGCTCGGCGTCCGGCGCTTCGAGGCCTCCGCGCTCGTCTGGATGGGCGTCGCCCTGCTCGCCTACCTGGTCCTGCTCGGGCTTTACTCGCTCTTCGTCGTCGAACCCGAACAGGAGGACATCGCCGAAAGCTTCGGCCCGGTGCCGGTCCAGATCCTGCTGATCGCCGTCGCGGCGCCCTTCTCCGAGGAGCTCTGCTTCCGCGGGATGCTCTTCGGCGGCCTCCGCGAGCGGCTGTCGACGGTCCCGGCGGCGCTGATAGCCGGCCTCGTCTTCGGCCTCCTCCACGCCTTCACCGGGCTCAGCGCCGTGCCGCCGCTGGCCATCCTCGGCGTCATCTTCTGCCTGCTCTACGAGAAGACCGGATCGATCGTGCCCGGGATCCTGCTGCACGCGTTGAACAACTCTGTCGCCCTCCTCTCTCAGTAGGATTCCGCGCGTGAATCGTCGCCTCTCGTCCCTGCTCGCCGTCGCCTGCGCTCTGGCGCTCCCCGCGAGCGCCGCCGCCGCCCCGAAGCCCAAGCCGGCGCCGCCGGCCCCGGCCGCCGCACCGGAAGCGACGGTGAAGGTCAAGGTCGGCAACCTGAACAAGGGCCGGGCGGAGATCATGCAGACGGTCCCCGTCAGCGGCACGCTCGCGCCGTTCGTCGCCGGCGAGAAGGTCAAGGTCACCTTCTACCTCGACGGCCACGTCCTCTTCAGCCGCAACCTCGCCGCCCGCAGGTCGGGGGGCAAGGGTGTCTTCAAGACCAGCATCGAGGTGCGGGAGAACGGCAAGTACGCGGTCGCGGCCAAGCACGTGGCGACGCCTCAGCTCGGCGCCGACAGCAGCGTGCGCAAGAGCTGGAAGGTGAGCTTCCCCGCCCTGCACAAGGGCGAGTGCGGCGATGTCGTCGTCGGCTTCAAGAAGGCGATGCGGGCGATGGGCTACATCGCCAACGACGGTCGCTGCTACGGCGGCAAGACCGGCCGCGGCGTCCTCGCTTACCGCAAGGTCAACGACATGACCCGCAGCGAGCGCGCCGGCGCCGGCCTGGTGAAGAAAGCCTTCTCCGGCAAGGGCGGCTACGTGGTCCGGCACCCCGGGGCGGGCGAACACCTGGAGGCGCCACTCTCCAAGCAGGTCCTCGTCTTCGCCAAGGACGGCAAGGCCTTCGCGATCTACCCGATCTCCTCCGGCAAGTATTCGACCCCGACGGTGACCGGCCACTACGAGTTCATCCGGACCGAACCGGGCTACAACTCGCACGGGATGTACTACTCCTGGTACTTCTACGGCGGCTACGCGGTCCACGGCTACAACTCGGTCCCGGACTATCCCGCCAGCCACGGCTGCCTGCGCACCTTCATCTCGGATCAGCCCGAGATTTACAACCGGATCCATTACGGCGAGGACATCTTCATCTGGTAGCGGCGGGTCCTGACCCGTCTGGCCGTGAATGACGGCCTCAGATCGCCGCCATGCTGCGTCCTCAGTCGTCCGAATAGCGCCTCTATTCGGACTCCCTGCGTCCTTGCCTGACGACGCCTGAGTCTCGTCATTCCCTGGCCATCCGGCCCAGGACACGCCGCCACCAGATGGCACTTAGGATGCGGCTCGTGACCGACCTTGACCGCGCCAAGCAGACGCTCCTTTCCGAGCTCAAAGAGCATTCTCTGATCCTCGGGGAAGTCACGTTGGCGAGCGGGGCCACTGCGCAGTACTACGTCGATGCCCGAAGGACTTTGATGCGGCCGGCGGGGTTCAGGGCGGCGGGGGAGTTGATTGCGGCGTTCGCTCACGAGCTGGGGGCCGCGGCCGTGGGCGGTCCCGCGACGGCGGCGATTCCGCCGGCTTGCGCGGCGATCGCCGTGCCGGGTGGCGAGGATCTGGTCGCGTTCTTCGTGCGCGGGTCGCGGAAGGAGCACGGGTTGCAGCGGTGGGTCGAGGGGCCGGTGGAGGCCGGGGTTCGTTGCCTCGTCGTCGAGGACACGGTCACGACCGGCGGATCGACCGCGACGGCGATCGGGCGGGTGCGCGAGGAGGGGCTCGAGGTGGCCGGCGTCGTCGCCGTCGTCGACCGTCTCGCCGGCGGCGCCGAGCGGATCGAAGCGGCCGCGGAGGCTCCCTACCGGGCCCTGGTCACGATCGACGAGATCTACCCGGACCGGCCCGACCGCGGCTGATGGAGCCCGACGCCGTCGAGCTCCGCGTGGTCGGCTGCCTGGTCGAGAAGCAGCGGACGACGCCGGACGCCTACCCGCTCTCGCTGAACGCGCTGCGGCTCGCCTGCAACCAGTCGACCAACCGCGACCCCGTCGTCGATTACGACGAGGAGACGGTCAGCGCCGCCCTGCGGCGGCTGGCGCAACGGGGGTGGACCCGGCTCGCCAGCGGCGCTGGCAGCCGCGCCCGCAAGTACCGGCACCTGCTTCCCGAGGCGCTCGGGCTCGACGAGGCGGAGCTGGCTCTGCTCGCGGTGTTGATGTTGCGCGGCGCGCAGACGCCCGGGGAGCTGAAGCAGCGCAGCGAGCGCCTTCACCCCTTCGCCGGTTTGCCCGACGTGCAGGAGACGCTGGAGCGACTGCTCGAGCGCGAGCTGGTCGTCCGCCACCCACGGCGCCCTGGGCAGAAGGAGGACCGCTTCGAGCAGACGCTCGGCGGCGCGGGCGAGATCCAGGTCGAGGAGCCCGATCCCGCCTATCTCTCCCCGGCTGTCGCCGCTGATGACGATCGGCTCGAGCGCCTCGAGCGCGAGCTGCAGGACCTGCAAGCCGAGGTCGCTCGGCTGCGCGAGGCGCTCGGCGGCTAGCTGTCCTACCCACGGACAACTAGCCGCGCAGCCCGACGACGGCCGTCCGCCGGCCGCCGGGGATCGCCACCACGACCTGCGTCTTCAAGCGGCCGCGCTGGCGCAGCAGGCTGCGGCCGCCGGCGCTGAGCGGGACGCGGAAGGTCTGGGCGACGCCGCCGCTGAGCCGGAAGGCGGTGCGGCCGAGCAGGCGGCTGACCGGCCGGGTGCGGGGGCCGCCGCGGGAGCCGGTGGCGAGGCGGTAGCGGGCGCGGAGGAGGATCTGCCCCGGGCACTCGGTTCCCGCCGGCCAGAGGCAGGTGACCCGAACCCGCACGGTCCTGCCGCCCGCCTTCAGGTTCGAGAGCCGCAGGGCCACCGGGATCGCCGCCCCCTTGCAGCCGAGCAGCCGGTCTTCGCCATCGGCGAGGTTGAGCGCGTAGGCGCAGACCCGCTGGGGGCCGGACTTGACCGTCGCCAGGCTGAGGTCGAAGCCGTGGCGCGGCCCCGCTTCGGGGAACTCTCCGGCGATGTCGCGGCGGAAGCGGTTGGCGACTGCGCCGAGCTCGTAGGTGGCAGCGCCGGCGGTGCCTTCCTTTCCTCCCACCGAGAGGCGGATCGAGAGCGGTTCGGTCGGCGCATTGGGATCGAAGGCCCAGCCGCGGACCCGGATCTGGCCGGGGACCGGGGAGCTGGCGAGGTCGAGGTAGCCGACCGGGTTGTCGCCGCTGACCAGGGTGGCGGAGCCGACGGTGCCGCCGTCGACGTAGTCGTTGTCGATGTTGATCGTCACCCCGCCGTAGGTCTCGTTGTGGCCGCCGCGATACTGGTGGATGCGGCGGTGGGGGCTCCAGGCGCTCGCCGGCAGGACCGAGTCGGCGGTGTTCTGCTGCCCGTTCCAGTTGGCGACCCAGATGTGGTCGGGCAGTTCGTACCCGGTGCCAATCTGGCCGGCGAGGTCCTCGATTCCCGAGGCGCTGCTGCTGTAGACGCCGGAGAGGTAGCCGAGCGAGTGCAGCTTCTGCGTCCAGGCCTCGAGGAAGGCGAGCGTCGCCGCGGTCGCCGATGAGGTCTGGCTGTAGGACTCCATGTCGAAGTAGATCGGGCTGCCGGGTCCCATCGCCACCGCGCCCGCTTCTTCCACCGCGTCGAGCGCCGCCGCGCTCCCCTGCGCGGTCGCCTGGCTGGAGCTGAGCTTGGCGCAGCTGGAGCAGCTGCTGGTCGGCGCCTGCAGGCCGACGTAGGTGGGGATCAGGTGCCAGCCGGCTTCGGTCTGCGCGGCGACCCAGCTCGCGGTCAGGTTCGGCTGCGAGCAGGCCCGGTTGGCGCCGCCGATGTAGACGCCGATCGCCCGGTAGGGGGATTCCCTCCAAGCCGCCATCGCCTTCGAAGAGGGCGTCGTGCAGGCGTCGAAGCCGAGGCCGGTGAAGGTCGCGCCGCCGGCGGATGCGGTGGCGCGACGGGCCGCGAAGCCGAGTGCGGAAGCGCGGGCGCCGCCCCCTGGTTCGACCAGGATCGCTCGCCGCCGTCCCATCGCCTCGGCGGGGCAGCGCTGGTGCGAGGAGGGCGTGCCGAGGTAGACCGCCCGCCGGTCGAGCCGCACGCACATCCCCGGATGTTGCGCGAGGCGGTAGACCGGCCAGGTCCGCGGCGCCCGCAGGGTCCTACCGTCGAAGTGGATGCTGCGCGTAGCCGCGCCGGCGCCGGTCGCCAGAATCGCCATCAGGATCAGCAGTCCTGTGGCAGTCACCAGCGCGGCGGTGGAGCGGGGGCGAGAGATCAAGATCTGCACTCTCGGTACAAGCAACCCAGCTGGTCAAAAGTTGCAGGGCCTCGGGATAAAGCCTGCAGTGCTGGATGCCCCGAGCTGGATTCGAACCAGCGGCCTATCCCTTAGGAGGGGATCGCTCTATCCAGCTGAGCTATCGGGGCAGGAGCAGAATTGTCCCTTACGGCACAGAGAATTTGCCGAGTCGGCATGGAGTGCGCGTCACGGGTGCGGTTTGGCTCGGCAGGATCGCTTGCATGAGAACTGCAACGGCGGTGGACATGTCCGGAACACGGGATAGTGTGCTGCACATGTCCAAGATGATCCAGATCAGGAACGTGCCCGACGAGATGCACCGGGAACTGAAGACCCGGGCGGCGCTGGCGGGGATGAGCATGTCCGACTACATCAAGCGGGAGCTGAGCCGGAAGAGCCGCAAATCGACGATCAACGAGATCTACGCGAGGAGCAGGGGCCGGAGCGCCGGGTCGACCCTGACCACGGAGAAGATCGTCGCCATCATCCGCGAAGCCCGCGGTGACTGATGGCCGTCGTAGATGCATCGGTGCTGGTCGAGCTTCTCGGTCACGGACCTCACGCGGAGGTGGCCCGGGAGCGGCTCGACGCCGAAGAACACACGCTCTGCGCACCGCATCTGATTGACGCAGAGATCGGTCATGCGCTGCGGCGGTCGGTTCTCCTGGGCGAAGTCTCGGCGGAGGCTGCCGGACAGGCTCTTTGGGAAGTCAACGACCTTCCGATCGAGCGGGTGGAGCACGAACACCTGATTCACGTGGCCTGGGGCCTGCGCGACAACTTCAGCTTCTACGACGCCCTCTATGTCGCCCTGGCGCTGATGCTCGACGAACCGCTGCTCACCTTCGACGAGCGGTTGGCTCGATCGGGATTCGATCTTCCGATCGAGGTGCTTGCGTAGGGCTCTACGCGTAGAGGGTCTCGGAGGCGAGCTCGTCGCCGCGGCTGCTCCAGAGCTTCACTTCCATCAAGACTTCGTCGCCGTAGCCCTCCAGGGCGTCGAGCGCTATCAGGGTGAAGCGGTCCTGGGAGATCAGCTCCTGGTCGACGGTCTCGCTCTCCAAGACGGCGGTGGCGGCCACCGCGCCGCGCACCAGGGGGCGGCCCCAGACCAGGGTGACGGCGCCGGCGCGGCCGTTCTCCCCCCGCCAGCGGCCCACCACGTCGTCGTTGAGGTCGATCCGCCAGTCGGGATTGTCGGCGGCGAGGATGTCGGTGAAGTCGGCCCGGGCGGCGAAGTCGCTCGGCTCGCCCTCGGGCGGCTGCACGTAGGAGACGTGGCCGAACAGCTCCAGCCGTCCCTCCTCGCTCTCGGCGTGGGTCGAGCAAGGGACCCAGACACGCCCGCCCCACGCCCGCTCCGGGAACCAGTCGAGCTCCGCCGGCACCTCGACTCCGGCCGGCAGGTCCTCCAGCGCGTTGATCGCTTTCGCGAACTGCTCCCGCAACCTCTCGGCGAAGCGGCCGTGCGGGATCCCCTCCTGGGTGGTGTCGGCGATGAAGCGCGGGATGGGACGTTCGACCGGTTGCATCAGAGGCACTGGCGGAGGTCGGCGGCGGCGCGCTCCGGCGGGTAGACGTTGATGTCGACGCCGGTGCCGAGCTCGAAACCGGCCTTGATCGTCAGCCGGGGGGAGATGTCGACGTGCCAGTGGAACTGCTCGGCGCCGCGGGGGGCGGTGCGGACCCAGAGGTTCAGCTCAGGTGGGCCGTCGAAGAGCCTGGCGAGGGCGCGCATCGCGGCCCGGATCATCGCCGCGCCGCCTCCGTCCTCCTCGAAGCGGGCGCTCTCGCGGCGGGGGACCACCCGCAGCTCGAACGGCGAGCGCGAGGCCCAGGGACAGATCAGAGCCGCCTCGTCGTCGATCGCGACCAGCCGCTCCGCCCGCCGCACCTCCTCGACGAGGACGTCGCTGAGGAGGCCGCCGCCGGCGGTGCGTTCGCCGTAGGCGCCGACCCGCTCGCGCTCGCGGGCAACCGCCGTCGGCACGAACGGGAGCGCGTAGAGCTGGGCGTGGGTGTGCTCGAGCGAGGCACCGGCGCCGCCGCCCTCGTTGACGATCAGCTGCAGGTAGGAGGCGTCGGGGTGGGCGCGCATTCGCTCGCGCCAGGTCGTGATCGCGGCGGCGAACTCCTCCTCGGAGAGCTCAGCCATCGCGGTTACGTGCTCGGGCGAGTTGATCAGCACCTCGTGGGTCCCCTCCGCCGGCCGCGAGGAGAAGAGGTCCGGTTCGCCGGCCCGTCTCGTCGCCAGCAGCGGATCGCCGGCGCTGGAGAAGGAGCCGGCGTCGGCGGCGGGCGGGGATTGAGGCGCCTTGGTGCCTTCCTGGTTGACTAACGCGCCTTGCGAGGTACCGAGGGCCGGGTAGAGGTTCGGGACGACGCGGGTGCTCCAGCCGGGGGCGTCCGGCTCGCCGCCTTCGGGCCGGGTCGCGTAGAGCTCGGGCGGGGTGCGGTCCTCGCGCCCTTCGCAGAAGGGGCAGTTCTCCGGGCCCTTCGGCTCGCTCGCCCGGGCCGAGAAGCTGTCCGGGCGCGCGGCCCGGCCGGGGGCGAGGATCGTCCTCAGCCCCGTCAGCTGGTCGATGCGGATCTCGGGGTGGCTCAGGAGCGGGAGGGGGGGAGGTCGTCTGCGTCAGGCTCGTCCGCCGGGGGCGGCTCCGGCGGTGCGGGCGGTCGGGGCGGTCGCGCCGTTCCCGCGGCGCGGCTGGCCGCGCCTTTGCCGATGAACGGCTCGAGCACGTCCATCGGCAGGGGGAAGACCACCGTCGTGTTCTGGTTGCTGCCGATTTCCAGCAGCGTCTGCAGGTAGCGCAGCTGCAGCGAGGCGGGGTTGGTGCTGATGATGTCGGCGGCGTCGGTGAGCTTCTGCGCCGCCTGGAACTCGCCCTCGGAGTTGATGATCTTCGCCCGCCGCTCGCGCTCCGCCTCGGCCTGGCGCGCCATCGCCCGCTGCATCTGCTCGGGGATCTCGACGTCCTTGATCTCGACCGCCGTCACCTTCACCCCCCATGGCTCGGTCGACTCGTCGATGATCTTCTGCAGCTCTTCGTTGAGGCGCTCGCGATCGGCCAGCAGCTGGTCCAGCTCCGCCTTGCCGAGCACCGAACGCAGCGCCGTCTGGGCGATCTGCGACGTGGCGACCAGGTAGTTCTCGATATCGACCACGGCGCGGTTGGAGTCGACGACGCGGAAGTAGGCGACCGCGTTGACGCGGCAGGGAACGTTGTCGCGGGTGATCACCTCCTGCGGCGGCACGTTCAGGGTGACCGTCCGCAGGTCGACCTTGACCATCCGGTCGATCAGCGGGATCAGCAGGATCAGGCCCGGTCCCTTCTGGGCGATCAGGCGGCCGAGGCGGAAGATCACCCCGCGCTCGTACTCGCGCAGGACCCGCACCGAGGTGCCGAGGAAGATCGCGCCGAAGAAGAGGAGGACGATGAGGATCCCTGCGACGACGTCCATCAGCCTGCTCCTTCGTTCGCGTTGACCGCGGCCTGTTGCTCGGGGCGTACCACCAGGGTCAGCCCGTCGACCGCCTCGACTCGGACTCTATCCCCCAGCCGAACCGGGGTCGCACCTGCCGCCAGGCGGGCGCTCCAGGTCGTTCCGCCCAGCCAGACCCTTCCCTCGGGGTCGATCGAGCTGCGGGCCTCGGCGGCGGCGCCGACCATCTCCTCGGTCCCGGTGCGGACCGACTCGTTGCGGTGGGCGGCGAGGACCTTGCGGGTGACGAAGTAGAAGGTGATCCCGGAGAGGAGGCCGAGCGCAAGCAGCGCCCCGCCGGCGTAGTCGGCGACGTCGCTGTCGGAGCCGAAGGCGGCGACGCCGGCGGCCGTCAGCCCGATCACCCCGAGCAGCGCGAGGACGCCGCCGGTGGGGAGCAGCAGCTCGGCCAGCAGCAGTCCGGTCCCGATCAGCGCGATGACGACGAAGGCTTCCATGGCCCTGTCGATTATCCGCTCTTCAGGGCGTAGCGGCGAACGTCGGCTTCCAGTTCGGAGTCGCCGCGGTACGGGCCGGGATGGATGAAGACCTGCTCACCGGAGCGGTCGTAGAAGGCGGTGTTGGGGAAGCCGCCGATGCCGCCGATCGCCTCCCAGATCTCTTTGTTCGGGTCGGTGTAGCTGGGGTAGGGCACCGGCACCTCGCGCAGGAAGGTGGCGGCGGCGTCGCTGGAATCTTCGGAGTTGACGCCGAGGAAGGCGACCTTCTTGCCGTAGCGGGCCGAGAGCTTCTGCAGGACCGGGAACTCCTGGCGGCAGGGGACGCACCAGGAAGCCCAGATGTTGACCACGACCGGGTAGCCGTGCAGCGAGGCGAGCCTCTTTTCGTATGCGTCGGTACCGCCGTCGAGCAGCTCGTCTCCCTGCTCGTGCAGGGCCGCGAGGGGCGCCGGGGACCCCGCCAACGCCTTGGCGTAGTCGGGGTGGGAGCCGTCAAATTCGTTGTCGCCCGAGCCGCCGCAGCCGGCGCCGAGGAGGATCGCCAGCGCCAGGATGGCGAGCGCCGTCAGTGGCCTAAGTCGTGCACTCATCCGCTGGATCGGTACAATACGTACGTTCGGTTCGCGGCTCGCGGACCGTGCTGAGTACTCGGGGGGACGCCAGTCGAGCCCCCGCAGCCTCGTTCACTTGTCTCAGCCGCGCGTCCCGTGCGGTGGAGACGGAAGCCCCGGAAGCCTTCTATGGCCAAGACCAGCGACGTTGCCGCGGACGCGGCAGTTCCTTCAAGCGCCGACATCGAGCGTGCGGCCGCATTCGCCCGCGAGCCCTTCCTGCTCGACGGCGAGGGTCCCGAGGCGCTCGCCCCGGGAACGGCGCGCAGGCGCGCCCTCGACGCCGCCCTGAAGGAGCTCGGCGCCGGCGCCGAGCACCCCTCGATCCAGTGGCGCCGCGACTTCTCCCTGCTGCTGGGGCTCGAGCGCTTCCTCGCCGACGAACCGCCGAAGCTGCGCGACGGCGCCGAACTGAATCCGCACCAGGTCGACGCCCTCTCCGGCACCCTCGCCGAGCTGATGGGCCAGCAGCAGACCGGCACCGCCGAGGAGCCGGCCGACAACGGCGATGCCGCCCCCGCGCCCGCCGCAGAGGCCAACGCCGCCGAGGATGTCGACGAAGACGAGGTCGACCCCGACGAGGAGCCCCAGGACTGGGAGGAACAGCCTCCCGAGGAGGACGAGGAGGTCGTCGAGGAGGCGCCGGAGGACCCCGGCGCCGAGCGCCGCTTCTGGTTCGAGCACGCGACCGGCGCCGGCAAGACCGTCGCCGCGGTCGGCTTCGTCGAGGCGACCCGCACCGGCGGCGTCCTGATCCTCACCCACCGCCGCAACCTCGTCGACCAGTTCATCGGCGAGATCTCCGACCGCGGCTACAAGGAGCGGCTGCGCCCGCCGCTGCTGGGCGATCGCGACGATCCCGACGGGCCGGTGACGGTCGAGACCTACCAGTGGTTCGTCCGCAACCACAAGAAGATCTCCGACGCCTACTCGATCGTGATCTGCGACGAGGCGCACACCGCCCTGGGCGAGAAAACCAGCGCCTGCATCCGCGAGCTGCCCGGCCCCGTCTACATCGGCATGACCGCGACCGGGGCGCTGATCGCCCGCCACGTCGCCGACCTCTTCCCGACCCAGACCTCGCGCTTCGACCTCGCCCAGGCGGCGCGGCGCGGCGTCATCGCGCCGCTCCGCTGCCTGCGGATCCCGCCCGGCCCGGGGGTGCGGACGATCGCCAAGGTGCCGCTGCGCAAAGGCGAGGTCGACCAGGACTTCGACCAGGAGGAGCTGGCCGCGCTGCTCGACCAGGAGCCGTTCAACGTCGCGATCGCCGACCTCTACCGCTCGCGCTTCCGCAAGATCCCCGGTGTCGTCTACACGGCCGGCGTCCAGCACGCGAAGAACGTCGCCAAAGCCTTCCGCGACGCCGGCATCAACGCCCAGGCCGTCTCCGGGGAAACCCCGAAGCGCGAGCTGGCGGAGATCCTCGCCGGCTTCGAGCGCGGCACCGTCGACGTCCTCTGCAACGCGATGCTGCTGGCCGAGGGCTGGAACAGCCCGCGGGCGACGATCTGCATGCACCTGGCGCCGACCGCCTCGCGGCGGATCTACCAGCAGCGGGTCGGCCGCGTCACCCGCCGGGCGCCGGGGAAGGAGGCGGGGATCGTGCTCGACTTCGTCCACCCGGCTACCACCCACGACGAGACGATCGTCACCCTGCACAGCCTCCTCGACCGCGACGTCTACCGCGGCGGCGCGATCGTCGTCGGCCCGGTCCGGCGCGGCCGCGGGCGCAAAGTCCGGGTCGAGCGGCGAATCGTCCCGGTCTCCGACGTCGAGGCGAAGCGGATGGAGGTGCTGGAACGGGAGATCTGGCGGACCGCGGTCGAGAACCTCGACCATCCCGAGCAGCATGCCTGGGCGGCGCTGGCCGGGGCCCGGGTCAACACCCAGGGCTGGCGCCGGGCGCGGGCGATGCTGCAGAACGACCGCACCAAGGAGCTGCGCAAACGCTTCCTGCTGACCTGCGTGCAGCGCAACCGCAACTCGCAGCTGCGGCTGAAAGCGCTGAGCGAGATCTCCGACCTCGGCGACCCCGAGGCCTTCGACGACGCGATCGACATCGTCGGCACCTGGAGCCGCGAGGACAAGCGGGCGGGGACGAAGACGCTGCTGCAGGCGCTGGTCGACAAACGGATCGGCCGCCGCGACCAGGCTCAGGCCTGGGTCTGGCGCCTCGCCTCCTACACCCGCGAACTGCACGAGGAGTACGCGGTGCAGCGCTGGCCGGAGACGAAGCGGCTGCTCGGCCTGCTCGTCAACTCCTCCGGCCGCGCCCATGGGCGCAACGCCCGCCGGCTCGTCCACGCGGCGCGCAAACAGGACCGGCGCCTGGCGGTGGCGCTGCTTGCCGCCGCGGTCTCGCACACCCCCGAGGGCGAGGAGGTGCTGCGCGGGGCACGGATGCGGATGGCGCGGAAACCCTCGGCGGTGGCCCGCGAGCTGCTGAAGAACTTCCCCAAAGGCGGCAAGCGGCGCCGCAAGCGGAAACGGAACAAAGGTGCGGAGGGCAACGGCGCCGCTCCCGAGGCGGGGCGGAACGGCAGGCGGCGGCGCGACTCGAAGAAGCCGGCTGAGTCAGAAGCGGGTGAGGTGGACCTCGCCGGCGCCGACGGCGACACGGTCGCCGCCGGGGGTGACGACGAGCAGGTAGCCCCTGTCGTCGACGCCGTCGGCGACGCCTGAGCCGCCCTCCCAGGCGACTTCGCGGCCGAGGAGGGCGTCGCGGTTGCGCCACTCGGCGAGGACTTCGGATGGTTCTGCTTGGACCCAGTGGTTCAGGCGCTGATTGAGCGGACCCAGGAGAGGGGGTCTGCCGGACAACAGCGGGGAGGGTCCGGCAGACCCCCTCTCCTGGGTCCTTTGATCGGCGGGGAAGAGCGAGGTTGCTCGGTCGCGGAGGTCGGGCGGGAACTCGTCTTCTTGGATGTAGAGGTTGAGGCCGATGCCGATTACTGCCCAGCCGTCCTGTGGCCTTGCCTCGATGAGGACTCCGGCGAGCTTGCGGCCGTCGACGTGGATGTCGTTGGGCCACTTGACCTTACAGTCGAGGGACGGGTTGAGCTGTTCGGCTGCTTCGCAGACGGCGAGGGGGACGGCTAGGGGGAGGGTCGTGTGGCGCTCCTCGAGGGGGCGGACGATGGCGGAGTAGAGGAGGGCCCTGTCGGGGGGCGCGGTCCAGGTGCGGCCCTGGCGACCGCGGCCGGCGGTCTGCTCGGTGGCGGTGACGACGGTGCCGTGCGGCGCCCCCGCAGCCGCCAGCTCGCGAGCGCGGGTGTTGGTCGAGTCGGTGGACCGGTAGTGCCTATGCGGATTGCCGAACGTCATCCAGAAGCGCCTCGAGGACGCCGTCGACGTCGTGGCGCTCGGCCTCCGCGTCGACTTGGAGGCCGGCGGCGCGGACCGTCTCGCTGGTGATCGGGCCGATCGAGACGATGCGGGCGCTGTTGGGGAAGCGGTTGCCGAGTGCCTCGGTCAAGTTGGTGACGGTAGAGGAGGAGGTGAAGGTGAGATAGTCGGCACCTTGGGCGGCCTCGACCTCGTCGTCGCCCGGCTGCTCGCGGACGGTCTCGTAGAGGGGGATGACGTCGACCTCGGCGCCGCGCTCGCGCAGGGCGTCTGGGAGGACGTCGCGGGCCTCGGCGGCGCGGGCGACGAGCACGCGCCTGCCCTGGACCTCGACGTCGGCGAGCGCCTCGACCAGCGCCTCGGCGACGAAGCGCTCGGGGACCACGTCGGCTCCGATCCCGCCCTCGGCGAGGGCGCGGGCGGTGCCTGGGCCGATCGCGGCGACGGTGGCGCCGGCGAGGGCGCGGGCGTCGCGCCCGCCTTCGCGCATCGCCTCGAAGAGGAGGCGGACGCCGTTGGGGCTGGTCAGGCAGACGAGTGCGTACTCGCCGAGGGCGGCGACGGCGTCGCGGACATCCGCGGTCTCGATCCGCGGCTCGATCCGGATCGCTGGCAGCTCGACGACCTCGGCGCCAAGGCCGCGCAGGGTCGCGGCGAGGCCGCTGGCTTGGGCACGGGCGCGGGTGACGACGACGCGGCGGCCATGGAGCGGCCGACGCTCCAGCCAGGCGAGCTGGTCGCGTCGCCCGGCGACCTTGCCGACGACGATCAGCGCCGGCGCCTTCACGGCCTCGCGCTCGACCGCCTCGGCGATCGTCCCCAGCGTTGCCGAGACCGTCCGCTGCCCTGGCCAGGTGCCGCGTTCGATCGCCGCGGCCGGCTCCTCGGGGTCGCGGCCGGCGGCGACCAGCGAGGCCGCGTTCTGCCCGAGCCGTTTAACCCCCATGTAGAAGACGAGGGTGCCGGGGAAGCGGGCCAGGGCCTCCCAGTCGAGCGCGCTCGCCTCCTTCTCGGGGTCCTCGTGGCCGGTGACGAAGGCGACGGCGGAGGCGTCGTCGCGATGGGTGACCGGGATCCCGGCGTAGGCCGTGGCGGCGACGCCCGCGGTGACCCCGGGCACGACCTCGAACTCGACCCCCGCCTCGCGCAGTGCTTCGCCCTCCTCGCCGCCGCGGCCGAAGACGAAGGGGTCGCCTCCCTTGAGGCGGACGACGCTCTTGCCGGCGCGGGCGGCCTCGATCAGCCGCTCGCCGATCTCCTCCTGGGGCACCGAGGGAACGCCGGGCTGCTTGCCGACGTAGACGAGCTCGGCGTCCCCGCGGGCGCCGTCGAGGGCGCCGGGCGGGATCAGCCGGTCGTAGAAGATCGCATCGGCGTTCGCGATCAGCTCCAGCGACCGCGCCGTCATCAGCCCCGGGTCACCCGGCCCGGCACCGACCAGGTAGACGACGCCCCCCCGCGCGCTCACGCCATCTCCTCGGCGCGGTCGAGCAGCTCGCGGGCGCCGGCGCCGAGCAGGCGCCGGGCGAGTTCGGCGCCGGCCAGCGCCGGCTCCTCGGCACTTCCCTCGAGGCGATCCCGCAGCCACTCGCTGCCGTCCGGGAGGCCGACGAAGGCTTCGATCTCGATCCGGTCTCCGAGGACGCGGGCGTGGGCCCCCAGCGGGCTGGCGCAGGTCGCCTCCAGGAGGGCAACCACGATCCGCTCCGCGGTCAGCTCCCGCATCGCTTTCAGGTCCCCGATCGCCGCGGCCGCCTCGCTCGTCGCCTCGTCTTCGCCCCGTACCTGCAGGACAAGGGCGCCCTGGCCGGCGGCAGGGACCATCCGGTCGACCGGGATCGCGAACCCGATCTCCTCCGAGCGGCCGAGCCGGCGCAGGCCGGCGGCGGCGAGGATGATCGCGTCGAGCTCCCCCTCCTGCAGCTTGCGCAGGCGGGTGTCGACGTTGCCGTGCAGCTCCGAGACGCGCAGGTCCGGCCGCGCCGCCAGCAACTGGGCGCGCCGCCGCAGGCTCGCGGTCCCCACCCGCGCCCCCTCGGGCACGTCCTCCAGCGAGTCGCCGGTGCCGATCCAGACGTCGGCCGGATCCTCGCGCTCGGGGACGGCGGCGATCTCCAGTCCCTCCGGCATCGTCCCCGGCAGGTCCTTGGCCGAGTGGACGCCCAGCTCAGCCTCGCCGGCCAGCAGCAGCCGCTCGACCCCGCGCACGAAGCGCGACTTGTCCCCCGGCTCCCCGTCGGAGCTCGCCGTCACCAGCTCCGCGTTCCCGAGGCGGTCGGCGACCCACTGCGCCTGCGTCAACGCCAACTTGCTGCCGCGGGTGGCGACCCGCATCGCTAGCTCTTCTTGCGGCGCAGCTCGGTGACGTTGGACCGCTCTTCGCCCTCCGGCTCGGTCTCGACGTCGAGGCCGAAGAGCTCGCGCAGGGCGCTGACGTAGTGGTAGCCGTCGTCGGAGCCGGCCGAGCGGCGCAGCCGCAGGGTCGGCTCGTGCAGCAGCCGCGAGGCGATCGCCTTCGCCATCGCCTCCAGCCGCTCGTGGTCCCCGTCGTTGAGGCTCCCCCAGCGGTTCTCGTTCTCGGCCAGGACCCGGCGCACGACCTCGTCGCCGCGCTCGCGCAGGGCGCTGATCGTCGGCACCACCTCCAGCGAGGTGAGCCAGCGCTCGAAGCGGTCGAGCTCGGCGTCGACAATCCGCTCTGCCCGCGCCGCCTCGCCCTCGCGGCCACCCTGGTTGCGTTCGACGATCTGCTGGACGTCGTCGATGTCGTGGACGGCGACGCCTGCGATCTCACGACAGGCCGGCTCGATGTCGCGCGGTACCGCCAGGTCGATCATCAGCAGCGGCCGTTCCGGGCGCGCCGCCATCACCTGCTCGAGCCCGTCGCGCTCGACGATGTGGTGCGGCGAGTTGGTCGCCGAGACGACGATGTCGGCTCCTGTCAGCTGCTCGGGCAGCTCTTCGAAGCGGACGGCGGTGCCGTCGAAGCGCTGGGCGAGCCCGATCGCGCGGTCGTAGTGGCGGTTGGCGACGAAGACGGTGGCGACGCCGCGGGCGACCAGTGCCTTGGCGACAAGCTCGGCGGTCTCACCGGCGCCGACGACGAGGACGCGCTTGTCGGAGAGGTCGCCGATCGCCCGCCGCGCCAGCTCGACCGCGACCGAGGGGATCGAGACGCCCTTCTGGCTGATCCCGGTCTCCTCGCGGGCGCGGCCGCCGGCAGTGAGGGCGCCGCGAAAGAGGCGGTTGAGGATCGGCCCCGTCGCCCCCTCGACCAGCGCCAGCTCGTAGGCGCGTTTGACCTGGCCCTGGATCTCGGCCTCGCCGAGGATCATCGAGTCGAGCCCGGCGGTGACCTGCAGCAGGTGGCGGGCGGCGTCGCCGGCGCGCAGCGAGTAGAGATGGCCGAGCAGCTCGGTTGGGCGGATCCCGGCCTGGCGGGTGAGGACGCCGAGGGCGGTCGACTCGGCCTCGACGGGGTCGGAGACGATCAGGTAGAGCTCGGTGCGGTTGCAGGTCGAGATCGCCGCCGCCTCGTGGATGCCGCTGGCCCCGGTCAGCTCGGCGAGGGCGCTGACGGCCCGGCCCTCGGTCAGCGAGAGCCGCTCGCGCAGGTCGAGCGGGGCGGTTTTGTGGGAGACGCCGAGGGCGAGCAGCTCGGACCTATCCATAAGGCGCCGCCTCCTCCGCTTCGCGTCCGGGGGCGGCTTGGATCTCCTTGTTCCGCTCGGCGATCGCGGCGACCTCGCGCAGTTCGCGCTCGATCCGCTGCACTTTCGCTGCCATGATCGCGACGTAGACGACGAGGAGGACGACGAAGACGACGTAGGCGCCGGCGACGTACTTGCCGGCCTCGTCGAGCGGCAGCGCCGGGGCGGCGAAAAGCAGCTCCATCAGCTCACCTCCGGGGCGATCCGCGAGCCGCCGCCGGCGACCGGCGCGTCGAGGGCGCGGCGCAGGCGCTTGACCTGGCCGGAGGCGCTCTTCGCGGTCAGCTCGAACTTGACCAGGGTCGTCCAGAGCAGGGCCATCGCCGCCAGCGAGCAGAGGAAGGTCAGCATCATTTCGCCGGGCATCCCGCCTTCGGCGGTGGCGAAGGTGCGCGGGTGGACGAGGCTCTGCGCCATCCGCACCGCCATGAAGTTGAGCGGGACGAAGGCGCCGGCGGTGACGGCGAAGACCGAGGCGTAGCGGGCCTGGCGGTCGCGGTCCTCGATCGCGTAGCGGAAGGGGTAGTAGGTCGCGTAGAGGAGGAAGACGATCAGGAAGCTGACCAGGGTCGGCTCGTCCCAGACCCACCAGTGCCCCCAGGAGGCCTTGGCCCAGATCGCGCCGGTGATCAGCACGGCGACGCCGAAGATCACCGAGATGTGGATCGAGACGTAGGAGTAGGCGTCCCATTTCCGGTCGTCGCTCCGCAGGTGGAGGACGGCGAAGACGCCGCCGGCGATGAACCCGACCAGCGCCACGATCGCCAGCGGCACGTGGAGGTAGAAGATCTTCTGGATGAAGCCCTGGTCGCCGTCGAGCGGCGCGTAGAAGAAGACCAGCGAGAGCGACAGCGCCAGCATCGCCACGGTGGCGATCGAGAGGGGCTTGAGTCCTTTGCCGTACATGCTCAGAAGGAGATTGAAACGGGTGACTCCCGGTCAGTCCTCGAGGAGGAAGTCGAAGACGGCGTAGCCGACCAGGCCGAAGATCAGATCGTATAGACCGAGGACCATCAGCCAGGTGCCGAAGCGGTCGTAGGAGGGTCCGCCCAGCGAGAGCAGGGGCTCGGTCGCGCCGGTGGCGGCGATCATCAGCGGCACCGCCAGCGGCAGCAGGACCAGCGGCACCAGCAGGTCGCGGGCGCGCGAGTTGACCGCCATCGAGGAGATCAGGGTGCCGGTGGCGGCGAGGCCGAGGTCGGTGAGGACGAGGACGAGGATGAGCGGCCCCAGCCCGGCCGCGTCTTCGAGGAAGAAGATCGCGAAGATCGGCACCGCGACCAGCTCCAGCGCCAGCAGGTAGACGAGCAGGGCCGCCACCTTGGCGGTGAAGAGGACGCTGCGGTCGATCGGGGCGAGGCGGATCGCGTCGAAGCCGCCCTCCTCGCGCTCGGCGACGAAGAGGCGGTTGATGCCGAGGACGGCGGCGAAGAGCAGCGTCGCCCACAGCACCCCGGCGGCGAGGCTGCCGGAGAGGCTCGTGCGGTCGAGGCCGAAGCGGAAGATGACGAAGGTGGTGACGCTGAAGAGCGCCATCGCCGGCAGGGACTGCAGGGTGCGGAGCTCCGAGCGCAGGTCCTTGGCGAGGATCGCGGCGAAGGCGGCGCGGGAGGGGGTCACGAGACCACCGCCCGCTCCCCGATCCCCAGTCGCAGCACCTGGTCGGCCTCCGGCGTGTGCCGCTCGGGGTCGTGGGTGACGACGACGCGGGTGCGGCCGGCGCCGGGCCCGATCAGCCCGCGGGCCAGCTCGCGCCCCTCGGCGTCGAGGTTCGAATCCGGCTCGTCGAGCAGCAGCAGCTCCGGCTGGTGGAGGACGCAGCGGCAGATCGAGAGCCGCTGCCGCATCCCGGCGGAGAGCTCGGCGACCCGCTCGCCGGCGCGTCGCTCCATCCCGACGGCGCGCAGCAGCTCCTCGATCCGTGCCTCCGACGTCCCCCGCTCGATCCCGTGCAGGCGCGCCTGGAAGCGCAGGTTCTCGCGGCCGCTGAGGTCGCGGTAGAGCAGCGGCTCGTGCCCGAGGTAGCCGATCCGCCCCCGCAGCTTCCAGGCCTCGCCCGGCAGGGCGCAGCCGAGCACCGCCACCTCGCCGCCGCTCGGCCGCAGCAGCGTCGCCAGCACCCGCAGCAGCGTCGTCTTGCCGGCGCCGTTGGGGCCGAGGACGACGAGCGAGGCGCCAGGCGCCAGGGAAAAACTGACGCCGTCGAGCGCCGGCCGGTCGCCGTAATCGCGCCGCAGCCCGGCGACGGCGATCGCGGGTACGGCGTCTCCCACTAGCGGCGCTTCTGCAAGGTGCGGCGGCCGACCTTGAGCAGCGGGCCCGCACCCTCGCGCAGCGCCTTCGCCCGCACTTCGCCCTTGCCGTAGAGGATCTTCGCCGAGGCTTTCACGGCCTCGCCGAGGGTCTGGTCGTAGGGGTGCCACCAGAAGTCGCGGGTGAGGCCCGGCTCCCAGGAGTTCATCTTGATGTTGACGCACTCGTAGAAGCCGAATTTGGAGTGGGAGCGGCCGAGGCCGGAGTCCTTGACCCCGCCCCAGGCGCACTGGCAGGCGCCGTGGCTGAAGGAGTGGTCGTTGACCCAGACCATCCCGGACTCGATCCGGCGGGCGATGCGGGCGCCGCGCTGGCGGTCCTTGGTCCAGATGGAGGCGCCGAGGCCGAACTCGGAGTCGTTGGCGAGGTCGATCGCCTCCTGCTCGGTGTCGACGACGACGATCGGCAGGACCGGGCCGAAGATCTCCTCGCGCATGATCCGCATCTCGTGGGTGACCCCGGTGAGGACGGTGGGGGCGACGAACTTGCCCTGCAGGCCGGGCACGTCCATCGGGCCCCCGCAGCGCTTGGTCGCGCCGGAGGCGACCGAGTCCTCGATCAGGTCGCAGACGATCTCGTACTGGTCCTCGGAGGTCATCGGCCCGATCGCCGTGTTCCAGTCGAGCGGGTTGCCCAGCTGCAGCTTTTCGGCCTCGCGGACGACGCCCTCGACGAAGCGGTCGGCGACGCTGCGCATCACGTAGACGCGCTCGATCCCCGAACAGGTCTGGCCGGCATTGGCGAAGCCGCCCCAGACTGCGCCGGAGATCGCGTTGTCGAGGTCTGCGTCGGCGCAGACGATCATCGGGTCCTTGCCACCGAGCTCGAGGACGCTGCCCTTGAGGTCCGCCGCGCAGACCTCGCCGACCTTGCGGCCGACGTCGACCGAGCCGGTGAAGAAGACCTTGCCGACGGAGGAGCGGCAGAGTGCGTCCCCGATCCGGCCGCCGCCGTGGACGACCCGGACCAGGCCCTCGGGCAGGCCACCCCGCTCGAAGACCTCGCGGATCTTCTCGCCGAGCAGCGGCGTCAGCGACGCCGGCTTCAGCACGACGCCGTTGCCGGCCATCAGCGCGATCGCGACCTCGCCGAAGGGGATCGACCAGGGGTAGTTCCAGGGGGCGATGACGCCGACGACGCCGATCGGCTCGTAGGAGAAGCGGCCTTTCTTGGAGAGCGTGAAGGCCTGGGTCATCGGCACCTTCTCGTCAGCGAGGATCTTCGGCCCCTGCTTGGCGCACCAGTGCAGCGCGTCGACCGTCGGCAGCAGCTCCATCGTGTAGGCCTCGGTCAGCGGCTTGCCCTGCTCTTCGCTCAGCAGCTTCGCGACCTCGTCGATGTCGTCGAGCAGCGCGTCGGCTGCGCGCTTCATGTAGCTGGCCCGCGTCTTCGCCGGCAGCTCCGCCCAGGTCGGCTGGATCCGCGCCACGTCGTCGACCACGCCCTGCACTTCCTCGGGCACGATCGTCGGCACCGATCCGATCAGCTCCCCGGTCGCCGTGTTGAACGACTCCAGGGTCGAGGTGGGCTGGGACGTCGGGACTGCCGTTGCGCTCTCCATATTGGGCGATTGTACGGGCCTACGGGGGGAGAGTTCGCGGCTCTCAGCCCTTGGGAGGGAGTGGTTGCTACCCCGCGAGAGGTGCTGCAGAAGATCGAACCTGGTGTCCGCGTTCGCTACCGGCGCAGCGAGCCGCCGCCTCCGTATACCTATGCAGTCACGGTTGAGGCCGAAGAGAGTGGTGTCTGGCAAACGGTGCGGCTATGGGACAACCCCGACGATGTGCATGAGGATCACGTGCATCAATACAGCCGGCGAGGGGGAAAGGAAGAACCAATGATCCTCAAGTTCAACTCGATCAATGAGGCAATGGCTGCCGCCAAAGAGGAAGCCCGGTTGAGGGCGGCTGAGATCGTGAGACAATGGCGGGAATCATGAGTGGCACGTATGAAGGTGACGCAGCATCCCGGCGATTTGACGTCCTCTGGACCTCCCCTGAACTCGATACCTATCCCAGCCCCATGCATTTGGTTGCTGCCGAAAATCCTCGGCACGATGAGATAGCGACCCGGGCTCTGCTTGACGGGGAGTCGGTGCTGATCGTCTACGGCGATGGTCGCGAGCTGCTGATTCAGCCCGAGCCGGGCGGCGGCGCCCGGGTCGAAACGCGCCATCCGTCTACCCAGCCGGTCGCGGCTTAGCCTTAACGGCCACAGTGGCCGATCAACTCTTCGACACGGGCGACGGCGGGACCTCGGGGCCGCAGGCGCCCCCCGCCGACGCTCCCCTCGCCGTCCGCATGCGCCCGCGCTCCCTCGACGAGATGATCGGGCAGGAGCACGTGCTGGCGGAGGGGTCGGCGCTGCGGAGCGCGATCGAGGGCGGCAGGCCGCACAGCGCGATCCTCTACGGGCCGCCGGGGGCGGGGAAGACGACGCTGGCGCGGATCGCGGCGATGGGGGCCGAAGGGGCCTTCGAGGAGGAGTCGGCGGTCAACGCCGGCAAAGCCGAGATCCGCGGCGTGATCGAGCGGGCGCGGGAGCGGCGGCGGGCGAGCGGGCGGCCGACGATCCTCTTCCTCGACGAGATCCACCGCTTCAACAAGGCCCAGCAGGACGCGCTGCTGCCTGCGGTCGAGGACGGGACCCTGACGCTGATCGGGGCGACGACCGAGAACCCCTACTTCGAGGTCAACTCGGCCCTGCTCTCGCGGGCCCAGGTCTACGAGCTGCGGCCGCTCGAGCCGGCGCAGGTGGAAGAGCTGCTGCGGCGCGCGCTGGCCGACCGCGAGCGGGGGATCGCCGACCCGCCCGAGATCTCCCCTGCGGCTCTGGAGATGCTGGCGCTGCGCAGCGGCGGCGACGCCCGGGTGGCGCTCTCGGCGCTGGAGCGGGCGGTCGAGCTGGCCGACGGAGAGGAAATCGGCGTCGCCGCGATCGAGGATGCCCTGCAGCGCAAGGCAATCGACTACGACCGCCAGGGCGACCGCCACTACGACTTCGTCTCGGCCTGGATCAAGGCCACCCGCGGCTCCGACGTCGACGCCTCGCTCTACTACCTGGCGGTGATGCTGGAGGGAGGCGAGGAGCCGCGCTTCATCGCCCGCCGGATGGTCATCCTCGCCTCCGAGGACGTCGGCAACGCCGACCCGCAGGCGCTGCTCGTCGCCGACGCCGCCGCTCGCGCGGTCGACCGCGTCGGCCTCCCCGAGTGCGCCCTCAGCCTCGCCCAGGCGGCGGTCTACCTGGCGCTGGCGCCGAAGTCGAATGCCTCCTACAAAGCCCTCTCCGCCGCGCGCGCCGAGGTCCGCGCCAACGGCGCCAAGACCCCGCCCGATTACCTGCGCGACGCCCACTATCCGGGGGCGGCGAAGCTCGGCCGCGGCGAGGGCTACCGCTACGCCCACGACGAGCCGGGCGGCGTCAGCGATCAGCCGCTCCTGCCGGCGGAGCTGCGCGGCCGGCGCTTCTACTCGCCGACCGACCGCGGCTTCGAGAAGGCCCTTGCAGAGCGGCTCGCCGCCTTGAGGAAAAAATTAGACAGCGCGTAAAACCGGCGCGCAACTTTCAGGTCCGCGTGGGGTTCTGATAGTCGGCTCACCAAGCTAAGCCAGGGAGAGCCGACAACCCGGCCGGCGGTCAGGACTGGGGGCCCCGGCCGGGCCTGTTGCAAACAGGGGGAACGAGGGCGTCGAGTGGACTGGGCTCGACGCCCTCTCGTTGTTGGCGTTCGTCCTTTCCCGGACATATGCCTGGGAAAGGACGA